>LKMJ01001053.1_pt1 | contig 23530 bp, 21 predicted proteins | sample 643391 | NCBI WGS metagenome assembly LKMJ01 (sample SAMN04112250, study PRJNA286221) | soda lake metagenome | biome: soda lake; feature: Kulunda Steppe; material: water; isolation source: sample PL-Br10 brine of Picturesque Lake | place: Russia: Kulunda steppe | collected 2010-07
AGTATGCTTTCGAACATTGTGTGATTGCCTGGGCCCCCGGCCTTCCCGGCGGGCGTTATCGTTAGGAGCGGGAATTCCCTATTAAAGACTCTGCGCCGATTATTCATATTGATAAGAGTGTGCTGTCATGCGTTTTTTCGGTTATTTTTTGTTGTTTAGTTTCTGGAATTATTAACGAAGTTGGACTCCGATTATCGATATCGAATACTACACGCCACCACGGTAGCGACGCGATCGGGCCGGAGCTTCGAGACGAACTCACTCGCCAGTCCGTGGAGCTCGACACGCTCGACGCCATGGGCCTCGCCGACACCGGGCCGACTACTCTCGGAGCCGCGACAGCTCCGCGTCGGGAATCACGAACTCTCGGGTTCCGGGTTCGTAGACGACGAGGCTCCCGGCGACGAGCGCCATCGACGCCGCCAGCAACCCGCTGTTAATGAGGAGCAACACCGCCGGGTTCGCGAACCCCGTCTGAAACGCGGCGACCGGCGTCGCCACCGCGGCGACGATCATCAGTCCAAACCCGACCGCGAGATACGCCATCGCCGCCCGGCCTGACGACCGATACGCCGACAGCGCGAACGCCAGTAGCGTCGCGCTCGCGCCGGCCAACACAGTGGTCGTCACGAGATACAACCCCTCGATCAGTTCCATACGCTCCGTGTCGAGAGGCGGTTTATAAACCCACGGCGTCGACTATCACCGCCGATAACACAGTGGGTTATGCCGACGTCGAAGAGCCGTAAGCAGCCCGCAAACGCGTTGCATAACGGCGTTTCGAACGTTTCTCCCACCGGTACCCTTTTAATCCCAAGAATCAACAGCGATAACGTGAATGGTAGAAGACGACCTGATCACGGTGCTCGGTAATAAGTACAACACGGATATCCTGACAGCGACGGGCGACGCGAAGTCCGCACAGGACCTCAGCGACGAGCTCGAAGTCCCCATCGCGACGTGTTACCGCCGGATCAACGAGCTGGAGGAGGCTGACCTCCTGGAGCTCCACGACCGCCCGCTCTCCGATGAACACCGTCGCGTGAAGGTGTACCGCCGGAAAGTCGACGGCGTCGGCGTCGATTTCCGCAACGGACTCACCGTCGGAATCGAGGAGCGCTCCGCGGTGAAAAACCGTCTCGACGACGTGTGGCGTGATCTCTCGTCCAGACAGTGACGGTCCCTCCGCGCTTCGCGAGCTAGAACGAGGGTCCGTCCGACCCGCCCATCATCGAAAATCCGCCGGCCCGCTCGTGGACGGTGATTCCCCCCTCACCGATCTCCATCGGGAAGATGTCGGTGTCGATATCCTGCTTTCGCATCTTCGCTACCCAGACGTATCGGTTGACACCGGAGTCCGTCGGCGTCTGGATGAAGTAGATGTTCCCGTCCGTCAGGAAGTTCTCCAACCCCACTTCCGTGTCCGGGAACACCGCTCCCTGTTCGTTGATAAGCAGCGACGTCAACCCGTTCGCCTTGAGGATATCCGAGAACTTCAGCAGGTACGTCCGTTTCTCCTGTTCAGCGTCGAAAAAGAGCTGAAACATCGATAATGAGTCGAGGACGAGTCGGTCGAACCCGCCGTCCTCGATCGTGTCGAGCAGTCGGTCGACCGCTGTCGAGAAGTCGGTCTCGCGGAGCATCTCGCGTTTGTCTAAGATGACGATGTCACCGTCGTCGACCGCGTCGCCGAAGCCGTCGAGCCCGATCGAGTCGGCGGCGCCGCGGATGTCTGCGCTGTCCTCCTCGAAGGAGACGTACACGCCACGTTCGTCGTGTTCGCTGACGCCGTGGTGGAGGTATTGGATTCCGAAGATGCTCTTGCCGGTGCCGGGGTTCCCGGAGACGAGAACCGTCGATCGCTCCGTGATGCCGCCGGAAAGGATCGAGTCGAGCCCCTCGACCCCTGTAGAGACGAGTTCTGACATTCGTCTCGTTGTTAGCGGTGCGAGTACATAAAAGACGATCCGACGGAGCCGGACGGATCGCCGACCGAAACATATCCGACGGTCGGCGAGGCCGACGGCGATAGCTTTATTTCTCGACACAACACCCATTGTATATCGTTGGTGACGCGCCCCCCGTCGACTCCGAGGGTGATCGGCGGTGAGCGGCTCATCTGTCCTCGTCGTCGAGGACGAGCCTGACATTGCCGCGCTGTACGCGGGATTTCTCGAAGAGCGGTACGCCGTCACCGTCGCGGAGACTGCCGCCGAAGCGATCGACCGGGTCGATCGCACCATCGACGTCGTGTTACTCGATCGACGACTTCCTGACGAGAGCGGCGATACGGTGCTCGAACACATCCGCGAGTCAGGGTACGACTGCCGCGTTGCGATGGTCACCGCTGTCGAGCCCGACTTCGACATCATCGACATGGGATTCGACCTATACCTCACTAAGCCGGTCAGCCGCGCGAAGCTACTCGCAGCGATCAACACCCTACTCACCCGGAGCGAGTACGACGAACTCGTCCAGCAGGCTGCGGCGCTCGCGAGCAAGCGCGCGCTTCTCAACTCGGAGAAACCGGCCGCCCAGCGCGAGGACAACGAGTCGTACGCCGAACTGGTCGACCAACTGGAGAGCCTCGACGGCGATATCGACGACCTCAGCGAGTCGCTCTCCTCGGACGATTACCGGGCGATGTTCCGGGACCTCGGCGAGGCCTGAGCCGGCAGCATCGAGGGAAGCTGGCAGCGCCGATAGCAGAACCGTGGCGTCGATGTCTCGGAATCGGGTTCTCCTCTCACGATAGCTGCTGGCCGACGAGCTTGTCGGCCGACTGGATGAACGCGTCTCGCCCGTCGACGGGAATCGTCGCGCCCGCAGCGACGTCGTGGCCACCGCCGTCGCCGCCGACTGACTGACTCGCTTCTCGCATCACCACCGAGAGATCGAGCCCTCGTCGAACGAGCGCGTGTGACCCTCTCGAAGACACCTTCAGCTCCGTCGCGCTCTCCTCCGCAAACGCGATCACGGGTTTCGATCGGTCGACAGCCGGCGAGCCGACCGCCATCCCCGCGATGATACCGACGATCGTCTCGCGGATCCGCGAGCCCGCGTCGAACCACTGGATCTCGTCTTCGTGGGTGACTCCCTCCGTCTTCACCCACTGAAGCCCCTCCGAGAGGTTTCGGCGGTGGGTCCGGAGGAGCCGCCGCGCCTCGGCGAGCGCGTCACCGCGGTCGCCCAGACACACCGCTAACCCGACGTCGCCCCGGTCGTAGCGGGCGGTGGCGTTGAGCAGCGTCGAGAACTCGCTAACGTCTCGTAGCTCGGTGCCGGGCTCCTCGTGGGCGAGCGTGTAGGAGGTGCCGACGAGCGATTCGATCCGCGCCGCGGGGACCCCGGAGGCGACGGCTCGGCGCATCAGCGCGGACGCGAGCGTCTGGCGCTCCTCGCCGTCGAGGTCGACCCAGCGGCGCCATTCGCCGTCGTGTTTCACGTCGATGTCGAGATCGGTCAGAAACGAGATCGCGCCCGCTTCGTCGTTCGAGACACCCGGTATCTGCACGTCCGAGGCGTACTCCAGCAGCTTCGGGAGCGGTCGCGTCTGTCTGCCGTACAGGTCTAGGTCGGTCCGCGTCTCGATCACGCCGACGTCGACGCCGTCAGCGACGATCGCCTCGTTGGCACCGACGAGCCCACCGTCGGAGTCCTGCATGTCACCGACCGCGCCGACGACCGCCAACCCAGCGAGATCGCGGTTGTCACCGTCGGGGCCTTCGAGCGCGCGAGCGAGAACGTAGCTCGCCCCTGCTCCCGACAGCTCGCTCGCACCGTTGATCCCCTCAAGCAGGGGATTGAGGTGGAACTCTGTGTCGGGGTCGGCCGGCTGGTGGTGGTCAGCGATGATCGGGGTGAACTCACCGGCGGATTCGTGCGGGGCGATGACGTCGAGCTGTCCGGAGCCGAAGTCGGTGAACAACACCGTCTCGAACTCCCGGGCGGCAATCTCGGCGACGGCCGCCTCGTCCAACTGCTTCTCGAAGACTATCTCGTGGTCTATCCCGGCCCGGGCGAGCGCCGACGAGGCGATCGCGGCGCTGGTGATCCCATCGGCATCGATGTGGGAGGCGAGCAGGACGCGATCCGCTGCGCGGAGGCGCTCGGCGCAGGCGTCAGCGCGCTCAGCGAGGTCGGGTACGGGTATGCCGGCGGCTGCCATTACCCCGAGTTGGCGCGTCGTGACGGATAAACTGTCGCTTCGGGGGTGGGGGTCCGTCTTACCGATGTGGAGGGGCCGAAACGGTCAGCGTTCGGCGTCGAACCCGTCAGCCGCCTCGCGCCACTCTTGGATCACCGCGTCGTCATTCTCTGAGTGCCACGGGTCGATCCCGACCGTCGACTCGATGGCGTCGGCCGCTCGGCGGACGCCGGCCTCGAAGTCGACCGTGTACTCGAATCTGAGGTCGCGACGCGCCTTCGCGTTGTCGAACACGGTGGTGTACCGGAGATGATCGGCGAGGAGATCGGTCCGCTCCGGCAGCCGACGCTTGAGGAGGTCGGTCGGAATGTGGACGAGTTCCGGCTCGGGAGCGTCGAGAGCGCGCGCGACCCGGTGATGGTACTGGTTCCAAGTCATCGGCTCCTCGCTGGTGACGTGGTACGCCTCGCCATACGCGGCCTCGTTGCCGACGGCGGCGACGAACGCGCCCGCAACGTCGTCGCGGTGGCAGGCGCCCCACAGCGAGGTCCCGTCACCGTGGACGATCACGGGTTTCCCCTTTCGGATGCGGTCGAGGTAGTAGCTCCCGGACCCGAGCGTGTGGAGGACCGGCCCCCGATCGCCGTAGGTGCTCCACGGTCGGATCACGGTCGTCGCGAACGCATCGCCGTGAGCGTCGAAAAAGACGTCCTCGGCGGCGGCCTTGTCGGCGGCGTACACGCTGACGGGCTCCGCACCCGTTTCCGACTCGCGGGGCGCGGACTCCGTGATCGGCTGATCCGCTGGCGGCCGGCGGTAGACGTCGACGGTCGAGCAGAACACGTACTGGTCGACGGCCCCGGCGAACGTCTCGACAGCGACGCGGGCGGTTTCGGGGCCGAAACAGACCGTGTCGATCACGCAGTCCGGGTCGACCTCGGCGGCCCGTTCAAGCTCCTCGCGGGAGTTCCGATCGCCGCGGCGGAACGAGACGGCGGCTGGCACGTCCGCCTCGGTGGTCCCCCGGGTGAATGCGACGACCTCGTGGCCCGCTGCGACGAGCCCTCGAGTGATCCCGGTGCCGATGAGCCCGGTGCCGCCGATAATGAGCACGCGCATACCGCATCGTCCGCGCCGGCCTACTTAACTACAAACCGGCGGGCGGCGTCCGTTCTCTCGTCGACGACGCTATTTCACAGGTACCGCCGATTCGACCGTCTCGATCAGAGGCACCATTTGCCGTAACTGACGGTTATAGATGTGTGAAGATATATGCACTACACACATGACACGTGGGTTCAACACCCGGAGTCTCCACGCCGGCGCGGAGCCCGACCCGGTGACCGGGTCACGCGCGACCCCGATCCACCAGACGACGTCGTTCGTCTTCGACGACGCGGACACGGCGGCGGAGCTGTACGCGCTCCGGGCGGAGGGCCACATCTACTCCCGGCTCTCGAACCCGACCGTGAGCGTCCTCGAAGACCGAATTGCCGACCTCTCCGGCGGCTCTGACGCCGTCGCGACCGGCTCGGGGATGGCCGCGTTCGACGCGATCACGACCGTGCTCGCGAGCGCGGGCGACAACATCGTCGCCAGCTCCGAGATGTACGGCGGGACGGCCGCCTACCTCACCAGCATCGCGAACCGACGCGGGGTCGAGGCGCGGCTCGTCGACACGCTCGATTACGAGGCTTATGAGACGGTCATCGACGAGGACACCGCGTTCGTCCACGTGGAGACGGTCGCGAACCCCTCGCTGGTCACGCCCGACTTCGAGCGGCTCGCCGAGATCGCCCACGATCGCGCGGTCCCGCTCGTCGTCGACAACACCTTCGCGACCCCGTACCTTTGTCGGCCGTTTGAGCACGGTGCCGATATCGTCTGGGAGTCGACAACGAAGTGGATCACAGGCAACGGGACGACCGTCGGCGGCGTCGTCGTCGACGGCGGCCAGTTCCCGTGGGACCACCCGGATGCCGATTACGACGAGCTCGACGGCAAATCGCCCGGCTTCCCGATCGACTTCGTCGAGCGGTTCGGCGACGCCGCCTTCGCCAACGTCGCCCGCCAGCGCGGCGTGCGCCCGACCGGCGGCCAGCAGTCGCCGTTCGACGCGTGGCAGACGATTCAGGGGCTCAACACCCTTCCGCTGCGGATGGAACGGCACTGCGAGAACGCCCGGGCGGTCGCCGAGTACCTCCGCGACGACGACCGCGTCGGCTGGGTGACGTACCCCGGCTTCGAAGATCACCCGAGCCACGAGAACGCGGGGACGTATCTGAAGGATTACGGCGGGATGGTCACTTTCGGCGTCGACGGCGGCTTCGAGGCCGCGAAAACGCTGTGTGAGTCCGTCGATCTGACGAGCTTCCTCGCGAACATCGGCGACGCGAAGACCCTCGTCATCCATCCCGCCTCCACGACACACGCGCAGATGGATCCCGAACAGCAGCGGCTCGCCGGCGTCTTCCCGGATATGCTCCGGCTCTCGGTCGGCATCGAAGACGTCTCGGACGTGATCGCCGACCTCGACGAGGGGTTGGCCGCGGGCGAGCGCGCCGCCTCGGAGGCCTGATCGATATGAGCACAACGCCATCCGACGACGGTGTCGTCGCGCTCGGCGAGTTCGAGTTCGAGTGCGGCCAGTCCGTCCCGAACCTGGAGATCGCCTACGAGACCCACGGCGAGTTCGACGGCGACAACGTCGTGTTGGTCTGTCACGCGCTCACCGGGAGTCAGAACGTCGCGCGGTCGCCGTCGCCCGAGCGAGACGCTGGACAGGCCGGCCAGGCCCGCGCGTGGTGGGACGACATCGTTGGCCCCGGGAAGGCGATCGACACGACGGAGTACTACGTCGTCTGTGCGAACGTTCCGGGCTCCTGTTACGGCACCACGGGGCCGACGAGCGAGCGTCCGGCGGACCTCGACCTCCCGGACGAACCCGACCACGACCGGTGGGGGACGCTCTTCCCGCCGGTACAGGTCGAAGACTGGACGCGCGCACAACGGCGCCTGCTCGATCACCTCGGCGTGGGGCGGCTTCGGGCGGTCGTCGGCGGGAGCGTCGGTGGGATGAACGTCTTAGAGTGGGCGAAGCGGTACCCCGACGACGTCGATCGGATCGCCGCCATCGCCACCGCCGGCCGCCTCGACGCGCAGTGTCTCGCGCTCGACGCGGTCGCTCGTCGAGCGATCCGCGCAGACTCGAGCTGGAACGGAGGCGACTACTACGGCGAGGACCGCCCGTCACCGGACGAGGGGCTCGCGCTGGCCAGACAGATCGGTCACATCATGTATCTCTCGAAGGCGTCGATGGAGCGCAAGTTCGGCCGGCGCTCGGCCGGCCGCGACTCGCTGACCCGCGAAGAGGGCGACCTCGGGTTACCGCCGGAGCCGACCGCGGCGTTCTTCCCGTACCGCGAGGTGGAGTCGTACCTCGATTATCAGGCGGAGGGGTTCAGCGAGCGGTTCGACGCCAACAGCTACCTCTACCTCACGCGCGCGATGGACGAGTACGACCTCTCGGCGGGTCACGGGACGGACGCCGACGCGATCGCGGCCTTCGAGGGAGAGGCGCTGTTGTTAAGCTTCACGGCCGACTGGCATTTCACCGTCGAGCAGTCGTCGTCGCTGGCGACCGCCTTCCGTACTCGCGAGGTGCCGGTCGCCCACCACGTGATCGACTCCGACCACGGCCACGACGCGTTCCTCGTGGAGCCCGAACACGTGGGTCCGCCGCTCCGTGACTTCCTCGCCGATGGGATCGCTGGTCGGGCAGTCTCCGATGACGGCAGTGACGAGACGAAGTCCGCACGGCCCGAGTCAGAGCACGCTCCCGTCCACGCGAGCCTATTTAAGGGATAGCTTCGGCCGAGCCGTACCGGCTACTCGTTCGCTCGTTCTGGCCGCTCACTCGTCGCGCTCACCGATGATCCACTTGTGGGAGTAGCTCTCGCCGCAGGTACAGTGAGCGTACGCGTGGACCACGTCGCCCTCGGCGTAGAGCCCGCCGACCTCCTCGTTTTGCGCCTCTGCGAACGCGAAAATGAACCGGATGTCGTGGTCGTCACCGTCGCTCTCTCCGCTGCTGTCGCCGTCTTCCGTTGCCTCACCGTCCGCGAACGGACACTCCCCGTCGTCGAGCGAGCGGGCGATCGTTCCCTCGGCGCCCATCGCGGTTTTCGCGAACTCCATCGCCCCCATCCCCGTCCCCGCCTCGAACGCGGAGCGACCGGTCTCGCCGTCGAGGATCAGTCTGACGCCGTCGTCAGTCTCCGTACCGACGTTTCGGAGTCGAGAGTCGTCGTCGAGGTAGGCGTCGCTCACGTAAAAGACGACGTCGTCGAGCCGCTCGCCCGCGAGGAATTCGTCGAGTTTGCTCATGCCGTGCCGGAGACGCGTGAGCGGTAAAAGGGGAGCGAGTTGCGTCGATCGCGATCGAACGCGATGCCGACACAGTTAGAATCGGGGTAACAATTATTAGGAACCGCGGAGATCAATCGTGTGATGAGTGCGCGTACCCCATCCGGAGACCGGCTCGTAGAGTGGGCACAGCTGGTCGACGAGGACGTTCCGGAGGAGTTCCGGGAAGAGCGATCCGGCGATCGATAACTTTCACCCCGCTTCGCGAAGCCTTTAGGCCGAAGACGGTGTAGACCCGCCGATGGCGACCGAGGCCGCCGGCATCGACCGTCCCCTGCTCGTCGACGACTTCCTCCAGCGACGCCGCTATCAGCTCCAGCTCGCTGACGCCGCGGTCGAGGATCACACCCTGGTCTGTCTCCCGACCGGGCTCGGAAAAACGACCGTGAGCCTGCTGGTCACCGCCCAGCGCCTCCACGAAGTTGGCGGGAAAGCGCTCTTTTTGGCCCCCACCAAGCCGCTCGTCCAGCAGCACGCCGACTTCTACCGCGAGGCGCTCTCGATCCCTGACGACGAGATCGTCGTCTTTACCGGGGAGGTGAAACCCGACGACCGCGCCGCGGTCTGGAACGAGGCCCGGATCGTGATCGCGACGCCACAGGTCGTCGAAAACGATCTCGTCGGCAACCGGATCTCGCTTCGAGACGTTACGCATCTCACGTTCGACGAGTGCCACCGCGCGACCGGCGACTACGCGTACGTGTACATCGCCGAGCGCTACCACGCCGACGCGGCGAATCCGCTCGTCACCGGGATGTCGGCCTCGCCCGGCGGTGACACCGAGGAGATCGAGACGGTGTGTGAGAACCTCGGGCTACGGAACGTCGAGGTGATGACCGAGGCAGACGCCGACGTCGACGAGTACACCCACGACACCGACGTCCGGTGGGAGCAGGTCACCCTGCCGGACGAGGTGCTCGCGATCCGCGACGCACTCAACGAGGTGATCACCGACAGGTTAGAGAAACTGAAACAGTTGGGAGTCACGAACAAGACGAGCCCCGACCTCTCCCAACGCGACCTCAACGAGATGCGCGGAAAACTAAAGAAGATGATGGACAACGACCAGTCGGACGGATATAAGGGGATGTCCACCCACGCGGAGGTGATGAAGCTCCGTCGGGCGACCGAGCTCGTCGAGACCCAGTCGGTCGAATCGGTTCGGCGCTACTTCGAGCGCCAGCGCAACGCCGCGCGCTCGTCCGGCGCGTCGAAGGCCAGCCAGCGGATGATCGCGGACCCGAAGGTGCGCGAGGCGATGCGAAAAGCGGAGTCGTTCGATGGGCTCCACCCGAAGTTCTCGAAGGCCCGAATCCTGCTCGCGGAGACGCTCGGAATCAACGGCGGCCAGCGAGCGATCCTCTTTACGGAGTCCAGAGACACCGCCGAGGCGCTCGTGGAGTTCCTCTCGACCAGCTTCGACGTCCGGAAGTTCGTCGGGCAGGGCGACAAGGAAGGCTCTGATGGGATGAGCCAGAAACAGCAGCAGGAGACACTCCAGGAGTTCAAAGACGGGGCGTTCGAGGTGCTCGTCTCGACGTCAGTCGCCGAGGAGGGGCTCGACGTGCCCGAGGTCGACCTCGTCTGTTTCTATGAACCCGTCCCCACCGCGATCCGCTCGATCCAGCGCAAAGGGCGGACCGGCCGGCAGGCGGCGGGACAGGTCGTCGTGTTGATGGCCGAAGACACCCGCGACGAGGCGTTCTTCTGGATCTCTCGGCGGCGCGAAAAAAAGATGACCAACCACCTCGCCGAGCTGAAAGCCGCCACTGATGACATCGAGAAGACGGTCGACGACGGCCAGGCCGGACTGGACGCGTTCACCGGTGGGGCCGGAAGCGATTCGGGAGGAGACGACGCCGAAGAAGACGACGAGGCGGGCGGTGGTCAGGCTGATAAAAGCGATGTCGCCGAGTCGGCCTCCGCGTCTGAAACGAGTGAGGACGCGACTGACACCGACACCGGGCTCACCGACTTCGCCGCAGAGGCGCGCAACAGAAACGCTGATGAGGGCGAAAAAGTGGACGACGACGCGGTGGTCGCCACTGCCGGCGTCGACGACGGCGTCGAGATCGTGGTCGACCAGCGCGAGCTCGACTCCTCGATCGCGAAGAGTCTCTCGACGCGCGACGGGCTCGTCACTCGACTCGAAACGCTTGCAGTCGGCGACTACGTGCTCTCCGACCGAGTCGCCGTCGAGCGGAAGTCGGCGGCGGACTTCGTCGGCTCGATGCTCGACGCGGACCGGTCGCTGTTCGAGCAGGTCGGCGAGCTCTCCCGGGCGTACGCCCGACCAGTGATGATCGTCGAGGGGACGAACCTCTACGGACAACGTGATATCGAGCCGAACGCGATTCGCGGCGCGCTCGCGTCGCTCGCGGTCGACTTCGACGTGAGCGTGCTCCGGACCGAAAGCGAGACCGACACGACGGAGCTGCTCGCGACGATCGCCAAGCGCGAACAGGAGACGCGGGACCGCGAGGTGAGCGTCCACGGCGAGAAGACGACGAAGACCCGCGGAGAACAGCAGGAGTACGTCGTCTCCTCGATCGCCGACATCGGTCCCGTCACCGCCCGATCGCTGCTCGAACACTTCGGCACCGTCGAGGCGGTGATGACCGCGACGGAGGACGACCTCTTGGAGGTCGACGGGGTTGGATCGGTGACGGCCGATCGGATCCGTGAGGTCGTCGGCAGCGAGTACGAATGAGATTTTGTTGAGAGAGATTCTGTTGAGAGAGGAGGCCGCAGAGTCTCAGCCAGTCCACTGGTTCAGGCGTTCTGTCAGCCTTGTGACTGTGCGCACGTAGAGCTGCCGGGCCTCACAGCTCGTACACTTCGCCGTCGACCGCCAGCGGCTCTTCGAACGCCTCATCGGGCGGGTAGAAATGGGCCAGGTGAACGAGTCGCGTTCGGTCGGCGTTCAACTCGTCCGCGAGCGCGAGCGCACCCTCTCGGGTCATGTGTTTCGAGCCGAACGTGCGCGGGACGCCGTCGGATCCCTCGTGTCGTCCGCCGATTGGGTGGTGTTTACACAGCGACGCGGGGACGATCGCGTCGGCGAGCAGGAGGTCGGGGTCGGCGAGCGCCTCGCGAGAGCGCTCCGGAACGTCGTAGCTCGTGTCACCGGTCAGTGAGAGCTTCACACCCGTCTCGGGGTCTTCGATCACGACGCCGAAACAGAGCAGTGGTGGGTGGTCGACGGGGACGAACCGAACCTCGAAGCCGCACGTCTCGAAGGGCTCGAACGGCTCGCGGGCGTGAACGCCGATCCGGTCTTCGAGGTAGTCGTACTTGTCGCGGATCGTCTCGGCGACGCTCTCGTCGGTGGCTGGGTCAGTCTGACTCGGCGCGTGGACCGGGAGCCCGTCGACGAGCCGGTAGACGTTGCCGAGCCCGTCGAGGTGATCGAAGTGAATATGGGTCACGATTCCGGCGTCGGGAAGCGGGACGTCGCACGCGAGAAACTGGCTCCGGAAGTCGGGGCTGAAATCGACGAGCAGGGAGTCGCCCGTTCGTTCGTTGGTGACGTGGACGGAGAACCGCGACCGCGACACACCCCGCTCGCGGGCCGCCTCGCAGGTGTCACAGCCGCAGCCGACGGTGGGGGTCCCCGTCGTGTCTCCGGTTCCGAGGAGGGTGACTCGCATACTCATCTTCTCGTCGGGCGCGCACCGACTTATCGTCCGTGATCGTCTTCGTCGACGTCTCCGAACGGGTATTCGTGCCCCGATCGCTGTGACTCCGCCTCGACGTAGATTCGGTCCGCCTCGGGGACCACCTCGCGGACGGCGGCCTCAACGGCGTCGACCGCCGTCTCGACGCCGGCCGTGTCGAGGGCCGGGTCGAAGGCGATCTCACAGGCGACGAGCACGGAGTCGGGGCCGAGATGCATCGTTCGGAGATCAAGGACTCCCTCCGCCCCGTCGACGTCGCCGATCGCCTCCAGCAAAGCGTGTCGTTCGGTGCGCGTGACGCCCTCACCGACCATGAGCCCGCGGTTCTCCCAGGCGAGCGCTAGCGCGAATCCCATCAGTAGGAGGCCGATGACCGCGCTCGCGGCCGCGTCGTAGATCGTGTTGCCCGTCACGTCCGTGAGGTAAACGCCGAGGATCGCTGCGACGACTCCGACGATGGCGACGAGGTTCTCCGTCGCCGCCGTGAGTAACGGCCCGTCTTTCGTCTGGCGAAACGTGCCGTAGAGGTCCGCGAACCCCTCCTTGTCCGCTTCCTCGCGGACGGCCTGGTACGATTTATAAAACGCGTACAGCTCGAAGACGAGCGCGACGCCGAGGACGACGTAGTTGATCCGGACATCGACCGCACGGAACGGCGTCCCGAGGGCTGCGTACCCCTCGCGAACCGATGCGTATCCGGCGACTCCAAATAGGAGGACGGTGACGACGAACGCGAAGACGTACTGCTCTTTCCCGCGGCCGAACGGGTACTGTCGGCTGGGGTCGGCTTCGCTCAGCCGAAATCCGACGAGCAGCAACACCTGATTACCGACGTCGGACAGCGAGTAGTACGTCTGGCTCAGCATGCTCGCGTTCCCCGTCGAGAGGTACGCGATGAACTTCGCGGCCGCGATGGCCGCGCTGGCGACGAGCGAGACGTACACGACGAGCCGCGTCGACGTGGCCATTCGTACACGGGATCGGATGGGGTCGTGGAGTGCCTTGCGGTCCCACGATCCGTGGCGATCGCCTGCGAACGCGACCGACGGGATGGGCGACAACCGAAATGGACGAGCGAAAATCGCTCCCGGTTAGTTATCGATCTTCGGATCGATCGCGTCTTGCAGGCCGTCCCCGAAGAGGTTGAATCCCATCACAGTCACGAGGATAGCGAGCCCGGGCCAGATGCTGAACCACGGCTGCGGGAGCATGTACCCCCGTGACTCCGAGAGCATCTGGCCCCAGTCGGGGGTCGGCGGCTGCGCGCCGTACCCGAGAAACGAGAGCCCAGCGATGATGAGGATGCTGATCCCGATCTGGAGCGTCCCCTGTACCAGCACCGGTGCAAAGCTGTTAGGAATCACGTGTCTGAGGATGATTTGACTGTCCCGGACCCCGGCAGCCCGTGCGGCCTCAACGTAATCCGTCTCACGGACACTCAACACTCGCGATCGAATCAGGCGGGCGAACACCGGGATCACGGCGATCCCGACGCCGACCATCGCGTAGGTGATGCTCCGTCCGAAGGCAGCCATAAACGCGATGACCAACACCAGAAACGGGATCGAGTAGATAGTCTCGACGAACCGCATGAAGACGTCATCGACCCAGCCGCCGTAGTAGCCGGCGACAGAGCCGATTGCGGTCCCGCCGACCATCCCGATAGCCGTCGAGAGGAACCCGACGGTGATCGAGATTCGCGTCCCGTAGATCACCCGCACGAGAATGTCGCGCCCCCGGTGGTCGGTCCCGAGCGGGTGTGCCCACGTCCCGCCGTCGATGAACGCCGGCGGGAGAATCGTCTCGACTACTTCCGGGTCTCGCTCCGGGTGGTACCACACCGCTTCCGCGATCGCATAATCGAAGACGAGGTAGTCGATCCATGTGAACGTCGCCACCAGGGTCAACAGACCGATGAGGTAGAGTCCGAACCGAGCGGTCGGGTCGCGTTTGATGACGGTGACAGTGTGTCGCCAGCCGACCTGCTCGACCGCCGGATCCTCGGAGGACGTTCCGTTCTCGTGTTCACCGATGGCCATTAACGACACCTCCGTCCCGCGTGAGTTCGTGTTTCAGTCATTCGCGATCACCGTACGAGATCCGCGGATCGATGTACGCGTACGAGATATCCGTGACGATGACTCCGACGAGAAATATGAGTCCGAAAAAGAGCGTCGTGCCCATGATGAGCGGATAGTCAAGCGTCTGGATCCCGGTGATTATCAGCCGCCCCATGCCGTTGATGTTGAATACGGTCTCGATGAGTACGGAGCCGCCCAGCGCCGTCGAAACGTTCAGTCCGACGATCGTGATCACGGGAAGCTGTGCCGGCCGAAACGCGTGCCTCCTGAGAATCGTTTGCTCGGAAACGCCGTATCCTCGCGCGAGTTTCACGTAGTCCGTCTGTAAGGTCTCAATCATCGAGGAGCGCTCGATCCGGGTCGCGGCCGCCATCTGTAGTGTCCCGAGGGCGATGGTCGGAAGTACCAAGCTCCTGGCAGAGAGATACCACACCTCGATCCACGTCTCCGCGCCGGACACCGCCGCTGGTCCGCGCCACGGGCGGACCAGATCCGACGACGGGAACCAGCCGAGGTGAAACGAGAAGACGATGATCAGGAGGAGACCGATCCAGAACGAGGGCGTCGACACGCCAAACAGCGCGACGACGCGCGAGAGGTGGTCGATCCAGTCGTTTCGGCGCGCGGCCGACAGGACCCCAAGGGGGATCGCCAGTCCGAGTCCGAAGGTGTATGCGGACCCGACGAGCAGCATCGTTACCGGCAGGCGCTCGATGATCTTGTCTATCACGGGCGCACCGTAATGAATACTCAGCCCGAAATCGCCCTGTGCGGCATTAATCAGGTAAATGACGTACCGCTCGTGAACGGGCCGGTCGAGACCGTACCGCTCTCTGAGCGCTGCCTCGAGGGCCTCGTCGACGTCGGCGCCGATCATGATGTCGACGGGATCTCCCGGCATCGCGTTCGTTAAAAAGAACGTTATCGTGGCGATACCGATCAGTACCGGCACCGTCTGCAGTATTCGCCAGAGTGTGTATTTGAGAAGCGTCACAGGAGAGAGACGGCCTCAGTTGTCGATCGAGACGTTATTTGTCGGTCCGACCATCCGCGGGTTGAGTCGCTGACGTGGGTGCGCGACGAAATCGTGCACGTGGTGACCGACTCCAAGGGTCGTCTTGGGACTGTACGCGGGCAGGTGTACCCGATCCTCGAGGATCTGTGTCGCAACGTCGATGTAGAGCTCGCGCCGCTCCTCGAAATCGGCCGATTGACGCGCCGTCGTGATCTTCTCCATCACGTCATCGTTCTCGTAGAAGACACCGTTCGGGGCGTTCCCGGCGTTGCTCTCGTGGAACAGTGGCGTAAAGTAGACATCCGGATCCGGCGGATTGAGGTAGCCGAGGAGGTAGATGTTGTAGTCGTCGTCATCGCCGGTGTCGATATTATCGAGGAACGCACCCCACTCGAGTCGCTGAACCTGTGTGTCGTAGCCGATGTCTTGGAGGCCGTTTCCGATGCTCACAGCGATCTGTTCGCGGATATCGTCTGGGGGAGAGAGGATCGTGAACTCGTAATCGTCGGGAACGCCAGCCTCGTCCATCAGTTCGGCTGCACGGTCTTGATCCCGGTCGTGCGGGATCTCCCGCCACTCCTCGATTGGCATGTCCCACTCCTCGACGACTGGGAGCGGAAGCGGGGCATGGTTCCGGGTTCCCGCCGGCTCCACGAAGTTTGACACCGCCTGATCCATCGAAAACGCGTAATCGACCGCCTCGCGAACGAGCGGATCCGCTGTCGGGCCTTGGTTGCAGTTGAACGCCGCAAAAAAGTAGTTGATGCCGGGCTCTTCCATGAGATCGGCATTCTCCATTCCCTCGACGGTGTCCCATATTTGCGGGGGAATTCCGTCGATTACGTCGCTTTCACCCGTCTGTAGCCTCGTTGCACGCGTCGTGTCCTCTTCGACCGGTACCATCCGAAGCGTCTCAACGTTCGGGAGCGGGTCGTCCCAGTAGTCTTCGAATCGCGTGAGTTCGGCATACTCGCCCTGTTGCCAGTCGGTGAGTTCGTACGGACCCGATCCGATCGGCGGTTCGGTGTTGTACGCCTCTCGATCGGCCGTCCGTGCTTCCTTCGAGACGATATTATTAGTCAATACCTCGATTTGGAAGGGGACGAATCCGAACTCGAGATCGATCTGCACCGTGTGGTCATCGATGAGGTCGATCGAGTCGATGGTTTCGAGTGCGTCATCGCCGAGTTCTGCTTCCTCGACCGGCGCCGTGTACGTGTGTTCGACGTCCTCCGCTGTGAGCGGCTCCCCATCGTGGAAGCGCACGTCGTCGCGCAGCTCGATAATGTACCGCTGACCGTCTCGCTCGATCGTCGGCTCGTCGACAGCGACCTTCGGCACGATTTCGGTTCCCTCTCCGAACTCGTAGAGGGGATCAAACACGCGGTTGATAATCTGATACGAGTAGATATCCCCGACAACGAGGGGATCGAGCTGTATCGGGTCGACCTGCTGGCTGTAGATCAGTCGACTCCCATCGGAGCCGCTCGTGTCGTCTGCACCATCAGCGTCCTCAGCGAGGTCATCAAGCTCATCGTCGCCGCCCAAACATCCAGCCAATCCGATACCAGCGGTGCCGACCCCGACGGACCGCAAGACGTTGCGTCGGGTCGACAGATTTCGGTGTGCCATACGGCAATGAACCACTCTGTTGGAATATATGCCGGTTTACAGGCAAGTGTCAGTCACTCCCCGCCATAGAGTACAAGAACGTCCGGTAGCAATAGATGTATAAACTATTATTTTAGTCTTTGTCGAGGATCGCCCCGCAGAATTTGAAGAATATCACAGCGGAGCCGCTGCCCTTCGACGCCGCTTCCCCGACGTGGTCAGTACCGCTCTGTTCGCACCGGGTCGACGGGGCCTCACCGATTCTCGAGGTATTCCGTCGCGGCTTCCCGGATCACCGCTTCGGGACCGATCACGCAATCGCGGCGCAGTTCCGGGAACTGGCCGCCGAGCAGCTCTTCGATGGTCCCGTCGATATCAGCGGCCGCCGTCACTGACATACCGGTAAGGTGGTTCGCAAGAATGTTCGCGACCGCTTGGCTGACCGCACAGCTCCGGCTCTCGAATCCGACGTCGACGATGGTTCCGTCCTCGATGCGGAGCTGAAACTCTCCTTCGTCGCCGCAGGTCGTCTCCTCCGAATGCTTTCGAATGGTCGGATTTTGGATCGCGTTTTTCGCGTCTCCCTCACGGTAGTGGTCGTATATCGCGTCGTCGTATCGATCAGATGCAAGGTACGGCTCGAGCGCCTCGGGAGCCTCCTTGAGTGCAGCAATCACTTCGTCGATCTCGCGTTTGGAGTTGTATATGTAAAACGAGATCCGAACGGACCCCGGAATATCGAGAACGTCGTGGAGCGGCTGCGTGCAGTGATCTCCCGCCCGAACCGCGATGCCCCGGTCGTTTAGCAGCGAAGAGATATCGTGTCCGTGTATCCCGTCGACATTGAACGAAACGAGCCCGGAGCGGGGCTCCCCGATTCCGGGACCGTACGTTTCGATCCGATCAAGCTCATCGAGGCGTTCTAACGCGTACTGGGCGAGCTCGTTCTCGTGTTCTCGAACCCGGTCCATTCCGATCGCATCGAGATAATCGGCTGCGGCGGCGAGTGCGATCGCTTCGGCGATCGGTGGGGTTCCCGCCTCGAACTTCCACGGAAGCTCGTTCCAAGACGACTCGTCGAAGGTGACGTGACGAATCATTTCGCCGCCGAACAAGGACGGTTCGAGTTCGTCCAGCAGGTGTTCTTTGCCGTACAAGCCCCCAATTCCCGTCGGTCCGGCCATTTTGTGACCGGAGAACGCGAAGAAGTCCACATCCATTGCCGTTACATCGACCGGGCGATTCGGGACTGATTGTGCCCCGTCAACCAGTATTTTTGCGTCGTTGTCGTGAGCGATCTCAGCGAGCTCACCAACGGGGTTGACCGTCCCCAACACGTTCGAGACGTGTACTACAGAGACGAGTGCTGTATCGGTTGTTATCGCTTCGTTGGCGTGGTCCATATCGAGGCTGCCGTCGTCGGTCACCCGTATGTATCGGATGTCGGCTCCCGTCCGTTCGGCGAGCTGCTGCCACGTTACGAGTGACGCGTGATGCTCCATTTCGGTCGTGACGATCTCGTCATCAGGACCCAGCTCGTCTCTCAGACCGTTCGCGACCAGATTGATGCTCTCGGTCGTATTCTTTGTGAACACCATCTCCGCTCGGCCACCGGTCGCGCCAACGAACTCAGCGAGACGGTCATGGGCGTCTTCATACGCGACTGACGCCTCGTGGCTCAGTTCGTGAATTCCCCGATGAACGTTCGCGTTATATCGCTCGTAGAACTCCTTATAGACGCGATACACCTCCGTCGGCGTCTGTGTCGTCGCCGCGTTATCGAAGTATATCAGCGGGTGCCCGTTGACCGTTCGATCCAAAATTGGAAAATCATCTCGAAACATGCGTGGTATCTGTTTCAATAGACCAATGTATATAAAATAGTGGCGCGTTAGACGAGCAGAAAGCGGCGTCTCCCGTGCACGCACTATAAATCCGATACGTCCCAGAGTCTCATCATGCACGACGCACGCGAACTCACGCTGGCACGCCTTCCGTCGGGAGTCCCGATCCGCACGACTGTCCACGTCTACGGCGACGGAGCGCTCGTCGACGGCGACGACGGACCGACCCTCGACATCCCCGACGACGGCGGTCCCGTCGTCTACGCGCAAGCAGCCCAACACGGTCGAGAGGTGAACGGCGCGGCGGTTCTCCGGCGACTCCACGAGCGACTGACCGATGGTGGGGAGAACCCACTCGCTGGCACCCTCGTGACGGTCCCCGTCGCCGACCCGCTCACGTTCGATCGCGTCTCGTACACGACGCCAGAGGCGCTCGACTCGGTTCACTCGAACATGAACCGGTGTTGGCCGGGTGACCCGGACGGGACGCTTCACGAGCGGATGGCCGCGAGACTCTGGTCGTTCGCGAGCGCGGCCGACGCTGTCGTCGACCTCCACACCGGGTCGCCGTCGATGCTCACCCACACCGTCTACATGCGCGGCGATCCGGAGTGTCGAGCGCTCGCCGAGGCGTTCGGAACGGACTTGCTGCTTGCCGAGTCCGCCGGCGACGACGCGGACACGGAGTGGTCCGAGCGCGGCTTCGCCGGGAAGTTCCGCGTCGCGGCGACCCGTGAGGGGATCCCGACGATCACGCCGGAGCTCGCACACAGCCGGGAGATCGTCGAGACGGCGGTCGAAATCGGGGTCGACGGGATGCTCGGCGTCCTCCGGGATAAGGGACTTCTTCCGAGGGATCCCGCCCCGTGGGACGGGACCGTCGTACGGAACCACCTCGGCCGGGTGACCGCGGCCGATTCGGGGCTGTTCCGGCCGGAGCCCGACCTCGAGATCGGCGACGAGGTGAGCGACGGCGACCGGCTCGGCGAGGTGTACGATCCGACGACGTTCGAGACGCTCCAAGTCGCCGCAGCCGACCGCGACGGGGTCGTCTACTCGGTCGCTCGCGAATCGACGGTCACGGCGGGGTCGACGCTCGTGGGGGTCGCGGAGCGTCTCGAGGGCTAGTAGCCGTCAGACGCGATCGAATCGACCCGAAAGGTATTTTATCTGGTCTTCGTAAGTCGGAGACGCAGGTTTTTGGCTGGCCTAAACCGGAACGTTTATCTATTTTAGGTTGGCCTAAAAAAGTATGAGAGACAACAGCCGTCGTCCGCTCGCCTCGTTCACGAATCGCCGGTCGTTTCTCGGTGCAGTTGGCGCGTCCGGAACCATTGCGCTCGCCGGATGCGCGGGATTTGGCGGCGGGGGCGGCGAGGATCCGTTCGACGATTACGGCCCACAGGAGGCCGCCGTGGAGCCGTCTGCGGTCTCGTGGGACGATCTCGGAGAGCTGACCGGTGAACTCACGATCTACTCGGGGCGCACTCGCGACCAGATCGACCCGCTGTTCGACGCGATCGAAGACCGATACGACGACTTCACCATCGATAGCGACTTCGACGATAACTCGACGCAGCTCAACAAGATCAACGAAGAGACGGCGGACACTCGCCCCGACATCTTTTATACGCAGTCGTCCGGCGCTCTCGCCGCGCTCAAACAGGACGACCTCGTCCGGACGCTTCCGGAGGATATCATCGATGCCGTCGACGACAACTACAGCGATCCCGACGGAACGTGGACCGGTGCTTCGGGCCGCGTTCGGGCAATCCAGTACAACACAGAGCTGTGGGAGGGAACTGCAGACGACCTTCCGGACGACATCTTCGCGTACGCGGACGACGAGCGCTTTGAGGGGATCATCTCGACGCGTCCGAACTCCGGGACGTTCCGGTCGTTCATCGTCGCGATGATCGAGATGGAAGGAGAACAAGCCACCCGAGAGTGGATCCGCGGGATGGTTGAAAACCAGGACGTGACGCTGTACTCCAGTGGTTCTCAGCAGGCGGAAGAAGTGAACGCCGGCAACCAGACCGTCGGACTCGGGAATCAGTACTACGCGGGCCGGATACTGGAGAACGACCCCGACGCACCGATCGACGTGGCGTTCACGGAGAACGATCCGGGCTGTCTGTTCAACGTCTCCGGAGTCGGGATCCTCGCCGACGCCGACAAGCCGAATCTCGCCGCGGAGTTCACTCGACACGTCCTCGCCGCGGAGGGACAGGCGTTCTTCGTCGAGACGAACGGCGAGTACCCGGTGCTCGACGGCGTCGACTACGTCGGCGACCTTCCGACTCTCTCGGAGATCAACCCGCCCGAGTTCGACCTCAACACGCTCGCGAACGTCGAGCAGGCGGTGGATCTGCTCCGCGACGAGGGAATGACGGTGTAACGATTTCGGTCACCCCCCGGATGTCGGACCACGACAGCGTTTTCAGAAGCCGTATATCACCCGAGACGAACCATCACGCACGAAGCCGTGTTTGAGACACTTCGCGGCACACCCACAGACGGCGACGATGGACGGTCGTCGCTCGGCCTCCTCCTGTTGAGCGGCGTCATCGCCGCGATCGTTACGTCCCCGCTGCTGTGGCTCTTTTTACGCGCCTCCGAGGTCGCCTCGCCCGAACGAGCGATCTCGCTGCTGTTCTCGGCACGAACCGCAGAGATACTTATCAACAGCATCGGGCTGATGGCGGCAGTCACGATACTTTCGGTCGCGCTCGGGGTCCCGCTTGCCGTCGTCACGACCGGCACGGATCTCCCGTACGACCGGTTCTGGACGGTCGTCGCCGCACTCCCGCTCGTTATTCCGAGCTACATCGGCGCGTTCGCATTCGTCCGGACGTTCGGAAGCGGCGGTGAGGTGAGCGCCGCGCTCGGCGTTCCGCTTCCCGCGGTGGAGGGGTTCTGGGGGGCCGTCGTCGTTATCACGCTGTACACGTACCCGTACGTGTTTCTCTCGACGCGGGCCGCGCTCCTCTCGCTTGATATGGAGCTCGTCGAGGCCGCCCGAAGCCTCAACGTCACGCGTATCGCCGCGTATCGACGAGTCGTCTTCCCGCAGATCCGTCCCGCTATCGCTGCGGGCGCACTGCTCGTCGCGCTGTACGCCGTCTCCGACTTCGGAACGCCAGCGTTCATGCGCGTGAGCGTGTTCACCTACGAAATATACGTCGAGTCAGGCTCGTTCAACGTCGAATACGCGGCGCTCCTCTCGATGCAGTTGCTCGCGGTCACCGCCGTCATCCTCCTGATCGAGGCGCGGGTCGGCCGTGACACGGGGTCGTCTGGCGGCGGACGAACCGCGCGGCTTCGACTCGGCCGCTGGAAGTGGGTCGCAATGGCAGCGATCGGATCCATCGGCGTCGTCACACTGGTCGTTCCAGTCGCGATTTTCGGTGTCTGGGCGCTCCGCGGTCCCGAAGGGGGCGTCCCCTCGCTCGCGTTTGAGTGGAGCTTCGCACTGAACTCCGTCTTCCTCGCGACGATGGCCGCCGCGGTCGCCTGCCTCCTCGCGATTCCGGTCGCGTACCACTCCGCGAGATCCGACTCGCGACTCTCGCGGCTGTTCGAACGCGCGACGTACGTCGGATTCGCGGTCCCCGGCGTCGTCATCGGACTCGCGTTGGTGTTTTTCGGATCGAACTACGCGCCGTGGGCGTACCGCACGGTCCCGCTTCTGGTGTTCGCGTACTTGGTCCGATTCCTCCCACAGGTCGTCGGGACCACGCGCTCTGCGGTGTTACAGGTCGACGACCGGCTCGTCGAGGCCGCCCGCACGCTGAACGCTGGCCGGACGGAGACGTTTCGGAAAGTAACGCTACCGCTGATCCTTCCGGGTATTGTCGCCGGGGGTGTCCTCGTCTTTCTCACGACGATGAAGGAGCTTCCGGCGACGCTCATGCTCCAGCCCAGCGGAGTCGACACGCTCGTGACGATCGTGTGGGCTGCTCACGAAACGCTGTACTACCAGTACGCCGCGGTGCCGGCGCTCATTCTCGTCGTGGTCTCCGCGCTCTCGATGGTGGTGTTGCTCAGACAGGAGTCCGGATTGGGGTGAGACACCGTATCGTCTGCCGATTCTCAGGGCTGCCGAACCCGAATCTGTCCGTTGGCGTCGACCGTGACGAACAGCCGGCTCCGGACCTCGCGGCCCCGAACCGCGTCGCCAGCGCGGTCGCCGATCGTTTTCATCAGGTCCGGCGCGGTTTGGTTCACTTTCACGCCCGCCTCGTCACAGGCGTCGTAGACGCGCTTCGGAGCGTCATAGAGGTCCGTTCCGACCCCGATCTCGACGCGGACCGGCGCAGCGAGCGCCTCCGCGAACGCGACGGTTTCTCGGGCGCGCTTGACGTTGTCGCGGGCGCTCGCCTCGACGCTTGAGACGTTCGCGCGCGACGTACCGAGTCGATCGGCGATATCCGACTGGCGGAGCCCGCGCTCGCGTAACGCCAGCACCTCCGCCTGTCGATCAGTGAGGACGCTCTCGTCGGCGTCGAAACCCGCCCGCTCCAACAGATCCGCGGCCTCGACGCTATCGGCGCCGTCACTGACCTCGTCCACACCGGACGGATCGTCGTCTGCGACCATATTCGACGTGACGAGACGCTCGGTCAAAAAACGGCGGTTTCGGCCACCGGCTCCTGCTCACTCAACAGATCGGCGGCGTCCGGACTGTCCGTGGGGTGGGCCACCCCGGGACGCGCTCACTTGCCCCAGAA
>LKMJ01001054.1_pt1 | contig 23513 bp, 28 predicted proteins | sample 643391 | NCBI WGS metagenome assembly LKMJ01 (sample SAMN04112250, study PRJNA286221) | soda lake metagenome | biome: soda lake; feature: Kulunda Steppe; material: water; isolation source: sample PL-Br10 brine of Picturesque Lake | place: Russia: Kulunda steppe | collected 2010-07
AATGATTCACTCTGATTCAAATGTGGTCTTTGCAGGAGAGCTTTCAGGTCACTACTACTTCCCCTCATTAGGATTCCCTTGGGATGACGGTATTCTTGCCGCATGTTTGATGTGTGATATAGTAGACAATGGCGAGATAGAAAGATTAAATCAATATCCAAGTTATCCTGTGAGCCCAGAACTTAGAATAGACTGCCCAGAGGAAAGAAAACAGACTGTGATAAATAAAGTCAAGCAAGAATTCTCACACCTTAAAATGAACGACAAGGATGGAGTGAAAATAGAGTTTGAAAAGGGATGGGCGCTTGTCAGGCCTTCCAACACTGAAGAGAAAATGAGTGTTAGATGCGAGGCAGACACAGAAAATGACTTAGAGAACATTCTTGGAAAAGTAGAAGAAGTCGTCAGACAGAACTGCAAGGCCTAATCTATTTCATATACATATGTTCCAGAGCTGATTAAGTCTCCCATACCAACTAGCCTTTCAGGATCCTCATGAATCAAGGTCGGGATAGCAGCAACTTTGTAATCTTCTACCATGGCATAGCCTTTCTCAGCAAATCCTTCCAGATTGAAGAAATCTGCAAACTCCTCTAGTTCATCCATTTTCTTAATATGGACGTTATCAAAGTTAAGCCCTCCGAAATCTTCTGATTCAGGGAGGCGGCCTATATCTGCGGAGAGCACTGCTGAAGTTTCCCCAAAAAGCATAGAATCTCTCAAATGTTCCAAAGCGGTAGGATAGTCTTTATCAGTTACAAGCAAGTGGTATCTGTAGGTATGTAGATGCACTCTCTCCAGATTAGATTTACTAATCAGTTTTTTCGACATCTCAAACGCCTCGCCAATATGAAGTTTATCATTTGTTTCAAGATCAAAGAATTCTCTGACTTTTCTGCCTTCGGTCTCATCAAGGCCTATGCTCTCAACATGAGGTGTTAATTCCTCCATGATATGCTTGAATTTATCAGGTTGGCAGTCAACCATCTCTAAGTGTTTTGGTGATTCAAGTTTCCCTAATTGATCCACTGATTTTGAGATTTTTGCTTCAAAGTTTCCTTGAGCATTATGAAACCCTGACACCAATATTCTGTCAACATCTTGATCTATCAACTCTAGATTTTTCTCAATCTCTGAACGGAAATAAGGTCCGAAACCTCTCAAACTATCGGAAAGAATCAGTCTGCCGGATTTATCCTGGTTGTATTCAATTATAATATTCTTTTTTGTCCTATCTGTGTTTGAGGCATCTCTAACATTTTTTAAAATGAATTCTTCATCAAAATACGGATGGAGAACCTTCTCATCAACAAGCTCGGCAAGCTCCTCAGAAAGGAACGGAGTATAGAAAGTTACACTCCCATTCAGGCCTGAAAGAAAGTTAGCCATAATCCCTGCCTGCCCTCCAAGACTTTTCTCGCCTGAAATCTCTTCATCTAGGCCTTTGAGATTGCATTCAATATTTTCACCGTGGCTGATTGCGTGCTTAAGTACAGACTTAACCTCATCAATATTGTTTACAGAATCTAGTACCTCTCCCTCTATATCTTCTAAATCCCAGTTTAACTCCTCAAAGCTAGTCCTCAAATCTATATTTGCATTAAAAGCAGTTAAAATGCTGAAATCCAGTTCAGGCGTTTTTTCACTTATTTCCTGGTACCTTTCTCTCCATATATCTTTCATAGGCCTTTACAGAGCTCCATAATTTCTTCATAAGAGTTTTCAGTTTTTACTACTGCTGAAGCCACGAGAACTCCTTTACATCCTAGCTCAACGCTTTTTTCTACATCTTCTCGACTTTTAATGCCTGCGCCAGTTAAAACATCGACACTTGACTGTTCTACTGCTTCTCTGATTAGTTCAGGTTTTGCGCTTGACACTGAGATATCTCCGCCTATAAGTTCTGGAGGTTCAAAAGCCACAAAATCTGGTTCAAATTTAGAGAATTTTCCGCATTCTTCTGGAGACTGAGCGCAGACAACTGTTGTCAAACCCTTTCTTTTTGCCTTTTCAATACTTTTCTCTATCTTTTCAGGCGTCATACGTTTCTCCGAGTGATTAATCAAGGTTCCAGCCGCTCCGGACGCTTTCAAGGCCTCAGCAGTTGTATGTCCAGTGTGGCTCCCTGGATCCACAGGATCTAAGTGCTGACCGAAAAATTCGCCTTTCATTCTGCCTACATCAGTGTTTTGAGGGACAGATACGACTTTTTCACCTGATTCTTTGGAGGCCTTTAGACATTGTTCTGAAAGTTTTCCTGCTTTTTCTCCAGTTGCTTCGCTGTAGGCCTTAAAGTTTACAATTATCATGTTATCACGTCTCTGTCAAGCTCTGATTTATCCACTATTTCTGCCTCTCCATCTCCAAACTTAATATCAATATATTTGTCGCCGACCCGTTTATTAGTTCGTTTTCCAGTAAATTCTCCTCTAGGATTAATCTCAATTTTCTCCTTCGTAACTTCTATACCTAGAAGATAGCTGTCTATTGCGTGGATAAATAGGCCTGAGCTCCATGCCTGTTCCATACATCCTAAATTCTCCCCATTCTCAGAATCGACTAATTCTGGAAGTGCTCCGGGCTGTCCGTCATCTAAGAAGCTTGATAAATTTTCTAGGAAGTTAAGGCCTTCAATAGTTTTTCCATGCCTAAAATTCGCCATTGCAGCCCAGCAAGTAGTTAAACCCCAACTACTGCCGGTATGATAGCCTGAAGAGTCATATCCTGGATCTGTTATAGATCTTGTTCTCGCGCCAAATCTTGAAGAAAACTCTGCGTTTATCTTCGACAAATACTTTTCACTGAACTGATCAAACATCAGGCCTACTGCAGGATTTATAGTATGAGGCGAATCTTTAGCTAGCGCGTCTCGAATATAGTTTTCTTCCTCGAATTTTTCCAGTCCGCTTTCAAGCTGTTCTACCTCCGGCCTTTCCATTATTTTAGCAGCTTCCAACCAAAGAGACTGCACATCTACTGCTTTGTCTCGTTCTAGAGTATCCATCCAAGTGCCGTCAGGATCATGCACTACTACATCGTTATCTAACTCTAGTTGTTCAAAGGCCTGACTCATTCCTTCTTCAATTTTCCTGCTTATTTTATAATGGCGTTTCAACTTATCTGCAGCAATTATGTATAATGGAAAAGTATCTATTCTACCATTCGGCTCATCTTCTCCGGCTAAATTAATTTTTCCGGGCAGATCTCTATCAGCGAAGTTTTCAAGTATTTTTTTAGACTCTTCAAAGTATCCTGCATCGATTAAACCGAGTAAAGTCCAAAAAGCATCTCTTGCCCAATAACTCTGGAACCAAGGATGCCCGGCAATAACTCCAAGGCCTTCACTATTGTAGAGCAGGTTTTCAGTGCTTTTAATGGCTGCATTAAAGGTTCTATCTTGTTTTCCTTCCAATAACTGGCTTCTATTTGAGATTTTGTGGGTTGAGGATTCTCCAGATTCAAATCTGAAAATTACTTCTTCAGTTGAATGAGGTTCAATCTCTATTCTGGCGCTGATATCTCCAGGAATAAGGCATTCCTGCTTTTCACCAGGGTAATGAGTCTTCTTAAAAGGCTCATCTGTGTTCAAAAGCTTTTGATTTGATGAAATAACTAACTCTCTATCTTGAGAAATTTTAATACTGTTTTGAGTTCTTTTAACACTATAACTGCTTTCTGGTATGTCGTCACTTTTTTCTCTAATGTCTACTCCTGCTTCGAGGCCTATGTTAACTGCTTTAACAGAGTCATGCTTGTTTTTTATCTCTAATTTACTTTCCATTCCGGAAAGATTTTCTGGCATTTTAATAGTTTCTTTAATTGAAAGGGAGTCGGTTTCAAAGTAGAAAGTAATTTCTTCTCCGTAATCTACTGCCTCTAGAGATTCTTGATCTAGCCAGATTCCATTTATCTTGTATGCATAATAATCAAGAAGTTTATAGCTGGGCGTCCATAATCCGCTCCACTTGGTCTTAAAACCTGTATCTAGGCCTCGATGAAGAAATGCATCAAGGTTTGAAATAGTTCCTACTTTATCACCAGGGTTTTGGAAGTGATACATATTGCAGGTTGAGTCTGTTATGGGTATAAAACATGTATTTTAACCTTGCAGTGGTATCAAGAGTTTTTATACTGATACAGAACCAAAGTTCAATTATGGATGACTTGGAGCTGGTAGAGGTTTCCTTTGAAGTCGCTAACAAAGTAGGAGGAATCTACCAAGTACTGAAATCTAAGAGCTGTAAGATGCAGGAATATTACGAAGATGGATATCTAACAGTAGGGTATTATGAAGAAGATTCTGCCAGAGAAGACTTTGCTCCAAGAGAAAACCCCTATAATGAAGTATTTGAAACGCTGAGACAAGAAGGCATTGAATGTTACTACGGAGTCTGGGATATCGAATCAAAGCCAAAAACAATACTTGTCGATCCTTCAGGCCTAGAAAAAAATGTTGATGATCTCAAACAGGAATACTGGAAAAAGTACGGCGTAGATTCGATTAAAGCAGGCTCTGACTTCGATGAACCGTTGAAATGGGGTTATGCCGTAGCTAGACTTATAGAAGAACTGGAAAAAGATAATAGTTTTGTAACTCACTTGCATGAATGGCTTTCTGCAGGACCAATTTTCCATGCTGAAAGTCCAACAGTCTTCACTACTCATGCAACTGTGCTTGGAAGAGCTCTTTCCAACTCAGAATACGATTTAATGAATATGGTGGAGAAGAAAAATGTTGATCAAAGCCTTGCAGACGATTTAGGAGTAAAAGAAAAGCATACTTTTGAGAAAGCAGCTGCAGAACAAGCAGACATATTCACAACTGTGAGCCAAATAACAGGCCGAGAAGCAGAACAAGTTCTAGGAATTAAACCTGATAAGATACTTCCAAACGGCTTCAATATTGAAGATTATCCAAGTCTTGAAGAGCTCTCAGTAAATCATACTGAACAGAAAGAAGATGTTATAGAGTTCCTAAGAGCATACTTCAAACCTTATTACAGCGTAGATCTAGATGACGATCCTAGAATATTCTTTACTTCTGGACGGTATGAATACCATAACAAAGGATTTGATGTCTTAATAGAGGCCTTAGCTGAAGTTAATGAAAGGCCTGGAGAGGACATATTTTTCTTCTTTTTCGTGCCTTCTGGTGTAAAAGGCCCGAATATGGAAGTGCTTGAAAATAAATCTCTCTACCGAGAGCTCGAAGGCTTTGTAGATGAAAAAATTGTAGATATTAGAGAAACTATGTTAAACGCAGTAACCTCAAACCATGATCCTGTCGACGCAATCTCAAATATATTAGATTCAAAGGAATTGGAGTCGCTTAAATCTAATTTCCACAGCAAAAAAGGTGATAGGCCTCCAATGAATGCTTTTGATCTAAATTATGAGAGGGACGATATTTTAGAGGCCTTGAAAGAAAATGGGTTAGAAAATAAGGAGAGTGATCGTGTAAAAGTTATATTTTATCCGACTTATCTTGAAGTAGGAGATAAATTGCTTTCAATGGATTATGAAGAAGCAGTTGTTGCGTCGAGCGCAGGATTTTTCCCGAGTTATTATGAGCCTTGGGGTTATACGCCTGTAGAGACGGCTGCAAACGGCGCGCTTGCGTTAACAACGGATTTGGCAGGCTTCGGGAGATTTTTACAGGATAATGTTAATTCTGGCGATAGAAATGGTATAAGGGTGCTTGAACGGAAAGGTAAGGATAGGGAGCAGGTTATAGAGCAACTTGCTTTAGCAGTTGAGGATTTTGCAGAATATAATAAAACTGAGATAACTGAGAGGAAGCATAATGCGAGAAAGCTTGCTCAACTCACTTCCTGGGAAAATCTTGGAGAGAACTATAGAGATGCGCATAAAATGGCGGAGAAGAAAGAATGAAAATAGATATACACGGACTTGAAACATCTAATATAGAATTTAACAGGCCTAAACCTTACTTTGCAATGCATAAAACTTCTATTTCAATGCTTGAGAATCTAGAAGCAGATTTTGAGCATCTAGTGATAATAGGGAACGGTGGTTCGGTAACAAGCTTTCGAGCATTAAATTATGCATTTAGAGACGAACACTCTAAAAATGTGGAGATAATAACGACTATGGAGCCTGGATATTTGAAGCACGTGGAAAGAAGCCTAGATAAAGAAAATACTCTTGTAATGCCGATCAGTAAGTCAGGGAATACTACTGGGGTGATAGAATCTGCTCTTTTCTTCCTAAATAAGGGTTATAATGTTAGGCCTTTGACTTCTAGAGGAGGGCTGCTTGATAAAATCGCTGATAAGAAAGATTTGAAGACTATAGAACATCCTGATATTGGCGGGAGGTTTACAGGTCTTTCAGAGACTGCTTTAGCTCCTGCATCTCTTATGGGCTTAGATGTTGAAGAAATTTTTACGCAGGGTCGAGAAGCCCATGAAAGATTTTGGGAAGATGGCGGTGATGCTGCAGTTGTTGCAGAAGCACTTTATCAGGCGGAGGAAAGAGGTTTTAACGAAGTTCTAACGCCTTTTTACTCTACAAGGCTTTTTGGATTCTATCCGTTAATGGTGCAGTTGATGCATGAATCAGTCTGCAAAAAAGGAGAAGGCCAGACGTTTTACGGAGATCTCGGACCTGAATATCAGCACCATACAAACCAGAGAATGTTTGGCGGGAGAGATAATGTGATTCCAATATTTATTGAGTCAAGTCATGAACATCAAACTTTGGAAGTTGATGATGAATTGAAAGAAATGGATCTCCGAGGGAAAAAACTTGGTGATTTGGATGGGCAGAGGCTTGAAGACTCACTTAAAGCAGAAGCTTCAGGCGTTAAAAAGGCTTTGAGAGATGAAAACAGGCCTTATATTGAGCTCAAAATTGAAGAAATCAGTTATGGTTCGATAGGAGAGTTAATGGCATTCCTACAGTTCTTGGCGGTTTACTCTGGATGGATTCGGGATGTCAACCCTTTCAATCAGCCAGATGTAGAAAAAAGCAAAGAACTCGGATTTAGCCAGAGGTTTGAATAATGAAAGTAGTCTTTCTTACTAGAAAATTTGAGGATGGAGATGATATATCGGAGTATGTAAAATCTTTAGCAGAGGCCTTAGTCGAAAAAGGTCATGAAGCTGCTGTAATCGCTTTTGATGACGGAACTCATTACAGCGTTGATAAAAGAGTAGAAGTCATAAGGACTAATCTTCACTATGAAGGAGATTCTCTATACAGCTGGTCAATGATGTTAAATAATGAGATGAAAGAAAAGGCTAGAGAACTTTTAGAAGATCAGGAATTCGATATTATTCATGCAAATGACTGGACAACGGTTCCGGGAGCTACAGCAATGAAGGAATACTTAGATAGGCCTATGGTGCTTACGGTTCACTCAACTGAAAATGAGAGAGGTTTTTCGGACCCTAACTCTTCTGTAATTTCTGAAATGGAATGGAAGGGCTGTAATTTTGCTGATAAAGTAGTTGTAAATTCTGAAGATACTTTAAATTCGGTTAAATTTGATCTAGAGGTTCCAGAAGAAAAAACTTATCTTAAAGACCCGTTATCTGGAGATTGGAGTGACTCAGTTTTAAAAATCTACGAAGAACTACTACAAGTAAAAGAGGTGGAAAACTACTGAGACCGCTGTTCATAACATGGGAGTATCCTCCATACAAGGCTGGAGGGATAGCGGCGCACTGTGAAGATTTAGCGACTACAATGGCCAGTCAAGGCCATGAACCTGTAGTGATTACTTATGGAGAAAAAGAAGAAAAAGAATATAGAGATGGAGTAGAGATTCACAGGGTTCCAGCGAACGATTCTGCAGATAATACTATTTCTTGGGCGATGAGCCTAGCAGACAGAATGGAGAAAAAAGGGATACATCTTGCCAGAGAGAAAAACTTTGATTTAGTTCATGGCCATGATTGGATGGCTGTACCTGCAGCAACAGGCTTGAAGAAAACATTAGATCTGCCGATGGTATTCACGGTTCATTCAACTCAGAAAGGCCGAGACGGAATAAACTCGGATTACCAACAAGCAATACATAATCTGGAATGGTATGGAACCTATGAAGCCTCAGAAGTTATCACAGTGGGTAGAGACTTCTGTGAAGAAGTAAAACATTCGTATAATGTGCCTGATGAAAAAATAAACTATATTCCAAATGGTGTAGACCTGGAAAAATTTGATTCTCATTCTAAAAGTCTTCAAAGAGATAATTTTGCATTGGACTGGGAAAATATTGTTCTCTTTGTGGGGAGAATGTATCCTCAGAAAGGGCCGGGCCACTTAATCGAGGCTATGCCACATATACTGGATCAGAGGCCTGATGCCAAGTTTGTTATGTGCGGTTCAGGTGCGACTGACCACTACAGAGGCTTAGCTAGAAACCAGGTCGGTGACAAAGTTCACTTCCCGGGATATGTCTCGGACGATGAACTGGTAGGCTTAATGAAAGAAGCTAAGATAACAGTGGCGCCATCTGTCTACGAACCATTCGGCATTGTCCCATTGGAGGCAGCCGCATGTGAAACCGCCACAGTCGGAAGCTATACAGGAGGAATGAAAGACACAATAGTGCATGAATATACAGGTCTTCACACCTATCCAGAAGATTCAGGGTCAATCACTCACCAGGTATCCAGAGCATTAAACGATCCTGGCTGGAGCGACTGGCTTGGCGACAACGCTAGAGAAAGAGTAGAAGACAACTTCAGATGGGAGCAAATCACGGCTTGGACCACAGGAGTATACACTGAGGCCTTAAATTAAAGATAAAAGGAAGGATCTATAAATTCTAAACAGATGGAGCCGATATATGAGGATTTAACAAAGTCTCTAGCAGTTTTTGTCGCCACAGGTATAGCAATAGGAGTTTCAACATTTCTAGGCCTAAAATATATTGATGCTATAGGAGGTTTTGGTTCAACAGTTGAGCTCGAAGTTACAGCGATGATTGTGATGGTTGCAATATCTTCGTTCTTCATATCTCCAATTATTTCAGGGCTAACAGGGCTATATATAGGTTATTACGAACCTGATAAAGGCCAAACAGTAGCATTCTCCACATTTGCATCATTTATAGGGTTCTTTGCATTAAATATTACTGCAATAGGCACAATGCTTGTATTACTGGGAGAATCACTAAATCCTACAGGTCTAAGTGATCCTGCTACAGTTTTCTACTCATTCGTAGTCTTGGAAAACCAGGCCGCTTATCTAAGCTTTCCATCAGTAATTACAGGTCTTTCAGCAGGATACCTAGGATCCGATATAAATGAATAAAATTCCTTGAAATTTTCAGTTTGGTAAATTGCTGAGCCAGGCCTTCACAGCAGAATTCATCTTAATCTTTCCTTCTTCGGTATAAGAATGCTTAACTCCTTTAAGCTTCTGAAATTCTACATCAGTATCTAGGTTCCTTATAGCATTTAGAGAGTTCTCAATGTGAACTGTCTGATCAGCGCTGCCGTGAGAAATAAAAACAGGTATATCAAGTTGCTCTTCAACATCGGAAAAACTGAATTTCTTGAGATCTCTCATAAATCGTTCATCAATCGGTTTTCCATCGATATACTCGAAACGACCTTTCTCCTCTATTACTTGCTCAAACTTATTCATTATTTCATTATAAGTTACTGGAGCCTTACCAATTACTCCGTCAACATCATTTTCGATAGCTGTGTGGAACACAACTTTACCGCCAAAACTTGTACCAAATAAGACGCATTTTTCAGGCTCAAAATAATCTATTACAGCTTCGAGATCTTTTATCCTTGAACTCAAGCCCTGATCAATAAATTCTCCATCTGATTCGCCGTTACCCCGGAAATCAAGTCTTACCGTATTCCAACCCAATTCATTATAGGCTTTAGCCCGATCTTTATTCCCGCGATCCTTATTACCTCCAAAACCATGACACAAGAAAACCCATTGATCTGAGGAGGCCTCATGATGCACTGCGGCAACTTCTTCGCTATTTTCTACTTCTATGAAATATTTTTTCACTAATTTTTCAGCTCCTTAGCTCTTTTTCTACCTGTTCTTGGAAATCCATTAAGTGATCTGTGATTACTGCGAACCCTTCGTGTGGGTGGTCGAAGTATGAGAAGTAGTTGTGAACTGATCCATCATCCATAGTCTTAGTTGCTATATGGTGGAGGTGGTCGGATGTCAGGAACTTTCTCCAGACTTCAAGATATTCTTCATTATCTAGGGCCTTAACTTTGTCCTCTAGTTTCTGGAGTTTTTCGAATAGTTTCTTCTGCATGGGGTTTCCAAGCCAGGCAGATGCGTCCATTTCTTGGTCAGCCCAGGAGACCGTATTGTATTCGAATGCGTCGAACTTGCCTACGGGCTCGTTTTCTTCTGCGACTTCTCTGACTTTGGCGAACTCCATGTTATCGTATTTCAGTATTTCTTCTGGCAGCGATTCAAGGAACCATAGAATGCCTGTGCCTTCCCAGTGGTGCTCTCCAAATGTTTCGTAGTCCATGAAAAGGTTTACACAGTGCCCTGAAGTATTTGAGAGCCAGGAAGCATACTTTTCAGCTGTCAATGGATATTCATCCCACCACTCAGCAGAGAAACGATACCCGACATCGTCAGTAAGTTTCCGATTACGCAGCATGATCGAATTTCCTTCTTCTGTCACAAATTCGGGCTGGGTATAAACATCGTTAGGCGAACGCCATCCGAGAATTCTATCAACTCCTTCAGTAAAGATCCCTTCATAGCCTTCCTCAGAAGCAATTTTCCCTATCTCATTATGATAAATTAACTCAGTATTAGTCATCACTTTTGGGGTGACTCCGAAAGTATCCTCAATAACTTCTCTATGATGATTTAGCTGCCACCTAAACTCTTCCTTGTCATCAAACAGGCCTGCTAAGCTGTGAAGATAGGCCTGCCCAATAAAATCTATTGAGTCTTCTGGAAAACTGTTAATCAAATCGATTAACTCTGGATGGTATTCTTTGGCTTGCTGAATCCAGGAAGTTGAAATTGAGAAGTTGACTACTAGAGGCCTGTCAGTTCCGGATCGTTTCTTTGCCTCACGCAGTAGTCTTTCTGTCGCTGGAAAATAACAGTTTTCAGCCACATCTCTGAAGAAGTGCTCATTCATCTCATCGTCAAAATATCGATCGTAGAGTGTGTCTGCGTCTTCTTTCACTCCTTCAGTTCTTAATCTGTGCGGTTGGTGGACTTCAAAGTTTAATGTGATTTTCTGAGTCATGTATTGAATGTCGGGACCGCTTGTTTAAATTGGATGGGATTCAATAAATTTTATGTGCAGCTTACTACAACCAAAGTAGAAAACGGTATCAGAATAAAGATTGTAGGAGAACAGAAAGCCGCAGTTGTAGTTAGAGAAGATGGAGATGAAAGAATCTTGCTCCCTATCAAGAACAAACAGTCAGAGACAACATACTACTATGAAGATTCTTCAGGCCTAGCAGAAACAGACAATGGATACGTAGGATTCTACTCTGGAAATCCGGATAAAGTAAAATTAATCAACTAAACTTTGGTAAATCTCAAGATAATCTTCTACCATTTCACTCCAGCCCCGTCCTTCAATCTCAACAGGTTCCTTCTCCAAACTTTTCTCAAGGCCTTCGCTGATAGAGTCTGAGTTAGGCTCAACTAATGTAACAGCTTCGCTAGGCAGAAGCTCATTGATACCGCTTTCAGTGCAGATAACTCGAGTACCGCAGCTTAAGGCCTCGCTGATCGTTAATCCAAAAGGCTCATTAATTGAAGGGGAGACAAAAACATCAGCAGATCGGTAATAATCCGCCAATTCGCTTTTAGGTATAAAGCCCTCGAATCTGACACTATCCTCGATTTCAAGCAAACTTACAAATTGTTCCAAGGGCTGCTTTAGGTGGCCTTTACCTCCTAAAATCAGTAGGCCTTCATTGGTTTCTAGGTATTTTTTGAATCCGTAGATCAAATGTTCTAATCCTTTCTGCTCGGAATGACGGCCTACATAAAAGAAAACAGGTTTATCAGTTCCAAAAACTATCTTATTTCCTTCTCTTAGTTTTGAGAAGCCATTGTAAACTGTTTCAGGGCTTTTACCGTGTATAGATTCTATTTCTTGGCTTAACTTGTCGCTCACAGCAGTAACTTTGTCTGCGTTTTTTACTGCAATTTCCTCCAGCATTTCCAATTCTTCACTAGGTACACGGCTGCGTGAAGAGCTTAATGAGTGAAAAGTTGATACCCATTTGGTGTCGGAGTATTTTTGTGCTTTGAATCCTGCTTCTGCGCCGAACCAGTCATGAGTATGGATGATGTCGTATTCTGAGGCCTTTTCCGCTGCTGATCTGCTTAGCTGTTCGGCTTTGGAAAACATATCGCCTTCAACTTCCACAGAAATTATATTTTCCTGATTTGGAGCTCTTTCTGCAGGAAGCATCAAGTCAGCTTCGACATCTTCTTTTTCTTGGAGGCCTTTGAAGAGCTCTTTTACCGCTATGTCTAGGCCTCCATCGATTTTCGGAGGGTATCCCCAGCCGACTATCAGGATTTTCATTTGTTTTTTATTTGTAGTCTATTGTGTCGAGTTTGTTTACTCTTTGGAATTCGCTTGTGTTGTCTGTGAGTATTTTTCCTGTGTTTTTCTGGGCTATTCCTGCGATTAATGCATCTATATGACCTATTCTTTCTCCTTTTTCTATTAGGTCTCTCTGTATTTTTCCTGCATTAATGGTGGATTCTTTGTCTAAACTGTGTATTGTTTGAGACTCGATTATATCTAGTAATTTTTCTTTTTCACTTATTTTAGAGCGTGAAATTCCTATCCAGAGTTCGTAGATAGTGGGTGTGGCTAGGGAATAGGCTTTGTTTTCTTTTTCGAGCTGTTTTAACTTTTTCGCAGAATTTTCTTCACCTCGAAGCAAATCTATTATCAGGGATGTATCGGCTATCACTCTAAAGCACCTTGAACTTCTTTAGACCGCTCACTAATCTCTTCATCAAGCTCTTTTCTAGTCTTTTCAACTTCATCTGCAAGACTTTCTCCTTCTTCCTCAGATAAAACGTCCAGTAATTCAGTAAGAGATCGTCTACTAGCTATTCTTTCAATTACATCGCTGAAGCTCTCTCCCTCGTTTTTGCGAGATTTCAGGATCTCATAAGCGGTTTCCTTAATAGTTACAGACTTCGTCGCCATATGTACAAGTACGTATACCTATACTTAAATTATTTTTGGCCAACAAACCATCTAATATAAGCGTCGATCTCACAGTTTTAGATTATCTCAAACCTAGTGCTTCATCGGTCTTTCTGATTGATTCCTCTTTTCCTTCTATTTCGAACATGGCTCGGATTGCGTCTACGTTGTCTGGTACTACGATTGCTTCTTGGTGGACCATGTGGATCCAGTAAAGTGTGTTTTCTTCTACTGTGATGGTTTCTTCCCAGATTGTTGCTTCTGGCATGTCGCTTCTTGGAGTGTGGAGGTCTCTCATTTTTTCGTGGAGTTTACTTGTTGAGTCATATCCTTCTCCAGCTTTCTCTAGGTTGACTCTTGGCTGGTCTCTGAAGGCCTGCTTAACTTCTTCTTCACTGGCATTTTCCTCTAGTTCTGCGTTTACCATGTGGACATGTCCGTAAGTTACTGGTACTTTGACTGCCAAGGTTTTGATGTCTAGGTTTGGCATTACTGCCTGAACATCTGGTCCATGGTGCGAAGGTACGTCTGTTACAGGTATTGTTGAGTTGATCGGACCTCGGCCGTCCTGAGGGATGTCGCCCCCTCTTCTAACTAGGTTCGCCACAGCTTCTTCTACTCCGAAGGCCTCGTCGACTGCGCTCATGGTCCTTGAAAGACTGGTAGTATTGCATGAAACAACTTTGACAAAGTCTTTTCCTTTTGCGTCTTCATAGTTTGCGTCTGCGTTAAAAGCTACAGGAGCAATATCTTCAGGCGCACCTCCTTGGAAAACAGCCTTAACGTCGTTAGGTTCGTACATGTTTTCTTTATTCTTCTCATCGATTCCTGGAGGGGTACAGTCCACAACTAAGTCAACTTCATCCAACTGATCCTCTAGAAGCCCTGCTACGTAAAAGCCCTGATCTTCTAAATTTTCTTTTCCATCTTGATTTGAAGCATAGAGATCTGTTCCGTGCAGAGGACCATCTTCACTCAGTACTGTTCTAAGGCCTCCAGTCTGCGACACATCTGCCACTCCATAAAGATTCATATCGTCCTGTTTATTGACGGCTTCAGCCACTCTTTTTCCGATTGTTCCAACTCCTGCTACAACAATGTTTACCATGGTTACAGTTGGAAATAGGTATTGATTGAATAAAAAAGAAATTCTTGGGAATATAACAGGGTTATATCAATTATTCTAAATCTACTAATAATTCCAATTTTATTTAAGGGCTTAGAGCTAAAATTACACCTGTATATGACAATGGAAGGTTTTTGTTCTTTTCAGCGATTCTAAAAGGGAGTTGCATGGTTGGAGGCGGGCGATGCAAGAGTATTTGGATAGAGAGTTAAAGTTAGAGTTGCCTGAGGACAAGATTACTTTGGAGCCTGTAACTAAGGGATTGACTTTTCTGGGTTACAGAATCTTCTCAAATCAAAGGCTCGTAAGGAAGAGGAATAAGAAAAAGTTCAAAAGAAGACTTAGAAAACAGAAGAAGGCCTTGAAAAATAATGAAATAGCTTTTTCTAAAGTGAGAGAGTCAATTAATTCATGGAAAGGCCACGCGAGTCATGCTGATACTGAAGCTTTGAAGGAAATTTATCTAGGTAGATTAAGCTGATCGGGCCTCATTCAACTTTTTTGCTCTCTTTTACTTATTATGTTGAGAGTCCTTCTTCAGATATTATCTGTGGCATGATAGAGTCTTGGTTTTTTTCGAATTCTTCTGGAGTGTAGCATAGAAGGTCTACAGGCCTGTCCTTGGTTGCTTTTCTGACTTGATTGATTATTTTTTCATATCTTTCTCTGGGCCTCATGCCTTTAAATTCGTTTGAGATTACTGCTATGTCTACATCTGATTCTTTGTGGTAGTCGCCTTTGGCCAGTGACCCGAAAATATAGATTTCATCGGTTTCGAGTTCCTTGTTGATCTCCTTTTCAAGCTGGTTCAGAAGTTTTTCCGCGCCCATTCTAACACCTCTCTGCAGTCCGAAAGGACTTTATTTATCTCCTTCTTGTCTAGGCTTACCATGTCTGAATCGGGGTAACGAGTCCTCACATAGTAAGGAGTTAGACTATTTGCAGCATCTTTAACTGGTTGAGGTGCATCCGATTTCTTAGCCAGGACAAAACAGTCATGACTTCTCGGAGACCCTTTATTTTCTTTAATCAGTATAGCCTTTAAGGCCTTTTCAGCTGCTTGATGATACAGAAAAGCCGCTTGTGAAAATTTGCCTCCTTCTCGCATTAATTCGGCCGCCTCTAAGTCATCTTCAGCTTTTGAAAACCAATTATCTCCGCTGGCCATGATCTATATAGAGGTAAAAATCATTAAATCATTGACGGATAAAATCCCTATTTCTCAGCTGTGCCGTGGTAAGCGTTGTCTTTTTTCCAGCCAGGCTCGAATTTATACTGCGTACCTGATTTCTTAACTTTCTCTAAAAGGCCTTCTAATACTTCATGACTGCATTCAGGTGTTAGATACCGCCATTCTTCGCCTGAATTAATTCTTCTCCTAACTTCTGTACCAGAGTAAATTCTTTCGCTAAACATTTCAGGCCTCTCAACCTGGATATCTGTATGGTTTTCTATAATCTCCTTTACTTTATCATTTCCAGAAATAACTATGTCGAATTCTTTTTTCTCAAACTCTTCTGCCCATTCCTGATTGGCTGAGGTCTCAGGATCCGATTCTTGAGGATTCTCCTCAGTATCTTCAATACCTACAACTTCGGTTTCTGGAAAACAGGCCTTGACTAATTTTTTCCTTTCTTCAAAGCTTAGAGGATTTCTCTCGGTTCTTGATCTATCAGGGCTTCCAACAATTATCTGAAACTCATCATAACTTTCTTTCTCTTTATCAACGACATTGTAGTGGCCTAGATGGAATGGCTGGAAGCGGCCGAGAAATCCTGCTTTCATTAGAAGAACTTCTCTCCTGCATCCATGACGTCAGATTTTTTCAGGCCTGGAACTTCCTCTAAATTATATTCTTCTTTCAGTTTTGTCGCAAGTGCTTCGCCTATTAGGCCTGTGTTCATGTAGAAGAACTCTTCATAATTATCGACTTTTTGATCCAATTGTTCCTGTATTGAAGGCCATCGAGCCACCAAATCTTCATCTAACTTTATTTCTTCACCAATTACTTCTTCAGTTTTCATTGCGGCGTAAGCAAATTTCAGTACTTCTTGCCACTTGAACCTGATTTCAGAATACTCAACTTTTTCCATGAACTCGGCCTCAAACAATGCTCTTAGAAGGCCTTCCATTTCATACTTTTCTGAGTCAGGGTTGACGGCTATCATCATTTCGTTTTCTTTTACTTCTAGAACTGAGAAATCTCTTTCATGCCTCTGCCAGCTTAGAAAGAACTCCATATCCTCTAAACCAAGACTGTACTCATAACTGTTGATACAGTCATCAATCTTGCTTCTAACTCTCTCCAACTCGCTTCTCGAAGGCCTAACAGAATAATCCATAACTATTTTTTGAAAGGTGAGTTTCTTTAATTCAATCTTTCCTGAAGATTCGATCTCCTGTTTCAATCACATCTTCTTTTCTTAATTTGATGATTTCTTCAGGAGTGTACTGTTTCAGTAGTTCTTGGCCAATGTAATAGCTCATGGTGTAGCCGAGCCAGTTAGGGTATTCTGTGTCGCCTCTGTTTATGTAAAGAGGTTTGTGGAATTTTGGGCCAGTTTTGTCTAATTCTTTTTCTTTGATTTGAGGCCAATACTGTGCTATTTCTTTTTTGGAGAATTTTGTCGATTTTACGTGCTTGATTTCTGGAACTAATTTTTTGGAGAAGTGTTGCGTTAAGGCTTCTTCCAGGACGTATTTCCACATTATTTTGGATCTGCCATCATCTTTCTCGAAAAACCATGTATGCACGTATTCATGAACGGTAGTCGATTTCAAATGAGCCTCCCAATTCTCTGCGTTGGAATTGAATTTTACTTGCATCCACGAAGAGTTGATGGCTTTACCTGTAGTACCGCCCATTTCTTCGACCACAAAATCCTGGCTTGTCCAACAAACATCCACATCAATGCTTTTCTCTTTCGGCAGTTCCTCTGTGATTAAATCAAGGCCTTTCTGTATATTTTCTCTTGCTGTCTCAATATCATTCTTTGTAGTATTAATTCTGTAATTCATATGTTATTCCTCCTTCCACTTAATCGAACAACCTTGTGAGGCCTCCTGTTCTTCTGGAGGATCTTTCCGCTTCAACATTTTCTCGATCACAGATTTCATCTCTCTTTCTTTTACTTCCTCATCAGGATTCATTTTGTCATTTAATCTTCCATGATAATGAAGTCTGTGACGCCAGTCCAAAAGGAAAGGGTCAGGTGTGCATACGGCTCCGTAGGCCTCAGCGACTTCCTGGCTGTTATCAGCAAGATAAAAGAAGTTAGGCCTGTCTAAGTCATGTTCTTCAACAAAGCTTGACATTTTTTCAACAGAATCATCTTCATGAGTCTCTGCGTTAGGATTAATCCCAACTACTGCAATAGAGGAAAACTCTTCTGCTAGTTTCCTAATCTCATCTGTCTGGGTCTTGACGTAAGGACAATGATTGCACATAAATATGATGAGGACGCCGTCAAAATTATCTAGATCACTTAATGCGACCTCTTGGCCTTCAAAGTTTTCAAGTGTAAACTCTGGTGCAGGTTCCATTACTTCAAGTTCAGACTCTGATTGTTTCAGTGCCATAGATTAATTATTGTTCTTCTAGTTTTAGTCTTTCAGTGTGTTTATCGATTTTTTGGTCGCTGCTGATTATTTTGTCTTCTCCTGATTTTGTCAGGTGGATTGCGTCAAATGGTGTTATCTCTTTTTGTTCTACTTTTCTGGCTGCTGTAAGCAAGTCATTTATATCTCCTTTTACTTCTATCAAGTTTTCTACGTTTGCTAGGACTTCTAGCGTGTTCCAGCCTTCTCTGTATGAGACCAGAAAGATTTCAAGTATGCTGTACTTAGAAGTCCAGATATCCTCACTGTTCTTTTCATAAACTTTCTCTGCTGCTTCAGTCAGCCAGTCATCTTCTTTAATTAAGGCAACTATGAAATCTGTATCTGCATACATACTTCTATTTTCCGGCCTCCTCAATCATAGCTTCTCTGGCCTCTTCAACAATCTCCTTGGAAGACTTATCGGTTTCAGAAGTTATACTCCTTAATTTTTCAAGGGGTTCATTGCTTAAAGGTACGAAAAGAAGGCCTTCGGCAGTTTCAACGACTCTAAACTTGGTTCCATACTTCTTCCGGGTTTCTTTAGGTAGATAAACTCTGCCGTCATCTACATCGACTTTCATAAAAAACGAATTTTTCTCCAAAACTTAAGTAATTTTTCCTAAATACTGGATTAACTCCAAAAATTGAAGCTGTTTTCTTTCCGTTAAATTAAAATTCAAGGCCTACGTATTACGATGTATTATGATGAATACTTCTAACTCTCCGATCTTTCGAGACGGAAACCTGTTAATCCTAGCATACGATCACGGGCTTGAGCACGGGCCTGTAGATTTTGAGCCGAATCCTGCGAGCGCCGACCCAAGAAACGTATTCGAGGTCGCATCTCATGACGCAGTTACAGCTTTGGCTGTGCATAAAGGCCTTGCTGAAACGTATTATAGCGATTATGAAGATGATGTTCCGCTTCTATTAAAGATAAACGGTAACTCTAGTTTGGCGGAGAGAGATGATTACTACAGTCCAAAACAGTGCACAGTAAAGTATGCAGTTGAAGAACTAGGTGCTGACGCAATCGGTTACACAATGTACGCTGGTTCAAAATATGAAGACAAAATGTGGGAAGACTTCCGAGAAGTACAGGAAGAAGCACGCAAATACGATGTCCCTGTAGTCATGTGGGCCTATCCACGAGGCCAGGGAATAGAAAACAATCCAGACTACGACGGACAAACAGATACAGACGTAATCAGCTATGCAGCAAGACTAGGCCTAGAATTAGGTGCTGATGTTGTTAAATGCAAGTATCCGGGATCAAAAGAGGAGACTGAAAAAGTCTTGAGAAACACAGGAGAAATGAAGTTTGTTATGAGCGGAGGAAGTAAGAGAAGCGATGAAGCCTTCCTAAATGATGTTGCGGCAACAATCGACGCAGGCGGAAACGGTTTAGCTGTTGGAAGAAATATTTTCCAGAGAGAAGATCCTGAAGGAGTCCTCGATAAGCTAGAGGAAGTCATTTATGAATAAAACAGAATTAATAGATGAAATAGTTGACACAGTAGCTGAGGCCGCACCACATATCTCCTCAGGCCTTAAAAAAAGGCGAGAATATGTTGGAGAAGAAAATCCTTCAGGTGAAAGACAGTTAGAAGCGGACGTCTGGGCTAACGAACTTTTACAGGAGCTAATTACTTCTATAAATGGAGTAGGCGAGTTCGCATCAGAAGAAAACGACAAAATTATAGACTGTGGAGAAGGCCTATCAGTCACAATCGATCCCTTGGATGGCTCTTCCAATATTCCGACAAATAACCTGGTAGGAACTATAGTTGGTGTATATGATGGAGAGCTTCCGTGTAAAGGTGAAAATCTTGTAGCAGCTTTCTACATAGTTTACGGGCCTCTAACAACTTTGATGCTGGCCAAAGAAGGAGAGGTCAATGAATACGTTATCGAGGAAACCTCAGGCGACCAGGTAGAACTACATCTTGCATCGGAGAATATTGAGATTCCGGAGGCCTATGTCTACGGCTTTGGAGGAAATAAAAACTGGACTGAAGAATTCAGAAAATTTGAAGCAGAAATATCTAGAGAACTTAAGCTAAGATATGGAGGAGCCTTCGTAGGCGACATGAACCAGATTCTACATCATGGAGGTGTATTTGCCTATCCATATAGGACGGATGCGCCTAATGGAAAACTAAGATTGCTGTTTGAATGTAATCCTGCGGCTTACATAGTTGAAACAGCAGGAGGATCATCAACAAACACTGAAAAATCAATTCTAAAAGTTGAGGCCTCGGAACTTCATCAGAGGGCACCATTCTTTACGGGGACGGAAGAGCTTGTAAGTAGAGTTGAAGAAGAGTTACCTAAGTGGTAAAGTATACCCAAAAGATTTAAAAGAGATTTTCTAAATTGTAGGTGTGGTAAGCACAGATGAAGGCGGCTCCAACTCGGGGCTCGGAACAAAGGACAGCGAAAGAACTCTAGTTAATGATTTAAATACTCCTAGAGGTTATAAACAAGAAGATATAGCTACTTACGACTCTGATGGGTATCAGAATGCAGAACTTGTGATTTTAACAGAAGAAATTACAGATGAGGACGTAAAAAAGTTGTTAAGCGGAGATGACCGACCTGACCTGAATATGAGTAAGAATCAATATTTCCAACTAGCAGGGTTTATTACCCGTTTAGCGCTTACACAAGAAAACGAGGATTATCAGTTCGATGACTTAACTTTCAACGCTGAAACAGATGTGCATAAAGATGTAGACTTAGAGGGAGTAGAAAAAGAATACCTAATATCTTGGAGCTAGTCAAAATAGTCCATGATATTTTCCCGGTCAAAATAATTTTCTTCTCCGACCTGCTCTTTGAGAAGGCCTGCAGTCTTCTTTCCAATCAACTTCTTCAACTTCTCAAAGTTAACCTCTTTGATATCGCGCTTGTTCCTGATTCCGTAATCATGGAGTTTTCTGGCTCTGACTCGGCCGATTTGATCATATTTTACTAATCCTAAGAGTTCTTCGTCGATTCCGTGCTTTAGTCTAATTCTCAGTTTTTCTAGCTCTGAATCAACGTCTATGTTTTTCATTCTGGCCATTTCTTTGCTGGAGTAGAGCAGCCAGTCGGCGTTCTGCATTTTGGCTCTGATTCCTCCGGGAGCTATCCCGAACTCGTTCATAATCTGTTCTTCATCCATTTCACTGATCCAGGCATTCATCATCATAGCAGTCTTAATCGAATTCATGAAGCTCTCATATTCTAAGTCCCATTCCTGAGGAGTCTCTTCCAACAAATAAGGCTCAGCATCATTCAACATTCTCTCATACTCGCTCCACTCCTTATCCTTAACCCTCAATTTAGGGGAGAGTTCAGAAGTCCTAGCCAACATAAACAAGTAGGAAATATCTCTAGTCTCGCTTCCCTCAGCCCGTTCAAGGCCTTGCAAAATCAAATGCGCAGAATCAGGATCGATATAAAGATCACTTACCTTTCTCCCGATTTTAGTTGCTTCAAACTCTTCAGTATCAACAAATCCGTAATCATTCAAAGTGCCTACCACTTTCTGAATCTTCTGCTCTACCTCGCTCATGTCACCAAACTGATGGGCATAAAATGTTTCACTGTAGAAATCCAACAACTCGTCCATACTAGAACAGAATTTTGAAGCGATCAAAGCCAGTGTATGCATCCTTAGAACAGGCTCAACATTTAATTTGGACTGAATTCGCTCCGCTTCACCGAGAATATACCTATTCAGTATATCCTGTTTCATACCGGGTTGCTTCGCAATACTGATCGCTTCACCTCTATCATCGTATTTTGGGCGCCCTGCTCGACCTGTCATCTGCTCATATTCTAAAACAGGTATGAAATCCATTCCATCACCGGTATAACGCTTTAAATCACGTATAATAACTCTAAAAGCAGGGAGATTAACTCCTGCAGCTAAAGTTGGGGTTGCTGAAATATTTTTGATCAATCCTTTTTTGAAGGCCTCTTCAATGGCTTTTCTCTGCTGTGATACTAGGCCTGCGTGGTGGAAGGCAGCGCCTTTCTTCACGTTTTTTGCCAGTCTCTTGCACTGGGAGGTTGGTGAGCCTAAGGCATTCAGTATTTCTTCAGAAATGTTTTCCAGTTCTCTACTTTCTTCTCTGGTTAAGCTGTCTTCAATTATTTTTCCGGCTCTATCTGATTCTTTTTCAGCTCCTTTCCTCGAGTTACAGAAAGTAATGGCTTGTTTATCTTGGTTAAGAGTATCTCTCAAAACGTTTTCAGTTCCTCGATTCTCGCCGTAACTCATTGCCTCTACTTCAGTATCTGAGCTTTGTTTCTCTTTCTTTTCTTTTACATCTGCTCCGGTGCTCCAACCACTAGGCGTCTCCAGTTCTGATCCCTTTTTTTCTAAATCTTCATCTCCTGAGAAAAACTCGACTTCCGAATCCCAGTAAACACCATGCTTTAGCTCAACAGGCCTATAGTTAGAGCTTACCAGTTTGCAGTCTAGCCAGTCGGCCATTTCCGAGGCGTTACTGATTGTGGCTGAGAGGCCTAAAAGCTGGAAATCCAGGAGCTCTCTCAGCCTTGTTAATGTTACTTCTAGTGTAGGCCCTCTGTTCTCTGATGTCAGTAAATGGATTTCGTCGACCACTACTAAGCCTATGTCATGGATCCAGGAAGGGTTGTGCCGAAGCATAGAATCCATTTTTTCACTTGTCGCGATCACTATGTCTGCGTTGTCCAGGTATTCACCTGCGTCATCGCTGTTACCGACAGTCATCTGAACATTCAAATTCTCATATCTCTCAGAGAAATCCTCGTACTTCTCGCTTGCTAAGGCTTTCAAAGGAACAATATAGATCGCGGTTTTGTTTTGTTCGACTGCTTTTTTCACCATTCCGAGTTCGGCGATAAATGTTTTTCCGGAGGCGGTCGGTGAAGCAATAATCAAATCCTCGCCTTCTAACAGGCCTTTGTCTACTGCCTGTTTTTGAGGAGGGTTTAGTTCTGTTATGCCTGAGTCTATGTAGCTTTGTTTCAGTCTTTCAGGCAAATCCAGGTTTTCAGTTTTCACAGTGAAAATTGTGGTTGGAAATCTTTTATCTCTCAACAATTATTGTTTGCATCAAAACCTTAGATATAATGGCGTTATATCTAGTATTTACTGCTCCTCGTACCAAGTCTCTCTCAATTCAAGTGAAACCTCAGAATGATCCAAGCAACTAAAACTTACTTCACGGACAAACTTATCGTAGCCAGGCCTGTAAGAATCATCCTGCTCCTCGCTGAAATACACATGAATCTTCTGGTCGGGATTCAAGTCAGCCTCAACAGGATTATCAGCGTTAATTAATTCATCTCGGAAATCCTCCACACATTTATCACAGTACATTTCTCCAAAAAAACCTTCCTCGCTCTGAAGCTCACCGTCACGAGAACTGTAAAAGAAACTGTTCCTATCACTATACTCTCCAAAACCTCTCATAAAACGCCCAATCTCATCCATACTGTCAAAAGAAAAATGAACATCCGTATTTTCCCTCAAACCATCTTCAACAAAATCGCGGAAATCTCCTGGCTGAGTTAAAACCCAGCCTGAAACAGGACTAAAACCTCCTCTAACAGAATACTCCTCGAGGCCTG
>LKMJ01001059.1_pt1 | contig 23461 bp, 24 predicted proteins | sample 643391 | NCBI WGS metagenome assembly LKMJ01 (sample SAMN04112250, study PRJNA286221) | soda lake metagenome | biome: soda lake; feature: Kulunda Steppe; material: water; isolation source: sample PL-Br10 brine of Picturesque Lake | place: Russia: Kulunda steppe | collected 2010-07
TCCGCGTCGGCCCACTATTTTGCTGCGAACAAACCGTGAGCAGCAAGTAGTAACGGCAAGCGGATTTGAACGAGACGAGTCGCAGCCCGGGACGCGAACGAAGTGAGCGCCCCGGAACGTCTCGGCGTGGTTCACAATCCGCGTCGGCCCATTCTTTTGTGACGGCTCAACAGGTGTTCAGAAGACGACGTCCCAGTCATGGCCGCAGTTCTCGCACTCGAATGTGACTTTCAGCCCGTCCTCTATGCTCTTTCGCTCGTCCACCTGTCCGTCATTCTCGGTACAGGATGGGCATCCGGCATCGTCCATCTTGAGAGATAGTAGCCAGCACGATGACAATAGACTTGAGCCAAAGCTCTTAGGCCGTGGAGAGGCTCTCGCTTCGCAGGCGTACTCGGGTGTGTTACTTCGGCTCGGAACCGTCGAGTCGTCTTCGCTACTGGTTTCGATTTGTTCGTCCTCAGTAGCGAGTCGATTTTAATTGGAACTTATTGATGGGCAGCCCTCCGCTTTTTGTCCGGTTTTCGCTCGGGGGCCACACGCAGAAGGCTGGTATCGGTGAACGCTAGACTGCCTCCCGAAACAGGACTGTCGACATATGCGGCTCATAATAATCACCACGACTCACTTACCCTTCTGACATGGTCATCCTTGCAACGGTCGATGTCGAGATGCCAACACACCAGTCGATCGAGGTGGGCTACGATCTCGCAGTGACGTACGACGACACGCTCGTCGTATTGTACGTGATGCCCGACGAGCAGTTCGAACAGCACAGGCGAACCAGGGAGGAGCAGCTTCCGGAGGACCTCGAGAAGTACAACGTAGACATGGCAAGCGAGACTGCTGCGGAGAAGGCGGCTGATGCCGTCGACGGAGCGCTCGATGTGTACGACACAGAACGGGTCGTGACACGGGGCGCAGTCGGGTCGCCAGCGGATACCATCCCCGAGATAGCCGAGGAGATTGACCCTCGATACGTTGTCGTCGGTGGTCGGAAACGGTCCCTCGCCAAGCAGGCGCTCTTTGGAAGCGTCTCGCAGTCAATCATCCGGAACGTGGAACAGCCCGTGGTGACGCTCATGGAGCAGAAGCAGTAGTCACGGACCAACAACGGTCCAGCTGAGAGAGTCGGAACATCAAGGCTTATTCAGTGCTCGCCCAAGGTCAACGTATGCACGTTGCACTACTCGGTGGTACTGGCGATATCGGCGAGGGACTTGCACTCAGGCTAGCGCGGGACACTGACCACGGTGTGTCCATTGGCTCGCGCGATGCCGAGAAGGCACAGGCTGCGGCCGAGGAGTACGAGGCGACGCTTGCCGACCACGGCGTCGAAACGACTGTCCAGGGACACGAAAACGCCGACGCTGCGGCGGCGTCAGACGTCGCCGTCTGCTGTGTTCCTGCTTATCACCTCACGGACACCATCGACGCCGTCGGCGACGACCTCGGCGACGCAGTCCTGGTTTCACCAGCAGTCGGGATGAAACGTGACGAGTCGGGGATGCACTACAACCCACCGGGCGTCGGAAGTGTCACCCGACTCGCCGCGAACACCGCTCCAGAGGGGACGTCCGTCGCTGGCGCGTTCCACAACCTGGCGGCGGGCAAACTCGCCGCACTTGATGCCGACCTCGACTGGGACGTCCCCATCGTCGCCAGCGACGACACCGCTCGGGACACCGTGGTCACGCTCGTCGAGGATATCGAGGGACTCCGCCCGCTCGTCGCAGGCAGCCTCGATAACGCCGCGGAAATCGAGGGACTGACCCCGCTGCTCATCAACCTCGCACAGCACAACGACGGAATGCACGACCTCGGCGTCCGATTCCAGTAACCGCTCTACAGACTATGGACGGTCACGTCCAGTGACCCCGAGTCGACCCTCGCGGTCATCATCGTCGGGCTGTCGGCTGGCTCCGCGCCGGTGACGCTTCCGGGGTTGAGAATACGGACCCCGTCGTGTTCGGTGTCGGTCACCTCGTGTGTATGCCCGGCTACCCCGACTGCGTTCTCGGTCGTTGCGTGCTCCGTGACCGCCGCTGCCACTCGTTTTTCCCAACTACGAGCCGGACCGGTACCGTGTGTTACCACAAACCCGACACCGCCGAGTTCGACTGTTGCCGTCGTCGGAAGCCCGATATTGGGGTCCATGTTCCCGTGGACGGCAGTCAGTACAGGCGCGAGGTCTTCGGCGTCCGCGTACGCGCCTTTCGAGTCGAAGTCGCCAGCGTGAATCACGTGGTCTGCCTGCTGAATCCGTTCGCGAAACGCTTCCGGAATTCGCGACTGACGGGAGGGAATGTGCGAGTCGCTGATGATAGCGATGTCCATACGAGATATCCGTCCGTGAGATACAAAAAACACACCGCCGAGAGCTTCCCCGCAGTTTATCACAGATGACGGAACCAGACAGCCCATGACCTGAGCACTGTGGCGGGGTGGTTCGCGGTTGTACGGCACACCACTCTGCTGGTCGTCCGTGCCGTCTGTTCGCCATTTCCTTAGCACCGGTGAGAGCGCCTCGACTGTCAGTTCGTACTGACGATTTTGACGACGTCACCCTCGGAAAGCTCGTGGTCGTCGCTGATTCGTCGTTCCGCGCGTGCGTCGACAGCGTGGACGTACCCCTCGCCGATGTCGGTGTGAACAGCGTAGGCGAGATCCAGGGGCGTCGATCCACGTGGCAGGAGATGTGCGTCGGGGAGCATCACCCCCTGTCCGTCGGTCCAGCGTGTCTCGTTCTCCACAGGGTAGGCCGTCATGTGGTCGAGGAGGTCGTAGACGACGGTGTCGATAGCTTGCTGAACGCCAGTTCCACCGTACTCCGCCATGACGTTGCCGATGCGTTCGAGCCCCTTTCGTTGCTGGTCGCTCACGTCGCCAACGATGTCGAATGACTCGTCGCCGGGGTCATACTCGATGATACCGGCCTCAGCCGCTCGTCGCAGCGCGAGCTCGCCGTCTGCAGTCGCGGGAATCACGATCTCTGCGGCCTCCCGGAGACGGTCGATGTTACCCTCCGGCGCGATATCTGCCTTGTTCGCTACAACAATCTGTGGCTTCGTTCGGGCGCGAATGTCCGTCGCCAGCTGCTCGCGGGTGTCGTCGTCCCACTCCCGCGGGTCGTCGGGGTACTCCAGCCCTCGGAGAACGGCAGCGACGTCAGCCTCGGTCGCCCCAACTCCGGTGAGCATCTCCGAAAGGGCGTCATCGATGTCGAAATCCGGTGAGCGCGACTGGCGTTCGACGGACTCCCAGTTTCGGGAGATGATGGCAGCGAGCCACTGGTCCATCTCCTCCTCAATGAAATGAACGTCCTCGACAGGGTCGTGTTCGCCGATTTCGACGGGTTCGCCCTCGGCGTTTGTTGCGCCAGCGGCATCGACGACGTGGATGATGGCGTCGGCGTCGGTCAACTCATCGAGGAACTGGTTACCGAGGCCGCGTCCTTCGTGTGCGCCCGGAACCAGCCCGGCAACGTCGTACAGCTCAACCGGAACATATCGCTTGCCGTCCCGACAGTTGTCGCTGTCACACTGACTATCGCGGTCCAGACAGGGACACTCAGTGCGGGCGTAGCTCACCCCCCGGTTGGCGTCAATCGTCGTGAACGGGTAGTTCCCCACTTCAACATCGGCCATCGTCGCTGCCGTATAGAACGTCGACTTGCCGGCGTTGGGTTTTCCCGCGAGCGCAAGCGAAAGCATACCTTTCCCTATCCAGGGGAACAGAAACTCACTTTCGGTTCACACCTGTCAGGCACGTGGTGGCGACAAAATCAGCTACCAGTCGTCGAGCTTCGTTCTGCGGGTCTTGGACGGACGCAGCCCAGTCCCGACGCCGTTCCTGTCAGGAGCCCCACCATCTGTCCTTGCTTCGTTCGCTTGTTCTGATGACTCATCCGTACCCACCGACTCCTCGTCAGTGTCCGAGCCTTCGGCTGCTTTGGCGGAGTCGTCAGCTTCCGGTTCTGACTCTGTGGTTGCTGACTCCTCGTCGGGGCCAGTGGATTCATCGTCCTGGTCGTCATCCACGTCCTCCTCCTCGACTGCCTCGTCCTGAATAACAGCGTCGTCGATGACGGGTTCGGAGACAATTGTCATTTCTTCTCGGGCGCGGATTGCTCCTTCAACCTCTGCGTCCCGGTGAACTTCGACGAACTCGCCGGAGACGTCCCCGCGGACGTCCGTGTCCGGACCAATCCGGACAGTTCCACTTCGCGTGGTCACGTTTCCAGTGATTTCAGTTCCAGAACCGACCGTGATTCCCTCTTTCGCACGGAGACTCCCGAACACCTCGTTGTTCCGGCCGACCACGAGAGACTGGGCACGAATGTTCCCGTGGAGTCGACAGTCGTTTCCGATGCGGCCCGGCGTCGAGACACGCCAGGCGTCGTCGCTGACGTAGCTCCCTCGGGGGACGACGACGGGCTCGTGGGACCGCTCTTCGTCGACGACTGCAGTCAACAGCTCCTCCGCCTTCTCTTCTTCTCCGATACGCAGGAGCTGTGAGAGGTAGACGAACAGGAAGACAATAGTCGGCATCGGGTTTCGGATGACAATCCAGCCGTTGGCGTCGAAGCCGTCCTCGATGTCGACATCGTCGCCGATATCGAGGTTGCCCGCGACGCGGAGCTCTCCCCCGATGTGGACGCGCTCGCCGAGGTAGGCGTCTTCGCCGACCAGGACGTTGTCGGCGACGTCACACCACATATCGAGGCGACAGTCGTCTTCGGCTTCGATGTGTCCACCGAACTGGACGCGCTCGCCAGCGATGACGTTCCCGCCGCGAACACCGAACTCGATGGTACTCTGCCCGCCGACGATGACGTCACCTTCCGTCACGAGGTCGTGCTCCTGGACGTGCGTCTGATCGGGGATGACGAGTTCGTCCAGCGGGTCCGAACGAAACGACGGCACGGTAACATACGCGTATTCAACCGTATTAAAGCCTAATGCCGCGTCAGACGGACGTCTGACGGACGAACGACGCAGCCGTTCGTACCTGCTAGCGACGGTGTCTCACGGTCGCTGCGAGATGCTGTCACTCTCGCTAGTACTGCACATTAGTGGCGAGAGATGGGTGTTCATCTTCCTGTCCTTGGGGTGGCTGTTGTGGAAATTTCACAGCTGTCTCTACTTTACCGCCCCAGGGCAAAGATATGGCATTGCCGCATTCAATTAGTTATGCCATTCATCATCCTTTTATTATGATAAATTCACGTATTTTTATGTGTCTAGCACTCAATCAGATGTTATATGGCAACGAAAGATACAAGTCCACTCGTTCGGTTGTACGGCGACCGAATCGGTCAGCCATCGACGGACGACGAGGCAATCGGCTACTGGGTGTTCGTTCTCGGTGTTTTCCTTGGATTCCTTGGGATTTTACTGGTGATGTTGAGCGAGCGTCCGGGTGAGGCGATACGCGGGGGAGGAATCGCCATGGCAGCCATCGGTCTGGTGATGCTGTTGATCGGTCCGATTATCCGACTCCCACTCAAACGAACGGCGACGACGCTGTCGTACCTCGGCGCGCTTATCAGCCTGGTTGCTGTCGCCTGGTTCGGAACGGCGTTCCCCGATAACTGGGGCGCGGCGTTCGAACACTCGGAAGTCGCGATAATTGGGCTCTACGGACTTGGTGTCTTCGTCATCGCGCTCGGCGGTGTGCTGGTTCCGCTGTTCCTCAGTCCTCGCGAACAGCAGGAGGCAGCCGAGGCTCGCGCAGGCGAGGCGGAAGTCGAGCGGGATGCGGCTCTCGAGGAAGCCAGACGACAGGCCACCGAGGCCGCCGAAGAGAAAGCCCAGCGTGAGGCGCTCGAACTGGAGCTCCAGCGTATCGAGGACAGTCAGTCCCAGTTCGAGCTGTACACGGACGCGAGCGGCAAACACCGCTGGCGGCTCCGACACCGCAACCGGAATATCATCGCCGACAGCTCGCAGGGGTACTCTTCGAGACAGAAGGCACAGCAGGGACTGAGCGCGGTCAAGCGTGATGCCTTCGGGGCGGCCGTGGTCGACCTCGACCAGGTCGCGGATGTCGAGGTGGAGGCTGTCGACGAGGGCGTCGAGGGTGCAGATGCGCCCGAGTTTGTCGAAGAGGTCGAGAGTCAGGCAGCCTTCGAAACGTACGAGGACAACGCAGGTGAACATCGCTGGCGGCTCGTCCACGACAACGGGAATATCATCGCCGACAGCGGCGAGGGCTATGCCTCTTCTGGTGGTCGAGACGACGCAATCGAAGGTGTCCGCCACTACGTCCAGTCTGCGGATTACCTCAAGCTCGACCCGGCCGCGTTCGAACTCTACCGTGACAACGCTGGGAAGTACCGCTGGCGACTGCTCCACAAGAACGGAAATATTCTGGCCGACAGTGGACAGGGCTACGCATCACGGCAGAAGGCCCGGCAGGGCGTCGAGAGCGTCAGGTCGAACGCCGACGGTGGCAAGGCCGAGTTCGAAACCTACGAGGACAACGCCGGTGAGTACCGCTGGCGTCTCGTTCATACTAACGGCAACATCATCGCTGACGGCGGAGAGGGTTACGCCGACAAAGGTGGTGCCGAAGACGCGGTCGACCGCATCCGTCAGTATGCGCCCGAGGCTCACGTTCTCGACATCGGAAGCGCAGCGTTCGAACTCTACGAAGACGCGAACGAGGAGTGGCGCTGGCGGCTCCGCCACCGGAACGGAAACATCCTGGCCGATAGCGGCGAAGGGTACGCTTCGCGCAGCGGTGCCGAAGACGGCATTCACAGCGTCAAACACAACGGACCGAACGCCGACGTTGCGTAGTCGACGCGAAGAACTCTGCTGAGCGAAGACGAAACCGACTCGCTCTTTTCGAAAGAGTCCGATACTGCAACCATGCCAGAGGAGATTGCCGCCGACACGCGATCCGAGGCGGTTGTCGATGCGCTTGGACTGTTGTATCACGACAACCTCGATCCGGAGGAGTTCATGCTGTTCCCGGAAGGTGGCGAAACGGTCATCGAGACGACCGGCGACGTGAGCGACTGGCAGACGACCTACGGGGGCAGGGACGCCTTCGAGTGTCTGGTGCGGACAATACTCAGCCAGAACACGAGCGACGAAATCAGCAGGCCTGCACACGAGGCCCTGCTCGATAAGTTCGGCAACGGTCGCGATGCAGACTCTCACGAGGGGCTGGCGACCGCGCTCGCTGAAGCCGAACACGCAGAACTCGCCGAGACTATCCGTTCTGCGGGGCTGTACAACCAGAAGGCCGAAAAGATAATTGGGGCGGCCGAGTGGATGCTCGCGGAGTTCGAGTCGATGGCAGCCTTCGACAAGTACGTCCTCACGGGAGACCCCACCACCGTCCGCGAGACGCTGCTCTCGGTGGACGGCGTCGGTCCGAAAACCGCCGACTGCGTCCTTCTGTTCGCTGGCGGCCGCGGTGGCGTCTTTCCCGTGGATACGCACGTACACCGTATCGCTCGCCGGATGGGTCTCGCCCCTGCTGACGCCGACCACGAAGAAGTCCGCGCTCACCTCGAAGCCGACGTTCCGGGTGAGAAGTGCGGGTTCGGACATACCGCGATGATTCAGTTCGGCCGCGAGTACTGCGACGCCAAGCGACCGGCCTGTCTCGACGACCCCGAAGCCTGTCCGCTCGCGGCGCTTTGTGACCGGGTAGGTGTCGACCTCGACGCCGGCACTGTTCGAGACCCTGCTGAAACGGTCGAGTGAGTCACACTCGTCGAGTGAAACGCCTTTGTTTCCGGGTCACTACGTCCGAGATATGGGATACAGCTGTCCGGTCTGTTCGGACCCGCAGGCGGACGCACATCACCTCGCCAACCACCTCGCGTTCACCGCGCTCGTCCGCGGCGGTGACCATGAGGCGTGGCTCGACGAGCACGTTCCCGACTGGGAATCGATGGACGAGGAGTCGCTCGCCCCGGCCGTGACCGAACACGCTGAAGAGACCGAGTATCCGCAGGTGTTCGAGGACACGACAGGCCAGCACGACCACCGTCACCAGCACGGTGGTCACGGTCATGCCGACCACCCCTCTCGACAGGGACGCGACGACGTTCCACAGGACGTTTCCATGGCCGACCTCCCGACCGAAGAGGAGCTTTCGACCGAAGCCGCCGACGCTCTCGAACGTGCGCGTGAACTGACCAGGGAGCGCCGTGAAACTGATTCGGAGGAGTAAACAGCCGAGAAGCGCCGTCGAGAAAGGGAAAATAAGTAGGTTCCAGCTACGAAAGAACAGATTATGGAGACAGAGGGTCTGTTCGCACCGGAGACGGCAGCCGAGGCGCGGGCACAGTTCGAGACACTTGCGCCGGCAGCTGGCGAAGTCGTCCGGGCCGTTGCCAAAGGCATGGCGTTCGATACGGAAGAGTACTCCGAGCGTGTCACTGACGATGTCGTCGAAACCGCTCGAGAAGCGCTGTACGCTTCCCTGCTCGAAGTTCATATCAGCGACCGCGAGACGTACGAGCACTGGTGTGACGAGCACGATTGCAAACCGGTCGAAGTCGGTGGTCAGAACGTCGACCGGGTCGTCTGGCACGCCGCTCCGTTCGCGGAGACGGCCGTTGCCGCGACGTTTCAGAACGAACGTGACGCCGCGGTCGCCACGCTCAGACGACAGGCGTTCGGTCGCCTCTACAGGGACGTGCTGGAGGGGTCGACGTGACCGAAGACGTTGACGACGAGTCCTCCTCTGCTGGGAGGTCAGACTCGTCGGACACGGAATCGGCCCACGAGTGGGGGGTCCTCGACTCGGTCATCGAGTACGAGACCGGCTGGTACCAGGGCGGCTATGACCTCCTCGAACAGCCTGACGGCACGACGAAGAAGTACTACTGGGCGGAGATTCAGCCTGCGGTCGTCATTGTTGCCGTCACTGAGGACGAACTGGTTATCGTCGAGCAGTTCCGCCCGGCAATCGGCGAGCACTGCATCGAACTTCCGGCGGGACTCGTCGAGAACGGTGAGTCCTACGCGACTGCTGGTGCACGGGAGCTCCGCGAAGAGACCGGCTTCGACCCCGCCGACGTCACCCTACTCGAGGAGTTCTGGGTTGCGACCGGTGTACTCCGTCACCGCCGCGGCATCGTCTTCGCCGAGGGGCTCGAACCCGGCACGCCCGAGCGCGACTCCAACGAGTTCCTCACTGTGGGAACGATTCCGGTCGAGGAGGCACTCGACGTCGCTCGCGCCGAACCCGCCAACGACGCCACTATCGAGGGCATTTTGCTTGCGGACCACGAGGGACTCATCTGAACGTCTGCAGCGCCTGCTCAGCTTCGCTCGTTGTACCAGACCGCCAGATAGCCGCCGATGCCGCCGAACATCGCCGGGAAGACGAACCCGGAGACGGCGATGGTGTGGAAATAGCTATCGACGCTTACGACAGCCTCTATCGTCGGAATTGTCACACTCCCCGCACCCTCGATTGCGTCACCTTCGATACCCGAAACGAGCGTGAGGCCGTCGCCAGTGACGAACACGTCGACGAGTGCGGTGCTCATCGGGAACACCCAGAGGAACACCGCGACGGTCGCGAAAAAGCCGAGCCAGATGCTGGCTCCCAGCAGCGCGCCGGCCATTCGGTTCTCGACTGGTTCCTCGACTCGCCACGTCCGGAGGAAGCCCGCAGCGACGGTGACGAGCGCGACCAGCAGGAAGAAGAGCCGACCCTGCATGTGCGCCCCCATGTTGAACTCGAGTACGTTCAGGTACGCCCCGAGGCCGACGACGAGGCGGTCGAGAAAGGAGAGCGCCAATCCGGCGTCCTCGCCGAGTCCGAGGTCGGGAAGCGGTAGGAGCATCGCCGCGATCCCGACGCCGACGGCGATAGCTCCCCAGCCGAACAGCGTGCTCACCATCGCGGACCGTTCGTCGAAGAAGCTGATACTCAGGCCGCCGAGGGCACCGAACCCTGCCGGAAGAAACAGCCCGACGAAAACGATTCGCTCCAGCAGCGCGAACGTCTCGAACGCGATGCCGACGAACAGTACCACAGGGAGGGTCCCGAGGGCCACCGTTGCCCCTGCAAGCACCCGGTCGAGCATCGTTTCTCTTGGCGCATAGTGGCGGGCGAGATACCGGCCGCTCACGAACAGGCTGTACGGTGCAATTAGATAGAGGAGCAACAACGGGACTTCCGGATTCGAATCGAGCAGCGGGAGTATTGCTTCCAGCTGGCTCTCGACGGTGGGGTAGTTCGACGGGTCGACCTCGCCGGGGCTCGTCACTCCGACGTCAGCCATTCCGATGAAGAGGTCGACGACGCGTTCGCCCGACCCGAGACCGGCGATTGTAAGAAATACTTCGGCGCCCACGTCGAACGCACCCATCTCGGGGTCGGCAACCGGGCTCTCGTCGTACACCCAGGAGGCCGCAATCGTAAGGAGCAGGTACGGGACGAGAAACGCAACTGCACCCAGCGCCGCGCCGAGTTTGAGCGGGAACGCGCGCAGCTGGTCGAGTACTTCGCTGCCAGACTTCGTGTGTTGTGGACCGCCCTGGCCTGCTGACTGTCGTCCCTGCTGTTGTCGAGAGCCCGCCTGTCCGCTCTGTTGATACCTCCCGACTCTGCTGCCCTGTGACTGATGGCTGTCCGTCGACTGCGCTTCCTGAGATATCCCACCACTGGATGCTGACGGCTCCGAAGTGCTCTCTGCGAATGCTGGCTCACCGTCCGATTCCTGCTTCTCCGAGCCCTCGTCGTCTGTTCCGGTTCGTGTGCTGTCGTCTGTTCCGGCTGCCGTGTCGTTGTCTGTCCCTACTTGTGTACCGTCGTCTGTTTCGGCTGTCGTGTCGTCGGTGAGGTCTTCGCCCACTATCTCGTCGGGGCTGATGTACTCTCCCTCGTTCTCCTGCTCCTTTCCGCCGTCCGGGAGAAGCACGCCCGATTCGGCGTCAGTCCCCGCATCAGTGCCTTCAATCCTTTTGGCACACGTCACACAGACCGCGTAGCGGCCGGTGGACGCGACGACGGTGTCACACGAGCGACAGTGCATACAGCAACTATGCGCGGAAGAAGAGTAATAAATTGACGGTTATTCGAGTACTACGTCCAGCCGAGCAACTGTGCGCCCGACCCGATCGTAGTCTGGTAGGCCTGTGCGTCGATATCGCGCTCACCGAACGCCTCGACCATCTCGGCGCCGACGGCGCGCTGCGTTTCCTCGCGGCACACTGCGATGACCGCCGGTCCCGCACCGCTTACCGTCACGCCGGTCGCTCCGGCATCGAGGGCCCGGCTCCTGACCGTTTCGTAGCCATCGATCAGGGCCGCCCGTGTCGGTGTGACTATTGTTTCCTCCATCCCGCGCCCGACGAGCACCGGGTCGTTTCGCGTCATACCTGCTGTCAGTGTCGCTGCGTTACCGACCGTCGCGACCAGTTCATCCAGTCGCGCACCGTCAGGGAGGGCGTCCCGTGCGTCGCTCGTCGACACGACGATGTCCGGCAGGCAGACGACGAGCGAGAGGGTGGCGTCAATCTGGATCACGCCATCGGACGTGGCGATGGTGAACCCACCGAGCAGCGCCGGCGCGACGTTGTCCTCGTGGGCGTCACCGGAAACGGTTGCCTCACCCTCTGCTGCGACGGAGACGAGTTCTTCCCGTGAGTATCCCCGCCCGTACAGCTCGTTCAACGCGACGGCGGCCCCCGCCGCGCTTGCGGCCGAGGAGCCCAGCCCCGACGCAGGACGTACTCCTTTGTCGATACGAATACGGGCGGGAGCATCCAGCGCCTCCACGACAGCACCCACCGTGTTCCGCCTCGGGTCCTCTGGAATGTACTGACTACCTGCACCCGTTACGGAAATCGTCGTCCGCGACGCTTTCTCGACTCGTAAAATATCTGCCGGCCGGGAGAGAGCCACACCGAACACGTCGAACCCACTACCGAGATTCGCACTCGTCGCGGGTGCCCGGACAGTTAGCATACCCGTCTTTTTTGGGGGGTCGCAAAAAACCTGACGAGACGACGGCTGAGCCTGTTTGACACTTTTTTCGAACGGGTACTGCTCCACAGTAGGTGTAGTATAACGAAGTGCTTGTTACGGTTTCACCCGTATGCTGCACCCAGAAGGTGACCCTACTCGATGTCAGATAACTCCCTGAAACTGACGCGCCGCACGATGTTACGTCTCGGGACCATTGCCGCCCTCCCCGCAGTAGCCGGATGCCAGGATGGTACCGACGAGCCAACTGAGGACGACTCGGTGGATATGCCTGGAGACGACACGCCCGATGACGAGACACCGACTGAAACGCCGACACCTGAAGACGATGATACCGACGATGATGACGAGCCGACGCCCGAACCAGGGGCCTCACACGAGTTCGAGGTCGAGACGGTCGTCGGAGGTTTCTCGCACCCCTGGGGACTCGAGTTCGTTCACGGTGAGGAGTGGCTGCTCGCGACCGAGCGAGGCGGCAGCCTCAATCTGGTCGACCCCGAAGAGGGGGCTGTCGAACAGGTCGACGGTACGCCGGAGGTGTTCGCGAGCGGTCAGGGGGGAATGCTCGACGTGACGACCCACCCTGAGTTCCCCGACGAGTCGTGGGTGTACCTGACCTACTCTGTCGCCAACGAGGAGGGGGAGTCCGCTACGGCGCTCGGTCGCGGCCTGCTCGACGTCGACAGCACGTCCCTCGACGAGTTCGAGCTGGTACACGTCGCCGAACCGTACGTTGATTCTGCGGGACATTTCGGCTCGCGCGTCGTCTTCGGCGAGGACGGGATGGTGTACATGACAACCGGTGACCAGCAGTTCAAGAACTTCGGCCCCGACCACGTCTCTCAAGACACGACGAACGAACTGGGGGCGACGCTTCGACTCGAACCGGACGGTTCGATACCCGACGACAACCCGTTCGTCGACGACGACGACGTGGCCGACTCCATCTACAGCTACGGCCACCGGAACGCCCAGGGGATGGCGATTCATCCGGAGACTGGTGACATCTGGCAGAGCGAACACGGAGAGGAAGACGGCGACGAAATCAACATCGTCCGGGGCGGGGAGAACTACGGCTGGCCAATTACACACACTGGCTGTGAGTATGGGACCGACGAACCGGTCGGAGAAGACCCCTTCGAGCGCGACGATGTGGTCGACCCAGTGTACTACTGGGAGTGCGGTTCCGGGGGATTCCCGCCCGCTGGTGCGACCTTTTACGAGGGTGACACGTTCCCCAACTGGGACGGTGACCTGTTCATCGGGAACCTCGCCGGACAGTATCTTGGCCGATTCGTCGTACAGAACCCGGACAGCGACGACGTGACCGTCGAGGAGGTCGACCCCTTGCTCGCCGACCGTGGCTGGCGGATTCGAGATGCTGCGGTCGGCCCGGAGACTGGTTACTTGTACGTGGCCGTCGACGACAGCGACGGTCCAGTTGTCCGTTTGGTCCCCGAGTAAGCATCTCTGCGCTCGACCCAGTCCCGCTCACATCACGAGCGCGACCGTCTCCTTGAGCTCTTCGAGCAACAGGAGCCATACGATGACGGCGAACCCGAGCGAGAGTGAAACGTAGACAGCCGCGGCGGATTCGCGGCTTTCAAAGAGCTCTCGCGCGGTCATCTTCCGCCCCACAAAGACGATGTAGTCAGCAATTGCCAGCACCGAGGTGATACCGAGCAGCCACAGCAGCATCTGTGTCGCGGGGACGTGGGGAATGAGCATCGCGACCATCGTGGCGAACTGAAGGTTCGTCACGACTTTGCCGAGGAAACTTGCCTTAACGTCCCCGGCATCGAACGCGAGGAGCGGTGAGACCAGTCCCAGCAGGATGACGAACCCGTCTCGGGCGAAAAAGAGGACGAGATACTCGTAGGACAGTCCCGTCCGGGGGAAAAGCACAACGAACAGGATGAACGCGGTGAACTTATCGAAGAAGGGGTCGAGCATCGCACCGAGTTCGGTTGTCTGGTCGAGGCGTCGGGCGAGCCAGCCATCGAGGGCGTCGGTCAGCACGATGAGCCCGAACAACGGATAGCGCCAGACAGAGTCGAGGAGCACGATCAGGACGACCAGCAGCGGCAACCGGGCGAACGTCACCAGGTTGGGGACTGTCCAGATTTCGTTGGCTCGCTCGCGCCACTCGAAGCCCATGGGTTGTCCTGGCGACGGTGGCGTAATGTATCTCCCGGTTTCGAGCATCTGCCGGTTTCGCTCTGGTCCGGCCACAGGGGTTTTTGCGTCAGCCGATGGAATATCCTGTATGACTGACCCCGAGTCCGTGCAAATGACAGAGGCTGAGTGTGAGTCGTTGCTCACACAAACGAACACCGGCGTGCTCTCTCTGACGACCGACGCCGGCGAGCCGCCACACTCGCTACCGGTCTCGTTCGGATACGACACTGCTACCGCGGCGTTCTATTTCAGAGTTGCAGACGACCCAGACAGCAAGAAGGGAGACCTCGAACATCGAGCGGTGTCGTTTGTTACGTACGACCACGAGGGCGAGAACGGAAAGTACTGGAGCGTCGTCGCACAGGGTACACTGGAGCGAACGACAGATGGAGACATCGCCACGGAGGCGCTGGCGGGACTCGAACGCGTATCGATTCCGTTCGTCGACATCTTCGGAGAGCCGCCGAGTGAGGTGAATTTCGAGTTCTACCGACTCGTCCCTGACCGTTTGACTGGGCGCAAAGAGACGATTACGGGACCATAGCGGCTCACCCTCTGGTGCTGTGTCAGTTCTACCACTGGAAGACGACTCGGGATCAAGCCCCGAGGCGGTCCACTATCGTGCAACTGAACACCACTCTTATTGGTCGAACCCGCCGAACGTGTGTGTATGGCCCAGCGCGTACTGGTACCTTACGACAGATCCGAACAGGCTGATTACGCTCTCAGACACGCACTCGGAGAGTTCGAGACAGCGGATATCCTGCTGGAGCACGTCATCGAACCGTCCAGTAGCTACACAGGGGAGGGCGGGTACGACACGACGATGTACAAACAGCAACTGGACAACACCGATGAGATGCTGGAGAACGTCCGCAAGCGCTCAGCGGACCCCGAGCGTATCGAACCGGTGGTTCACTTCGGCCGGGCGACGAGCAGAATTCTCCGGACCATCGAGGAGCGGGACGTCGACCACGTGGTCATCGGCAGTCACGGCCGGGACGGGGCGGCCCGACTGTTGCTGGGGAGCGTTGCCGAAACCGTTGCCCGTCGCTCTCCCGTCCCCGTGACCGTCGTCAGGAAACCGACAGACGGGTATCGCTCACCTGAACACGTACTCGTTCCGTTCGAGGGGTCTGAGACGTCCAAACGCGCCCTGGGATACGCCCTCGACCAGTTCGAGGATGCGACCGTCACCGCCCTGTATGTCGCCTATCCGGCCGACGACCAGGCGACCGACACCGACGCAGTCTTCGATATGCTCGAAAACTGGGACGAGGAACGCGCGGAACACGTCGGCTCGATACTCTCTGTTGCCGAGGCGGTCGCGACCGACCGTGGCCGCTCTGTCGAGACGGAAACCATCGACGGCACGCCGGCCGGAGCTATCGTCGAGTTCGCCGAGGAACAGGATGTCGATCATGTCGTGCTCGGTTCGACGGGTCGCGACGGCATCGCTCGACTCCTGCTGGGAAGCGTTGCCGAAACTGTCATCCGCCGCTCGCCGGTTTCGGTTACGGTAGCCAAATAGAACTGCTGTGTGTCAACTACTGGGTAGCTATTGGACGAACTACCCCGGCTTACACTCCCGGATGGATCTGCCCACGACTTTTCAAATAATAGTTCGTTATCAGTATATAACATAAGTATGCATACCAATGAACGATGGTTGGTTTCCAGATTACTGCACAGGAGGCTAGAAACGAACTATACGATATACTGCGAGGCGCTCAGGTACTCGTCAGTCCGCCGCCAACGATGAGAAATAACGACACAGAGTCTCACTTGCTGAGAGCGAAAACCACAGCCGGTCTCAACTGGCTGGTCCTTCTGCCGGTTGCTGCCCTGTTGCTGACTCTCCCATTCCTCTTCGGTCGAGTCGGCGGCGGCGGGTGACCAGCTCGATGACGAGCGCACCGAAGCCGAGCAGGAAGATGAGGAAGTTGAGAAGGCCACCGAGGACGGGAATCTGGTGGAGGAGGACGGCCAGCAGGAGCCCAACCAGGAGCGCCACAATCCTGTTCCTCCGGTCGGCCAGCGAGAGAAGCCAGGTTCCGACTGCGAACCGCCCATAGACGAGTCCAATCCACGTCAGCAGTCCGAACAGGACCAGTCCAGCGAGCATGATTGGGATGCCGATGATGGTCAGCGCTATCAGCACGAGGAGGATGGGTATCCCGATGAGCAGACCGAATCCGGCAGCACCACTCTTCAGTGGCTCGGTTTCGACGCGCCGTGCGATGCGGTCGGAAAAGTTCGGAAACAGGAGAAGTAACAGGAGGCCAAGCAGGAAGTTGAGGATAAATGCATTAACGGCGAACACCCAGGAGACAAACGGGTGGACGTCGTCAGTAAGGCCGAATCCGAGCGACCGGTCTCTTGTGATCTCTCCGGCGACCGCATCGAGATTCCCACGGAGGTCACCGTCGTAGGTCAGAGACCCTTCCATTGCTGCATTCTCACCGAGACGGATAGTTTCCGCTCCAATCCGCGCGTTTCCAGCGACTGTTCCATCGATGCGAACTTCCGCAGCACCGACGTTGAGCTGCCCGCCGACGGCACCGCTCTCGGTAATTCGCAGCGTTCCTGAGCCGGCTGAGACGTCACCACCCACGTCACCACTGATTCGGATATTTCCGGCGGCGACATCAAGGTTACCCTCGACCGTTCCTCCCTCCTCGATGACGACGTTACCGGCGAGCCCCGACACATCACCGGTCACCGTCCCCTCGACGACAATAGTGCCCGCCAGACCGCTGATGCTCGATACGGTCTCGTCGCTCTCGACGATAATCGATCCGCCGATGCCCGACTGGGCGGCAGCAACGCCGGGGAACACCGCCAGACCGACGACGACTGCGAGACAGAGGCCGACGGCTCGGTACTGGCTCCTGGTCTGTTCCATGTTGTGACTACTGACAAGGCAGTCTTAAACGTACGTTCCGTCAGGCAGTTGTTCCGGTCAGGTACAGCCTCACTCCTCGAGAATCTCGCCGTCCTCGCCCCGTTCTGCATTCGGGTCGTCAATCCGTTTCCTGACGTCGACCTGGTAGTGCTCCAGAATATCCCGACCGAGCAACAGGGGGTAGTCCATGTGTGAGCGGTCCTGAACGCTCGCGGTGACCGTGTGTTGTCGACCACCGACCCCAATAACGAGGTCGACGACTGGCCGGGCCTTGCCTTTCCTGACGCTTCCGGATTTGACGCGAGTCATGCTCTTTATCGGTCCGGCACCGATTTCTGCGGCGAGGCTGGTATCGATGCTCGTCCTGGCCGCTCCGGTATCGGACTTCGCCAGCGCCTGTGTCGAGCCCGACGTTCCGATGACGATGACTTCCTCAATGAAGCCGATTGCGGGCGGCTCATCGGGTGTCGTCTTTGGCATCGGTGCCGAGGAGGGCCGCGAGTCGTCGAGCGTCTGTGAAATCCGTTGCACCTTCTCGTCGTCGACGGTGCCGTCGACCTGCTCGATGGCGAGTTTCGCGATGTGGGGTGCTGGCGAGACGCCCGTCGCCTCGAACAGGCCCTTGAACCCTGCTGTGGGGTTCACTTCGAGGACGTACCAGCCGTCGTAGCCCTCCACGAGGTCCACCCCCGCGTAGTCGAGTTCCATCACCTCGGCGGCATACAGCGCTGTCTCTTCAGCCTCTTTGGGCATGTCGTCGGTCGCATCCTCGACCGCCCCGCCGAGGGCGACGTTCGTCCGCCAGTCACCTTCCGGGGCGTACCGGTACATTGCCCCGACAGATTCACCGCCAACGACGTACACCCGGAGGTCACGGTGCTCCTGGTCGTCGCGGTCGATGAGTCGCTGGAGGAACGCCTGTCGGTTCCCGACCTTGGGGTTGACGTACTCCGTGAGGTCGACCTTCCAGGTGCCACCGCCGTGGGTCCCGATGGCGGTCTTGTACACGCCAACGTCGCCGAACCGCTCGCGACCCTCGTTGAGCCGGTCGTTCGAGAGTGCGAGCAGGGCGTCTGGAACGCGGATGTTCCAGTGTGCCAACGTCGCGGCGGTGGCGAACTTGTGTATCGAAGCGAGCACTGCGTCCGGGTCGTTGAGCATCGGTCGGATGCGGTCGAACGTCGCCGCCAGTCCGAGATGCTCTGCCGGTGCTTCTGTATTCGAGAGCAATAACCGGTTGGCGATGATGTCGACGTCAGGTTCGACCGACACCTCCCCATCCTCGACACTGATCGCCACATTCTCTTCGCGTAGCCAGACCCCTTCGTGTCCCAGGTCTTCAACGGCGTTGAGAATTGCTTTCGTCTCCTTGCTGTTGTGAAGTGAGAGTACACCTACTCGTTTCCGCTCGTCGTCCATAGTTCCTCTTCCAAAGCCGCTCGCATAGTTGTAGTGGTCTGCTGGCGTCAAACTTGGCGCCACTAGCATTGGACCTGCAAGTCATGGACCTACGTCACCACACAAAACGACTGAACGTCGTAACGAAGCATATATGCGTGGCCGCAAAAGCCCGTTTGTATGACCACAGACGGGGATTTCACCTACAACGGTGGTCGAGTCGAACCGGGTGAAACCCAGAACATCCGCTACGGCATCAGCGAGACGTACATCGGTGACCCTGTGCGGATTCCGGTCACAATAATCAACGGTGAAGAGCCCGGTCCCACGGTATTCCTCTCTGCGGCGGCCCACGGCGACGAACTCAACGGTATCGAGGTCGTCCGCGAGGTGGCTCACGAGTGGGACCTCAGCGGTTTGGCCGGAACGCTAGTCTGTCTCCCAATTCTCAACGTCCCCGGGTTTCTGGTTCAACAACGCTATCTTCCGATTTACGACCGTGATCTGAACCGCTCGTTCCCCGGCAAAGAAGGGTCGACGAGCGCGTATCGGATGGCACACCAGATATACTCAAACTTCATCTCACCGTGTGATTTCGGAATGGACTTTCACACCTCGACGCGCGGGCGGACGAACATGCTCCACGTCCGAGCGAACATGGAAAACGAGGAGGTCTCCCGTCTCGCCCGGTCGTTCGGCTCGAACGTCATTATCCACGGCGAGGGTGCAAGCGGGACGCTCCGCGGCGAAGCCACCGACGACGGCATCCCGACCATCACCGTCGAGATGGGCGAGGCCCACCGCTTCCAACGCTCGCTCATCGACGATGCGCTTGCAGGCGTTGAGAGCGTCCTCGCGGAGTACGGGATGCTCGAACGCGCGAAAGTCCGTTGGCCCGGCTGGGTGACGACTATCGACGACAACGAGAAACGCTGGGTGCGAGCGGACGCAGGGGGCATCGTCGACATGTCACACGGTACCGGCGACCTCGTGCTGGAGGGTGAGGAAATCTGCACCATTTCGGACCCGTTCAAGTCGGAATCGACGAAGGTTGAATCTCCGTTTACCGGACTCCTCGTGGGGATTCTCGAGAATCCGGTCGTCTATCCGGGGAATCCAATATGTCATCTCGCAGGACTCGACGAGCAGACACAGCAGTTTCTGGAAGAAGAACAGCGATAACGGTCGTTCTCGCACAGTTCGGTGAAGAGCGCGTAGATCAACCGTCCCTGGGCCCTCACTCAGACGAGTGTCTCGATGTTTTTCGGCTGCACCGCAAAAGCCCGAGCGACTGGTCTATGCCAATTGCTCGATGTTCTCGACGATTTCCTCGGCGAACTCCGAGGTAGCGAGCTTCTCGCCGCCCTCAATCTGCCGGTGGAGGTCGTAGGTGACCTTCTTCGAGGAGATGGTCTCTTCGACGGCGTCTTTGACGAGCTGTTCGGCGTCGTTCCAGCCGAGGTAGTCGAACATGAGCGCACCCGAGAGAATCATGGCAGTGGGGTTGGCCATGTCCTGACCCGCGCGCTTGGGCGCGCTGCCGTGGACAGGTTCGGCGAGACAGCGGGCGTCACCGAAGTTCGCGCCTGGTGCGATGCCGAGACCGCCAATCTGTGCGCCGGCGGCGTCGGAAAGGTAGTCGCCGTTGAGGTTCGGCATGGCGAGCACGTCGAACTCGTCGGTGCGCAGCTGCATCCACTGGAGCATGGCGTCGGCGAGGCGCTCCTCGACCATGACGGCGTCCTCGGGGATGTCGATGTCGTCCTGGGTCTCCCATAGCGAGTCGGGCGCGGCGAAAACCTCGTCGTCGGGGTACTCCTCGTCGGCGACCTCCATGCCCCACTCGGAGAACTGCGCCTCGGTGAACTTCATGATGTTCCCCTTGTGGACGAGCGTGACCTTGTCGCGGTCGTGCTCGAGGGCGTAGTCGATTGCCTTCCGGACGAGGCGCTTGGAGCCCTTCTCGGTAATCGGCTTGATGCCGATGCCGATTGGGCCGTCGTGCATCGTCTCGTCGAAGCCCATCTCGTCCTCGACGAACGAGCGAACCTGCTCGACCTCGTCGGTTCCCTGCTCCCACTCGATGCCGGCGTAAACGTCCTCGGTGTTCTCGCGGAACGTGACCATGTCCATCTCCTCGGGCGATTTCATCGGCGACGGGACGCCGTCGAGGTAGTAGGTCGGTCGGACGTTCGCGTACAGGTCGAGCTGCTGACGCAGCGCCACGTTCAGCGAGCGAAAGCCCGAGCCGACCGGCGTCGTCAGCGGCCCCTTGATCGCGACGCGGAACTCCCGAATCGCCTTGATAGTGTCCTCGGGAAGGTTCTCGTCGTACTTCTCACGGGCGCTCTCGCCGGCGTAGACGCGCATCCACGCGATGTCGCGACCCGTTGCGTCGGCCGCGGCTTCGAGCACTTTCTGTGCGGCTGGACCGACGTCCTGCCCGATGCCGTCCCCGTGAATCATGGGGATAATCGGCGTCTCGGGAACCTCGAACTCGTCGGCCGCTTCGTCGATTACCTCTACCGGTTCACCCTCATCGGGAACCTCGATTTTATCGAACTCCATATACCTGAAGATTTACTACCCGCGCTAAAGTAATCCCCGTTTTCGTGCTGGCGTGTGAGTGGGCTGCACGGAGCGAGTGGGGGCGTCGGCACTGCAGGAGATGTAGTCGACGTACAGACAATGAGATAACAGCTTTCCCGCAGAAACACCGCAGTTAAGAGCCACCCTTCCGAGAGGGCCCGTATGCGCGTACTCGTCCACGGCGGAGCAGGCGGTGACCCACGAGAACCGGAACCACGACAGGAGACACTCGACCACGCCGCAGCGACGGGCACGGAGGCGGCGACGCCGACCGATGCCGTCGTCGAGGCGACGCGGATACTCGAATCCGGCCCGCGATTCAACGCGGGCGTTGGCGGCGCGGTCCAGAGCGACGGTCTGGTTCGGACGGACGCAGGACTGATGACCAGCGACGGCACGACCGGCGCGGCCTGTTCGATGCCCGGCGTCGAACACGCTATCGAGGTCGCCCGCGTCGTCGCCGAGGAGACGCCACATATCATGGTCTCGGGAGAGCACGCCGTTGACATCGCAGAGTCCTTCGACGTGCCGACCGACTGCGACCTCTGGACGGAGCGAACCCGCGAGCGCTGGGAGGAGCTCGACCCAATCGAGAGCGACGACGTGCGCCAACATCTGGCGTGGATACGCGAGAAGTTCGGCGGCAGCGATACGGTCGGTGCAGTTGCGAGCGATGGCGAGCGCGTCGCCGCTGCAACCTCGACCGGCGGACGCTGGTGCGCGATTGCCGGCCGGGTCGGCGACGTGCCACAGGTCGGCTCTGGCTTTTATGCCACCGAGAACGCGGCCGTCAGCACGACCGGCGCGGGCGAGGAAATCGCGAAGTTTGGACTCGCCCGCCGCGTCGCCGACGCTATCGAGGCTGGCGACTCCCCCGAGGAAGCGACCAACCGACTCATCGAGGCGTTCGACGAGGCGACCGACGCGAGTGCGGGCGTCATCGCTGTCGACACGGAGGGGCGAATCGGCGAGGCGTTCAACTCCAGCTCGATGCAGACCGCAGCGAACTGAGCGCCGACGAACGACGGCTGTCGAACGGTACGCCTATCACGCCCATCCCCCAAAGAGAGGGCATGAGCACCGACGTGGACCTCGACAGCGAACAGTACGAGAAACATCGAGAGGCTGGTGAGATACTCCAGACCGTCCGTGCCGAGGCGGTCGAGCGCATCGAAGTCGGTGAGAGTCACCTCGAACTCGTCGAACACGTCGAGTCCCGTATCCGCGAACTTGGCGGGAAACCGGCGTTCCCGATGAACGTCTGTGTCGACGAGGAGGCCGCACACGGCACGCCGAGCGCCGACGACGACTCGACGTTCGGCGAGGAGATGGTGAACATCGACATCGGCGTCCACGTCGACGGCTGGATTGCCGACTCGGCCATCACGGTCGACCTCTCGGGCAACGACGAACTCGTCGAGGCCTCCGCGGAGGCACTCGACGCGGCCATCGAGATGGTCGAGCCGGGTATCGACACCGGCGTCCTCGGGGACGTCATCGGCCGGACCATCCAGGGGTACGGCTACAAACCAATCGTGAACCTGACCGGCCACGGTCTCGGCCATTACGAGCAGCACACGACGCCGAACATCCCGAACCGGAAGGTTCCGGAGGGTGTCGAACTCGAAGTCGGCGACGTGGTCGCAATCGAGCCTTTCGCAACCGACGGTCGCGGGCGGGTCGGCGAAGGCAACGAGGAGCAGATTTACGCGCTCGAAAACGAATCGTCGGTCCGGAACCGCCAGGCAAGACAGGCGCTCGAACAGATTACCGAGGAGTTCCGTACGCTGCCGTTCGCGACGCGGTGGCTCGATGTCTCTCGTCCCGAGATGACGCTCCGTCGCCTCAAACAGCGTGACATCGTCCACGGGTATCCGATACTCAAAGAGGAGAACGGCAGCCTCGTCAGCCAGAAAGAGCACACGCTCATCGTCACCGAGGACGGCTGTGAAGTGATTACGCGGTAGTCGCGGGCTTCGAGACGGGACTATTTTCAGCACGGCTCACCTATGGAGAATATGGAGCAGGTGTTCGCCCCGTGGCGTATCGACTGGGTCGAGCGGGATGACAAGAACGAGGGGTTCGAGGAGTGCGTGTTCTGTGAGCTCCCGGACCGGTCGGCAGACCGCGAGAACTACCTGCTGGCGCGGGGCGAACGCGCGTACGTCCTCCTGAACAACTACCCGTACAACCCCGGTCACGCGATGGTCATCCCGCACACGCACACGGGAAGCTATCAGGAACTGGCCCCGGACGTGTTGCTGGAGTTGAACACGCTTCTCCAGCGGACGCTCGACGCGATGGACGAGGGGCTCGGTCCGGACGGCTACAATGTCGGCTACAACCTCGGGGGGTCCGCCGCAGGAGGGTCTATCGACGACCACTTGCACGCTCACGTCGTTCCTCGGTGGACCGGCGACACGA
>LKMJ01001060.1_pt1 | contig 23458 bp, 23 predicted proteins | sample 643391 | NCBI WGS metagenome assembly LKMJ01 (sample SAMN04112250, study PRJNA286221) | soda lake metagenome | biome: soda lake; feature: Kulunda Steppe; material: water; isolation source: sample PL-Br10 brine of Picturesque Lake | place: Russia: Kulunda steppe | collected 2010-07
GGGGGGGGGGGGGGGCTCCGCTTGCCAACTCATTCAAATACCTAGGCATGGTTCTCTATAGGACTAAAATTGCTAAATCTGCTGAGCATATGCTTGAGCCTTTCATGGCTGGTTGTCACAGAATTAGGCAATTTGCACGAGAACATCATGTGATTGACAGGCCACACACTCTCCTCTGGTTGGCTCAATGCTACGCTATTCCCGACAGTATGTACGCTTCCTAGATCTGGGGCACATGGTTCATGAAGAAGGGCAGTGAGTTTGACAGCCCCCTTAAAACTGCGCATTTGTGCTTTCTCAGAGGTGTGCTTGGTGTGAAAAGATCCGCGCAAACTGGGCTGTGTTACAAGAGTGTATCTCGGAGCCTTTGCAGTTTCATTGATATGGTTCCGTGCTGCTGCCAAGTTTTTCTCAATAAGATTGTGCACGCAGGTTTTGCTCTAGGTGCTTCTTACAAAAAGTGAGGGACTGCGGAGTTCATAGAGGCGTATGAGGGTCAACATGCATTAGATAGGTATACCAATTGCATTAAGGCTGTAATTCCCTTTCCACTACAAGACCTTATGGTAAATTTGCGTGAGCGATTGCATGCAGTATGGAGGGACTTGGATGGCGCAGATCCTACGACACACGCTCACCAACTGGCTATCTATCATGCATGGATGGCCTCGCCTCTCAAGCCAAGCACCATGCGAGGCCCCCCCCATTTGCTGCGTTAATATCCACAGCTGGAACTGAGTAGGCATGTGCTTTGTAATGTTGCTCGCTTTCGTTTGCATGCTCATACCCTAAGCTGGAGCTGGCTGTAGGCAAAACCGCAAAAGGCACTTTGACAAATATGACATTCACATTGCAAGTGACTTGCATGATGTCCAGGGTGAAAAAACATGTCCTTTTTATGCTCTTGTATGCTGAGGATGTGAAATTGTTTCTATTGAAGCAGACATTGCTTGGAAATATGCTATTTGAGAAGGAAATTCGCAGAACAATTTGCTGATCTTACTGATAGGACTTCTTTAAGACACAGGCGCTTTTTACTTTGACAGCATCAGTGCTGCGGATGTGAAATTGTTTCTCTTGAAGCAGACGTACAAATCACTTCTTATTCTTTTTGAAACTATGGATATACTTTGTTTGGCAGGCAGTGCCTAGCAAGCCCAGCACTCAACCCATATAGCTTAAAGTCTAAACACTTTGTAACTTGAACTTAGGTGAGACACTGATGGTCCTTGGACTTGTCAGGGAACCTTTCATTAATCATGTGACCTGTTTTGGCCTGCGTAACAGCTGGAAAAAGACAGCAAGACGATCACAGGGGACACCTTAGGAAGGAAAAGCAATAAGGAGAGCAGAAGGGATTTAAAGCCAAGTCTAAGCCTTGATTAAAAAACGGGTAGAGGCAAATATATCTATACAATAGAGCATCGATTAGGGCAAATATATGCGGCTGGGGCCGTCACATAGTAATTAATGGCCACGGCAACAACAGCACTGCTAGCATGTAGTAAAGACGGAGATGGACACATGTATGAAATACTCCATGCAGAAACTCATGCAACGTGTTAATTTGACAATAAATACAAATGAGCTTCGCGCTGTCCTTTGGGGCGTTGCGCGCAGCATCAGCTAATTATCAACTAATAGTATCAATTAAAATACAATAGATTCATGAGCTTGCCACTGACAGGTGCAAAGCTCTCATTCATGTGTACACACAAGCATGCACAGCACACCAAGCTTCCATGACCAACCTTAACAGTAGATTACATGCAAGAGGAAAAGGCATCAACTTCCAGATGCATTCTGCAAAGCACTCTGAAGAGCTAATGCTCCTCAAGTTACAGCTTTTAAGCTTACAGGGGCTCAAAAAGCAAGTCTGTGTTTCATGTCCAGAATAAATACCCATTGCCGGAGGGGAGCTTGTAACAATCACAATGACTCCTTTGAAGCACCTCTCCAGCAGCCTGGTTGCTTGCAATAAGGGCGTGCATGGACATAGTATCCCATGCAGAAACTCATGCTATGTGTTGTATTTGACAATCAAAACACATCAACTTCATGCTGTCCTTAAAGGTGCTGCTAGCTGCATCAGCCAATTATCAATCATAATGCTTATAGATTCACGGGCTTGCCACTGACAGGTGCAGAGCTCTCATTCATTTGTACGCACAAGCATGCATAGCATACCAAGCCTCGATTCCTAACCTTAACAATAGATTACATGCAAGAGGAAAAGGCATCAACTTCCAGATGCATTCTGCAAAGCAGTCTGTAGAGCCAATGCTCCTCATCAAGTTACAGCTTTCAAGCATAAAGGGGCTAAGAAGGGAGTCTGTGCATCATGTCCAGAACAAACACCCATTGCTGGTAGGTAGCTTGTAATGATCTTTACGACTCCTGTAAAGCACTTCTAGAGCAGCCTTTCAACCCCACAGTCTCTTCAAGGACGTGTGGCTGCAAGCCACTTTTGCATGTTATGTGCGAGTAAATGGCAGCCCATTAAAAATCACAAATGGAGCAACAAGAGCTGGAGAATCCAAAGAAAGCAAAGCAATCGCAGCAACCATGTGTCCCAGCCATCACAATCTCCTCTGACTGGCTTGAATGCACCTTGGCATTGGGTTCATGTGAGCAAGTTTCGGCCAAAATGTAGTGTGTTATGCTTTTTGAGCAAAGTGCACAGGCTCCCATGTGCCTAACTAGTTTGCGAAGCGGTCATAAAACAGACTATCCACTAAAAAGACACCATCAGAGGACATGTCGTTTCCTGTAATGTTGTAGCCATAACGGTAGATACCTGCCCCACATATGCTGCAGGACCCATCATGCAGAAAGAGCCAAAAACAGCAAGCAAGGCATCCTTCATTGGAGGGCATACTTAGAAATAGTCTGTAAGGAAGAGCACAACAACGTATGGCAGAGCAACCGGTCCCTCGGCTGCCAAGAAGCTTGCAGTTGTCAGGGGTGCTATAACTGGATACATACGCACCTACCATAGATTCGGCTCACAGCAGCTTTAAATGAAAGAATACAAATAGACCCATACCCCTTGCTGCACTCAACACCCGGGCAGGCATAACAACACCAGAACATGAAACCGACACTCTCTTGCAGGCTGCTGCTTTATGTCACTCCGCCCAATGGACAATATCAGGCTGCTGCTCAATGTCACTCCAAGCAGACGGACAGTGTGCCCATCACGACTGGATAAGGGCGGCTGCTGCAGCACCTCCTCGCGTCACAATCATGCTTTGCCCATTCGCTCCGTGATCTACATAAGCAATGCAAGGCCAAGGAGCAGTGTGAGTTGGCTGCCCACACTGAGGATGGAGCTTGCCAAGGGCGATGCAGGCAGGCCGGACATGCATCAGGGCCAAGGACAAGGCAAGTGCAGCGCTTGAAAGAACATGCACTAAGCAGAGCTGGCCTTGAAAGAGAGCATGCACCTGGAGCTGAAGAGCGCGCTAGCATGAGGATGCGGCGTTGTGCTTTATGCTGAAAGTGATGAGAACTCGAAAACTGCAAGTTCACCATGATCGTAACTTACATATGTACTCCCTCACAACTGTGCTGCTCTCATGAGTTATCATGTGTGCAATTGACGCGGTTACAGGCCAGGCCATTTTGCCCATTTTGCCCTTATTAGTTATCTATGTCCCAGTTCAAGGCAGTTGTGTGCCAGGTCGTTGCGCACTCATCAGCTGTAATGTGTTACAATTCGAGGCAGCTGTGTGACCAGGTTATCACAGGCGTCGCCTGGGATGATATGAATGATAATTTGACCCTAATTGGAATGCATAGTACGGTGTTGTTGCAATACTATTGCATGGGGTGGGAAACCCTGGCCTTCTCATTTCATTGTTTCCTCTGCCTGTCACCGTCGGCCAACCAGACTGCTCTAGCGCATGAAGGGCAACGCTCAACATGCCTCTCATGAGGAAAGTCCTGAGCGAGGTTATGTCCAGAAAAGTTCAGCGGGGTCTGTGACATCTTCGATTTGCCCGGAACTACTCATTGAAAACTCCCGGTTCCCTGGAAGCCAGTGCCAAATGTTTCCAATTTAACCCTAGGATTTAAGTCTGGTCAGGGGCTGCGCCCCCGGCCAGGTGATTCACTGCGAAAACACACAAAAAAAAATTGTACTTGAACCTTGCCTGCAAAGTGGTTGCCATGACTGGTTGTTTCCTTGGTCATATAGATGTCTTCATTCTCAGCGTTGAGCATGCTCTTTCCCAGCATTCCCTATCCTCCTTATCGGTACTTACAAAGGGCGGCCCAAGGTATCCGTGGAGGTGGCATGTTGGGCAGGGGCGCCCACCCTTTCCCTTTCTTTGCCATAATTGACATAAATTTGCAGCCTGGGTACCCAATTTCAATCTTCTGGACGCCCGGAAAGGAGAGCAATGATAGTGCCAGTCAACCCCGACCAGCTTTGGCCCGCTCCAGGGGCGCGGGCCAAAGCTTAGTAAATACCTCCTGAGCCGGGCCGGGCTGAACTTCCCTGGTCATGCCCAGCATACGCAAAAGGCACACCCTGGGCTCGCCAGCAGATGCCGTGGCACTTACTGTGTCGCGCCAGACCATGTTGTGCAGCGGCACAACAAAGCTTCCGGACAAGCGCAGCATGGCTTACGTCACATTTCAGACAATGATCCTAGTACGCTGGTACTTCAGGCACAGGGCCTAAGCATACATGCACAAAGTAATGGCACTCACCGTGTCACGCCAGATCATGGTACGCAGCTCTCCGATGCCCTTGGCGTGCACCTGGTTGCTGCTCCAGCAGGGGTCATGGGCAGGGCGCCCCAAGGCATCCCATGTGTTAGCACTGACATGGACGCTGTTGTGGGGGCAGGTGGCTTCCAAGCGAGCGGCGCGGTTCACAGTGTCCTGCGGCGCAAAAAGGGTGTGGGCGTGATGGGTGGATGGGAGGGGGGTTCCAAGTGCAAGCAAGGTTTTGTCGGTGGGAGGGCGCCATGAGCTACAGTTTTCAGAGGGGGGCATCCTGCTGCCCCATTTGTGATTTTGTGGAGTGCGGTGGTCTTTCGGTGAAAATGCATAGTGCCTTGATGCTCCTCTGGCACTCCCCGACCCCCTAGATGGTTGTGTGGCATCTACCCGACTCCCCAATTGCGTATCTCTTGGTTTCTAACTCAGCGCTACCCCCCCGAGGCACGCTTGCATCCCCATGGGGTATGTGTGCACCCCCATGAAGCACGCTTGTCAGACACAGCCACTCACCCCCATGAGGCAGAAGCGCGGCATCTTCATGCCCACGATGCCACTGACACAAGGGCCCTGCAGATGAAGGAATGTGGGTGCAAACGATTTTCCTGTGCGTCTGTGCATGCGAGCCCATGTTGGCACAGTTTGTCAAGGAGTGGAGAGGATAAACCCAGAAGATCAAAACCTGGAGGCTCTGATGTGCGTGTGAACACACACACACAAACAATCGCACTATGGAAATGCATAATCAGACGTTATGTGGAAAAGGCTAGGTTTGAATGAGGCAGCCGTGCACCTTAATTATGTGTAGGAGTCAGCGTAAAGCGCTACATGGAAAAGTATTCAGCGCTATATAGCGCTGTATTCCAGACGCTATATGTGCCAGAACACCCACATGCAACTGAAATTTTGTCAAATTTTGAGGGATGATTAGAAACCTTTTAGAACTCTCTTTTGCCAAATATAGTTAGCAAAAAATAATTCCGCTGTGCTCTGCTTGGCCAATAGGCCAAGATACAATGTTATATTTGACCATGCCTATCTGACTTAGCCGCCTCTATCTATGCACTCACGGTGCATTTTGCTTCGCTCTTGCTGCCTTATATCACGTTCATTTCTTTCAAGGGACAGCTAGTGTCTTAAAAATGTATGATGACTGAAAATATCAGTATGGGGGCCTTGCCATGTCAGATCTGATCTACCAAGGCAACATGTTCCATGTCAAAAAGTCACTGAGTCTGATTTACTGTTCCAAGCTGTACCAAGCTGCAGGCATGTCTGCCTTGACATAAATCATCTTCTTAGCTATCTCAATGCTGAGGCTGTTGCGGAGTGGTGTGTAGATGCGCCCCCAAGCTGACCAGTTCCGCGCCGCTGCATCTGACATTACATGTGCTGATAGAAGCTTGTTTGCTGCCACAGAGAGCAATGGGAACTGCTTTGCTGCCTTGCACAACCAGAACTTGAACACAAAAGTCTGGCTTGACAGGCTCAATGGTCTGCAACTGCGCGGAGTCAGTTGCGTGGTCGCGCTTCTCTAGGTGAATACTCACTTCAGGCAAGGGCAGTCCACATCCACGAGGGGGCGCTCTGCCTTGATGTGCATTGCAAAAAATCTGTGGAACTGCTTGAGCTGGGCTGCTGTCACTGCAAATTCTGGCATGCTCTGCTTGTGCTGTGCATCTTTTTTGGGGGCTGTCCAATGCAATCCACTTCCTCCTCCTCCTCCTGCTGCAGCTGCTCACTGGGGTCTGCATTGCTTGCTCGCCTCTTTTTTGCTGCTGCTAAGGCTGCCGAGGGGCACGTGTGGCGCACTAGGGTCATCGACGGGTTTGCTGGGCTGAGGTTTATCTTGTACTCTTTGCAAAATAGCACCACCGATCCCCCACATTCTTCCTTAGTGACTGCAGTAAACCTGCTCTCCCATTTCTTTCGTCCACTAGACGTCAGCTTCTTGAGCAGTTCAGCATGCAGCACCCTTGGACGTATGGTTACTTGCCATCTTCCCCCAACTTCATCCATAACTCGAGCTCAGAGTCTTCATCCTCCATAATCATACTGATATTGCAAGTCAACAACCACGGAAAGGGCCGGCAGGCCCAATTCAGTTGGCAGCCACTTGAAATGGCCAATTTCACATGTGTTATATTTTCAAACATTTGTGCTATAGGCAAACCCCTTACTATGTGTCCAGTTTTCACATGCGGTTAGCCCTGCATGCTATCTTTTTAGAGACACAAAGATCCGTGCTACATGTCTCAGCAGGCAAACATCTCATGAAATTCAACTTTGACATTGCTGCAACACTCTGATCATACAACTTCTCAGGCCTGGAAACTCAACATTTCCCTAAGTACAGTCCAAACCACGTCAAAACATAAGCGTAGATTTGGCTGGATTGTGACTCAATACACTGGCCCTCTTCTTATTTGCTGACAGCGCTTCTCACCGTGTGCATGCCGATGCGAAGCTGCACAGGGTCTCCAGATGCTGGCATGGGCATCATCTGTGCAGCGCAAGTGTGTGAGCAACATTTCATCCAACTTCATAAAGATTGTCCTAATGGTCATCCAGAAGCTGGCCTCAACCAAGCAATGTTGGGGTGTGGATCAATGTTCAGAGTGCAACGCCAATGTGGGGACTCACTGGATGCAATTAATGCCATAAGGGCAGCAACATGGGCAAGCAAATTCTAATCATCATCAATGATGGCGCAGCCTCGATGTGAGTTGATGCAAACATTACAGCTCAGTACCATGCACTGCGGGCTGCTAGAGGCTCCGATATAAATCACCAAAAAAAGGCCATTAGCGAAATGAAGGCTTGGAGTGCTTCACTCAGGAAATTGCATGCCCCATCTGTGCTGTGTAAGAGTGAAGAGCACAAGCCCCTGCAGGTGTGGTGCCTGGAGTGCCATGCATGCGCAACACTCAGGGAATTGAAAGCCTCACCTGTGCGGCACGCAGCATGCTGATGGCCAGCGCGTGCATGTGGCACGCAGGGTTGGTAGCACCTTCGTTTTGCCACAGCGTGTGTGAGGCCCTGGGATCCTCCCGCTTCAGCAGGCCCCCGCACACCATGTAGCAGTCTGCGGCAATCATTTGGGCATGGTCAGGGAGGGGAATAAGGTGAGCACGAGCGCAGATCACGGGTGATGCTTCAGCCAGCCCTGAGCATACTATATACCCAACTGTAGCAAAGTAACAGAAGTGAGGAGAAGGGGAGGGGCATGTTTTTTTGTATCAAATGATGTGCGCGAGCAGGATTGTTGCTCAGGGGGAAGCTTAAGCTGGTAGGGGAGTAGCAGGTTGAGCAGGTAAGCGGCAGGCGGTACCTGGCTCATGGGAAAAACGCTGTGAGGCCCATAAAAATATATCAAAATCGATGCTTCCCAACAGCTGATGGCTCATGTATACTAATTGTCACAGGCAGGCACAGGCTGGTAAGCGGCAGGCAGGCACAGGCTGATAAGCAGCAGGCGTGCACAGGCTTGTAAGTGGCAGGCGGGCACAGGCTGGTAGACAGCAGGTGGGCACAGCCTGGTAAGCAGCAGGCGGGTACAGGCAGGTAGGCAGCACATGTTCACACCAAGCCCTTATCAGTGCTTGCTTGTGCCATAAATACTACCAGAGTCTGTGTGTGCGTGTGTGCGTGTGTCTGTGTGCATGTGCATACGCCAGACTGCAAAGGTGCAGTGTTAGTAAGTTCATCCACCAGCACAGCTAGCTGTGCACAAAACCCTCAAATTTATCAACACACTCTCATTGTTGCAACCCCAACATGTCCTTCCATTGCACCCCCAAGCTCTCCTGCTGCATGCAAAAGCCTTGGGCTTTTAAGTCACCCTTGGGTTTGGCAAGCTGCTTTACTGCCACACACCACTGGCATGGCCCTGGTGGAGCATACGCGCTCTGCCCGTTCTAATTGTTTGCTGCCACATACCTCCAATTGTCTCCACTTTGTACACCCCGTGCTTCTCCACAGCATCAAGCAGCGCGTCAAAGCGCAGAAAAAGGGCGTTGAGGAAGTCCATGACCTCCAAGGGCTCCACTGCAGTGGCCATGGACGTAAAGCTCACCACATCCGCGCTGCACGCCAAAGCGAAGGGCAGCTTTTGGGTGCAGGAGAGGTACGTGGTTTGAGGGGTGGGGCAGGGCACTGCACAGTAGCAGGCTCGTCCCCTCACATGTAGATGTAAGGGGGCGAGCACTTGCAAGCACGTCAAGGACTCCGGGCAAGGACATTTAGATGTAAGGGGGCGAGCGAGTGCAAGGACGTGTCCAACTTGCAAGGGTCCAAATCTTGCTGTGGAGGCCAATGCAGGATTGTAAGGTATGGGGGCCGCAGTTGCAGGTGGATCCAAGAAGGCATGCAGGAGAGAACAGAGGACTGCTGACTGAAGAGGGGTAGCTAAAGACACAAGACAACCGTGAATGCATAGCTAACAGGGAGGGTGTGGCTTGGGCACCAAACCAAACACCTTACCACCAAAGTCTTTGGAGTGTGACAGTTTATTAGGTGGCACACAAAGGGCCAACAGGCAAGCCTCACTCTAAGGGAACCAAAATCATTCTATGACCTGCCTCAGTATTAGATCAGGTATGGGATCTCTCTCAGTAAGGCACTTCACTGCACAGAGTGGGAGCCCACTCAGTATGGCACCTCACTGCACAGTGTGGGACCTCACTCAGACCTCACACAGCATATGGCACTCACAACATGACGGTGATATTTGAGTGGTAACTTCCGACTCCGCCGGCAAGCGCGGCAGGGTTGGGCACTGCCTCAGTCTGAACGTCTGCAGGGGAACAAGTCGTGATGCAGAATGGCAAATTGAAGATTGAGCACAGTCAGAAAATGCTGAGCACAAACACAGCCTAGAGATATATGGATAAGAGTCAGATGTGCACTGTGTAATGATCAACCTCTAGTGTGTGGGGCGGCTGAAACGCTCGAGCTGGAATGATTGCCTGTGAAGCAGCACGCTTGCTTGCATACATCACATTGACGACAGAGAAATCAAAAGCATCCTGGTGTTGCAACCTATAGCACGCAGGCTACTTCAGTGAACTGAACAATAATTCAACGCAGAGTCATTCAACCTATAGCACGCAGGCTACTTCAGTGAACTGAACAGTAATTCAACGCAGAGTCATTCAACCTATAGCACGCAGGCTACTTCAGTGAACTGAACAGTAATTCAACGCAGAGTCATTCAACCTAGCACGCAGGCTACTTCAGTGAACTGAACAGTAATTCAACGCAGAGTCAGACTACCACAGGGATTGACCATGACATTGCTCCCTGACGTTTATTTTAGGACAAGTGTTGAGCAGGCTGCTAGTGGCGGCACTGTTCTAACACACACCTCGGGCACCATCTACCAAAAGGAGGATCTCTGGCCCAGCCAATCAGTCACAGTACCAATGAGTGTGTGATCAAAATTGCGTGCGCATGCACTGACCGACCAGGCCTAAAAAACAGGACTTGTGCATGTGGACGGGAGCGGGTTTTGCCCGACTTCAAGTGGCACAGGCTCAAGCCTGGGCGCACCATGGTTTTTGCTCAGAAAGCCAATCTGCAATGATCACCTTAGGGACCCATACTCCGCTGGAAATGCTTGCCCAGCCAAGGTGCTTTTGCATCTAGAACCACCTTGCCTGGCACACACCTAGTGAATTGGAAGCCTCTCCAGTTGATTGCGCTGCCGCCTTAGGGTCCTGACCGATCTCACACCTGGCCAATCTGAACAAGAGGAAGTACGGGTAAGGGTGCAGCCTGACTCCTACGCAGACAGAGCTGAGAAACACCGTGCCAGCATGCGGACAGCTCTCGTTTGTGTCCCTGTCAAACAAAAGGCCATTTATGCATGGTCCAGACACTTGCTGTTGCGCGCACACCTGCAACATACCAGCACCGATATTGTCGCCCTTTCTTCCCATGTCCCAACCAGCATCATTATCTCTCACCTGTGCTGACCATGAGCACGCGCAGAAGGGCTGACCCCAGAGCAGCCCTGGTCCTCGAGGAGTGAAGTACTTCCTGAGCAATACAGCGTGGAGGGGCTGGCATTGGGCTGCAAGGCCAGGCTCTGCCCAAGCTCCTCTGTGCTCCAGCCCCGTTGCAGCTTGCACTCCTGCTCTTGCACCTGCCACGGCCGCAGCCATGGCTTGGGCAAGCCTTGACTGTGACAGCCCCTTGCCGCACTCCCGAGTGCCGTTGGCAAGAGCGCAGGCAGGCACTGCAGGCTCTGGCTGCGGCCCAACAGATTTTGCTGCAGCCTTGAGGGGCGGGAGAGGGGTGTGGGGCACTGCTCAGGTCTAAGGGGCTGCGCCAGCGGACACCGACGAGGAGCCCTGAGTTGAGTTGAGCTTAGCACTGCCGGCGCCAGCGCTGGTGACCTGAGGGGAGGTGCGCAGCTAGGGGAGAGGCAAGGGGGGCACGTGGGCGGGCACTCGAGAGGAATGTCAAGGGCAGCTTCTGGTGCGCATGCCTGCGGGCTTCCTGGTGCGGGCTCTGGCCCAGGCAGCGGCGAGCTGGCTGTGCAGGTGGGAGCTGGGTTGTGTGCTGCCAGGGGCTCTGAGGCACAGTGTCTCAACTCTGGGGTCCACCCTGGGCAAGGGCTGCATGGCTTGTGGCTGGTGCGGGAGGCAGGAACCAGTGGTGCGTTGGGGGGCCCAGCAGGTAGCAGTACTGAGCTGAGGTGCAAAGGGCTGGTGCAGTGGCTGAGGCTGCATGTCCCCCTCTGAGCCATGTTGCCATGAAGACCAGCGGCTTGCCGGGCTCCTGTTGCTGCTGCAGATGGTTGCTCAGGAGTTGGGCAATGCAAAATTGTGACATCCCCATCTTCCTCTGTCCAGCAGGTTGCCACAGCCTGGGCCCTGGCGCTGCTGCTGCGGCAGCGGCTGCTTGGCGCAGCATCAGTGCCCCACGCCAGCTGCAGCTGCGTACTAGCATCTGTTGTCCAGCAAGCTTGCACAGGGAGCACACTTTGTGGGTCTGGTGGTGTGCTGCCCAACCTATCTTGGCTCAACATCCGCCGCCTGGCCCCTCAGATGCTGCTGGTGTGCGTTGGCAATGGCCTGCGCATGTCGTGCAGGGATGGGTCAGGGCAGGGCAGGGGGCTGCTCAAGGCTGAAGGTGAGAGCAATAGATGCACATGCTGGCCGCAACGCATGGCAGATGGGTCTGGGTTGAGGCAGGCTAGGACATAGCTGCAGCCAGAGGCAATGGACAGGAGGAAGCGTGTGCAAGTGGGTGAGCGAGGAGGTATGTGCTGAAAGGAAAGGGTTGCAAGCCCTGGCCAGCTGCTGTGCAGCTAAAATACTGCAGCATGAGCAGTGGACATGGGAACGCAGACGACAAAACGACCATGGCTTTAACATGCATGGTCCTGGTCCGTTACAGCAAAAGATGGGTTGCGATGTGCTGCTTAACTAAGCGCGTTTAATAGCCAAGCCCACGAGGATACCTTGAGGCTCTATGGCATGTGTGCCAACCAGTTGGACCATACGGCAAAGGTGCAATCCGGCCGGCACACAGAAGAGATGCAACCTGGCCGGCACACATGAGAGATGCAATCCGACCGGCACACATAAAAGGTGCGATCCGGCCGGCACACACAAGAGATGGCATATGCTGCTTGCAAGAGTGGTGCGCTCCCTCTGGCACGGGATGCGTGGCCAAAGCCCTCATCAGCTAGATGCATGCTGGGGGAAATGTGCATGAACTTGCTCAGGGCAGGGCATGTGTGCAGCTGCAAGTCCTTACCTGCAGGACGTGCTGGGGGAACACCTGCTCAAGGAGGGAGTGGTCCAGGTCCAAAATCTGCAGCCACCAGACGGTCAGTTTTGACAACGGAACACGCTGCGTTCAGACAGATGCAGGCATGCGCCTATGCATTTATGCACAGGTGTCCTGCATGCTCATGCTCCCAAATCAGGAGTTGTAGGTTCTCAACCTGCTTCCAAACAACACGTGAGGAGCCACCTGCAAAACATTCCCCGCAGCAAGCGCACGTGTAAATTTGCGCGTACATTTTCATACACGTACTTGTGTGTGTGTGTGCGCATGAGGGCATAATTTTGTACAGACATGCTAAGGTGCACGCGTATCGCACGCAGTACACACACACTCAATCCAAAGGCTGTGGCAGAGAAGCAGACTTCAAAGACAAGATGAAAATGTCAGCCTCCGGCATCTTTGCACTGGCAAGGTGCGAGGTTGGGCCCTGGCTAATTCCATGCAGACAGCAAGCGCCTGCTTCCACTCCACTCTGGTTGAACACATCTGTGATCCGAAGTGAGGGCGCCCTCATTTGCTTGCAGAGTCTTCACCATGCTGCCCCTTCACCATGATGCCAAGGTACAAGGCACAGCGGGTGCGCAGAACACAAGAGGGAACGGTGATGAGCGCCCTCCATGGTGGCGTTTGCGCACCTCTTTGACTTTTAGGTCTGTGTTAATGTAGTCAGACACATCATGATGGGTGATCAGCATCAGCTGAGTGCTCGTTTCAGGGTCTGTCACAAATGTGGCCTCGACATGGTGCCTGCAAGGCATGGATGCACAGCACTCAAGTATGGCCCGCACTTGGAGGCACACGAACATGGTGCCTGCAAGGCATGACTGTGTGACAGCTAAGCAGATGCAGCGACAACAGTGTACAAGTGAGTGCATCACCAGCTAGCATCCTAAGCAATTTTAAAGAATGGTCATGGTAAGGCTCTATAGAGTGGAAGCAGTTATCGGGCACTTAAAGCTCAGCACTGCAGCAGACATGCAGGAACATTCCAGCACGTGTGCCTCCAATCGTTTGTCACCCTTGACGTTCCTTTTCTCACCCTCTGTGTTAGCCTTTTCATGGACATTCCCTTTTGTGCCTTCCAGCTGCCAGTATGGGGCAGAAGCCGTGCATGACAGGTGCCAGAGTGCGTAATTCATGCATTGCTTGCTGTGCTTATATGGCGATCACGTTAAGGGCAAAGGTGGCCGACCAAACTAACAAAAATCTTCTTTTCTTGTCCAGCCCCACTTTGCAGCCTTGCTACTCACCAACAGGCTGTGGGCTCCTCTTCAGGCTGCTCCCCCTCTCCCACTCCCAAGCACATTAAGCTGGCCATCTTCTGACCATCCTTCCACTGCTGTTGCTTGTGCTCATGCTCTGCCTGCTTCTCCACACCCACGGCCTTGTATGTGCTCTTTGACTGCCCATAGGCGCTGTCGCATTTGCTGAGTTGGGTGCACAAGCTGGAACTGGTGTCTCCGGGATGCAAAGAGCTGCGCCAGCCCTCCAGACCGCCCTCCTCTCCTATCCTCAAGCCTGCACTATGCCTTGCGCTGCACTCCATGTTGCGCACACCATTTGGCCCAGCAGCTTGCAGCTGAGTACTGCTGCCTGAGCAGGAAAGATTGGCCGGTCGGATCTCGGCAGGCAGATCCTCACTGAGGGAGTGCAGCACACCCATGGGTATGCTGCTCACTGAGTGCCCTTGCTCGAGGCAGGGGAGTGCTTGGAGTTCCCTGTCATGCACGGCAAATATCGACACGCCTTTGATGCTCCGCCTTTGACAGCGCTTGTGGCAGGGGACTTCTTGTAGGTCTGCATGTTGTCTGCAGCAAATCAAGAGTACCTTACATGCAGCACAACAGGCCTTGTGTTTTCAAGAGCACGGCCATGCCGTGGGTTGAGACAAGAAGGCCACACACCCTACCTGTAAATACTGAGCCCCCAACTCTCCCTGTCTACTCTGTGGCCAGCAATTGCTTGAGGGCTGGAAGTGAAGCTGGGTGAGCGCCTCCTGTGTGCGCCCCTCAGGGCCCGCTGCAGGCTGGGCAACGCCTGCGAGCATTTGGCATGCATGTCCATATGTCAGTGCACAAGCATGTGGACATGCGCACCAGGGGGGCTGCAGGGGAAAACACGGAGGCTGCGCTGTACCTTGTGTGCGCGTGTGTGCGCATGTTTGCTGAAAGCTCACGGGCACACATGCTGCATGTGACATGCATGGAGTCTTGAAGGCAAGGTGCAGGTCTAAGAACACCCGCGCGTGCAACAGGCGGCAATCCGGTTTGCCTGCACACGTTGAGGGCCAGGAGGAAGGGGTGCAGGGAGAGTTGTGCATGGAGGAACAAGCATTGCGTTCAGCAAACAGTGCGTTCAGATGTTCTAACACAAAATGCATGTGCAGAAGCATAAACATGAGCCTGCCTGCCCGTCTGCATACTTTATGTGGTATGTTAGAATCAGCTCATGCAAACTTGTCAATCGAGCAGGCAGAACACCTTCCCAGTAGCTACTGCTGCATCCGATGACCCGCAAGTTAGGCAAGCAATGCAGTAAGCAATTGCGCGGCTGAGGGCGCTAGCCTGACTTCCAGTTGACATTTTGTGCATGTCAAGACATTTCAGTCTTTTGAATTGTCTCATCAACCTTCATCTTAACCCATTAGCCACAGCTTGGACTGGTAGGGAGCTATATGCCACCATGCTTGTGCATCATGCACTCGCTACAACGATGCCAATCTGGGATCAGTCAGGCAACATACCCACAACTTTCATTCCATCGCTTGTAAATTGCATGGATAGGCAGACACGGTGAGATATTGCAGCCTACTACGGATTTTTGATTGGACAGTAGGCAAACTCCAGCTTATCCTACCTGCTCCTGCTGCAAGAACTGGCTGGACGTGTGCCGGCTTGATGGGACTAATGAACATGTTCGTGGGGCCTGCTGCAAGGACAGTCAAGTGCCTGTATGGGTGTATTGAGCTTAACGTGTCCACACACAAGAGCTTCAACACCATGACACTGTCAGAGAGCAGTAGAAACTCTGATAAGGCTTCTAATGGAGAACAGAGTCATGGATGGCTAATTTTGCAAGTAGAAACTTGTTGCATATGGCTGCATGTGCACTCCTGCAGCACACATGCACACGTACTCAAACGCGCACATGCAAGTGCATGTGCACTCATATAAGCACACACCTATGCGCTTCTCCTGCAACACACACTCACATTGGAATTCAACACATCTAGGCCTTCAAGATCAAGGCTACATGAATGTTGCGGGATATCTGATGTCCGCCCTGAGTGATTGGACATGAAGGCATGGGGTATAATGTAAGAAGGCATGTGTTCCGTCTTGCTACGCTTCTAAAGAACAGCTGTCTCAGACATGAAGTGCATGATTTTAGGTACATGCTTATTTATGCACATTCAAAAGCTGCAACATTAAAGTGGCACACCAAACCTATTCCTGGGGCTTCAAACGATAGAACCCAAGGCATCCAAGGCTCATGGATAGCTTTCACTCAGCGCACAACAAAAATTTGTAATTATCAGTCAAGTAGTCATGGACCCATGTGGTGGAGTCATGCGTGTGCACATAATAAACGCAAAATGTTCCACAATGAGCTCAGGATGGATGTACCTTTCATTTGACAACTTGAGCCGGTGCTGACCTTCCAAGGTAAGTTTTCAAATAAGCACGCAACGACTACGCTTCATGTGAGTGCATGTGTGTGGTTGTGTGGTGTTTGTGTGATTGCATGTGTGCTTATGTGCCTGTGCGCGTATTGTAGCGCTCCAACACGCTCGTCATCACCTTGGACAGGTGCATTCCAGGCGGCTTAGTCTCATTGAAGTCCTACCCATGTGCCAACTGAAGCATCTATAATTTTTCTGTGACCCAAATTCAAGGGCCTTTGTATCCTGGTTCTGGCAGGTTGCTATGGTAGCCTGGCTCACGATTAAACCAAAATCCTAATAACGGATTGTGCCTGGACGGCACAGTTCCGGAAGATGTGTCCTGGTCTAGGGCTCTTGGAGCAAAACACTTTGCTTGCCTGTTGATGGACATCTCTTCTTGGAGAATTCCATGGGTGAGGTCAGCGCTGGTCCTACAGAAACCTTTTGATGGGGCTGCAGTCCATACAAAACAAGCAGGGTTTGGCAGAGCATCAGGATTTGGCATGTGCCTTTGAGACTTGCACGCAGTGTTGCTCATGTTAGAGAGGTTATGATCACACCCGTGTGGTTAGGGCTGAGTGGAGACCTATCTGAGCGGATCGGTGCTATGGGGCACTTACGTGGGCATGAAAAAGCATTCGTGGCAAGCAGCCATTGCAAATGTTCACAATAATTCCAATCCAACAAAGTAGGCAGACGTGTATGTGCAGTGTCAGCTTGCAGGTGCAGCCAGTGGCAGAAGCCGGCTTCTCCCTTTTGCTTACTTGCGTGTGTGCACAACAAGCATATGCATGATGGCATGGATTCACCTGAGGCATATTTGGCGTCTGGCAGCTTCCATCTGTGCGGCAGGAGGGGCATTCACACGGCACGCTGACAAGCCCAGTCCAGGACTGTGAGGCATTCAAGGCACAGGCGAAAGAAATTCAGCCATTAGTATTGTGCACGTGCCTGATTAAGGTCACTACTAAGTTTTGGAGGCCGAGTGGTGGAGATTCTGCGATCGCCTTTTTGCGCATCTACTCGGGGCACGGCTAAGTGGATACACATGGTTTGGATGACATGCCATCATGAGGCGCCAACAAGCTCTCACACGCCGCTTGAACCTGTACTACAAACGCTTGGTGCTGCCTGCTGAGGAAATCTTTTCAGTGTGCAGACACACACACACACACACACACACCAAAACACGCCCACACTCACACTCACACAAGCACACATAGTTCAAGACAACAATGCGATTCTTTCAAAGCATGAAACAGCTCAAATGGAGCTTGGGAGAATGCAGGTGGCTATGGGATGGTCATGGGGGTGGTAGGTGCAGATATAAACTTGTGATGCTCAACATATTAAATTCCTTGCGCGTGTCTGCAATGTTAAGAAATTACCTGCGCGCCAATTCTGCCAAGTGCCAAGACATACGGGCTTACATGCACGCTTCTGCAAGCAAACTCTCTAGCAAGCCCTCCCACCAAGCAGATACATGGTGGCAGGTTGGCCAACCCCCACAAAATCCCTCAAATTTTCTTTGAGTTGTGAGTCATTGTCCAGATGATGGATGATGTGGACCAAATCTGATGTCTGCAGCTTTTTATTGCGGGCAAGGCAGTAGAACATGATTTTGAGATCAAGCTGCAGCTGAGACCTGCTACAGCATGATCAGCTGAAGACACACACACAGATTCAAGGCTGTCATCATAGGAGAGCCTAACATCTCTTGGTTAGCAAGGCTGTACATTAGATAACTGCCTAGTAGGATCGTTCAAGCTGCTTTTAGCGTGAGCCTCTTGTTGGTGTGAGGCACATGCGCGTGGTCTTTCAAGGTGTTTTCAGAAGAGGGCGTCCAAGGTGCAGCTCATGCAGTGGCAGAGCTCAGAAGAAATACAATGCCTGCAGAGTCTTGCGCCGTTCATGCCATGCTCGTCACATCGATACATCCGTCCAGATCCTGCAGCTTGATCCACACTGTTGAATTGCCGTGAGTGACTAGGCATGCAATGAGGCAGCACCTGTCTCTTACCTGCCTACATACATTTCAGGGCTTTCAATGTTCCACACCTGCTTGCTGCGCATGGCAGCCTGGAGGCTCTCCAGGGCGCTGGGGTCCAAGCAGAAGAGGCGGTCAAGGGTACTTGAGCTGAGACTTAGGCTTGCACACGCTCCGTGCATTGTGTGGGTTGTGCCAACCGTACACACATGACAGGCCTGCTCTGTCAAGCACGCGGACCTGTGCGTGCGTAGTTGTCAACAGTGGGGGTATGTGCCTGGGCATGCTGCAGGTCATGATGCCTGTACATGACAGCGCTCAAGCAATGACATCGTCACCCCATAGCAATACCAGAAATGTTTTCATACTCACTTGCTATTCTGGTATAGTACGCCTCCTAGCTTGGGATCAACAATAAGGATGCCCTGGCTTGCATGCTGCAGTAACATTTGCTCAATCTTCTTGCCATCCAGCTTAAACATCTCTGCGCTGCACGAGGCCGGGTACTCCCCTGAAAAAAGAAGGCGCTTGTGTTGAGGAGGTAGTCAAACAGGCATTCAGTGTGCATGACATCTGCAGCTGTGCCAAAGTATAGACAACAAGATGAGAGAGCAGCAAATGCTGTACAGTCCAGCTTCTGTTCATGTTGAATTTTTCCGTACTTGGAGAAGTATCAAATGCAACAGGTCATGATGGGCCACATGAGCAATTCCATCCGTATGCGGTAAATCATGCGTAATTGCGAGTGGACGTGTATACATGCGTACATGATCATGATTTGCATATTGAGTAGGCATATATACATATACATTTGTATATGCATATGCTGTATAGCACCAGCAGATAAGCAGGTAGCCCCATCGCAGAAGCTAGGGTGTAACGATAGGTATCCGGATCCCTATCGATTGCCTTGCGCAAGCGCGGTACCGCGCTTAAATACCGGTATTTAAGACGGAGCTCTGCTGTTACACAGGAAGTCTTCCCAGCAAAGAAAGCAAGCAAACTGCTGCACCTGGACCGTTGATGGTCAGCTTGTCTCCCTCCTGAGGGCAAGTGCCTAGCATGTGATTGTTGGTTGAACTGGGCTCCAGGCACAGAGCCTGAGGCTCCTCGCATTTTGGCACGTCGTCAGGTTGCCTAATTGCAAAGCACCCTGCAAGCAACAATCGTGCATGTAGGACGTGGGATGTCCAAATTGATTTGTGATTGCCGTTGCATGTGCAAGCACCGTAACCACACATCAGAAGCACGAGACTCGAGACCCACGAGACCCGAGACCCGTACGGCTGTTCGTAGTCCAAATTGGGAAAGAGACGCGTTGCGTAAGCAGGAGTGGAATCATCATCACTGCTTGCTTACCGAACGCCCGTGCTAGGGACATGGAAGCGCGGGAGAACCACGCAGAGGGCTTCCGACACGAGAGCATGCGCATCGACCTCCTTCCCCGTGTCAGACAAGGCATCTTAAGCGTTGAAGCCCTCAGAATCCCACCCCTCAGCAGCTTAAATGCGATAGAGAGTTTGGATGGTGAACAGCTGCTTCTGCAGGAGTTTGTACAGTTTTCCCGACAGGATGCAGTTCGTAGCCATTTGTAAATATATGTTTATGACAATACATGTTCATGGATTTGTGAATCTAACTCGATACTCAGGTACCGCTGTGAAATGTCCGTGGTGACGAAATCAGGAGTGCTTGCTACAGGTGAAATCATGATAAGACTTAGTATCTTGATAGTGCATCCGTTCCATCTACATGCATAATTTCGACACCTAGATGACCACTTTGACTTCCAAAATGTCTTTACTGTAACTTCACAGGGCTGAAGGGAAGGCACTTGCACGTGTGCATTATTATTGTAGGCTAGGCCAGGGTTGCACGCTACAGTGCTACGGTCACCATTTCGTAGCGTAGCGTAGCCGTAGCAGTGGCTACGAGCACATATCCTCTGCATCAAGAATAGGGACATCAAGCCATGCATCAAGGACTAATCAGAGGAGGACTGAGAGCCAATGAGGGAGCTGGCCAGCTCCCTCCATGGAGGAGCAGCTTGCAAGCTTACAATTGTGCAAAGGAGCAGTATTCAGAAGAGAAAGGGCCTTGAGGCTCAAGTTGACCCCCTCCTTGGTAACGAGACTTCATCACAAATAGGACCAGTTTGGGAACGGATTGTGCAACAGGGTGACCAGCAAGGTGATGTGCAGGCACAGCCGCCCAGGGAGCACCTACCTCCTTCTTCCATAGCAAGGCCTGCAACCGGCTGTGCCACAGCTGAGCAGACAAGCTGGTGTACTGCTTCAGTAAGCTGCGGCTGCTCACAGCTGCCAGATCTGGTGCACACAAGGAGGCAGTGGTTGTAATAGGGTATGTACAATAGCAATTGGCGGTTGGGAATTGTCGATTTCGATTCGTTTTTATGGGCTTCACACCGCTACAGTACCCACCACTAGTGGTGAATTGGAAGCATGGAAGGTGATTGAAAGTGTGTGAGGTATGAATAGAGCCCCCCATGCCAAGAAGAATGGTGTGAAGGATGACTTTCTTGGCCTTTAAGCGCTTGCAAAGAACTTCATGTTGCTTTCTAGAGGCTTCTAATTGGTGTCCAGGCCGTGTGTCTTTGCAGTATTTAACCTCAACGAAGTGAATCTCCCTCATATTGACATTGAGCTCGTGAGCTCTGCGTACATCTCTGCTGGGTTGCCGTGGTTGTGACACCTGGTGCAAATGAGGAGTGGTTGGCAGTTTGGGTTTTTTAGGTAAAGCAGTTCTGATAGCTGAAAATTTGAAGTTACCTCTTACTGTGCTGCGGCGTGACATTACGGTGCCTTTTTTCCCCTTTATTAGAGGCTTCAAGGTTGTTTGTGGTAGGTACAGAAAGGTGCTACAACACAACTAAGTTTCTTACGTGTTTTTTACAAGCAGTCCTGCAGTCACACTTTTTGACTGATGGCTTATCCTTTAACCCCTACATACCATTTTCATTGGAGTGATGGGGACCATCTATAAATGTCATACTGAACTTCCCCTCAATAAGCTTAGCCTAGACCGGTGTAGAGTCAGAAAATGTACTCTCAATCTTAGCACTCATTTTATTCAATATGCAACAAAATTCATAAATACAAGTAGGAGGTTGAAATAGGATATTATCAAGGATTTCCTTTCTCCTATATCAATCCTATTTCCTATATCAAGGAAAGAACGAATGACCTTCTTCCTAGTTTGATGGTGGAGGTTTGCCTGGTGCTTGCACCAGATGTAAACTTCTTCCTTATTTCATGCAAATAGGGGTTACTTTGTTGGCGTAGTCTTTTTTTCTTCTTTTCAAGAGCATATTGTTGATGGCAGTGTTGAGGAAGTGCACTTTCCTTTTCATGCAATAAATAAAAAATTATTTTGGATGCTGAAAAGAAAGTGAGTCAATTAAACTGTGAAACCAAAGGAAGGAATAGTAATAAGAAAAGCAGCAGGGAATTCAAACCTTTAGTAATAAACAGGTAAGGTATTTTATATTTCATACAAAAGAGCATCAACTAGAGTAGATGCATGCTGCAAAGCCTGTCACAAATTATTGGCCACGGCAGCAATAGCACTGCTGGCTTGTAGGAAAGACGCACATGGATATAGTATTCCATGCAGAAGCTCATGCTATGTGTTGTATTTGACAATCAAAACACGTCAACTTCATGCTGTGTCCTTTGGGGCGTTGCTCACTGCATCAGCCAATTATCAATCATAATGCTTGTAGGCTCACAGGCTTGCCACTGACAGGTGCTAAGCTCTCATTCATAAATACGCACAAGCATGCATAGCATACCAAGCCTCTGATTCCAAACCTCAAGAGCAGGTAACATGCAAGAGGAAAAGGTGTCAAACTTCAGATGCAGTGTGCCAAGCAATCTGTAGAGCCAACCTTTCTCATCAAGTTACAGCTTTCAAGCATACAGGGGCTTAAAAAAGCAAGTCTGTGCATCACGTCCAGGAGAGACGCCCATCGTTGGAGGGGAGCTTGTAACAATCACAATTACCCTTATTTGAGCACCTGTCCAGCAGCCTTTCAACCCCACAGCCTCCTCAAGAACGCATGGCTGCAAGCCACTTTGGCATATTATGTGCGAGTAAATGGCAGCCGATAGAAATTACGAATTGAGCATCAAGAGCTAGAACGTCCAAAGAAACCAAAGCAACCGCAGCAACCATGGGTCCCAGCCAGCACACTCCTCTGACTGGCTTGAATGCAACTTGGCATTGGGTTCATGTGGACTAGTTTTGGACAAAAAGTAATGTGTTATGCATGCCCTTTGAGGAAGTGCGCGTGCTCCTATGTGCATGACAAATTGTGAAGTGGTCACTAAAACACATCATACTCCAAAAAGACACCATCAGAAGAAATGTCGTTTCCTGTAATGTTGTAGCCATAACGGTAGATACCTTAGCCCCACTGATGCTGTAGGACCCATCATGCAGAAAGAGCCAAAATAGCTAAAAATACATCCTTTATTGGGAGGCATACTTAAAATTTGGTTATAAGGAAGAGCACAACCGCCCATGGTAGAGCGATTGGCCCCTCGGCTGCCAAGAAGCTTGCTGTTGTCAGGAGTGCTGTAATTGGATACATATGCACCTACCATAGATTTGGCTTACAGCAGCTTTTAATGAAAAAATACAAGTAGACTCATCCCCCTTGCTGCACTCAACACACGGGCAGGCATAACAACACCAAAATATGAAACCCACATTCTCTTGCAGACCGCTGCTCTATGTCACTCTGCCCAATGGACAGTTTCAGGCTGCTGCTCAATATCACTCCATGCAGATGGACAGTGCGCCCATAAAGACTGGGTAGGGGTGGCTGCTGCAGCGCCTCTTTGCGTCGCAATCATGCTTTGCCAGTTTGCTCCGTGTTCTGCATAATGTAAGGAGCAGTGTGACTTGGTTGCCCACACTGGGGATGGAACTTGCCAAGAGCTTAGCAGGCAGATCATACATGCATCAGGGCCAAGGACAAGGCAAGCGCAGCACTTGGAAGTGCTTAAAGAGCATGCACTGAGCAGAGCTGGCCTTGAAAGAAAGCATGCACCTCGAGCTGAGGAGTGTACCAGCATGAGGAATACCAGCATGAGGATGTGGCAATTTGCTTTGTGCTGCAAGTGATGATTAGGGGTCGGCGTATAGCGCTATATGGAAAAATATATAGCGCTATATAGCGATATATAGCGATATAGCGCTATATTGCGCTATATTCCAGGCGCTATATATGCCGGATCTCCCCCCGCCAGCCCGAA
>LKMJ01001061.1_pt1 | contig 23450 bp, 19 predicted proteins | sample 643391 | NCBI WGS metagenome assembly LKMJ01 (sample SAMN04112250, study PRJNA286221) | soda lake metagenome | biome: soda lake; feature: Kulunda Steppe; material: water; isolation source: sample PL-Br10 brine of Picturesque Lake | place: Russia: Kulunda steppe | collected 2010-07
AATATAGCAAATTATCTTTTCCAATACGCCACCGTGTCCGGAGGAAGACGAAACGGTTATTAGTCTCTCGCCCCACCATCGGAACGACAGAGGGTACCCAATATATGGCACGTCTCGAACTCAAGAACCTGCACGCGGAGGTAGCGGACGGCGGAGAGAAGATCCTGCGGGGTGTCGACCTCGACGTCGAATCCGGGGAGATCCACGCCCTGATGGGGCCGAACGGCTCCGGGAAGTCGACGCTGGCGAAGGTGATCGCCGGCCACCCGGCTTACGACGTCACCGAGGGCGAGGTGGTGATCCACCTCGACGCCGACGAGTTCGGCGAGGACTTCGAGATCCCCGAGGACAAACGTAGCTGGCCCCTCCTGGAGCTCGAACCCAACGAGCGCGCCGCGCTCGGCGTCTTCCTTGGCTTTCAGTACCCCGCGGAGATCGAAGGGGTCACCATGACGAACTTCCTCCGGACGGCGCTGAACGCCAAACTCGAGGAACGCGAGGAGCTCTTCGAGGAGGACGCAGACGAGGAGGACGCCGACGAGGAGGACGCCGAGGTCCCGTCGCCGATGGAAGGGCCGGCCGACGAGGGCGAGATCGGCGTCGCCGAGTTCCAGGAGATCCTCTCGGAGAAGATGGCCCAGCTCGACATGGACGAGAAGTTCGCCATGCGCTATCTCAACGCCGGCTTCTCCGGCGGCGAGAAGAAACAAAACGAGGTGCTCCAGGCGGCGATCCTCGAGCCCTCCGTCGCCGTCCTCGACGAGATCGACTCGGGGCTGGACATCGACCGACTGCAGGACGTCTCCCACGGCATCAACGCCCTCAGAGACGAGCAGGGGGCCGGCATCCTCCAGATCACCCACTACCAGCGGATCCTCGACTACGTCGAACCCGACCACGTCCACATCATGCTCGACGGGAAGGTCGTCAAAAGCGGCGACGCCTCCCTGGCCGAAAAGCTCGAGGACAGAGGCTACGACTGGGTTCGCGAGGAGGTCTACGAGGCCGCGTAACCACGTTCGACTAGGATAATGGTAATAAGTACACGGCTGTAAACACAGACGCATACAACACATGAGCTCCGAACAAGACCACCTGAAAGAGACCGACACCGAAGCCCGATTCGACTTCAAAAAAGACGAGGCCTCCGCGTTCAAAACCGACAAGGGCCTCACCGAGGAGACCATCCGGCTCATCTCCGAGGACAAGGACGAACCCGACTGGATGCTAGAGCGGCGCCTTCGCGCGCTGAAACTCTGGCAGGAGATGCCGATGCCCACCGACTGGCCCGGCCAGCCCGACCTCTCCGAGGTCGACGTCAACGAAATCGTCCCCTACATCCGCCCGGACGTCGACGTCCGCGCCGGCGTCGACGACTGGGAGGAACTCCCCGAGGACATCAAAGACACCTTCGACCAGCTCGGCATCCCCGAAGCAGAGAAAAACGCCCTCTCGGGCGTCGGCGCCCAGTACGAGTCCGAAATCGTCTACCAGAACATGCAAGAACAGTGGGAGGAGAAAGGGGTCGTCTTCTGTAACATGGACCAGGCCGTCCAGGAGTACCCCGAGCTCGTCAAAGAGCACTTCATGACCACCTGTGTCCCCCCCAGCGACAACAAGTTCGCCGCCCTCCACGGCGCGATCTGGTCCGGCGGCTCGTTCGTCTACGTCCCCGAGGACGTCACCGTCGAGATGCCCGTCCAGGCGTACTTCCGGATGAACTCCGAGGGAATGGGCCAGTTCGAGCACACGCTCATCATCGCCGAGCCCGGAAGCGAGGTCCACTACATCGAGGGCTGCTCCGCTCCGAAATACTCCGCGTTCAACCTCCACTCCGGCGGCGTCGAGGTGTTCGTCAAAGAAGACGCCCACGTCCAGTACTCGACGGTCCAGAACTGGTCGAAAAACACCTACAACCTGAACACCAAACGCGCGATCGCCGAGAAAAACGGGACGATGGAGTGGATCTCGGGCTCGATGGGCTCGAAAGCGACGATGCTGTATCCGTCGACGATCCTCAAGGGCCGGGGAGCGACGGACACCCACATCACCATCGCCTTCGCCGGCGAGGGCCAGGACATCGACACGGGGGCGAAAGTCTACCACAACGCGCCGAACACCAAATCCACCATCGAGTCGAAATCGATCGCGAAAGACGGCGGCCGCACCAACTACCGCGGGCTCGTCCACATCGCCGACGGCGCCGAGAACTCCTCGACCGCCGTCGAGTGTGACGCGTTGATGTTCGACAACGAGTCGACCAGCGACACCATGCCGTACATGGAGATCGAGGAGTCGAAAGTCGACGTCGCCCACGAGGCCACCGTCGGCAAGATCGGCGACGAGGACATCTTCTACCTCCAGAGCCGCGGGCTCGACGACGACGACGCCAAGAAGATGATCGTCGCCGGCTTCATCGAACCGATCACCGAGGAGCTGCCGATCGAGTACGCGGTCGAACTCAACCGGCTGATCGAACTCGAGATGGAGGGAAGCCTCGGGTAACTCCCGAGAACGATACATGAGTACGCAGCTACACGCAAATCTCACGGCGGAGCAGGTACGACAGATAAGCGACGGGCTCGGGGAACCCGAGTGGATGCTCGAGATCCGCCTGGACGCCCTCGAGGCTCTCGGCAGCCTCGAGATGCCGAAGGTGATCCGGACGCCGGGTCGGGACTGGACGAACCTCCACGACCTCGAGTTCGAGCGGCTCGTCGATCCGCTGAACGCCGCCGAGAGGAAAGACCAGGTCGGCCCCGACGAGGTCGAGGTGCTCGGCTGGGAGGAGGCCATAGAGTCCCACGAGGAGCTCGTCCGCGAGCGGTTCGGCTCGATCGTCGACCCCCAGGAGAACTACCTCACGGCGCTGTCGACGGCGCTTTTCAGCACGGGGACCGTCGTCTACGTGCCCGAGGGCGTCGACGCCGAGGACGTCACCGTCCGCACCGAGATGAACTCCCGGTCGCTTTTCAACTACACGCTCGTCGTCACCGAGGAGTCCTCGTCGGTGACGATCCTCGAACGGCAGTCGACGGGCGAGACGGACGTCTCGGACGGCACGGGCGGTGAAGCCGCGAGCGACGAACGCTACTACAGCGGCATCGTCGAGATAGCCGCCGGCGAGAACAGCTACGTCCAGTACGGCACCCTCCAGAACCTCTCGCGGGAGACGTACGGCTTCTCCGCGAAACGCGGGGAGACGGACACGTACGCGACGATCGACTGGATCGAGGGCAACATGGGCACCCAGCTGACCAAGACCGAGACGTCGACGCTGCTCTCGGGTGACAGCTCCGAGACGCGGATCGTCGGCGCCTTCTTCGGCGAGGACGACCAGCACTTCGACATCGACCTGAAAGTCTGGCACCGCGCCGAGCACACGACGGCGGACCTCGTCACCCGCGGCGTCACCGACGACGTCGCCCGGTCGGTGTACGAGGGGGTCCAGGACGTCGGCCGGGACGCCTGGGACACGAGCTCCTACCAGCGGGAGAACACGCTCATGCTCTCCGACGAGAGCGAGGCCGACGCCTCTCCGAAGCTGATCATCAACAACCACGACACCGAGGCGAGCCACTCCGCGACCGTCGGTCAGGTCGACGCGGAGGACCTCCTCTATATGACTTCCCGTGGCATCCCGCCGCGGCAGGCACGGAACATGCTCGTCGAGGGCTTTTTCGTGCCCGTCCTGGAGGAGATCGAGGTCGACGAGCTTCGTGAGGACCTGGAAGGGATCGTCGCCGACCGGCTCCGGAACTGAGCCGGCGACGGCGCAAAAGACTTAACAGCTGTATCCCGCTACAGTAGGTTAATGGCTTTTGAGGAGCTGCTCGAGGATCCGGTGATACAGAAGTACTTACACGAGCTGGTCGGCCCGACGGGGATGCCGGTCGCGGCGGCGCCGCCAGACGGGGAGGTGACCGACGAGGAGCTCGCCGAGGAGCTCGACCTCGAGCTCAACGACGTCCGGCGGGCGCTGTTTATCCTCTACGAGAACGACCTCGCGAGCTACAGGCGGCTCCGCGACGAGGACTCGGGCTGGCTCACCTACCTCTGGACGTTCGAGTACGAGAACATCCCGGAGAACCTCCGCGAGGAGATGTACCGGCTCCACGACGCCTTGGCGGAACGCCGGGAGTACGAGCGCAACCACGAGTTTTACCTCTGTGAGATCTGCTCGATCCGCTTCGAGTTCGGCGAGGCGATGGACTTCGGCTTCGAGTGTCCGGAGTGTGGCTCGCCGGTGGAGTCGATGGAGAACGACCGGCTGGTCCACGCGATGGACGAACGCATAACGGAGCTCACAGAGGAGCTCAACATCGACGCCTGATGGTCGTACTCGCGACGAAGGTCTACGTCGAGGGCGGGGCCCGCGAGCGGGCACTCGACTCGCTGCGCTCGCTCGTGGGCAACGAGGTCGGCGAGCTGTCCGTCGACGTCACAGTCGAGCTCCGGGAGGACGAGTTCCCGTCGGTGACGGTGAGCGGGGAAGACCGCGTCGTCGCCCGGAACGTCCTCCGGGAGGCGTTCGGCGAGGTGGTCGCGGAGTTAGAGGACGGCGAGACGTACGTCGGCACCCTCGAGTCGTGGGGCGAGGAGGGGTTCGTGCTGGACGCCGGCGAGCCCGTCCGGATCCCCGCCGACGGGCTCGGGCTCGGCCCCGGCTCGCCGTCACAGATCCGCGACCGGTTCGGGCTCGTCCAGCATCTCCCCATGCGATTCGTCTACGACGAGGGAGGCGATTCCCGTCTGGCCGACGCCGAACGGGACCGTCTCTACGGGTGGACCAGAGGCGAAAACGGCCGTCTGAACGTAAACAGCGCGACGCGAGCGGAGGTCCGGGCGACGCTCAACCGCGCGGGCCACGCCAGGGACGTCGTCACCGTAGAGCGCCTCGGCTTGCTCGAACAGAGCGTGATCTGCACCCCGGACACCGATCCGCCGGGGCTGCTCGCGAGCGTCGGCGAGTACCTGCCCGCGGAACTGCGCTGTGTCGTCCCCTGAGATGAACCGACGACTCCTGCTCGCGGCGGTCGCGGTCGCCTTGCTGGCCACGACGGCCGGCTGTAGCGCGATATTCGGCGGCATCTCCGAGGAGGCACTCGACCGGGAGGCGGAGTACGACGACCTCCTGGAGCGAGAGGCCGACGTCGTGATCGACATCGAGCGGGGCGGGCTGCTCGGCGGCGGGGAGTTTCGTGCCGTCCACGATCTGAACGACACCGCCCAGCTCTCTCTGTACCGATCGACGTTCTACAGCGACAACGCCTTGGACGTCGAGGGGGTCCGGTACTGGTACCCGAACGGGACGATGCTCACCGGTTCGGAGCTCGAGGTCGACCAGAGCCGCTCGAGTACGGAGATCGTGGTTCCGGACGGCAACGGGACGCTCGCGTACACTGGCGAGGCGAGCGGACGGACGTTCCAGCTCGAGGCGTTCACCCACGGCTCCTACGAGGTGCTGGTCCCCGAGGGGTACCGGACGTCGAACTTCCTCTTTGGGAACGTCAACCCCGGCGGCTACGAGCGGGAGGTGATCGACGACCGGGAACAGCTGAGCTGGGAACACAACGATTCGGCGATCTCCCTGCGATACTACCTGCCCCGGGATCTGGTGTTGTTCGTCGGCGTCGTCGGCGTCGTGGCGGTCCTCGGCGGCGCCGGTATCCTCTACTACCGCCGGCAGGTCGAGCGGCTGCGCGAACAGCGCGAGGAGATGGGCCTGGACGTCGAGATCGAGGACGACGACTCCGGGCCGCCGGGGTTCGGCTAGAGCCGCCGGCGAAACGCCATGAGCGGGGGTCGAACGGTGACGCTCGTCCGGAACTCCCGAGCGCTTAAACGCTCCCGGCGATTATCGGGTGGCATGCAGCACGTGAAGATTCCGCAGGAGCGCATCGGCGTTCTCATCGGCGAGGGCGGCGAGACGATGCGCGAGATCGAGTCCCGCGCGGAGGTGCGACTCGACATCGACTCCGAGAACGGATCGGTGGCCGTAGAGAGCGTCGGCGACCCGGTGCTCGGGCTCAAGGGGCCGGACGTCGTCCGCGCGATCGGGCGCGGGTTCGCCCCCGAGGACGCCCTCGGACTCCTCGCCGACGAGATGATGATGTTCGACGTCGTCGACGTCGGCGCCGCGGCACGGAACAAGACCGACCTGACGCGGATGAAAGGCCGGCTGATCGGCGAGGACGGCCGGACCCGGGAGCTGATCGAGGAGCTCTCGGGGGCCTCCGTCGTCATCTACGGCACCACCTTCGGGATGATCGGAACTCCCCAGGAGGTCGACGTCGCCCGAAACGCCGCGGAGATGCTCATCGACGGGGCACCCCACGGCGCGGTCTACTCGTTCCTGGAGGAGAAACACACCGAGATGAAACGCGCCGGGCTGGAGTACCACCGGTTCCCCGGCGGCGACGCCTGAGAGCCGACCACGCCAGAATACCGTATATATACTCCACACGGACCCGAACGCCGAACGCGTGACTGCGTCCCCATGTGGTCGATTGACACGACGTGGAGCGCAGCTTTTATATAGAATAGCAATCAATCAACCGGTGACCATGGCACAACAGATGGGCAACCAGCCCCTCATCGTTCTCTCGGAAGAGAGCCAGCGCACCTCCGGGAAAGACGCACAGTCGATGAACATCACGGCCGGGAAGGCGGTCTCCGAGGCGGTACGGACCACCCTCGGCCCGAAGGGGATGGACAAGATGCTCGTCGACTCCTCGGGAAACGTCGTCGTCACGAACGACGGCGTCACGCTCCTAACGGAGATGGAGATCGACCACCCGGCGGCGAACATGATCGTCGAGGTCGCCGAGACACAGGAAGACGAGGTCGGCGACGGGACGACGACCGCGGTCGTCGTCGCGGGCGAGCTGCTCAAACGCGCCGAGGAGCTGCTCGAACAGGACATCCACGCGACGACCCTCGCCCAGGGCTACCGACAGGCCGCAGAACGCGCCCGTGAGGAGCTCGACGGGTTCGCGACCGACGTCGACGCCGACGACACGGAGATCCTCCAGCAGATCGCCGCGACGGCGATGACCGGCAAGGGCGCCGAGAACGCGAAGGAGTTGCTCTCCGAGCTCGTCGTCAGCGCCGTCCGATCGGTCGCCGACGAGGACGGGATCGACACCGAGAACGTCTCCGTCGAGAAGGTCGTCGGCGGCTCGATCGACGAGTCCGAACTGATCGAGGGCGTCATCGTCGACAAGGAGCGCGTCTCCGAGAACATGCCGTACTTCGCCGAGGACGCGAACGTCGCCATCGTCGACGGCGCCCTCGAGGTCAAAGAGACCGAGATCGACGCCGAAGTCTCGGTGACCGACCCCGAACAGCTCCAGCAGTTCATGGACCAGGAGGAGGCCCAGCTCCGGGAGATGGTCGACGCGCTCGTCGACGTCGGCGCCGACGCCGTCTTCGTCGACGGCGGCATCGACGACATGGCCCAGCACTTCCTCGCCCAGGAGGGCATCCTCGCCGTCCGACGGGTGAAAGACTCCGACGCCAAGCGCATCGCGCGTGCCACGGGCGCGAAAGCCGTCTCGAACGTCGAGGAGATCACCGAAGACGACCTCGGTTTCGCCGGCAGCGTCGCTCAGAAGGACATCGCGGGCGACCAGCGGATCTTCATCGAGGACGTCGAGGACGCCAAAGCCGTCACCCTGATCCTGCGTGGGGGAACCGAACACGTCATCGACGAGGTCGACCGCGCCATCGAGGACTCCCTCGGTGTCGTCCGCACGACGATCCAGGACGGCAAGGTCGTCGCGGGCGGGGGCTCCCCCGAGGTCGAGCTCTCCCTCGAGCTGCGCGACTACGCCGACAGCGTCGGCGGCCGCGAACAGCTCGCGATCGAAGCGTTCGCCGACGCCTTGGAGATCATCCCGCGGACCCTCGCGGAGAACGCCGGGCTCGATCCGATAGACTCGCTGGTCGAGCTGCGCAGCGCCCACGACGGCGGCCAGGTCGCCGCCGGGCTTGACGCCTACACCGGCGAGACGGTCGACATGGGCGAGGAGGGCGTCTACGAACCCCTCCGCGTGAAGACCCAGGCGCTCGAGTCGGCCACCGAGGCCGCGGTCATGCTGCTCCGGATCGACGACGTCATCGCCGCCGGCGAGCTCAAAGGCGGGAGCTCCGACGACGACGATGACGAGGACATGCCCGCCGGCGGCCCCGGTGGCATGGGTGGCGGCATGGGCGGCATGGGCGGCATGGGTGGCGGCATGGGCGGCATGATGTAAGGCCGGCCACCGACCGTCGAACCGTTCTCCGGATGCCCCCCGTCGGGGACTGCACTCGCTTTACCATCCTTTGCAGTTCGAACGATATCGTTCAGCAGCTTCGAGGCGGCGCTCCCGGGCTCGACTCGCGAGCGACCGACGATCGTTCGGACCACCAGAACGGGCCGCAGGCTCGTGAAGGGAGCGGGCTTCCGATACGTTGGATACGGGACGAGTGGGTCAGGGGTAACGCGGGACGCCGGTCGAACTCCGTCGGGGGTGGCCGGGGCTACGGGCGGGCGGGGGTAGCGTAGAAAGCGCTCAGTTCTCCTCGTCCTCGTCGTCCTCGCCGCGGGCGAAGGCCGCGGCCTCCGCGGGGCCGTCCGCCGTGGCGCTCGGTCCTTCGATCAGTGACTCGAAGTCGTCGACCTCGTCGTACTGGTCCTGGTAGACGAGCGCGGCCTTCCCCAGCGCCGTGATCTCGTACAGACCCGACCGTTCGGCGGGGCCGATCTTCCGGACCAGTCCGTAGTCCTCGAGGACCGGGAGTCGTGTGTTGATGTTCTTTCGGCTCTTGCCGGTGTGAGCGGCGAGGTTCGTCGCGACGTTCCGACCCTTGGCCTCGAGCTGCTCGAGGATCAGGAAGTCGGTTGGCTGTCTGAGTTTCACGGGCGTTCAGTTCCTCCGTGGTACCGTCTTGTTTCCGATGGTAACTAATACTTTCGGCTCCGCCACGGATACTATTACCAATGGTAGTTACGACCGGTATTTTTAAGTGAGTCGGGTGTGAAGCCGTATCCGGGCGTGGACGGAGGCGATCCCCCTTCCCCACACCGGTCGACACCCGTCGGAGACGACCCCCCCCACCCCCCACCGACGTCGACCGACCCCAAACTCCGCCACCCCGTTTTGATACGTCCGTGAGCGGACGCTTGGCGTTCCCTTCGGCCGGAAGGCTACGGCACGGTACCGTGACTCCGCCGCGGAGAGGGGACCGTCCGTGCCCGACTCCCTGACCGCCCGGGGAGTGCCCCCGGACGGTCCGTACGGTACCGACGATCGCTCGACCCGAAGAAACGATCCCGAAAACCTTCAGAACGATCCGTATCAGTTCGTCCGAGCGGGCGGGACGAGCATCACGTTCCCGTTCGCCCGCGCGGCGACGTCCTCCGAGACGCTCCCGAGCAACAGCCGTCGGAGTCGGCTGTGTCCACGCGAGCCGATCAGCGTGGTCGTCGGACGGTGGTCGGCCTCCGCGGCGAGGATCTCCGTCGACGGATCGCCCCGGCGGACGTCCGTCCGGGTCTCGATCCCCCACCCCTCCAGCCGGTCGGCGAGTTCGGCGAGGTGGGTCTCCGGCTCCCTTTCTTCGGGGACGTCCGGATCCTTCGGCGTCCGGACGTGGACGAGCGTCGCCTCGCGGGTCGCGTGACGCAGGTACGAGAATGCCTCGAACGCGCGTTCGGCGTTCTCCGAGAAGTCCGTGGCGTACAGCATCCGCCGGAAGAGGTAGGTCCTGACGACGTCGGGGTCGTCGGTCCCGCGTTCGACCCTGTTTATCAGAAGCGGCGTGACGGTCGTCCGGGCGAGGTTGCGGGCCGTCGAGCCGATCACCCGGTTCTCCAGTGGACTCTTCCCCCGGGAGCCGACGACCGTCAGGTCCGCACCGACCGTGCCGGCGATGCCGATGATCCGCCGGTGGGGGGTCCCCCGGACGACGTGGCTCTCGACGGCGAAGCCGGCGTCCTCGATCACCCGCCGGTACCGCTCGAGGGCACGCTCGCGACGGCGCTCGAAGTCGATACCGGGCATCCCCGAGTGGACGTTCGAAGGGATCACCGTCACCAGGTGGATCTCCTCGACCCCGATACATTCGAGACAGCCGAGTGAGGTCTGACTCTCGATCGCCGCCTCGCTGGCCGCCGAGAGGTCAGTGGCCAGTACTGCCTTCATATCCCCGGTACGGGCCGGGCGTATAATATTGTTTTGTTTGCCCAATACATCACCCGTGGATCGGTCCCCTCGGGTGGCGAGCGGCGACGCCAGCGGTTCCATCTGTGGCGTCGAGGTGGCGAGCGGTCGCGTCTACCGGTTGGAGCCGCGATTGCACGTGGTACACAAAATTCTTATAACGCCGGGGTGCGTACGTGCGATCCAGACAATGGCAGCTTCGATGTCGGAGTACCTCCAGCAGGACATGCAGTGTGAGGGGCTGTTGGAGTGTATCCACGGGCTCAAACAGCTCGACAAGGAGTGCTTTCGGGCGCTCGTCGAGAGCGAGGAGCCGCTGACGATCGACGAGGTCGCCGACCGGGTCGATCGGGAGCGGTCGACGGCGTACCGATCGATCCAGCGGCTGCTCCAGGCCGGGTTCATCCAGAAAGAGCAGGTCAACTACGACCAGGGAGGGTACTACCACGTCTACTACCCGACGGATCCGGAACGGATCGCCGACGACATGCAGCGGATGCTCAACGACTGGTACGCGAAGATGGGCCAGCTCATCCAGGAGTTCGAGGACAAGTACGCCCGTGAGGTCGACGGGCTGGCCGCCGAGAGCTAGAGGAGCGCACCGCCGTCGACGGCGACCGCCTGGCCGGTCACGTTCGGGTTGCTCGCGAAGTAGACCGCGAGCTCGCCCATCTCCTCGACGGACTGGTCCCGTCCGAGCGGGATCAGCGAGTCGACGCTCTCCTCGTAGGGCCGGTCCATAAACGGCGTCAGGACGTTCTCCCACATCGCCGTCTCCACCACGCCCGGACAGATCGCGTTGACCGTGATCGAGAACCGCGCGAGCTCGGCGGCCATCGTCTCCGTGAGCCCGAGAACGCCCCACTTCGAGGCACAGTAGTGAGCCAGGCCGCCGAACCCCATCCGGCCGGCGATCGAGGAGACGTTGACGATCGAACCGCCCTCCCGATCTATCATGTGCGGGGCCACGGCCCGCGAGACGAGAAACGTGCCCTTGAGGTTGACGTCGATCACGGCGTCCCACTCGGCCTCCTCGAGCTCCCCGAGGAACCCGGCCGTGATGATCCCGGCGTTGTTCACCAGGACGTCGATCCCGTCGAACTCCTCGATCGCCGCCTCGACCGCCTCCTCGACGGCCGCCGCGTCGCTGACGTCACAGTCGTAGGCCGCCGACCGCCGGCCGAGCGCGTCGATCTCCGCTTCGAGCTCCCGGGCCGCCTCGTAGCCCCCGATCTCGGTGTCGCCGTACTGGTTGTGAGCCGAGCCGAGGCTGTCGGTGTCGACGGCGGCTACGGCCGCCCCCTCCCTCGCGAGTTCGAGCGCGATCCCCCGGCCGATGCCGCGTCCGGCCCCCGTGACCATCGCCGTCCGTCCGTCGAGCGCGTCCGTCATGGACCACCCTCCCACGATTCGCCACAAAAACCCACCGTGAGGGGGATCCACACGCCCTCCCCGATCGGTTTCCGCGCGATGGCCGATCCCGGCCGTCGGTCACTCCGTGAGAACCGAGACCGAAACCGCCGTCTCCCCCTGGACGTTCTCGCTGATCGGACACCGCCGCTCGACCGCCTCGGCCCACTCCTCGAGGCGTGCCCCGTCGGCGTCGCTCTCGACGTCGAGGGTGAGCCGGACGTCCTGGAAGCCCGCGGGTCCGTCGGTCCGGTCGCCGCGGTACTTTCCGTAGTCGATGTCGCCCTCGACGGTCGCCGTCAGCGACTCGATCTCGAGGTCCATATCCATCGCCACCATCGTCCCGGTGGAGTTGAGACAGGCGAGAAGCGACCCCAGGAAGTACTCGACGGGGCTTACGTCCTTGCCGACGACGAACTCCGCGTCGCCGGTGTCAACACGCGTCCGTTTCGGGCTCAGTCGGGTGCCGGTCAGCGTGTACGTCGACAGTTCGTCCGCGTCTTCCGATGCCATGTTCGGACGGTCGACCGCCCGGGCCATAACGGGTTCGGAGTCGATCCGAGCACGGTCGAGAACGGCGTGATCCGGAGCACGCGGTGTCGACACGGGACGGACGCGCCCTCGATCCCGCCGACGGCTCAGAAGGACGTCCCCAGCGCCTGCGCCGCCCGGCTCGCGGTGTCCCCCAGCAGCTCGATGTCGTCGGTGAACACCTCGACCGCGACGGTGCCGTCGAAGCCGGCCAGTCGCTCGGTGACGATCCCGTACTCGATCTCGCCGGCGCCGATCGGGAGGTGGGTATCCCCCCGGCTCCGGGCGTCGTGGACGTGGAGGTGGCTGACGAGGTCGCCGTACCGTTTCGCAAAGCGCTCGACGCCGTCGTTTCCCGCCTCCATGTAGGCGTGGCCGACGTCGAAACAGACCGGCGCGTCGACCTCGCGGGCGAGGTCGCCGAGCACCGTCATCGGCAGGCCGCGTGGCTGGTGGCCCACGTTCTCGACGACGACCTCGACGCCCTCCGCCCGGCCCGCCTCGACGATCCGCTCGAGCTGGTCGGCGAACGCCGGCCGCAACGACGTGTCGTGGGGATCCCGGGCCGTCCCGTGGAGGACGGCCTTCTCGGCGTCGAACGAGCCCGCCCACGCGAGCAGCCGCCGGAGGTGGGCGACGATCGCGTCGTTGATCTCGGTGGCCGGCGTCACGACCTCCTGGCTGAACGGCAGGTGCACACAGAGGTCGGACTCCGTCGACTCGAGGGCCGCCTCGAGGGCCGCCTCGTCGACGTCGACGTCGCCCTCCGCGAGGCCGAACTCCACGAACGAGAACGGCTCGGCCGTCGTCTCGATCCGTTCGACGGCGTCCCCGACGGTGACACCGATCTCCATACCGGAGCCTCGCGGCCGGGTGCCAAAACCCCTTCGAGACGCGGTGTCCGGCTGGCGCCGATCGTCAGGGTGCGTCCGACGACGTGGAATCGACCACCGTGTGCGTGGTCGCGAGACCGATCACCGGGGAGCGTCCGGGGCCGCGGGGTCGATCAGCTCGACGGGGTGGCGCGGTTTCCGGGCGAGCAGGTCGTCGAGCTGTTTCGTACAGGAGGTGCCACTGGAGACGACGATCCGGTCGCGGCTCTCCGGGGTCGTGAACTGCTCGCGCAGCCGGTCGCCGACGTCCATCGCGAGCTCGTAGTACTGGGACTTGTAGCCGAACGAGCCCGCCATTCCACAGCACTCGACGTCGCTCTCGCGGACGTCGTAGCCGAGCCGTTCGAGGGTCGCGGTCGTGTACGGGTCGAGGCCGAGGGTCCGTTGCTGACACTGGGCGTGGTAGGCGACGGCGGCGTCCCGGCCCGAGAGCGCCGCCGGATCCGCCCCGTTTTCGAGACAGCCGTAGACGTACTCGAGGACCTCGTAGCTGTTCCCGGCGAGCCGCTCGAAGGAGGCCTCGGGGAGGAACCGCTCGTACTCCCCCCGGAACATCGCGAGGTCGGAGGGCTCGATGACGACGACGTCCCGGCCGGCGTCGAGCTCCTCGGCCAGGGCCGCGTAGACGCGGCTGGCGGCGGCGTCGGCCGTCGAGATCATCCCCTGGGAGAGCGGGGCCCGGCCGCTTCCCGGGACCGGGGGGATCCGGACGTGGACGTCGAGGGCCTCTAAGACCCTGACGGCGGCTTTCCCCCGGTCGACGTCGACGTAGTTGGTGTAGACGTCGGGGTAGAGGACGGCCTCGCGGCTCGCGTCGGCGGCCGAGGTACGCGGGCCGCGAGCCTCGAACCAGTCTCTGAGGGTCGTCCGCTCGAACTCCGGCAGCTCCCGACGGGCGTCGACGCCAAACAGCCGTTCCATGAGCCGCTTCGTCGGGGAGAGTCCCATCGCGAGGTTCGACAGCGGCGCCGTCGCGCTCCCGATCTTCGCCAGCGTCTCGTAGTTGCCAAAGAGACGCTTCTGGAGGTCCGGCCCGCCGGCCTCCTCGTCGGGGACGAGTTCGTCGTAGACGAACGCGAACCGGCCGGGGTCGGCCCCCCGGTTCAGCCGGTCCCGGACGACGGTGTTGATCCACGGGATGTCGATGTTCACCGGACAGCCCTCGACACACCGCGAGCAGCCGGTACAGAGGTCGTTGAACGCCGCGGCGGCGTCGTAGCCGTGGACGCCGGCCTCCCAGCCGGTGGCGATCCCCCCGGAGTAGGTCTCCCCGCCGAAGGCGTGGCCGCCGACGCTCTGGAAGTTCGCACAGGTGTTCGCACACGCCGAACACCGGATACAGTACAGCGTCTCCCGGAGCTGCTCGTCCTCGCGCATGGCCAGCCGGCCGTTGTCGATGAGCACGAGGTGAAACTCCCGGTCGTCCTCCCGGTCGGCGAAGGCGACGTCCGGCTCCCCGACGTCGACGACCGGCGACTCGACGGGTGGGGTCAGAAGGGAGATGTAGGAGGTGATGTCCTGTCCCGTCCCCGAACGGCCGATGAGCTCGATAAAGGGCGTCAGATCCTCCACGCTCGGGACGATCTTCTCGACGCCGGCGACAGCGACGTGGGTGTCCGGGACGACGGCGCTCTTGCGGGCGTTGCCCTCGCTCGTGACGAGCATGAGCGTCCCCGAGTCGGCCGTGATGAAGTTCGCGCCGGTCATCCCGACGTCGGCCTCCCGGATCAGCTCACCGAGTTTCTCCCGGGCGAAGCCGGTGAGCTCCTCGGCGGTCTCCAGGGGCTCGTCGGGCTCGAACCGGTCGTTGAACAGGTCGGCGATCTCCTCGCGGGACTTGTGGATCGCCGGCGCGACGATGTGGGAGGGCTCCTCGGCGGCCAGCTGGAGCACCCACTCTCCGAGATCGGTCTCGACGACCTCCACGCCCTCCCGCTCGAGGGCCTCGTTGACCTCGATCTCCTCGCTGGTCATCGATTTGGACTTCACGAGTCGGTCCGCGTCCTTCCCGGCCGCCAGCTCGGTCACGTACCGGTTCGCGTCCGCGGCGTCGTCGGCGAGATACACCGTGCCGCCGTTCTCCTCGACGGACGCGGTGAGCTCCTCGATCAGCTCGGGGAGCCGCTCGATGGCGTCCTCTTTGATCGCGCGGGCTTCCGTTTTCAGCCCGTCGTAGTCCTCGAGCTTCGCGACCGACTCGTACCGGCCCCGGTTGAACCCCAGCGTGTTCTCCTCGACGGCGGGCCCCTCGGTCTCGAGGAGGTGACGGAGCTTCGCGGCTTTTCCCCGGCGGGCGTCGCTCATCGATCCGCACCTCCCTCGAGGACGACGACGTGGACCTCCTCGGGCCCGTGGGCACCCCGCACGAGCGCGCCCATGTCCGCCGTCGCGCTCGGCCCCGTCGCGAGGATCGAACTCTTGCCGGCCCGTAGCTCGGGGCCCAGCCGCTCCATCGCCGTCCGCATGTCCGGGAGGACGTCCCCGGCGCGTACGACCGGGACGTGCAGGTCGACGAAGAGGCTGACCTGCTCCGTGCCATCGCGCGTCGACGGCAGGGCGACGCTTCCGTAGTCGGCCACGCCGAACCTCGCCGGGGTGACCGAGGTCGTCGCGGCCTCCAGAGTCGCCGGCGTCGGCGCGTCGTCGACCCAGCCGGGCAGCGAGACCGACTCGAACCCCAGGGGGGTTCCGACCGTCGACCCCCGACAGATTTCCTCCAGGGTGTCCTCGAACGCCGCCGGCTCGGCCCGGGTCACCGGCACGTCGAGCTCCGCGAGCGAGGCTTCGAACCGCACGAGCGGCGTGGTGGCTCCTTGTTGGCTGCTCATGTCCGATCCTACGCGGCCGTACATTTCACTGTTCCCCTGGAGACGCCGACCTAGACGGATCGAGCCAGAGAGGACGGTCTCCGGCGATCCGCCCACGGGGCGAGGGGTGGCCCGCCGACCGCCGCGCACGAGCGAGCCCTCGGTGCGTGTCGGCCACGCAGCCGTGATACACGAGTGTAATGGCCAGTGCACTCGTGTAACCCTCCGATACAGTCGTGTGAATCGCCGATACACACGACCGAACGGACCGGCGTGTCGGCTCTTCATCCCCACGCCGTGGGCGTCGGGCTGCCACCGTGTCGGTCCGAAACCGGGGGACGTGACCGCGACACACGACTATACGACGCCGGAACGCGGCGAAGTGAGCCTCGAAGTTCCCCTGAAACCTACTTCAGCCGGGATAGAGGGTCTGTAAAGCGTGTACAGCACCATCGTCCTCTTCGTCGAGCCATTTCAACCGTCCCGACCGTTGCACTATCCCATAATTATAAATACTATATGGATAGCCTTGTATCCATGCCAGACCTGATACACGATGGCATGGGTGTGGAGGGCTCACCACCGGTACTGAGATCGGGTTTCGGAGGTGGTGGCGGTGGCTAGCGCGGTAGAGCTCCTGCTCGCGGCGGCACCGCTTATCATCACCGCGGTGTTGCTCGTCGGGTTGCTGTGGCCGGCGACCCGGGCGATGCCGATCGCGTGGGTCGCGGCGCTCGCCGTCGGCTTTTTCGTATGGAATAACGCTCCAGTCTGGCTCGCCGGCGCGTCGATCGTGGGCGTGATAACGGCCCTGGAGATCCTGTTTATCGTCTTCGGCGCGCTCGTCTTGCTCTACACGCTGATGCAGGCGGGCGCGTTCGATCGGATCAACGAGGGGTTCGCGGCCGTCTCCGACGACCGGCGGGTCCAGATCGTCCTGCTCGCCTTCTTCCTCGCGACGTTCATCGAGGGGGCGGCGGGCTTCGGGACGCCCGCGGCGGTCGTCGCCCCGCTGTTGCTCGCGCTGGGCTTTCCCGCGCTCGCGGCCGTGATCGCCGCGCTGATCGGCCACATCATCGCCGTCACCTACGGCGCGGTCGGGACGCCGATCATCGTCGGCATCGAGTCGCCGCTCGACGTTTACGAGGCGGAGATCGCCGAGGGCGGGTTCACCGTCGTCGGCTACTCCCAGGAGGTCGCGGCGTGGGCGGCGACCTACCACGCGCTCGTCGGCTTCCTGATGCCGCTTTTCGCCGTCAGCATGGTGGTGTACTTCTTCGGGGAGGAACGGTCACTCAAGCCCGCGTTCAGCGTCGCACCGCTGTGTCTGTTCGCGGGCATCGTCTTCGCGATCCCCTACTGGGCCTCGGCCTGGTTCATCACCGCCGAGTTCCCGTCGCTGATCGGCGCGATGGTCGGTGGCGCGATCACGGTTGCGGTGCTCCAGGCGGGCTACTTGCTTCCGGACGACGAGTGGGACTTCCCACCCAGAGAGGAGTGGCCCGACTACTGGGTCGGCACGATCGAACCGGGCGGAGAGGAGGTCGACGCCGCGATCGACGACACCGAGTCGATGTCGCTGCTGAAGGCGTGGGCGCCGTACATCATCCTGGTCATCCTGCTCGTCGTGACTCGAGTCAACGACACCATCTCCGGGTTCATCACTGACCCCGAGCTCGGCGTCACGCTCGACACCGCGATCGGCGAGTTCGGCATCGGCGTCCTCCTGCAGTGGAACGACATCCTGGGGACCGGACTGGCGGACAGCATCTCGTGGGTGAACGTCCCCGGCTTCTGGCTGTTCCTCAGTGCGGTGATCGCGATCCCGCTGTTCGGCATGAGCGGCCAGGAGGTCAAAGACGCCTGGGCCGAGGCCGGACAGAAGCTGATCTCGCCGCTGATCGCGCTCGTGTTCGTCATCGCGATGGTGCAGGTGATGCTCCAGTCGGGCAACTACGAGGCAGCGGCTCTCGAAGAGAGCATGATCGAGGTGCTCGCGATCGCGACGGCGAACGCAACCGGCGCGATCTACCCAGGTATCGCGGCACTGATCGGCGCGCTCGGGGCGGCGATGACCGGCTCGAACACCGTCAGCAACATCACGTTCGCCGGCTTCCAGTTCACGGCCGCCCAGGAGCTCGGACTACCGACACAGATCCTCGTCGGCGCACAGGCGGTCGGGGGCGCCATCGGGAACCTGGTGGCGATCCACAACGTCGTCGCCGCGCTGGCGACCGTCGGGCTGGTCGGCCAGGAGGGGCGGGTGATGCGGCTCAACCTCATCCCGCTTTTCTACTACGCCGTGCTCGTCGGCTTCTGGGCGTTGCTGTTCTCGTACGTCCTGTTCCCCGGGATCTTCTGACGGTCCCGGTGCTCCGCTATCCCGCGTAACCGTTCGAAACCGATCTTTTCGACGCCGACCCTCCTCAGCCGAGCGTCGGCCTGAAGCGGTGGCCGCCGAGGAACGTCCAGATGTGGCCGCGCTCGTTCGGCGGATCGACGCCGGGCAGCTCCTTGAGGGCCGGCTGGATCGCGTTCCACCACCCCTCGCGGCTCTCGAAGCCGGCCGAGTGGTCCGGGTAGACGTTCTCGAGGAACTCGGATTTCCGGGCGCTCGGGTTCTCGATGAGGTACTCGTAGGCGGCGAGCAACGCCGCCCGGCGGCGCTCTAAGGTCTTCCCCTCGCCGGGCAGCTCGACTTCCTCGACGATCTGTGCGACCGTCCGTGCGGTGCGTCGTTCCCCGCGTTCGAGCGCTCCGCCGACGTCCGTCGGGGCCTCGATCGGGGTCCACCACACCCGGCTGCGGGCGCCGACCTTCCGCGTCCGGAGCTCGCCCGCCTCGACGAGTTCGTTCAGCTTGTTGTGTGCCGTCCGCCGGGAGCACTCGAGAGCCTCCATGACGTCGGCGGCCGTCAGCGGCCGTCCGAGATCCTCGCGCTCCTCGAAGACCTCCAGTGCTGCTTCCGGCGGGATCCGGCCGGTGTACTGGCCGTGTTCGTTTCGGTCGGGCATGCGAAATACCTGTGCACACGAGTGTAATAACGTTTTCCACGCCTCCTACGCCACGGGGGCCGCCGATCCGGGACGATTCCCGGCCGGCGAGACGCCGTGACCGGCCGGAAGCGGGGACGTGCCACGGTTCCCGGTCGCCGAACCCCGTGGCTGACCGGACCGGCAATTATAAACCGATCTCGAATCACGGTTAGGCCACGTCGTGTCCGGGCCCGAACGCGGAGCCGACGGCGGACTGGCCCGGTCACCGGGACGGAGATGAGCCCATGGTCGACGCTATCGATATCCTCGTTGCCGCGACGCCGCTTTTCGTCGTGGGATTCTTACTCGTCGGGTTGCTCTGGCCGGCGACCCGGGCGATGCCGATCGCCTGGCTCTCGGCGCTCGTCGTCGGCTATCTCGTCTGGGAGGTGCCGGTCGCCTGGCTCGTCGCGGCCACGATCGAGGGCGTGATCGTCGCCGTTCAGATCCTCTGGATCGTCTTCGGCGCGCTCGTCTTGCTCTACACGATGTTGCGGGCCGGTGCGTTCACCGCGCTCAACCGCGGCTTCGCGGAGATAAGCGAGGATCGCCGGGTCCAGGTCGTCTTGCTCGCCTTCTTCCTCTCGACGCTGATCGAGGGGGCGGCGGGGTTCGGGACGCCCGCGGCGGTCGTCGCCCCGCTGTTGCTCGGACTCGGCTTTCCCGCCCTGGCCGCGGTCGTCGCCGCGTTGATCGGCCACATCATCGCCGTCACCTACGGCGCGGTCGGGACGCCGATCATCGTCGGCATCGTCGAGCCGATGGCGGGCGTCTCGGGGATCCAGGGCTCCCTCGCGGAGGAGGGGATGACCGCGAACGAGTTCGGCGTGAACGTGGCGGCGTGGGCGGCGACCTACCACGCGCTCGTCGGCTTCCTGATGCCGCTTTTCACCGTCGGCATGGTCGTCTACTTCTTCGGCGAGGAGCGTTCGATCGAACCCGCCCTCGAGGCGTGGCCGCTGTGTCTGTTCGCCGGGGTCGCCTTCGCCGTTCCCTACTGGGCTGCCGCGTGGTTCATCAGCGCGGAGTTTCCCGCGCTGATCGGTGCAACCGTCGGCGCGACCGTCGTGGTCGGGACGCTCCGGGCGGGCTATCTCCACCCCGAGGGGGAGTGGGAGTTTCCCCCGCGTGAGGAGTGGCCCGACCACTGGAACGGCTCGATCCACCCGACCGACGTCCGGACCGCCCTCGAGACCGACGCTCCCGTCTCCTTCCTCCGGGCGTGGTCGCCGTATCTCGTCTTGCTCGTCTTGCTCGTGGTGACCCGGACGGTGGAGCCGCTGTCGGCGCTCCTCCAGGGGGAGTCGGTGCGGATCCTCCAGCGGACGGTCTCGACCACCCTCGGGACGGCCGAGACCGGCGTCGGCGAGTTCACCGTCGGCCTGTTGCGCTTCGAGTGGACCTCGATTCTCGGCACCGGCATCGACAACGGGATCGACTTCACGTACGTGCCGGGGATGTGGCTACTCGTGAGCGCGCTCGCGTGTCTCCCGATCTTCGGTCTCTCGGCACGGAGTGCGGCGAGCGCCTGGGTCGAAGCCGCCCGGAAGCTGCTCTCGCCGCTTATCGCGCTCGTGTTCGTCCTCGCGATGGTCCAGGTGATGCTCCAGTCGGGCGCCCACGCCGAGGACGTCGACAGCATGATCGTCGTGCTCGCGACGGCGACCGCCGGCGCTCTGGGCCCCGCCTACCCGTTCGCCGCCGCGCTGATCGGCGCGCTCGGGGCGGCGCTCGTCGGGTCGAACACCGTCAGCAACCTCACGTTCGGCCCCTTCCAGTTCGTCGCGGCCGAAACCCTCGGCATCTCCCGGGAGCTGATCGTCGGCGCGCAGGCGGTTGGAGGGGCCATCGGGAACCTGGTGGCGATCCACAACGTGGTCGCCGCGCTGGCGACCGTCGGGCTGGTCGGCCAGGAGGGGCGGGTGATCCGGCTGAACCTCATCCCGCTTGCCTACTACACGATCGTCGCCGGAATCTGGACCGTCCTGTTCGTCTACGTCCTCTTCCCGGACGTCTTCTGACCGGGGGCGTCAGTTCCGAACGCCATCCTCGGACGTCTCCCGGCCGTCGCGAGCCACAGACTGGGACCGTAGCCGACGGCTCCGTCCACGACGGCCTCGGCGAACCTGGCAAGTGTCTCCGTCCAATGCAATTCGCGTAACGTAATTATTCTTCGGGCATATAATGAACAATACACCCATTTTCCCCACGAAATCAAAAAATATACCCGTCAGTTCCGGAGATGTAGTTACGATGTTCAACCGGTGCTCAGGTGGCGCGTCGAGCGACCGTCGATCGCCACGTACTGACAACGGCCGTCGGAACGACGACGTATGACCGATCCCGTCGGGTTCGTTCTGGCCGCCTCGCCCCTGCTGGTGGTGGCGTTCTTGCTCGTTGGACTGCTCTGGCCGGCCGCGCGCGCGATGCCGGTCGCCTGGCTGGTCGCCGTCGTGGTCGGGTTCGGCGCTTGGGGGATGCCCCCCGAGTGGCTGCTCGCGGCGTCGATCGTCGGCGTTATAAACGCCCTCGAAATCGTCTACATCGTCTTCGGGGCGCTCGTACTCCTGTACACGCTGATGCGTTCGGGTGCCGTCGACCGGATCAACGAGGGGTTCGCGTCGATCAGCGAGGATCGTCGCGTCCAGATCGTGCTGCTCGCCTTCTTTCTCGCGACGTTCATCGAGGGGGCGGCGGGCTTTGGCACCCCCGCCGCCGTCGTCGCACCCCTGTTGCTCGCGCTGGGATTCCCGGCGCTCGCGGCCGTCATCGCCGCGCTCGTCGGTCACGCGATCGCGACGACCTTCGGCGCGGTCGGGACGCCGGTGATCGTCGGCGTCGAGACGTCGCTTTCGGGCCTCGAGGGGACGCTCTCGGACGGAGGGTTCACCATCTCCTCGTTCGCCGTGACGGCCAGCGGCTGGTCGGCGCTGTTCAACGCCATCGTCGGCGTGGCGATGCCGCTTTTCGCCGTCGGCATGATCGTCTACTTCTTCGGCGAGGAGCGTTCGATCGAACCGGCACTCGGGGTCGCCCCACTGTGTCTGTTCGCTGGCGTCGCGTTCGCAGTACCCTACTGGGCGACGGCGTGGTTCATCGGTCCGGAGCTCCCCTCGCTGGTGGGTGCGATGGCCGGCGGTGCAGCCACCGTGGCCGTCCTCAGGGCGGGATATCTGCTCCCCGACGACGAGTGGGAGTTCCCCCCGCGTGAGGAGTGGCCCGTCCACTGGGTCGGCACGATCGAACCCGGCGGCGACGAGACGGTCCCCGGTGAGGGCCCGGAGATGTCGCTGCTGCGGGCGTGGGGGCCGTACCTGATCCTCGTCGGCATGCTGGTTGTCACCAGGGTCGTCGATCCCTTCGAGGTGGCCTTACAGAACACGGGGCTCGCTCTCACGGGTTCCTCGGAGCTTCTGGGGACCGTCTCGGTCGGGGTCGTCGTCGAGTGGTCGTCGATCCTCGGGACGACCCTCGGCGAGTCCGTCCCGTGGCTGTACGTGCCCGGCAGCTGGCTGTTGCTGACGGCACTCGTCTCGATCCCGCTGTACCGGATGTCCGCGACCGACGTCGCCGGGGCCTGGAGCGAGGCCGCCGGCAAGCTCCCCCAGCCGCTGATCGCGCTCGTGTTCGTCATCGCGATGGTCCAGATCATGCTCCTGTCCGACCAGCACGCCGGCGCGCCAGAGGCCGGCAGCATGATCGTCGTGCTGGCCGGTGGAACGGCGAGTTCGCTGGGGCCGGTTTACCCCTTCGTCGCACCAGCCGTCGGCGCGCTCGGGGCCTTTATCACCGGCTCGATTACGGTGAGCAACATCACCTTCAGCGGCTTCCAGTTCGAGGTCGCGTCCGGAATCGAGGCGCCGAGGCAGCTGATCGTCGGCACGCAGGGAACCGGGGCCGCGATCGGGAACGTGATCGCGATCCACAACGCGATCGCCGCGCTGGCGACCGTCGGGCTGGTCGGCCAGGAGGGGCGGGTGATCCGGCTGAACCTCATCCCGCTTGCCTACTACACGATCGCCGCCGGAGTCCTGACTGCGCTGTTCGTCTACGTCCTCTTCCCGACCGTCTTCTGACTGGCAACTTCGTCCCGACCGTGTTCCGTTCCGGCCGCCCCGATCAGTCGCTTATGACCCAGCCGTAGAGCTTCGCGAGCTCGTCGCCGTCGGCACGCTTTTTCGACCGGCCGTACGTCTTGCCCTCGAGAATCTGGCGCTCGACGGCGTTCAGCGCCAGCGAGAACGCGTGACGGTCGCCGTACCCCTCCCCGGAGGCGACGAACGTCCCCTTGTCGGTGTACAGCCGGACGCGGGCCATCAGCTGGGACATCCCGCGGAACGTCTCGTCGTGTTCTTTGAAGTGGACTTTCGCCTCGAGTACGCGCATGTCCCGGTACTTGCGGGTGGTGTCCTCGATGCGCTCGGCGAGCTCCTCGCGGCTCAGCTCGGCCATGAGATCGATCCCGAACACCTGGACGGGGAGCCGTCCTTCCTCCGTCCAGGTCAGCGACTCGAGCAGGTCGGTCTTGGTGACGATGCCGGCGAGTTCGCCGTCCTCGAGGACCAC
>LKMJ01001057.1_pt1 | contig 23437 bp, 37 predicted proteins | sample 643391 | NCBI WGS metagenome assembly LKMJ01 (sample SAMN04112250, study PRJNA286221) | soda lake metagenome | biome: soda lake; feature: Kulunda Steppe; material: water; isolation source: sample PL-Br10 brine of Picturesque Lake | place: Russia: Kulunda steppe | collected 2010-07
CGCACCTGTGTGCGTGAATCAGCTTGAAGATCTAAGAGGGGGCAGGCAAACCAAGAATGATAAGTCACCAGTTTGTTGTCGCTTTCCAGAGGGTTCATGTCAGCAATGTCCCTCCACACTTATAGTTTATAGTTAACCAAGGTTAAAGATCCTCAGTCTGATGGGTTCGGATGGGTTCAGATGGGTTCAGATGGCTCAGAGGCCTGTGGGAGGAAAGGAAAGCATAAGTCCCTCAAAGAGAGACCGCATGTGGATGGGTACAGTGAAAAAGGACGTGTTGCTCATCTTGTACATCACAAGCATTACACAAGTCACAAGAAGGGGAGAGGTACCGTGAGTCCAGGTCACAGTTTCAATTCGTAGGGTGTGGACACGAAATCTGAAGCGAGCCATGCTCCGAATAATGTCACAAAGAAAATCAAGGAGCATGGGTCTAGGAAGGGAGTACGGCAAATGTGTGACCAGGGCCCTCTTGCTAGGGAGGGCGCACCATTAATGGTTAGTGGAGCGTTTGCTGTTGCGCTCTCGTGGATGCATATCAGAATAACAATATCCAAGTGCCTCTCCCTGAGGTCCACAACAAATCGAACAAGATTAATGGGTTCAGACTTCCGCAGCCTTTCCTTAAACAAGTAGGATTGTGTGAGACCTTTCATAGCAGACAGGATGTGGGATGACCAGCAATCATCGCACCGTGAGCTCAGTTGCATATCAGCTTGTGAGATCTTTCTCGCAGTGGAGCTATTGCTTTGGCTTAAAGCATTGTATAGCTGCACTGCCGCCCCGAACCAGTTGAACTGTAGAGACTCAAGACCACACTCACACATGACGCACCATGAAGAGGCTGTGTACTTGACCATCAGAATCCTCTTGAGCATCGTCACCAGCCATTTTTGTAAAAAAGATCGTCCATTTCTTTTCCCTGTCGTAAGAATGGGTTAGCCCAAACCTGGCTTGCATACATACCAGCAGGAGTTGCGTACGTTTAAAGGAGCCACATGTAGATGTGCAACCTGTTAGTAAGGTCATGTTCCTGTATGAACTGTTTGACGTGGAAAGTACCAGCTGTGAATGGACGAAGTGCTGCATCAGCTGCAGTATTCAAATTAGTATGCCTGTCACAAACCATGCCCAGACATTTGAAGGAGTTTGTGTAGGGGAGCTGTGCGCCAGCATAAAAGAGAGGGAGCAGATTGCCGGTGTAAGAGTTGAAGCACACCACCTCAGACTTGTGTGCATTGACAGTGAGAGACTTTCTTCGTGCGTACGCTCGTAGTTTGCTCAACATGGTCTGCATGAGGTTAGGGTCGTTGGACATGAGGTAGAGGTCATCTGCGAACAGCATGTGGGTCACCACAAAATTTGGAGTACCGGTGAGCGCGCCTTCAACCCGTCCGCGATGCTATCAATGTCATTCAAGTAGATGGCGAACAGCAGAGGGGAGAGGGGGCATCCTTGTTTAACGCCAAAAGATGGCTGCACAAAAGCTGTCTTATCCCCATCCAATAACGTTTATTCATCAGCATGGTACAAGTCTTTTAAGATGGATGGACTTTTAAGATGGTCAGGCATCTGGCAACTGCGTAAATGGCCCCAAAGCTTATGCTTACAGAATCAGCAAATTGCTCTGCAAATTTCATTGTCAAACAGCACATTTCCAGACAAGGCCGTAAAACAGGATGTGTTTTTGGTCCTGGACAAGACACATCACATTTGTCACAGTGCCTTTTGTGGATTTGCCAACATACATCCAGTCTCAACTCTCAGGGTATGGGCACGCAAACGAAAACGAGCAATTTTACGAAGCACATGCCTACTCTGTTCCAGCTGCAGGTATCTAGGGAGCAAATAGGGAGGGTCCCTTGCAGTGCTTGGCTTGAGAGGCGAGGCCATCCATGCATGGTAAGTAACCAGTATGTGAGCGTGTGTGCTAGGGCTTGCGCTATCCAGTTCCCTCCATACTGCATGCAACCGCTCACGCAGATCGACCACAAAGTCTTGTAATGGAAGGGGGATGGCAGCCTTAACGCAATCTGTACACCTATCTGATGCTCGCAGACCATTACACGCTTCTATGAACTCCGCTGTCCAATACTTTCTGCAAGAAGCACTGAGAGCATTATCTGCATGCACAATCTTCCTGAGGAAGCCACAATTCCCGAAAAGTAGAGAGTGAAAAACTTGGCAGCAGCACGGAACCAATAAAACTGCAAAGGCTCCTGGCCACACTCTCGCAACACAGCCCAGTTGGGCGTGGATCTTTTCACACCAAGCACACCTTTGAGAAGCACAAATGCGCAGTTTGAAGGGGTGATTAGCCCCCATCGTAAACGCAGAATGATTAAGCAAGGCAGCATAAATACCAACGCGATTAATTCGAGTGATTAATCACAAACACATGGAAACGCACCGTTAATCTTTTGGTCCTCGTTCCGCCCTACTGAAATTACTGAAAGGAGAATTAAATAGAGAAATGAGATTAATGATGTGTGTATTTTGACTTTCTTGATTTCAATCGGCCATACCGCAAATAGTAAGGATTTTATCTTCTAGATTGTCTTGACAATGCCACCCCAGGCTGCAGGTTAGTAAGGTTTGTGAAGTTAGTGAGGGCTAGCGATTCATGGGCTGCACAGGGAGCAAAGCAAATGAGCCGGAGGAAGTCCGAGGCGGACCTCCACAGCAGCAGCAGCAGCAGCAGCAACAGCAACAGCAGCAGGCCCTGAAGCAGCAGCAGGCCGCCCAGCAGCAGACCGGCAACAATCACTATGTTGCCACTGCACCGTCCGTGCCATCACAGTCAGCGCCCAGTAGCATGTGGGTGGGCAAATAATCGCGTGCTGGGCAAACAATTGCGCATGTTTGGTGTCATGACTGCCTGGGTTCCAGCATCCGTCCGGGGAAATGTGTGTGGGAATGTGTGTGCGTGCCTGGCTTGTAAGTCCGCCCTGATATACTCTTCCTGCAGCTGCATGTATTTGGCGCCTTGAACGACGCCCATATTTGCTTACCGGATCGCCGGGAGTCATTGCAAACATCCGTCCGCGAGCCATTGCACACATCAGTCTGAGATGATCGCATTCCACCGCACCATCCGCGCAGGCCGGACAAGCCAAGCAACTCCGTATCCTCGAAAGCAAATGGGCCACAAGCTGCAGGGCTTGGCAGCAAGCAGCCCAGCAAGGGGGTGAGTGAGAGCTCGACCTCTGGACTGCCTTCGAGGGACCAGGCTGCCTCTCCAGAAAGCAGGGTCCACAGGCCTGCTAGTCCACCATGGTGCCTGTGACTCCTGCTGCTGCTGTTGCAGGCCCTTGCAGCCATCTCCACCCACTCCTCCCATCCCTCTCCATCCAACTCAACGCCTCAGGCTCATCCTGTGACAACAGTGCGGGAGGCGGCCACAAAAGCCACATCAGGCACCCCTAGAGCGCCGGACATGAAGGAGGATGGGTCCAAATTGAAGGAGAGGCGAGCTGCTGCAGGCACAGAGGTCAGTCCTTGCCTGGTGCTTTGGCTGCACGAGCATGCACATGCAAGCTCTGCAGAGCGCATGGTCAAACCACCAAATGGGGCGTTATGCACACGTATGCACGCACACACGCACACACACACACGTGCACACACATGCCACCATACACCCACATGCCCATGCACGTGGCATGCATTTATTTTTATGCGAACACCTTGCCCATGCATGTATGCAATATATGCACCTGCAAACTGCCTTAAATGTCGCCATTTGGAACTGCGGTGGACACAGGCGGTGAGGGAGCAAATTAGGAAACTGGCAGTGGGTGGCCCCCCTGGAAAAGGCGACAATAGCGTGTACCAAGTCAGTGACTCTGAAGATGAGGACCTTGATGAGGATGATACACAGGAACTCACCAGGTTGGTGGTCTTGCCCGTGGCACAGAACACAGCCTTAGGCATTTTCAAACATGCGTGCATGCGGGCGCTTGTGTGTATGCCCCAGCATGTCCCTGCATGGGGTCTAGCATGCGCCTGTGTGCATCCGCTTGTGTCGGACAGGTGTGCATGTAGTTGTATGCCAGTGCAAGCAATGAGGGATGCGTGCCGGGTGTATACTTTGGGCTTGCCAATTGCTGCATGTGTGGGGTGCTTCTGAGGCCCATGTATGTGTATCAGAGTTGTGCAAATACGGCATCATTCAAAAATGGCACCGTAATTTACCAGGTAATTTACCAGGTAACTTACGGCGTCATTTGGACGCCGTCATACCGCTGTATACGGTGTTTTATTACGATTTACGCAATAATTTACTTTTTTTACCGTAATATACGGACTGTACTGCAAAATGTCATGACGGCATCAACGGTAACGTGCACCTGTGTATGCGTGTGTGCTTGCAGTTATGCAAGGGTCTGTGCGTGAGATTGCCTCGTATTCTTTCGTGTACTATTGTGCAGGTGCACAGACTTGGGCAATTGGCAGAAGCCCCAGCACGTGACAGAGGACATCTGTCATGCGCTCCAGAAGAATTTCATCTTCAAGGGCATTTCCCAGGATCTCCTGCTGGAGGTATGTCGGGCAGCCTGTGTGTGTGTGTGTGTGTGCACGCGCGCGCATTAAGACTCATAACCCTAAATTTCAATCTTAAACTACAGACTCAGCAATAAGGATCCTGCCAAGCCTGCAAGGAGCTGATTGATAGCTGCCATGGTGCATGTGGCAGTCCCATGCGAGGGATGATGGGCAGAGCTAATCCGATTATGCCCTGGCATTTATGTGCGACGCAAACCTTGTGATGACCCTGCTGTTCGAACATTGGGTTCATGTGTTCCTCTTAATGCTCGTGCATCCCTGCCATATGATGGACACGCACAAGCGGTTGAGGGCACACAAATATGCCCTGGCTATATGCCCGCTGTGCATATTCACAACATGCACACCCATATGTACGTGTGCACGCTAACATGCACACCCATGTACGTGTGCATGCTAACATGCACACATATCCACACACACTGTGCAGACTGTGCTATGATGTGCTGTCCCCTCCCGCAGGTTGTTGGGCGCATGTACGGTGTGTGCTTCCCTGCCGGGGCAACGGTGCTGCAGCAGGGCGCTCTGCCCAAGCCTGATGACTGCATGTACTTCCTGGAGCAGGGAGAGGCTGAGGTCGTCATCAGTGGAGCCATTGACCAGCAGAGCAAGGGCCAGGTACGGCTGCGGTTGTGCGTGCGTTCAATCGAGCCGTGTAGCTCTCAGGAGGGCACCAGGCCACAAGCAGGCACAGGGAGAGGGGGGTCAAGTCGCTGCCTACAATGGCACCCTGTCCTGGCTGCATTTCAAGCCCGGCAGGGGGCTGGTAGCGCATTCTGGCAAGCTGCTGCAGGCGCGCATGCATGCCCGTGAAACAGTGTACATGCATGCCTGTTCGCACCTGCGCAGGTTGGCGAGGAGCGGCAGGTGCAGGGCAACACCGTCCACATTTTGGAGCGGCCAGGATGGGTGTTTGGCGACCTGGCGCTGCTGTTCCACCTGGTGGGTTCTGTGCTTGGCAGCTTGTGGCCTTGCAGGCTGGTGGATGTGCTGCCTTCTATGGTGCATGGCCACGTGTGATCCACCAGGTATTGTGGCCGTGCGCCACAGCAGGCGGCGCTGCCTTCACACTGTCGTCAATGCTGCAGGGTGTTGGGGCGTTCATGGCAGCCATGGGCGGTACTGTGGGGCGCCACGGCGCCCTTGACACCATGCGCGTGCATGTCTAGAGGAAGGGGGATCTGGGTTGGCTGGTGGTGTGGTGGCCCATGCTCGTGCGGTGCCTATAGGCTGCATGCCCTCAAGCAAAGCAATGATGCAGAAGGTGCAAGCAGCAAGCAAGCCATGGGGCGTGCACAAGGCAGAGGCTTGGTTGGTGCAGGAGGCATTTGGTGGAGCGGCTTGTGTGCAAGTGTGTTGTGTGCTGTGTGTGTGATGTGGTGTGTGTGTGTGTGTGTGTGCGCGTGCGCGCGCGCGTGCGCACACGTGCGTGTGCACGCACTCATGTGCTCGCGCGCATGCGTGCCCACAGGCCCGTACCGCGTCCATTGTGGCCAAGACCAACATCACAGTGTGGGCGCTGAACCGCAAGACCTTCCTCAAGTTCGTCATGAAGCACGCCCAGGGCGCGTGCGCGCTGCGCTTCCTGCGCAAGCTGCCGCTGCTGAAGGGTCTGGGCGACCAAGACCTCATCCATGCAGGTGGGGCGCGGGCTGCTGCGCTGTGCGCGGGAGCGCCCTGGGGTCAGAGGGCTGTGCTGCTCGGATGATTGTGAGCGCTGCTGCCTCCTGTGCTTTCGTGCTCCGCTAAGCGCGTCCCGTGTGCCTGCTTTGTTGTCCCCTCGGCGCCTGCACCTTTTCTCTGTGTGGATGATGCATCAAGGCCAAATGATGAATGGAGTGATTACAGGTGCATTGAAAAGTAGCTACCGGCCTTCATCCTGCTGGCCTCATGTGTGCTGCCCTCATGGCACAGGTAGCTGTGTGTGTGTGATGTGTGCGTGTACCTGTGCCTCTTAAACCGTACTCTACCTCGTTGCCTCTGTGGCCGCAGCCAGCCGTATGCCGCAGCGCGTGTATGAGGACGGGCAGGCGCTGATCAAGTACGGCGAGCGCGGCGATGAGCTGTTCCTCATCCGCTACGGCAAGGTACGGGCTGTTGCTGCGGGGCGGGAGAGGGAGCTGCTGGCCTAGCTAGGCTGTCCCTCGTGCGCTGTCTCGGGGCGCACTGCCCCGCCCTTCTGCGCGACGCTGTGGCACGAGCGTGACCGCCAGGCTGTTGCTTTTGCCCGGCGCTGTGATGTACACTACCCATGCCGTGTGTGAAGCGTAGCAGGCAAGGTGTGGGGGTGCAACAACAGAGGGGCGGGTGTCAGCGGGAGTAGACGCCGCTCAGCGCATGCCAGCAGGAGTGGACGCCGCTCAGAGCATGCCAGGCACATGCAAGCAGTGTTGCGCCCTCAACTGCCGAGCTCTCATGAGGCCTGCAGGCCCCGGCCCGCATGTGGCGTGCGTTCAGGCTTGCACTGCACGCCTGCCTGCAGCCTTCTGGCTTGCGTGCCTGCGTGTGCGGCACGCGTGTGCGGCACGCGAGTGTGTTGGCACGTGCCTGTAGGCAGCTGTCACCTCTCTTATGCTCAGAAGTGGCAGTCTTCCCTCCAACTTGTTGCGCGCCCAAAAGCAGCCGCCCCCTCCCCCCCCAGTGCCCAAGCCTTCATGCCCTCTGCATATGCTGCGTGCACAGGTGCGGGTGCTGCGCCCGGATGGAAAGGGCGGCCGCATCGAGGTTGTGCAGCTGGGCAGGGGCCAGTTTGTGGGGGAGCGCGCTGTCATCAACGACCGCCTGCGCAGCGCTGATTGCGTGGCGCAGGGCACTGTGCAGGTGGGTGTGCAGGCGGGCGGCAGCGTCAGTGCAGCTTTGTGCACGCACGAGTGAGGGTGCGCCAGCGCTCGCGCCTGATGCGCAGCTGAGGTCAAACAGCGCTTGTCCAGGCGAGCCTGTGCCTGCCTGAAGCCAGCTTGCTTTGTGTCAGCACTGAATGCGCCTCTTTGAGCGAGAGCTCATCATTATATTCATCATCATCATAATCACCATCACTATCATCATCATTGTCATCATCATCATCATCATCATCATCATCATCATCATCATCATCATCAACAACATTATCACTGTCACCACCGCCATCATCATCATCCATCGTCACCACCACCACCATCATCATCATCATCAACATCACTGCACCACCGTCACCACCACCACCACCACCACCATCAGCAGCAGCAGCAGCAGCAGCAGCAGCAGCAGCAGTACTTGTGTTATGGCCAGTCTCAGGCATCATCATCATCAGCAGCAGTACTTGCGTCATGGCCAGTCTCAGCCATCAGCCGCAGCACCAACAGCTTCAGCACCAGCACCAGCACCAGCTGGCATGGTGATGCCATGTGTCTGCTTTTCAATAAAAGGCACCACACTAGAGCAACAGCTCTTTGTACTTAAAAAAACACTCCAAACACGCAATGAACAAGGTGCATGAAAAACGGTGTGCATAAGCTTTCCTGGAAACATGGAACAAAGCACACTCTCTTGCTGATGGCCCCGTGCAGGTGGTGGTCATGCGCAAGCGCGATTTCATGGACCTCGACAACCCCTTGCTGGCATGGATGCTTGACTACGACGCGGTGTCTGCTTGCCTGAGGGTGGGTGCCGCTCCTCCGCGTGACTCTGCTTGCCCGGCTGCTTTTGCGTCAGCAAGGTGCCGCTCCACTATGGACCATGCACCATGCACCATCCACCATGCACCCTCCCACGTGACCCTGCTTGCCTGAAGGCAGGCATTGACCCCCCCCTTGCTGACAAGCCCCATTTCGCATGCCCATGCCTCGCTGCGCCAAATGAGCGCCTTGAGGCTGACATCAGCCTTGGCTCAGCCATGCTGTGTAGCAGTGCCTTTCTGTTTGAGCCTGTGGCCCTGCCGCGCTGTGTGGGTCAGGCCGGGGCTGCACAGCTGCACCTTCATTTCCACCAATACACTTCTCTCAGTATTTGTACGTATTGTGGTCTGGGAACCACCTGAAAGTATGTGAAACTGCCTCCTGAGCGGGAACCTGCCTGTCCGCCTTGTGCGGGCTGCACTCGCATACGTGTGTGCCTAAGCTCGGTGCATGCGCTGCTTGCCCGCCTAGCTGCGGCTGCACACACAGCGCCTGCTGCAGACGCTGATGCTCTACACTCGTCAAGCTGCATTCATGTGGTGTCTGCCGCAGACGCTGACGCTGCTCAAAGGCGTGAAGCAGGAGCAGATGGAGCAGATCCTGGACCGCTTCGATGCGCGCGAAGAGCTTTGGAAGGGCCACACCATTGCCAAGCAGGGCCAGCTGGTGCGTGCGTGCGGGTGTGGTTTGGGTGGGTATGGGGGTGTGCGTGTGCTAGAGCGTGCGTGCAGGTGAAGGTGCGCCCAGTGGGGTGTGCTCAAGAGGGTCCTTGGCTGTGTGCTTTGCCTGCACGCATTTTGTTCGCGTGCGCGCACCTGTTGCCGTACTTGCTTTGTCTCGATGCATGTGCACATGCGCCCTGTGAACCAGGGCGCGCCTGCGCCCTCAGTACAAGCTGTATGCAATCGCAAGGCGTCGTTCGCAGGGGGCCAATTTGGGCTGCCCCTGGCTGATCTGGTGAGCAGTCCCCGTCCCCCACCCACCCGCACATGCGTGCCCGCCCCACCCCTTCCCACCTATGTGCCTGCAGTTGGACAAGCTCCATGTAATCAAGTTTGGTGAGGTCCAGCTTTACCGCGACAATGTGCTCGTGGAGGGGGGCGACCCTAGCTTTGTGCAGGAGGCGGGCGGCTTCACGTTCTTTGGCGCTGAGGCGCTGCAGGCGCCCGTGAAGTGCAAGTACACTGTGAAGGTGCGCCTTGTTGGCTGCGGAAAACAAAAGAGAGGGGGAAGGGGGGGCCATAGGAAGTGTTGCTCGGACCAGCGCGCTCGACCCCCCTCTTCCCTGATCTTGCTCAGCTCAGGGCAGGGGCGAAGGGCGCTGGGCATTGGGCTGGGGTGCAGGGCTGGGGGTGAGTGTTTTAGGGCTTTGTGTTCAACCCATGCATGCATGTGCGCATCTTGTGTGGGGAGCTTTCTGCGTGGTCTACAGGGCTCGATGTAGCAAGCCCGCATGCCCTTGCACCTTCTGTGCAACAGGTGCAGGAGAAGGGGAGAGGCGTCAGGTGGTGGTGCCCGCAGTGCCGCACCTGCCGCGCCTGCTGCACTGCAGGTGGCGCCTGAGATGTTGCGCCTGCTGTGCCTCCCCATGAGCCCACCCCGCCTGGTGCGCTGCAGGTGGCGTTTGACATGTTGCGCCTGCTGTGCTTCTCCAAGAGCCCGCTGCACTGCAGGTGGCGCCCAAGATGTTGCGCCTGCTGTGCCTCCCCATAGAGAGCCCGCCCCGCCTGCTGCGCTGCAGGTGGCATCCGACATGTTGCACCTGCTGTGTCTCCCCAAGAGCCAGCTGGACAGCCTGATGGGCTGGGACTCAGGGCTGAAGACCACTGATCAGGTGGGGCGTGCTGCAGCTACGGAAGTGGGTGCATGCTGCCAATGCTGCCGCTAGGGACGTGGGTGCACGCTGCTGCTAGGGATGGTAGTGCATGCTGCTGCTAGGCATGTTCCACGCTGCTGCTAAGGCTGTGGATTGTGCAGCCCAGGTGCCTGCCCGCAGCCCTGCCTGCAAAGCTGCTAGTAGTGTGGGCTTGGGCAGCGCAACGTAAGGGCAGCAGGCCAGCAGCTGCCGGGTGCGCTCCGCACGCTGTGGCAGGCAGCCTGAATTAGCTACTACTGCTGCTGCTGCAGGTGGTGGCGGCCCTGAGGAAGAGCAAGTACTTGGCTGGGTTGTCTGAGGCGCAGGTCAAGGCCCTGGTGCAGGTGTGTGACAAGTGTGGGGGGGCAACTGCGCTGGTGTTTGCTCGTGGTGCAGGTGTGTGACGAGTGTGTGGGGGCAACTGCACTGGTGTTTGCTCGTGGTGCGGGTGTGGGAAGGGGGGTGAGGGCTAACACTGCACTGGCTTGAGGAGGGTGGCACCCATGTCCAGGCCCAGGTGCAAACCAGGGGGTTGGTGAAGGGGGGCAGGCAAGTGAAGAATGTTTGGAACCAACTTTTGTCTGAAGGGGTCAGCGATGCGCAAGAGCATGGACCTTCATAGGAGCACGTGCTTGAGGGTGCGCTCCAAGCCTGCCCTGCTTCTCAGCTTCTCATGTGGCTACTTTGACGTTAGTGGAGCATCCATGTGTGAGGGTGTGTTTGTGCGCGCGCGCGTGCAGGCGAGCGTGGAGGTCAAGTACACCCCAGGTGATGTCATTGCCGTCGCCAACGGTCACCCCAACAGCCGCGTGTTCTTGGTCAAGTCCGGGGAGGTTACCCTTGTGTCGGCGGACGTGCACATCTCGGGTAGGTGGCACACGCGGGGGCCGCGCGCACATGGCTCCCGCTTCACCAGGGCCTGAGCCTCAAGCGTTGTTGCTCCAGCGCGGGGGGGGGGTTGTCAAAATGGCCGTGTGAGGCACGCCCGCGGTCCCATGCAGTTGCATCGCAGGCCGAGTAGGCACCCTTGCAGTCGCACGTGGCAGCATTGACTTGGCCAGGCGCAGACAGGATGAGCAAGCAGTCTGATTGATTTAGAACTGGAAAAGCAGGGAGTGCGGCAGGTTGCCAAGTCGCGTGCCCTTGCACGCATATGCAAGCATGGGACTGGGACACACCGCCCCATATGCGCGCGCTCAATCATATGATGAATCTGTAAGAAGGGTGCAGCACGCCACAGGCACAAAAGTGTGCAGGCCCATGGGGCGCAGGACTCCATATGGTCGTCAAGAACTCTCGTTTGGATCTACATATGCGTCTGGTGCGCTGTTCGCACAATGCGGGCAAGCAAGGCACAGCAAACCACAGATGCTCTTGGATACATGGACGCTTGTGAACATGTGGATGCTTGTGAACACATGGACACTTGTGAACATGTGGACGCTTGTGAACATGTGGACGCTTGTGAACATGTGGACCCATGGACCTTGGAGGCACAGCACTCCAGACACGCACGCGCCAAAAACTTCAACGTGCACGAAAAACACACACGCGCGCGCACACACACACAACATGCAAGCGCCAACTTTTTCACACGCACCTACGCACGCATGCTCCCACAGGCCCTGGTCAGATAGAGGTCAAGCAGGGGCAGGAGCGCGGGCGCCTGCTGCCAGGTGGCGTATTTAATGACGAGGCGATTACGCAAGGGGGCAGGGGGGCCGGCCTGAAAGCTAGCCTGGTAGCCAGCGCACCCAATACCGTCATTGTCGCCTTCACGGCAGCAGATGTAGAGCGTGTCGCGGTGCGTTCATGTGTGCATGTGTACGCTTGGGTGTGCAAGACTTGCATCTCTTGCATGCATGCACAGCAATTGTTTTGGGGACCTTGATTAAAAGCGCGGCGCTTGTTTTTGGACCTTAATTAGGAGTGCAAATATGGTTCAGTACTGATCCTTGCTTGCAACCATGGCCCTCATGTGCTGCTCTGGAGGTTCGGTCTCGTTTTTGGAGTCCTTATGTCAGCACCTTTCTTAGATAGTTTGCCTTCTCTGCCTTGGTCAGTGGCATTCCTACTTGTGGCCCCCAAGTATGTCCCTGCCATTTGCAGAAAATCTTTAGGGTTACAAGGCTCGCCAAATATGCGCACACACATGTACACACACACACAACACACACACACACGCACACAACACACGCACACACCGCAGGGCGCTCAGCTCATTGAAAAGCCCAAGCCCCTCAGTGGATTCAAGAGCATTGATTTCGCGCATCTGGAGTACCACAGGATTGTGGGGACAGGGCAGTTTGGTCTGGTCCGTGTGGTGCGCAACACGCGCACAAACGAGGTGTATGCGCTGAAGGTGGGTCTGACAGAGGCATGGCCTTGTGCAGGCCCTGTGCTTGGCATGGTGGTCATGTTTCCAGGGCTGCCACCCCAAGAGCTGCCTGACCAGCGTCTGCCTTATTCCCCTGCTTGGCGTGGCTTTGTCTACGTGCAGCATGCATGCGCATGCGCGCGTGCTCACACACACACACACACTCATACACACACACATACATACGCACACATGCGCGCAGGTCATGCACAAGGCGCCAATAGTGGAGAGCAAGCAGATTGAGCACGTGCTCAATGAGCGCCGCATCTTGCAGGAGGCCAGCCATCAGTTCTGCGTGAAGCTGTGCGGCGCATACCAGGACCGCAACTCCCTTTACCTGCTGCAGGCAAGTGCACTTGGCCCCCCCCGGTGCGACATACACCAGCTCCTGTATCTTTGTGCAAACTCGTGTGCATGTGTGGTTTATCTCCATGCGCGTGAAGCAAACTTATGCACTCAAGTGTGTTGGGGTGGGTGTGTACCTCCGCTCCCCTGGCAATTCTAAATTGTCATCCTCGGGTGCCCATGTGCCCATCCACGCGTGAATAGATTTATCATATCTATTTTTTATTTATCATATCTATTTTTATTTATCATATCTATTTTTTTTTTCTCGGGTGCCCATGTGCCCATCCACGCATGCCCATGTGCCATGCATCAATTGTACACGTGCAGGAGTGGGTGCCTGGGGGCGAGCTGTTCCACCACTTGGATCTGGAGGGCGCCTTTGACGAGCCCACGGCCATGTTCTTTGCCGCAAGCGTGCTCCTTGCCCTGGAGGTGTGTGTGCGGGGGTTTGGTGTGCGCATGCATGCACGTGTCTGACGCGCATTTGACCTGCTCTCGCCCTGAAGGTGTGCAGGTTCTTTGGTGCGCACGTATGCATGTGTTTGTGTATGTGCATGCGAGCATCATTGCATGTGTGTGCGCACACGCACATGCGAGCATGCCCTGGTGTGCATACCCTACCCTTAGAGGAAAGTGCCTGCCCTGTGCAGATGGTGCTGCCAAGAGCGGCACATTCTGTTCGTGTGGGTGTGCCAACTCTCACGGAGTGCGTGCGCCCGTGCATGCTGCGCAGTTCCTGCATGACAAGGGCATTGTCTACCGGGATTTGAAGCCAGAAAATCTGCTCCTGGACGCCCAGGGCTACATCAAAGTCGCCGATTTCGGTGCGTGCACGTCCTCCTGCTTTGGGCACTGACAAATAGGAAACTCGCTATGCGTCGACGACACACAGCAGTATGAGTTGCACGCAGTGGAAAGTGATTTTGAGCACCCTGGCCCCAGGCGTGGGGGCTTGTGCGTGCAAGTGTGTTTAAAACGCCTTTAGTTCCAACCTGGTCCCAGTGCCTGGCTCACGCACTCGCACTCACGTACTCACTCACTCACTCACTAACTCACTCACTCACGCGCCCAGGATTCAGCAAGCACATCGGCGGCGACAAAACCTACACCATCTGTGGGACGCCTGACTACCAGGCCCCGGAGGTGAGTGGGCCGAGGGTGTTCAGGCTCCGCCTCAGCAGTGGGCACCGTGGCCACCTCTTTGGGCATCCTAGGTTCTGTGGAGGACCGGCTGCGTGTGTTGGCTGGGCCAGTGTGCTGTGGGGAGCTTGCCGACAGTGTGGGTGTGTGGGTGTGTGGGTGTGGGTGTGGGTGTGGGTGTGGGTGTGGGTGTGACTGCGTGTGGGTGCTGCGGGGGGCCATGACAAAAGGCTGTCATGCTTTCAGCAGTGGCGAGCAAATAAATGATGAGGGTCGGTCCAGGTTTGACCTTGAGCATCGGCCCATGCATCCTGCAGATCGAGTTGTACGTAGGCTGCGTTTTATGTGGCTGAACCCTGAACAGGTGCGAGCGCATGACGCGCCTGTCATCCCCCCCGCCGCAGCGGGTCGTGTCCTGTGCTGCCGCACCATGCGTGCCACATGGATTGCCGGGCGTGCTCACCCTTGCTGCTGCTGCTGGTGCCCATGACTGCAGGTCATCATGCGCCGCGGCACAACGCGCGCTGCGGACTACTGGGCGCTGGGCGTGCTCATCTTTGAGATGCTAGTGGGCGACCCTCCTTTCAAGTCGCTCACTGGGGATCCGTGGGACACCTTCCGCCGCACCTTGTCTGGTCGCTTCTACGTGAGTGAGCTGCCGCGCAAGCGAGCGGGCTGGCTGGCTTGGCTGTGTGTGTGTTTGTGCACTTGTGAGTGCGACGTGTGTGTACGTGCATGTCTGTGTGTTTGTGGGCTTGTGCACGCACATATGTGTATTTGTATGCGTGTGCGTGCATGGGTGCAGGCTTGCTTGCATGTGTCTGCGTGTGTGTTCACGTGGGTGCATGGGGGTGTGCACGTTTGTGCATGTGTGTGGAGGTAGGGGGGAAAGGGCTGAAAGGTGCGAGGAGAGCCTGTTGTCAACGACCAGGGGAGGCTGCACTGCCCCTGCAGTGCCGTGACGCGCTCGGCAGTGCAACTGTTTGCCATCTATTGCAAGCGAGGGAGGACCAACGCAACAAGTGGCCCTGCCTACCTACTCAACTGCACCGGGCGCGTGCGCGCACGCAGGTGCCCAACTTTGTGAGCGACACCGCCGCGGACCTCATCTTCAAGCTGCTGCAGGTCAACCCTGAGAAGCGCCTGGGCACAGGCCCGCAGGGCGTGGCGGCCATCAAGAAGCACCGCTGGTTTGCGCGCCTGGACTGGAGTGCGCTGGAGCAGCGCAAGCTCATTGCGCCCATCCGCCCAAGGTGTGCGGTTGGTCGGGGGGGCAAGGGAGAGGGGGAAGGGGGCAAAGGAGGAGACAGGGAACTGGCGAGTTTCGCATGCGCGGGTAGGTGTGCTGGTGGGTGTGGTGTAGGTGCGCCGCTGGTGGGTGTGCTGGTGGGTGTGGTGCAGGTGGGCTGCTGGTGGGTGTGCTGGTGGGTGTGGTGCAGGTGCAGCGCTGCATGTGCAAGGCGGTGCCGCAGCCTCGCGCACTCCATACTGCTGTGCCCCCTGACTGCGCTGCGCCGCTGCTGCTGCGCCTGTGCAGGATCCGCAACCCCTTGGACACCTCCAACTTCGACAACTTTGACAACTGCGACGTGGAGGCGCCGCCAGTGCCCGCCAACCGCATGGAGAAGCACCTGCAGCTGTGGGACATGTGGGAGTGGATTGAGAAGCCGCCCACCTTGTAGCCGCCCACCTTGTGGCTGCGGAGGGCGCAGCAAGCCAGTGCAGTAAGCCCGTGCTGCAAGCCGGTGCCGCAAGCCAGTGCTGCAAGCCAGCAGCAGCCAGCGCAGCAAAGGCACGCCGCTGCTCTTGCGGCAGGGGCAGCGCCGCCGAAGCTGTGGGTGCGTGCTGCCTGTGGGAGGGTGCTTTTTTTGCAGCGGTGCAGGGCCTTGCCATATGCTTGCGCACAGTGCGCAGGCAGGTGGAGTGTGAGGGGTCGGGACTCGTGCATGCGGACTGCTGCGTTCTGAGGCAGCTGTGTGGCAGGTGTGTAGGAGTTTGCTGTTAGGCCTTCAGACAATTCATTGGTGGCGTGCCATTATGTAGGTCAGGGGGCTGTCATGTGCACTGTGGTGTATTGAAGTATTAAAAAAGTATTGTATTAAAAAAGTATGCTCAGTGTGTTGAAAGCGTGGTGAACATCATGGGGGGGCTCCTTGCAAAAAAACATAATAACTCAAGGGGAGGGTTGAGTGTGTGTGCATATGTAAGCATATCAGAGTCAGGGCCAGGCATGCGTACATGGAGCACCTGCAGACGGCATCACCATGTGCGCTGTGCAGCCCGTTTGTATGCCTGCCAACCCAGTTGTACATGGTTGCAGGGTTCCTAGATCTGCAATGGATGCTGGATGGGACAGGGGCTGGTGCTGATGGCTTTGCTGAGTGCGCGCCTGGGCTCTTTGCAGGAGCACTGAGTGTCTGCACATTTGGCATTGGCACACAGGCAATCATGAGAGCCTGCGTGCTGCTTTTTTGTGACCCAATGCGATCATTGGCTGCTACGTGCTGCGCAACCCTTTTTTATGGCTGCGACACTTGTGTAGCGCCTTACGGAGCATTGCCTGTGAGGGTGCAAAGCGCAAGCAGCTGTGACTGAGCAGCATGTCAGTCCGTATGAAGCAAGGCTTGCCAACTCAAGTGCTCTTCCACAGGCCGGGTGTTGCTGGTTGTTGCGCTGGGTTTGAAAACTGGTTTTTGCTCCTCGGTTGCTCAGGCCCCTTTCAGGGGCGTCATAATTTTTGCAACATGGGCACAATAGGCCCACATCTGCACTGCTGGGCAAGTCCCTGGGAAGCTCCAGCAGGGCCACTGCTCAGTGAGTGGTGCGCAGGCAGGGAGTGATAAAACAGAAATGAAAAGGAAAGAGTTCTGTTTTTGAGTCCTGCCCATTGCGCTGTGCCTGTGCCGTCATGTGTTGTATAAGACACCGATGGGTGTCACCAACTGAAGTAGATGACACGGCGGTTGATAACCTGAAGTATTCAGCACTGGATAGAGGTGAAGATTGCTGAGCACTTGCGCCCTCTTTTTTGGACAGATTGGATCCGTGATCGCTGAGCTTGCTCGCATTATCATATTCATCAGGGCGGCTGAGGTGTTGCAGGGGCTTGTGAGAATTTCTTAGAGCCATGGAGGTGTGAGTGCCTGGTTGGAATGGCTGTTCAGGTGTTTTGAATCACTTTTCACTTACAAGGTAAACAGTTCTCTGTTAAGTGCAGACGGACAGTGAAAAGCATGGTCACTGCATCCAATTCATCTCTGTTTGAGGCCTGTCTTTGATTTGCTTTTTTGCACTTCTCATCCCGCATCTTTCCAGGATGAATCTTTATGTAACATAGCCCACGTGGAGTTACAGGCAGGTTGCAGGCAGGCGTGAGAGGAGCAAATTTTAGGCAGTTGGCAGGTGCATGACGCTAGCACTCCAATCACCACAACAAAGGGTGCCATTGTGCTGTTCGCCGTGAAGTGGGGCAGCCAGAGCTTATCAGGGCCATTAGGCAATCAAAACCTAGGTAAATTACATCCCTTAAAGGGATAACGTGCAAATAAACCAGCTCTCCTACTACGTACAACAACGCATTCCAGTCTTGAAAGCGCCCTTTGTTGGCTCAGGCCACAATTAGTATAGGTTACTTAGCTGTTCCTGCCACCATAAGCCTCCACACCATCCTCCTGTGGATGGGTGGTATTATTTAAAGCGCGCACAGTTAGGAGCTTCTCAAGAACTCCACTTACGATCCTCAGGAAGGGAAGGTAAGGTTAGCTTACATAGCTGTATCCGCCGACCAAGGGCAGCTGAGCTGAAAACCGTAGCTGATATACTTGTGAAACCTTCACCCCATGAATAAAGAGGCAAGGCATTTGACCCAGGCCAGAGGATTTACTCTTGTACAATAGGCTGATGTGGACTGTAAGATGGACTCCGCGAGTGACCAAACCTACTAGGTCCATAGTATGGATCTGAATCTTGGTTGCTGGATCTGAATCTGGCTCCACCTTGTTATCTTCTTGTCTTCTGCTTGCTTTGAGATCTTGTGTTATGCTATCTGCCTGCTTTGATATCTTCTTGCTTTGCTATCTAAAGTGGCTCTGAGACCACGCTTGAGTTTGAGTGTGATTTTTGGCTTTTACCCGGCAGAAACTCTGCTTTTTTCTCTTCATATAAAAAAGAAAAAGAAAGACTACGCAAGCAGCAAAAAGTCCATATATTTTGACTTTTTATTCCCTCGTTCTAGGAAAATAACCTATTGGAGATTATAGGAAAATTACCTATTGGAGAAAAGAAAAGAAAAGACTACGCTAACAAGGTAACCCCTGTTTGCGTGAATTAAGGAAGAAGTTTACATCTGGTGCAAGCACCAGGCAAACCTCATCAAACGAGGAAAAAAAGATCATTAGTGGGGGTCGGGAGGGTTTAAAAAAAACCACATGTTCTTTCTTTGGTGTTTTTAAACCTCCTACTTGTATTTATGATCTTGGTTGCGTAATGAATACAATGAGTGTCTAGATCGAGAGTAAGTTTTCGTACTCTACTCAACTCATATTCGTGGATCAAGGGGGTGGAAATTATTTGGCACTGTTATGCTGCCTCTTTTGCCCCTCATGTTTGTGTGCCAATACTCTGGCCTATGTCCGCCCCCGTCAGATCAGGTCAAGCGCATCCACAAAGTCTCAGAGACATGAACCACTCTCCAGCCTAAGGAAGGATCGTCCTCTCAGTATACTAAGGCGCGGGGCGGCAGCAGCCTTCAAGCCTAGTATAAAACTTTGACTAGACAGTTACAAAAACTTGGGGGCATGCAACCCGGACCTGATGTAAAGAGGCACACACATGAGAAGAAAGGTAGTATCTACCAGAGAGTGATATTAGTGAAAGCTAGTTAATTTACAATAGGTTTACACAATCAGCCAGATGGGTTGACTGCTGGGCTTGCTGGCCCCGGGCCGCCAGATAAAGAATATCCTTAGTCTTAGAAAGGAAAAGGAGTGATTTGTACGTCTGCTTAAAAAAAAAACTCCACATCCTCAGCAAGTAAAGTGGAAAGCTCCTGTGCTTCCAATGTAAATCCTATCTGTCCCAGTAATATCAGCAAATTGTTCTGCTAATTTCCCTCTCAAATGGCACATTTCCGAGCAAGGGCATTGGAAAAGGACATTTTTTACATCCTGGACATCATGCAAGTCACATTTTTCACAATGCCTATTGTGGATTTACCATCAGCCAGTCTCAACTCTAAGGGTGTGGGGCACATGCCTACTCAGTTCCAGCTGTAGGTATCTAGGCAGCAAATAGGGAGGGCCCCATGCAGTGCAGTGCCTGGCTAGAGAGCTAGAAGTTTTAGTGGAGAAGCAAAACTCAAAGAGGCAAACTACACGACTCTCGAAGGGAAGTTCAAGAAAAACATGCTCTTCAAGCAAGGCAACTCTAAGGGCGCGCAAAGACAGGCCAGGACACAAAGAGCAAGGCAAGACAACAAGCTACCTCAGCCAGCCAGCTGCTCAGGCTAGAGCGCTTGCACGTGTGCGTGCCTTCCCACAAGCTCGGTCTTGGCTCTTGTCTGGTCCTGGTGGATCTCTATGGTCCTGCGGTGGGGATGTCCAGGTCGCCTTCCTCTTAGTCGGTGTCAGAGCTGTCTCCTTCCGGCGTTTTTGCTGTTTTTTGCTGCTGTTACCGCTCTCCCTGCTGCTGTTGCTACTGCTGCTGCTGCTGCTGCTGCTGCTGCTGGCCCCCCTGTTGCTGCTGGCGCTGCTCCCCCAACTCTCTCTGGCTGAACAGCTGCTTAAGCCGATCCCCCACTTTGTTTTAGTAAAGATAGCCTTGCTTTGGGGAGCTGCTCATGATCCTCAGAAAGCCATATAGCTTATTGTGAAGCTTCGTATCCATTCGGTCCAATCTACTTGTAATCAGGACACTGATAAGAGGCCTCTAGAAAGCAACACAAGTCTCTTTGCAAGCGCTTGAAGGCCAAAAATGTTATCCTTCAAACCATTCTTCTTGGCGTGGGAGGCTCTATCTAAACCTTACACACATCGAGTCATCTTAAAGAGCTCGGCCTTGATACACAAAGAATGCCAATAAGATTGTCCTCAGCTTACATGCTCATTCTGTGTTTTATGCAAGAAAGAAAGAGAGAAAAACTGCGTAAGCTGCAAAAAACTCCTCACATCAACGAAGGAAAAGGGGGCCACTTGGGAAGAAAAGCCCCTTCACGAGAAAAGAAAAAATGGTCAGTGAGGGTCAAGAGGGTTGTGGGCAGACAAGCCAGCAGACCTCTCCTGATTACTTTGAAGGTGAGGAGCATGCTCAAGAGAATGTCTGGTGTGCACAAGCTTCTGAGCATCGTGCACAGAATGAGCATGTAGCTTGAGAGCGATTTTCTTGACTCTTTGCCAGTTAAGGTCGAGACTCTTTAGAGGAACCAGAGTGTGAGGAATGTAAATAACACCCCCTACACCTAAGATGCACTCAAACTGACAACAACTAGACGCGCTCTTGAAAAATCCAGTGGCTCTCAAGGTCTTGGTCTGGAGCAGGGGGCGGCTTGTCACCCTCCAGAGCCTCACTTGTTCTTCCTTTTCCCTGGTGGAGGAGACTCACGGCTCTTCGGGCCAATGTGTCTCCTTAATTGATGTAGGTAGTGGTTTCACTGCCTACATAGTTTTGTTTATTCTTACGGTCCAATCTACTTATAAGCTTATGAGTAACAAGAAAGAAAAGGAATTGACTGACTAGACATTGAAAACATTTCTTACATCAACAAAGGAAAGGGGCCACCTAGGGCCAAGACACTACGTAACCCCTCTGCCAAAAGAACAATGGGTTTACGAGAAAAGGCGTTCAGTCAAGAAGTGCGACTGCAAGCCTGCTCATAAAAAGCATTAAGTGCAAGAAGGAAGAAATGCAACTTATTCTTGTTCTAGCTCAATAAAGCAGACACATTGCAGAAACCTGTGGGAGGAGGCAGAGACGCTTAACTCCTGCAAAGAGACCATGTGTGGATGGGTGCAGTAGAAAAGGACGTGCTGCTCATCTTGTGGGTCATGCATCCCGTGTCATGTGTCCCACTTACTACTCCCGTGCTTGCCTCCCGCCTGCCGCGCACTGACTACCTGCTCACTTACAGGCGCGGACCAGGGTTAAAGCTGGGTAGGCAGGCTGCCAGCTTTGTGAGCAACGCTTACTGAGCGACGCTCACTGAGTGTGCATGGGCATGTGTGCACATACAGCGGGCATTGTGCAACTCATGGCGGGAGCAACACTGCTCTAGCGCCCTGCACAGGGCATGCAGTCGATGTCTGTTGTGTCGTCTGCTTGGTGTATGCTGTTGCTGTCCGTAGCCAGTACACACACAAGCTTTTGCTCAAATACCTTAAAGTAGGTATGGCCATGCCAAAAGTCTGATTCGATTGCAGCAGTCTCTGAGCGCGACAACCAACAGAGGTAGCCCTGTTGGCATGCACCTTCAGATGAGAGAGAGGTTAATGGAGGTCAGGCTGCAATTTAGTTGAACTTATGCCTGAGTAGTGAAGCGTGCTAACAATATGGGTGTCCTTTAGTTCAATAATATCAAGCTTCATCACAACCGAAGGTAGATTAAGAATGTAGAACACAGAAAAGGAAATCAGAAAAGGTATGAGAGATTAGGTACATGTGAAATGCAGAAGCTATGACCATTTGCAAAGATAGGTGGGAACTAGTCAATTCATAAAAAGCAGTATGGTCAATGATAGATCATCATAGAGTGATGCATCTCAATGCACTGGAGGGTCTCTCTTACCCTAAAGAAATAAAATCTCTGGGAGGTTGACCAAATGAAGGGAAGAGAATATGGCATGGACACATTACAAACGTTGATTAGAGCAGATATTCAGCAGAGCATATCAGATCAGAAAATATGCTAAGCCAAGGCACCGAACCTACCATGAGCAGGATCATGGTGCACCTCCATGTGGCAGAAAAGCTAATTTTAAGTTACAAGCATGACAGCCACAAAATGTATCGGACCAGGTCTTGCCAGCCCTCAGCTTAACAATGACTTCCAAATCAGATGCCAGCTGCAGGTCTAGAGCAGCTGCAGCTGGTCTAGACCTGCAGGTCAACAGACTCCATCGCTAGCATCGGCGCTGATTAAAGTCATTTTAGCCTTAACAGCTTTAGCTTGACGTGCGCAGAATTGACCGAGGTCGTGCATATGTGACACATGATATGACACATGATGTGACCGGTACACATGTGTTGGCTCAGGCAATGCGCAATAAAGCGTTGGATTTAAGGTCAGTTTGATAATGCTGACCAGCGACGGCTATAATGATCAAATGCTGAGAAGATTAAATAACATTGTGACATATTAATTGAATAATATTTTTCAACCTATTGAGATGTGTGCTGCATCTCCCGGACCTTTCACTGTCCTGCGTGGGCACCTGGCAGACGTACAGGCCTTGGCTTGCCTGAGTGAAAATCTACTGTTTTCAGGGTGAGTTTTGTAAGCACCCTCACATACATACCTCATCATTTGCATTCAAGATTATTACGCAGTAATCCTTGTGTCCAGCTTGCTTGCTGGTTTTGCTCAAACACTTGACCAGTAATTTCTGCCTTCATTCCAGAGATGCGGAGGGTGTTGTTCACTTGTGGGATATAGAGGAACGAAGATCTGTGTTTAATCAAAGGTATGAGCGTGTGTTGCATGCGTTTTGTTGCCTTTTTGAATCTGCAGCAAACAGCCCCTAGCACTTTTGACACAGGTTTTGTCATGTGCTCTGCTTTTGTTGCCCTCTGCATGACCTACACTCAAAGCATGCAAGCTGAATCTTTTGTGTACACCTGTCACGGTCAGATGCCCATGGACCTGCAACAATGCTTTCTGCCAGAAGACTCACCCTTTCTTGCAAAGAGGAGCTGGTAGTTGAGAGAAGACAGGCATACTTGCATGCACATGGGAGTTTTTGATGAGTGCTGAGTGCTGCATCCTTACTGTGCACAGGTTGCATGGCCTCCACTCAGGCATATTTTCCCTTCAGATTCTTGAATGCCACTGCATTGGCAGACTCCTCATCAGGTACGCTGCAAGTCACCTGAGATCTCAATCATCTTTGATCTTAGCTCGTTGCACGTTCTTCTCTTCAGTGTTGTAGGGTAAATGCAATCTGTGCATTGTAGAGCATTTGCAGCACTTGGGCACACGCTCAGCAATAAGGGTACACAGATTCACATTTGAAAGTACACACACATATTGCTTGTACAAATATGTGGCCTATATGGACTTTTTGGTTATATGTATGGCTCTGGTTGCAGCGGAGGCAGGGATGGCGTCATAAATGTCTGGAGAATTGAAGACGGTGCATCGCTGTCCAGGTGCATGAATATGCTGCCGCACACAAGTGTCACAGAATTAGTAAGGGCACATCCAGTTATTGCAATTCGGTTGCAAACAGATCACATACCTAATGCATAAGATAACACATATGCTTCTGTACATGCATCATCATCTGAGAGAGA
>LKMJ01001062.1_pt1 | contig 23435 bp, 37 predicted proteins | sample 643391 | NCBI WGS metagenome assembly LKMJ01 (sample SAMN04112250, study PRJNA286221) | soda lake metagenome | biome: soda lake; feature: Kulunda Steppe; material: water; isolation source: sample PL-Br10 brine of Picturesque Lake | place: Russia: Kulunda steppe | collected 2010-07
GAGACGACTGACCACCCACCGATTCACCCAACGGCAGATATGCCGTCGAGCGGGGCGTTATCCGACGCGGAGTGGCGGATTTACGAACTGGTCGTCCGAAGGTTCTTCGCTACGTTCGCGGACCCGGCAGTGTGGGTGCGGACCCGAATCGACGCTGAAGTCGGTGATCACATGCTCAAAGCCAACGGCAAACGCCTCGTAGACCCCGGGTATCATCAGTACTATCCATTTTTCGATACTGAAGAGAGTTCTATCCCGGACGTCGAGGAGGGTGCGATGCTGCAAGTCGGGAGTGTTGAGCTGGCAGAGAAGCAAACCCGGCCACCGAACCGGTACGGTCAGTCTCAGTTAATTGAAAAGATGGAGTCGCTTGGGCTGGGAACCAAGTCGACACGCCACAATACCATCGATAAACTCTACGACCGGGACTACGTTGAGAACAATCCCCCGGAGCCGACGGATCTCGCCCGGGCACTCATCTCTGCTGTCGAAGAGTACGCACCACGGGTTGGGACTGCCGACATGACGTCGCAACTTGAAGACGACATGACCACGATCGCAGAAGGCGACACGTCGTTGGACAACGTGACGCGGGAATCGTGTAACATGCTTCGGCAAGTGTTCGACGAGTTGAAGGGCGCAGAAGATGAGATCCGCGACGAAATCCAATCGCACATCCAGGAGGAAGAGGAGATCACGGAAGAGGACGCTGTTGGTGATTGTCCAGAGTGCGGTGAGTGGCTTGTGCCACGCGAAGCTGGCAGCGGTTCAAAGTTCATCGGGTGCAACGGTTACCCTGACTGCGAATACACCCTTCCACTCCCGAACAAGGGGCGTGTCCACCTGCTCGATGAGATGTGCTCTGACCACAACCTCCAGCACGTGAAGATGATCGCCGGGAAGCAAACGCACGTGTTCGGATGCCCCCAGTGTAAGCAGGAAGAAGCCGACAATTCAGACGATCGTGTTATCGGCTCCTGCCCAGAGTGCTCGCCAGGCGAGTTAGCGATTAAACGAGTTCGAACCGGGTCCCGACTGGTTGGCTGTACCGCGTACCCGGACTGTGACTACTCACTCCCACTCCCAAAGACTGGTGATCTGGTCGTTACAGACGCGACGTGTGACGACCATGATCTCCCGGAGGTCGAAATTCACAAAGAGGACTACGATTCTCCGTGGGAGCTCGGCTGCCCGATCTGCAACTACGAAAACATGGATTGATCCTACCACCGAAGGTTGACATCCTCCACACGACTGAAGTCGTGGGCTTTCTCCTCGATGTTCTGTAAACAGTTCTCGGGTGGGTCGTGACGTCAGACGCCCTGGTGACTCTTATTATCTTGGAGTCTGTGTGGGAATTCCTATGAGCGAGATATTTGCTGAAAATCTCTCTGGAATGCGCGTTATGGGGTCCGACGGGACCGAGCTCGGCCCACTGTACAACATCACAACGAACGTTAAGACGGGCGATTTGCTGTCACTCCTCGTTAATCCGGCTGAGGATCTCAACCCGTCGTCGATTCCCTTCGATCGGAATGAAAAAGGGCAGTTGCTCGTACCAGTGAAACGCGTGCAATCTGTCGGCGACCACATCATCGTTGAGCTGTAACGACTACCCGAGCCGCCGAAACGTTTCACTCGGGGTGGTTTGGCTGATTGACAACCTCGTCCGGCGCGTCAGGAACCGATTCTGCAGCCAGTTGCCGCGCGTAGAACACGACTTCTTGGTACAACCCTACATCGACGTACGGAGGGTCAGGGCGTGTGTACAGGAGGATGAGCGTTGACAGCGTACACGTGTCGCACAGTATCTGCTCTTCACCTTCGTACAGCACAGGCTCGTTCAATGCGTCCCGGTCTAACTCTGCACTACAACGTGGGCAGTCCATGTTTGGTTAGAGGTCGATGAGGAACGAGGGGACGGTTGCCGTGTCGGTAGCTTCGTCAAGCTCGGGGCAGTCTACTGCGGGGATGAACGTCGCAGTGAGTTCGTCCGTGTCGAACGGGTCACCGCGACTCATCGCCACTCGCTCTCTGAAGTCTTCCCCGACAGGTTCACCGTCGTAACCCTGTGGAGTGTTTTCCTGACTGCACTCACCATCTTCCCAAACGAACGTGACTGATTTCGAGTGCTCAGGGCGGAGCTTGAGCACGCCGTAATCTAGGTTCTCGATCCAGGCGTTTTCAACGGCGAACGCCCCGTTATCATCTTCGATGCGCAGATACCCGACGATGTCGGCGTGACTATCATCGGGTCGTTCTGCTGGGATGTCACGGACGGGGACGTCGTTCCCGTTCGTGATCGTCACGGTGGCCGTGACTCGGCTCGTGTCCGTGTCTACGTCCAGGTCAAGGTCGGTCGTGACGGCGTCTGGGTCTCGGCGGTGTTCTCGACACGATTCACAGTACGTGGGGTGGCTGAATTTCCCGTGCGTGAATTCAGTCCCGCACTGACCGCATTCGGATGACCTACGGTCGGGTCCTTTCGCTGCGTACCGCTGGTTTCCACCCATTACGTGTGAACATCTGTTGCTCAGCAGGTTAATAGTTCGGAGTTTTCACCTACTGTCCCAGGTGTTTCGTTGAGTCGCAATGTTTAGCCCGAAATAGTTCCGTTGAAGGAACTAATTATCAACGAAATTACCACTGTTTAAGGGGGTGACTGAAGGATATAGCCGTGCAGTCATGCCAGGCGAACACATCACCGAGATCACGAACCGACACGTCGAAGGTTGCGGTACTCCACCCACGTTAGACAGAGATGAATGGGGTTATCTCGCCTACTACGAAGACCAGTACGGCGAGCAACACATCCTCGTGTACGACTTCGATCAAAACATCGGTCGGTACTACTGCGCTGACGCCGGATGGGAACGCCCGCACGAATTCACTGGTGAAGACATCCTCAACGTGGACACGAGTGATGACGCCCAATACCCTGCCCGGGCCCAAATGATGGGGCTGACGACCGAGAAGATCGTGGGGATGGCGAAACAAATCGGCTTCATCGACGAAGAGGAAGCCGAAGAAATGGCTGAACAGGATCTAACGGACTACCCTGAGTCACCGGACGAGTTGTGGCTACGCAGCTGCGTTGCAGCGCTTCAGGGACGCGTGAAAGTCTCGCTTGACCGGCAAGACCAAAGTCAAGAATCAACCGCGTAGACGCTGAGTACACGGCCCGTGAAGATTCTCCCACCACATTTAGTGTTCATCGACAGCGGTGCCCAGAACCAACGCTACGCCCCGTAGTAGACTCGCCACTGATCACCTACCGCTGTTGCCCCCCGTCGGTGACGAGGGATGAATCACCGGCGATTTCTCGCAGTTCCTCTCGAATCTCCTCAACGTCCCGCTCGACAAACGAGACTTGCCCCGCGCTGCTCTCGGAGAAATCGTGGATAGCCTCCGGAGAGAATGTCACGTCTTGCACCCCTTGCGGTGGCTGTTCATCGAACGACACGCGGATTGTTTGCCCATCAACTCGTTGGATGATTTCTCCGACGTATGCTCGCTCGGCCATATTCTCCTTTCTATCGAAGTCCCAGTCCAACCCCTCGAATATGACCACTGGGCCGGGGAACTCTTTCTTTACGAGTTCTCCGGTAGCACTGTCCCCGTACCCTTCTTCGTCAACCCAACTTTCCAAGCTAATGTCTACGACCTCATCATCGACCGGTGTAACTTCAGCGGGCCCGTGTCCATGTGGTCCGATTACTGTCGTGATAGGGAATCGACCGCCGTCAGGAATGATAGTCTCCCACGCCTGAGACCTGTGGTTAGCCATAACGCAGTCATTCACGGCCCGATCAATAAAGACCGTGGCACAAGGTAGTGGTACAGTATTGTGGTACGCGGAACTGGTACAGTACGGTCAAAAGGCTGATTTCCGGTGCCGGCGCTCGGCTTCTGGGCACCAATACCTGATGTACCACCCGTCAGGAGGCGACGTGTACACTTCTCCCAGGTGCTCTTCAGAGCACCATCGGCAGGAGACAGGCTCAACCATCTCATCGTCGGCTGTCCGGTCAGGATCTTCCTGGAGCTCCTTCAGGCGCTGTGAGAGCGGATCGAGGCCACGGTCGGTGTCATCACTCATATTGTATCGGAACCTCCACTGTCGCGCCACTGGGCCGTGCAGTTGCGTCCCTGTCCACAGGGTAGATCACCGCATCCGGGAGGACCTCACCTACATCGAGATCGTCACCGTACGCCCACGAACCGAATTCCTCGGCGGCAACCTCCGCAGCGTCTTGAGAGCCATGGATACTTCGCGGAACGAACTCACACCCGAGCGCATCACCGACCTGCTCACGCTGGACCTCATACACGTGATACTCCACAACCACACCCTGAGCGTAGTCGGTGAGGTAATCGATACAGTTGATCCACTCTGAAATCGATGAGTTGTCCCACGCTTCTGTTACAGTGTCGTGGTACAACTCACAGTCGGTCTGTTCATCAACCGTGATCTCGTCACAGTCAAAACAGTACACGACAGTCGGTGAACGCTCAGGAAACTCCTCACGCGCTTGGCGTGCCTCGACGAGTCGTTCACGTAGCGTAGCTGGGTCGGTTAGTGCGCCGCTTTCACTCGTCATTTGAATCACCGACGACAGCGTTGATGCCCTCCTCAAGGGTTCGGTGGAACGTTTCGCCCCACTCGTCACGGACGTTCGACGGGTTACACGTCCCGGTTTTGAAGTACATCGTGTACTCACCGGTCTCCGGGTCGAGTCGGTACATCTCCCACCCTTTACGCTCATACCGAACCCAGACCTCGAAGATGGTGTGCTCATTGTCAATCTTCCCGCGTGACCAGGTTCGGTAGTGACTTTTGTCATCGGCAGTGAACCGGTTAGTCTTCACCTGGATGAACAACACCGGTTGGTCTTTCTGAATCCCGATGACGTCCGCAAGCCGGAACGGGTCGTGGTTCGCGTAGTTAGCTTTTACACGCTCTGCTCGGTACGCTCGCGTAGCGATTTGCCTGGCCTGACGTTCGTGCCGATCTCCCTTTTCGTGCGCCTCAGCAGCTGCATGTGCCGCGCCTCCCTCCTCGCTGTCGTTCTCACCGGAACCATCAGTATCTACACCTTCGTCCGCATCGCTACTCGGATTGTCGGTGGTCGTACGATCTGAATTACTGTCGCTCATTTCAGTCACTGTAGAGGTTAGTGTGACGCCTCGGTGTTGATGGGGTGTCCGCCGTCACACCGGACGTCCGGGTCGGTTTCGACAGCGAACACTCGGGGTGACTCGCCTTGCGGTTTGATCGAGACGAAGTTCGGGGCGAGTTCCGGGTTCTGTGCGCTGGAGAGTTCCTCGGGGTCACCGAAATGAGAAGCATCAACTGTCCCGTGGTACGGCTCAAGAGGAGTTGACCCGAAGTGCTGGATGGTCGTTCGCGGCGTCCGGATCACTATCTGCTGGTCGAATTCCCGGAGTTCAGGTGGAATCCACAATCCACTTTCCCCGATGTGTAACTCACGCTCTTCCAGATCGGCAGTCGTGTAAGTCGTCACGAGGAAGACACCTCCTGGGAGACAGGTAACTGGGAATGCATCGTATTCGTTGTTGGTTCGATAGCGCCTTGAAATCTTGCAAAGTTGGGAAGCACACGAAACCCACTCCCTCCATGGCTGATGCAGGGAAATCCCGTGATTGAAGGGGATTGCTCCCGTCTCTATGAATGCAATGAAAGATGCAGAACAGAGCGACGTAGACCCGGACGAGTGGCGTGAGGGAGTGTACTACGATGCAGGGAGCAGTGAGATCGTCACGGTTGAATTTGATACCGACGAGGGAACCATCACCCTATTCCCGGAGAACAGCGATGAACCACTACACACGTTCCCATCCTACGCCGCGTTCGCTACCCACGCAACAGACCTGCAACGTATCCCAGATCATGCTGTCGAGAATCCCACTACGGTCGTTGAGCGTGCCTATAACAAGGGATTCAGTCAAATCATGGAGCACGACTTAGAGGGTTCAACGGCGTTGCTATACGCTGACCAGCACGTCGAGCTCGTAGATACCCGAGAATAACGCCCCCACTCGTTACGGGTACGGTTGCGGGCGGAATATCGCTGACCAGTCCGGTAGATGTTCAGGAGCGAATACGACAACCAGGAGGAGCAGCCCCGCGAGCACACCACCGGTCGCTACTGGGAACAGTGGCAGTGACTCATCCCACGGCGTCACAGCGGCGGTCATCCTGGTGCGGCGTAGGGTGGTGTACTCAGCTGCGCAGATGATTGTGCAAGCGGTTACTGCAAGCAGGAGCGGTGGTATTCCGGGAACGACTCGCCCAACGAGGTACGCTGGCGGTCCAATTCCGAAGGCGATGACGCCAACGAAGAGAAGCCAGTACGTTTTCCCTGGATGTGAAGCGGAGTTTTGAGCGTGCATGCTGAGCCACCGAGACTGGACAGTCTCTACATCGCCCTAACCACTCTGTTGTGATAATGGTCGTCCTTCAGAAACGACGTAGATCCTGGCGGCGCTGTAGGTGGGCGTGGTTTAATCGGTGTGCGTCCGGTACTGCAGAGTAGCGATGGAAGAACGGTTTGCGGAGTTACTGCAGAAGGCCGTGCGGCAAGCTGGGCGGAAAGCTGGCGAGATCCGTATCGCGTACATCCAAGGGCGGGAAACCGCTCGGGACCGGAGCGGTGCAGACCGGTTTGATCTCCCAGTGACTGAGAAGGGTGACGCGAAGATCGTTTGTCGACGGCACGCTGAACAACGGGCGGTGCCGGTCGATCAACACGGTTCTCCGTCGTGTTTTGAACGTGAGCATGTAGACTGCGAAGGTTGCGTTGAAGACATCTGTGACGGTCACGTTGAAACCTGGTAGTACTAAGATCCCGACGGATTTCTCCGAAGTAACTAAGGAAACGTATACTGGTTTGGACTGTGAAGAACCCACTATGGGAACCGACGACTCAGAGGCAGCATCGACGACTGTCTTGTCAATTGAAGGCGTTCTTGACGGGGTTGTCACGGACGACACTATCAATCGCATCTTGGAAATACACGACGAGAGTCGAGGTTTAGAGGCGACGATGTCACCCCCGGCGGAAGAACGCGTGTCGTACCCTGATGATATGGATGCGGTAGATCGAGTGATGCACGTGCTGGTGAACGAGTCGCTCAGAGAACATTCCGTGGAATGGATTGCACAAGCAGCGGCTCTCCCACCGGACGCAACCAGAGTGATCCTCCGAACGTTGGCAACGGCGGGAGTAGTTATCCCACCGGAAGGAACTGAGAAAGAAGGGTATCAATTGAATCCGTTTTACGAGTTCTACAAAGACACGAGGTATCGAACGGAGAGCCAGTACGACCTGTCTGAAACGACCGAAAAGACGTAGACTGTTGTTTCATTCTGTTCAGAACAGGGCAGATGCTTAAATCAGGGTAGTGATTACGGTGAGGTGAGGATTCACGAATGCCCGACTGCACTCACTGCACCTCGTCGTTCGAAGACGAACTCGCGTATCTCAATCACCTGTGCGACGAACATGCCGACGACCTTACCCGAATCGATAAGAAACGAATTGAGCGTCACCCTGACGTCGAAGTTCCAGGCGACCCGGCAGAACCCACGAACACGGAGCTCGCTGTCCAAGGCGTCATAATCACTATAGGGCTTGTACTCACGGTTGGTCTGCTCTACCTCTTAGCTACAAACGCTGCGAGTTTCTTGTTCTGACTCTTCGCCCGTAGGTTTATTCGTTACCCGATACAACCCTCACATAGAGGAGGGCGAGTGATTCGCACGCATGAACACGGAACCGAAACTGATTGACCCGACCGACCCAGTATTTTCCTACAGCCACGACCCAAGGGAGCCAGACACAGACGCCATCGAGTCGATGCGCGACGGCTTCGAAAACGCCCGTGAACACTTCCCGATGTTCATGGATATCACAGTCGCCATCCAACTGTACATGGATATCGCAGAAATGGCCGATATCCGATTCCATGGCCTATTCGATCACGTTTTAGAGGATCTCGTTGAGGCGGCAGAGACCTACGATGATGCGTATCCGGAAGTTGAACGGCATGTTGGTCATGGTGAATCCGCGTTGCCGAACTGGGAAGCGACGATCGGGTTGAAACTCGATGATTCACTCCTCATTGATGACCCGACTGCACGCGAACGCGCTCAACAATTTGGACAACCGATGCGCATCGTGGATACCATCGGATCACACCGCCCAGTCATCCAACACGCGGACCTTGCAGCGTTGTACCACACGTACCACTCGAACAATGGGAAGACCGAGCTGGTGTGCTCGTACCTCGATGAATCTTTCCTGGAGTACGACTACTGCATGTTCATCCGGCAGGTTGACCTCAGAGATTTCGAAGCTCCTCCAGTGTACTATCTGGCCGAGGCTGATGATGAGTATCGACGATTCCTTGCTGAGTTGATGGAATCGAAAGCGCTCTCGTTGTTTGAGGCTGACCAAACGATGAATCTGGATCATGTCTTCGCTGGGTATGCAGCTCCACTCGCAGTGACTGTCCGAGACATCGAACGACTACAGGAAGACGAACCAGAACAGTAACTGACTCCACCTGTTTCAGGAGTTTCACAACCAATCGATTAAGTAGACGAACTTTCTTAGGCCCTGAACAAGTAACTCAACACGATGATTAAACGACGGAAGGTACTCATCGGCATCGGTGCAGTTGGAGTAGTGTCAGTTGCAGGTTGCATGGATTTACTCGAAGACGGGGTAGAGGCAGAAGCAGCACCCGGGAACGTTGATTCGGATACCGCGAGCGAACTCGGGTATGAACTCGTTGGGTCCGAGGACTACACAATCGACGAGACGCTTGAAATCGCAGGGGAGACCCGCGATGTGAACGTAACTTCTTGGGCGACGACCTACTCGAAAGATGCGAGTGACTTGGAAATGGCCAGTGAAGAGGAGATGGATCAATTCGAATCTGAGGGTGAGGACTTCCTTGAGCAGGAAGGTGCTGGGTTCGCCGTGATTTCAACGCCAAGTGAATCGATTGCTGGTCAGGAGGTCAACCCTGTTGGTCGGATGGACGATGAAGAACTAATCGAGGAGTTCAATGACGAACTGGCCGAAGGTGAAGTCAAGGACACTGATCACGTTGCTGAACACAGCGTAGAAACTCTCGGAGAGGCGGCGACTGCGAACGAATTCGATGCTGTTGTGGAAACTGAAGACGGTGATGAATTCGATATCAAAATCCTCGTGACCGAAGTCACGCATGAAGACGATATCGTTCTTGGTGTCGGCGTCTACCCTGACGGAGTTGATGAGTTCGACAACGCCATCGAACTTACCGAGAACATCACACACCCTGCGGACCTGGAGTCGTAGTCAGATCACCGTTCTTCACGACGCAGTCAACTGGATTGAGAGTTCGACGGCTACTGGTGGCGTAGGGCTGCAACTGGTTTCTTCTCGTTGTCGTCTGTACTGCCGTCGTTGTATGTTTTTGCGCGGCGGTTCACGATCGAGTCGCATGCCGGGCAGAGTGCGAGTTCGCTGCCGTCTTCACCCTTGCAGTAAGTCAACTCGGTGATGTCGTTACCATCCCCACATTCTGGACAAAACATTACAGTCTTCCGGGGGGTATCAGGTGGGCGGTCTGTACCAGTAGCCGAGTTACGGGAGGTCATTATGCGAGTCCACACATTAGATGCGTATAATCTTTCTGAACAAGTGATATTAAGGGTATAACCACCTAGAAGCGGGAGGTGGTACCAAGGACCGTTTAGAAAAAAGTGAGGAACCCGAGTAGGAGCCCGAAGGCGATTACAGCAGTCAATACCATCGCCAAGAGCGGAACGGTCGTCCTGCCATCCTCACTACGCGATTCACAGTCCACTTCTCCTCGGCGCTCTTTCTCGCGTTCTCCACTTTCCTGACCGGCGTGCTCGTCGCCTCCCCTGCCGTCCGAATCATCGCTCTTCTTGTCTCCACCGTCATCCATGGTTGCTGCAACGGCTGCTGTCGACGCGGCAGCTGATGCTCCACACGATGCTGATGCGCCTGCTGAACCTCCGCAAGTCATACATGCACGTTACAGGACGATCCAGAAAAGACTTCTTGTCCACTCTATCACTCTGCAAGTTGGTCTGCATCAGCAGCAGTAAGGCCAGCGTTGCAAATACTAAACACGGTTTCTTCCCCGGTCGGTGCGGCGTGGTGTTTCTCAACCGTCACACGTCGATGCTTCGCGTCAAGTTGTTCTACGTGGAGGATCACGCTCGTCCAGTGACCAACCGTGTGCCCGCCGAGCGGTTCAACGTCACCGGATTCAGGATTTGTATACACTTGATTCGTCACCAGTACCGGGAGATCATACCGTCGTGCGGCTCCTAACAATGTGATCAGTTGTCGAGCAACTTCCCGGAGAACTTCCCCGTTCCCTGCTTCAGCATCACGTTCAAGTCGATAGAACCCTGTTGCACTATCCAGGACGATCAACCCCGCATCAGCAGCGTTGGCTTCTGCATCCTTCACTGCTTTCCCTTGCCCATCAAACTCGTATGCTTCAAACACTTGGATACGGTCAGCGATCTCCGCCTCGGTATCATCGGTTGCGAGGCAACCTTCGTGATTCGAAAGTAGTTGTTGTAACCGTCGTTTCGGGAAGCCTTCAGTATCGATGAATAGAACAGTCTCACCGTTTGCAGCGGCAGTTACCGCGGCGCTTAGTGCGAGATTCGTTTTCCCTGCTCCGGGTGCACCATACACTTGCGTGATCGCTTCTCGTTCAAGCCCACCATTAAGGAGTGAATCAACTGGAGGGGACCCTGTGGGATGACGTGTACTCACAACACACTATCAAAAGCCAAACACCCGTTTAAACCCTCGCACACCGGTTCCGCCAAGGGTTCAGGTGTGAGAGCAATCGTGATGTCTGTACATTCAGAATCCATGACCTCATTTATGTGGAGTACATAGAGGGTCATGAAGAGAATGACGCAGGTGTTCAAAACTTATTCCCGGCTGAAAGCGCCGCTCCGCGACGTCGAAGACACGGTCGAATCCGGCATCACGCTTCCTAACGGGATTGCTGACCTTGACATCAAACGTGTCAACGGAAAACTCCACATTCAATCTGTCCCCACTGACGAGTCCATCGGGCAGTACACACCGACGGCGCTCATCAAGGGCGGTCTATCCGACGAACTAGTTGTCGTCGAGGATGACGGTACGGTCACGCATCAGAGCGTGGGTCAGTACCAACAGAGTAGTAACTGGGGGCAGATGCAAAACGAGGAAGACGAGCTCGACACAACGACACTCACGTACGTCGATCTGTACGGTCGCGGTGATGAGGTACTCGTTCACGATCTACTCCGTGCCGAAATGTTCGACGTACTTTGCCAGTTAGCAACCGTCAGCATCAGTGGGCACGTGAAAGGACTCATACTCAACGACGACGGAGATTTGACCCCAGTCTGGTACGACGCTGGCGGTGAGGAAATCGACGCAGAAGTCTCCATCGAGGAGGTTAACTCCAGAGCTGCCGAGCAAGAAGCATCCTCTGGAATGAACTGGACGCAACACTCCTGAGACACTCTTTACGGGACAACCCGTGGTCGCTGACGTAGACAGTACATGACTGCTAAGTCACAACTTCGTCACTCCTTCCAGGCTTCAAGTGTATAGACACGAGGTCCCTCAGACATGAACTCGATTTCAAATCCATCGGCTTCTAACGTCTCCAACAACTCATCTTCAGTCCCACCTCGCTTTTCGATCAACTGTTGATGCATTTCGATCTGAATGTACCGTGTCTGGTCGTCAGCGAGCGTGGTAGCGGTACTGACTACGGGGAATTCGTACCCCTCAATATCCATCTTCACTATGTTTGGATGAGGTATTTCGTCTTCCCCTATAAGCGAATCAAGCGTACGAGCAGGAACAATCTCCCCAACTCCCCGGTTACTTCTAGTAGATTCGTTGACTCCAGCCATCCACCCAGGGTTTTCGTTCGATGTCGATATTTCGACCTCGTCGTCACAACCCATGAGCATGTAGGGACGGACGATCGCTTCGATGCCATTCTCAGCGAGATTTTCTTTCAACCGTTCCCGTGAGCCAGGGTGGGGTTCAACACAAACGAGTGTGATGTCTGGACAGGCGACACCGATACAACAACTGTAGATCCCAATGTTTGCCCCGAGGTCATAGACGGTGTCTCCAGGTTCGGTTTCTCTAATGAGGTTCCGTATGTCAGTGGGTATTCCGCGTTTCTTGATACTATCGAGTGGGCCTCGTTCTTTTTCGGTCGTTACTCGAAATCGAACGTCTCCCCAGCGCGTACTGAGTTCGTACAATTCTACATCATCTGAGTGAGTTCCCATTGTGCACCCTCTTGGAGTTTGTTTGTTGGTCGGTGTTACTGTTGGAGGTGCTGTTGCAAGAATGTCTCCTGTTCCTCTTCGACTAACTCAACGAACGGTGTTTTCTCGGCTTCATCGTCGATCTTCAACCGGAGTTTCTCATCGAGGATGCCGTTGATGAACGCGCGGATTTCTACTGGCAGGAGCTCTGGGTGTTCATTTGCTGCAGTGATGAGCACTTCGAGGTAGTGGTGTTCCCACGGGTACATGTCGGCGAAGAACTGTGAGATATCAATGTGTTCTCCCGGTTTTGAAAGCACCATCGCTAGAGCGGTCTTGAACGCGTCACTTGGCGGGTATGCGTCAGCCGTGGTGTGGGACGGATCGACAGAGTGGAACGCGCCTGCGTCGCCAGGCCGGTCGTACAGCATCACATCTCCGAACTCGTCGAACACACCTACGACACAATACAACGGGTCATCGGGTTCGTAGTCCGGAGCTTCGTCGTACGGGAAGAAATACCAGGCCTCAATGTCGTCTACATCAACCTCGACGTCTGCGTTGGGTCGGCTCATATACTGAAATAGAACGCGTTCAGTTTTATAACAGTACGGTTACTGAGTCACCACCACTCGATATATTTCGGGTGCTCTGCCGTGCTGTGATTCCCGACTCTTTATTGAAGACCGTGCAGAACAAGTGGTATGTTTGGAGCTGATGAAGCGGGCCGAGGGCCCGTACTCGGATCGCTGTTCATCGGGTTCGTAGACGCACCTGTTGAGGACCTTCCCTCAGGGGTGGCTGACTCGAAAACTCTTTCATCGGAACGTATCACAGAACTCGCAGAGACACTGTACGACGCTCAAGGGGTGAATACAGCCGTCGTTGAGGTCACGCCGCAAGAAATCGACGCTGAAGATGCGAACGTAACGCGGTTGACTGCCGCTGCGATGGCGGAGGCGATTTCGGACGCTGCGGTCAGCGATGACGGCGTTGTTGATGCCTGTCACCCGGACCCAGTGGTCTTCGCGGACATGGTAACTGCACATGTCACCAGAGAGGATTCCCCGACGGTGAACGCTCAGCACGAAGCTGACCTGGAGGTCCCGCAGGTAATGGCTGCCAGTATCATAGCCAAGTACGAACGCGAACAACAGATTGCAGAGCTCCGCGATGATCACGGGGCCATTGGAAGCGGTTATCCGAGTGACCCGGACACGCAAACGTTCCTCCAGTCGTACGTCGAAACGTACGGCGAACTCCCAGGGTTCGCACGGCGATCGTGGCAGACCAGTCGAGATGCGGTGACTGCCGCGAAGCAACGTCACCTCGACGAATTCGCTGAACGCCCTGACGCGTAGCCGTTGAGTGCACACAACATCCGGAATGCGTCTGCGTGACTGCCCCTGAGATTACAATTCTTCTTATACGACCACACGTTACAGACGGATACGATCCCTATGTCACTCGTTGATTTCGGCGTGTTCCTAGCCACAATCCCTGATGCTGCACGCCTCCTGGTCATTCCAGTGTTTGCATGGATCGCTTGGCGAGACATCAAAACCCGCCGTGTCCCAAACCATGTTTGGCCCCCACTCCTCGCGGTCGGTCTCGTACTGTTCCTCTGGGACGCATGGAACGCGTGGGGAACGTTCGACTGGCAGTTCTTCGCTATCCCCGCTGCGATCAGTATTTTCGTTGTGATCCCGGCAGCGTACTTCATGTGGTTCATCGGCGGGTTTGGTGGTGCTGATGCGAAGGCTATCATGACGCTGGCGGTGTTATTCCCGACGTACCCTGGCTACTACATCGGCACATCGGTGTATCCGGTTGTTGAAACACCGCTTGGGAGTTTCGCGTTCACAATCTTCCTTAATGCTGTCCTGGTCGCACTCACAATCCCAATCGTGCTGGGTGTCCTGAACGCGGTTGAAGGCTACCGGTCGAAAGTCATGTTCCTCGGACGGGTTCAATCTGTCGAGGATGTCCCATCGATCCCTGGCCGGTTGTTGGAAACACCGGACGGTTTCACTCGTTCAGGCTTGGATCTTGACGCGCTACGCATGTATCTCCGTTGGAGAGGCGTTACGCTGGAAGACATTCAAGGAGACCCAGGGGCTTTCAGGCACCCTGTCACGATCCCCGAAACCCCGAACGACCCGACAGACGGTGCGATTAAAACCGACGGTGGTACGGTCCCCCCTGCAACGGAACGCGCTGAGGAGAGCACTCAAGAGACCAACAACGAAGAGGTTCTCGAAGAGGGGGATGCTGAGGAACAACTAACTGAGATCAGTAGCGATGAACGAGAGTTGGACAGTGACGGTGAGCTGGATTGGTGGGGTGCGGAAGCGTTCTTGGAGGACGTCGGGTACGCATACGGGACAACCCCTTCGAACCTCCGTGACGGGTTGGAGGTCCTGGTGAAGAACGAGACAGTGTGGGTTTCTCCCGGTACTCCGTTCATGGTACCAATTTTCGTTGGGCTGCTTATTGCTCTCGTGTACGGGAATTTACTGTTTGCTGTGTTGGCGTCCGTTGGTCTCCTGTAACGCTCTGGTGTGGTGTGCTTTCACGGAGCCTGACCTCCCTCCGAAGTTTCATGAAAGCAACTTGCAAATCTTTGTAGTAATGAGCATCCGGGACTATCAACCGACGCACCGTGAATCGGATGTGGTGCATTTCATGAAAGTCGAGCCAGACCGGCCAACGACACCGGGACGGTTAGCGAAACGCATGGGTATCCATCCGGATATTGCTACGACGGCGTTAGAGAATTTGGAAATGATTGGATGCGTTCAGAACGTTGGTGGTGACAAGTACGTGTTCGTGAAAGATCCGTTGGATGCGGTGTGAGTTGTCAGAGGACACCGGATTCGTAGTCGTCGAAGAGGGTCTTGATGACAGCACCCGGGTCATCACCTTCGATGACCTCAATTTCGGCTTCGATTGCCCATCCGAGGTTCGGGAGAAGTCTGAGAACCCGCCCGACATCGTCGTGGATGATTGCTATCAGATCAGTATGGGACTCCTGGTATGATTTGTCTTCGCCAGTATAACTGCGGAAGGTTTCGTGACCTTCGGCTGCGACGATCGGTGTTGTCTCCGGGAGTTTGTCAATCTCAACGTAAGAGAGTGGGCGTGCTGGGAGTGATTCCATGATGACAGCGACGTGCTGATCCAAGCACTGCGGATTAGAGCACTCGTAGTGGACTTCTCGCATATGCTTCGTTCTCACCCTCGACGCCTTAGGTGTTTGCAAACCCACTTTAATCCCGTTTCGAAGGGGCGTAGCGGTGGTGTTCAGGAATGTAGCGCCGGTCATTTTGATACCATTTAAACCGGTGTGCGGCGTTACATTGTACATGGCGAAGTACTCCACTGGAAAGTCGGGTTCGTCCAGCGGTGGTGAGACGTGTGAACTTTGCGGGGAAAGGAACTCGTCGTTGAGTGAAGCGAGTATCGCTGGTGCCACCCTACAAGTTTGCCCTGACTGCGCCCCACACGACGACTCAACTCCTAACACGACCGGTTCTGACGGGGCGGGTGAGTCGGATCGGAAGCGTGATGTGGTCAAACGAGCGACCGCTGAGACAGCAACGTTGTGGGATAGCGACACGACTCACTGGGAGCAAGATGGGGCTGGATATGACGATGACCCGCTTCCATATCTTATTCCTGAATACGCAGAGGTTGTCAAGGAAGCTCGTGAAGACGCGGGTCTAGACGTCTCGGAGTTGGCGCGAACCATCGAGGTGGACGAGTTAGCGGTTTTGGCGGTTGAGCGTGGGAAAGCAGTCCAGAATAACGTTGGTGGGGGTGTGATCGAGGCGTTGGAGGATGAACTCTCGATTGATCTGAAAGCGTAACTCTACTTCTGACGGATATTCACCGGAGTGCTTTCTTCACCGGTTGGTTGACCCCTTTGTTTCCACTGGAGGTTCAGTACTTCTCATTGTTTGAGACGAAGAGAAGTGCAGGTTTCCACAGAGCTGTTCTGACGATTTCTGGTGGTCAGTGGTTCTGAAAGAGCAGGTTCCCTACTTCGGCCGGTCGAATCGCACGGTTTCCAAATTCCGTGGTGCTTCAGCAGGCACCCCAACCTCTTGACGGATTGCTCGGGAGAATTCCGTCACCGATCCCGGATCACCGTGAACACACATGACTTTCCCTGGTTTCGGTGCCATTCCACTGACGAAGTTCATGAGCCCGGCGCGATCGGCGTGTCCAGAGAAGCCGTTCACCGTCTCTACACCCATGTTCAGTTCGACCGTCACTCGCTGGGCTCCTCCCCGACCTGACTGTAGTGTTTCTACCTCAATTTCGCGTTCTCCCCGTTGGATTTGCCGACCGAGTGTCCCATCGGCTTGGTACCCGACGAACGCTAGCGTCGAGGCAGGGTCAGCTGCAAGGTAGCGTATCCAAGACATAATCGGCCCGCCCGTCATCATACCGGATGTTGTAAGGATGATTGCTGGCCCACCGTCAACGACGCGTTGTCGTTCATCGTCCCCACCGTCAATGTGGTTGAACGACGGGTGGAGGAACGGATTATCCCCGTGTTGGAAGATGCGCTCGCGGACTTCGTCCCGGAGGTATTCAGGGTATGCCGTGTGGATCGCGGTTGCCTCCCAAATCATCCCGTCAAGATGGACGGGTATTTCTGGGATATCTCCATTCCGCATAGCTTCTTCCAGGACGAGCATTATTTCTTGCGAACGCCCGACGGCGAACGCGGGAATCAGGACTTTCCCACCCTGTTGGTACGTTTCGTTGATGATGCGTTTGAGTTCCTCTTCGGCGGTCGCTTGATCAGCCTGGGTGTCGTTGTCTCCACCGTATGTGGACTCCATGATGAGCCCGTCTGCGCTTGGGAACTGGTTGACAGCGCCGTTGAACAGTTTGGTATCTTCGTAGTGGATGTCACCGCTAAACACCATTCCAGTTTCCCCGTCGTTGATGTTGAAGTGCGTCACGGCTGAGCCGAGGACGTGCCCGGCGTTCTTCATCGTGATGCGGATGTCCGGTGCGATCTCTGTGATGGTGTCGTAGTCGAGTGTGATGGTGTGCTTGAGCGCTTCTTTGACATCACGTGATTCGTACGGTGGTGTTCGGCCTTGCTTCCCGGCAACTTTCAGGTAGTCCAGCAGCAACAACCCCATCAAGTCGCGTGTCGGTTGCGTGCAGTAGACAGGCCCATCGTACCCGTACTTGTACAGTAGCGGGAGGAGTGCAGAGTGATCGAGGTGGGCGTGTGTTAGGACAACTGCGTCGATCGTGTGCGCGTCGGCAGTGATCCCTTCTGGGACTTGGAGGTACGGGGTGTCATCTGATCCGGGTTTATCACCACAATCAACGAGGATGCGGGTTTCCCCGGTATCAAGGACGAATGCAGCGCGACCGACTTCGTGAGCGCACCCGAGGGCAGTGACGCGAACGTAGCGTTCTGAGGCAGTCGATGGGCGGTGGATTTGCCGACCGATCCGTTGGAGGACGTCACGGCGTTCTTCGCGCTCGTATGTGAGGAAATCACGGACACTCCGAACTGTTGAGGATTCAAGCGGTGGGGTGCGGAGGACTTCAGCGTCCCATCCGGTTTTGGTTGTGATTTGCTGGAGGGTCGTCGCACCGCGCCCAATCACCATCCCAGGTCGCTCTGCTTCGATGAACAATTCACTTGTTTCTGGATGGAAGTCGATGTTGGTGATGCCGGCTTGTTCCGGGACGAGTTGTTGAATGATGGCTTCAGCATCACTTTCACTGGCTCGAATATCCGGGTCAGGTCGGATCGTGATTTGCTTTTCGAGTTGAACCGCTATCTCTCGAATAATACCGGGGTTATCGCCGAATTTCTCAGGTGTTGTTGTATAGACGACGAGCTCCGGTCCTTCGTACACAGCGTCGCTGATCTCAATTTCTGGCGGGACGATACGACTGATTTCGTCTGCGAGGCCATCTTGCCTCGATTGCGTAGCACTCATAATAGGCTCGGAAGAACGGGGCTTGTTCTTGTCATACGGTCGCTCCTCTACCTATTAAAACCTTACTGCGATTCGCTGGGAGGGAATACCGCCCCAACCCATGGGCATGCTCCCCTATCTTCAGCCACCACCTACCCAGAGTCTCTCCCATCACTTCGGTTCTCACGCACCCTACCAGGAACAGTACTATGAAACCTGTGGAATCAACTGACAAAACGACCGTCAGCTCTCGAAGACGAGGTGGTTAGTAATCGTCGAGAGAGGTCTGCGACTGAGGAGTGTGGCCGGTAATCGTTGCGAGTTTCCGAAGCGTTTCGTCAAACACTGGTTTCGTCCCTGGGTCATACAACGTCGCAGCTGGGTGCAAGCAGGGCATGACTGTTCGTTCACACCCAGCAAACTCTCGCGTGATACATGTCCCTGCAACCTCGGTCACACTCACACTCATCCCCAGTAACGTTTCTGTGGGGACCTTCCCAACCGGGACGATTACAACTGGGTCAACCACGGTGATTTCATCACGGAGGTACGCGAAGCAATTCTCTCGCTCCTCTTCTGTCGGATCACGATTCCCTGGTGGTTTACACCGTACTGTATTCGTGATCCGGATATCACGCCGATTAATGCCGTTACGAAGCAACGCTTTAGTCAGGACGTCCCCGCTTTGACCGACGAACGGTTTCCCACGCGCATCCTCGGATGCGCCGGGTGCTTCACCAACGATAAGGATCGAAGCGTCTTCTGGCCCGGTTCCGTTCACGATCTGCGTCCGATTTTCGCATAACTCAGCGCATTTTGTACAGTCAGTTGGTGTTGGTAGAGCTGCATCTGGACCTGGATCTGAAGCGGCCGGAGACGTGTTTGAGTGAGGGTTCGGTGAGTCTCCACCGGTCATACATGTACCGAGTCACCATATCACTGTTAACTCTCGCATTCCCACGACGCAACCGTCACACTACCATTCAGTCGGCTAACGCGGTGGGTTCTTCACTCTCATCCTCACCGACTGGTCTACAGTAGAACAGTCCGTTCGAGAATGTAACGATGACACCGTCACCAACACTGTAATCACTTGTTCTAGGCAGTTTCAGTCCAGTATGTCCGAGGGAGTCGAGTTCGATCCGGCCGAACTTTGTCACAGTCCCCGCGACCGGCCCGGTTTTCAGTGCGTGAACGACTTCCGGGTCAATATACCCGATGTAGCTAAGTTCGATCTGCTCCGCACCAGGTGGGATGGTATTCATGCCTCTGAATGAACTACCATGTAGAAAGTCTTCAATGCTTTCCTTCCCTTTCCGAGTTTCCATTATTTAGTCCGAAGCAACGCCTGTGGAGACTGCAACCGCTGTGTCCACCGATGGTGGCGATTCCTCGTCTATCATCGTGGATGCAAGTCGCGTCACAGAAACAGGAAGCCCCGCCCTCAAGGAAGCAACACGCAGTGTTGCTGAGTAGGGCGGGGTAGTTCACGCAGCAGTCTTTGAATCGCCTCTACAACCGACCGGACAGCGCTGATCGAGCTTCCCATTGAGCGGCACAGGATTCACATTGCTTCACTGGGTACAGCGATGATAGTTCGACGTCCTCTCCACACTCACATTCAATGGTGACTGACCACTGAACGCGGACACGCCGACTGAATGCATCTTGAACCTCACCTGTTGTAGTGGTTTCAATGACGTATGGTGCTTGCTCACCGGGTTTCTCATCGTTTTCACGTTCTGTTTCATGGTTCGGATCGTGGTTGTCTGAGTTAGACATGAATATCGTTCGGGATGAGGCTCTTATCTCTTAGTAGGGTGCCAGTGTTATCGAAAACGAGGAACACGCGTTTCTCGAACGTGAATGCTTTCCCATCTTGGCAGGCAATCTGAACCGTGTACGGCGGGTCGCCAGTCAAGTCTGCGTAGTATTTACACGCGGTAACGAAGCGATCAACTGCGGGAGGGTCAAGCAGGGCTTCCAAGACGTACGCTCCCGTGATGCTGTCTGTAATGGCAAGCACACCAGTTCCCGGTTTTTCGTTGTTGCCTGTTTGCAATCGGTATGTGACGTCAATCTCTCCTGCCGAGAGCTGCTCCCCGTCACCGCCCTCAAGATGGTGGGAGAACGTTTCACTGATGATAGCCACCTCAATCGTGAGACGGGGTTGAGTTTCCTCACCGGACCCACCGGCGGATAGGTTGCGGACATCTACTTGGCACTCGGTGCGGTTCATGCTCCTATTTCGTGCTATGGAGTTACAAGGTATGAATGCTCGGATGCGACGAGTGCCCGGAGTTATCTGGTGACTCTACCCCACTGCACTCTTCTCAACGGAACCGAGTGATCAGGGTTGTAATTTGCTCCCAGTGGCGGATTGCTCGGTCAATAATCTGGTCGAAGGTTTTCTCGTGAGTAACAGGATCGCTTCTGGAGGGTACCGCTTCGTCTTCCGACCTGTCTTCATAGGCGTTGAACGTCGTCTGTGTCGTTGTTGGAGCCTCTCCATACAAGACGTACGGGAGGAGGACGTGTCCAGCGCAGATGAGAAGCACTAGAAGAATCGGGGCAAGGAATAGGCCGTACAATCCAAGAACGCTCGGTCCGATGATGTACGCGACGATTAGCACGCCGGTGTGCGTAGCATCCCCGCTGACGAACGCCCGGATGAACGTGTCTGGGATGAAGTCCACGATAACCATACTGAGAACGAACAACAACACGATAGGCCCGATGAATTCAGTCTGTTGGGTTAGGAAAGCGGTTCCCAGCAAGTACCCGGTGAGTGGGATGTAGACGAGTTTAATCCCGAACACGGGGATGAGGCTACCGAACCCGGCGAGTGCCCCGAGGAGACCTGGGAACGGGATTTGAACGGGTCCTGGGGCGTACAGGTTATAACCAGTGAAGAGAACAATCGCAATGATCCCAGTAGCGAATACGTTGACGATATTCCCGAACAGTGTTGCGGAGAGTTCACGATCGGCCATGCGAGTGAATTCATCCAGCACATCATCTTGATCGAGGGTGTCAATGATCCAGTTTTTGAGTCGTGGCCCGTCAATGAGCATCGAGTAGACGAGCACTAGCATGACAAGAAGTTGGACGAATGCTGAACTGAGGGTGCTGACGACACTCGTGACGCTTAACACACCTTCCATCAGGTCAGTTTCGTTCTGGAATTCGACGAGAATCGAGTGTAATTCTTCCTGGTCCAATCCTTCGATATCGTTGTTGAGGAGCAAATCGTTGATAATCGCCTCTTGGGAGTCGTACGTATCGAGGAATGACTGGACTTCAAGAATAATGACTGTCAGTGCGTACCCGGAGAGAAGCACAAACGGAAGTCCAAAGAAAAAGATGGAGAGCGCGGCCCGTGAGCGCCGAGGCAACCCGAACTTCAGAAGACTCCGGTAAATCGGGCGGATTGCATAGTAGAGGAAGACTGCGAGAACGAACACCGGGATGAAGTCCCAAGCGATGTACGTAGCCGTCAGTACCAAGGCAATGAGCCCGGCTCCAACCCCAATTCGATGAATGAGGCTACGCTTCTCACGCTCCATTCAATCTGAATGAAGAGTCGTGCTCGTAAGAGAATATGCCTTCTGGGAGCGCGAACCAGGAGAAACTGGGAACCCTAACACATTCCTTTCAAGGTGACGTAACCAGAGTATGTACTACGTTGTCGGGTGTTCAGACTGCTCCGCGTACTGGATTCTTGAGGGTGAGCAAGAGACGACGACCTGCCGGTCGTGTGGAACGCGCCACAAAGTGATGAAGTTGAAACGATTCATTGAAAGTCCTGACAAGGCAGTGGTCCGTGAAGCCCGAGCGGAGTTACTTGCAGAGAAAGCTGGGTACGGTGACGAGTACCGCGAACAACGTGACTCACACTTCGACTAGATTCAAACTACACATCCTCTGTACTCTCCCCGGTCCGGACAACGTACCGATTCTCTTCGAGATGTTCAACACCCGGGAGGTCTTCTAACTGCGGAAGGTCTTCAGCATCTGGCGGGTCGGGCAACTCCTCCAACTCCTCTTCACTCCACTTTTCTTGAGGTAGACGAGGGTCACTCATGTGTATATTCTGTGTAAAGTTGCGGTCTCGTTTGAAGGTTTGTCTACCCAGGCAGTTGAATCAGTTATTTCCGGTTACATCAATGTGCTTTTGCAGAACTCAATGCACTACCAGTGGTGAGATCAATGGTAGAACTCATGGATGGAGTAAGCCTGCACTAACTTTTGACTGTTCGAAATTTTCCTTTTACAGAGGAAAGTATGTACTGAGTATCTAAAGGGATGGAAGTCAATGTTTGGCGCAGTATGGCAACTGAAACTCCGCGACCGACCGATGTGAGAGAATACGTCGTCCAGATGCGCGGCCCCATTACGATCGGTGAATTACAACAGGCGCTCGAAGATGTAGAGTCCGATGTGGAGGTTCGATCGTTCCAAATCGGGTTCACTGTTGACCGCGAAACACCCGTATCCTTACTCCCGCAAGGTGTTGAGGGCGACGTCAAAACTCTCAAAGAACCACCCGCCAAAGGGGAAGAACCCGGTGAGGAAGAGCTGGAAGACGTTGAGATCGAGGACACTTCCAAGGAGATCCCGGAAAGCCCGACTCCAGATGACCTCGACTTTGATCAACTGGACCAGTACGAGTATCAGACGCTGCAGAAAGCAGCAGCCAGTGTCGGGATCAAAGGGAATCAGAAACGTGACGAGTTAGAGCGTGAACTCCGAAGTCACGTGGGAGAAACAGTGCCAGGACCCTCGTTACCCCTCCGCCCAGGTCACGACCCGTTCTACCTAATGCGAGTGATTCAGGACGCTGGTGGGTGGGTACTGACCGATGAGATCCGCGAGGGAATACAATCGGGTTGGGGTGTGAACGAGGATACGATCGTGACCACATTGTGGCAACTGACCGACCGCGGGCTGGTTGAGAAGCGCCAATACGACGAAGATAAGCGGAAAAATGAGTACCGTGTGACTGATGAGGGTGAGGAAGTGATTGAGAAAGCAATCACGTACGCTGAAGAGGAAGGCATCGAAGAAGCAGTGCCGGCGTAGTCGCTTTCATCTGCAAAGAACACGGTAGCCCAGAGCGGTTA
>LKMJ01001063.1_pt1 | contig 23433 bp, 24 predicted proteins | sample 643391 | NCBI WGS metagenome assembly LKMJ01 (sample SAMN04112250, study PRJNA286221) | soda lake metagenome | biome: soda lake; feature: Kulunda Steppe; material: water; isolation source: sample PL-Br10 brine of Picturesque Lake | place: Russia: Kulunda steppe | collected 2010-07
GACCTTTGCGACCCAACCACTTGAGAACACACCAATAATCCGAGAGGAAGACGATGGTGATGTCGCCTTCTTCGTCGAAAATGACGCGCCCCCAGTGTCAAAGATATGGGTTGAGTATTGCAACATGATTGAGGAGATGGTCGGAGATCCCGTTCTCGGGACGCAAGAGATCGACACTCGGACACTCACACCCGATGAGTGTGGGTGTTCCAAACTGACGGGCCAGATTGCAATCGAGAGTACGGAATCAATCCCCGGTATAACGTTCTTTTCGTGTGAGGATTGTGGTCATATTTACGGAGTGTACAAAGCTGGCAAACGAATCTATACAGACGTTGTTTTAAGTGCTGATTGGGTCTTTGGCGGTCAGTCTCCTCCAGTCCCGATGGAGATCGATTCCGACTCCGATTATCTCATCCGGACTGATGGCACTACAGATGACCGTTCCAGCACGGCCACCGCAGTGCTCTCAGAAACTGGCGCACGAGCCGAAGGAGGAGTGGTGAGTCGGTACGAGCCAGAAGAGCAAGATGCCCTCCTTTACGTGGCAGATTCCGAAATTGCGGGATATTTGTCGTGGGAAGTGATTCAAGGCAACTGGCTCCTCTCTCAGTTGTTCGTCCTCGAGGAGTATCGCGGACACGGAATTGCGTCCACGCTGGTCTCAACATGGTACACCGATATCTGTGACGTCGACACCTACTACGTCGATGATCCCGCGTCCGAGGGTCGGTCAGTGATCGAGTCTGTTGGACACTTCAACATTTCGAACCCCCGGGCATTCGAAGCAGCCTCGCTCACACCAGCCATCGTTGCACCAGAAGACGTCGTGACTGGAAGTCTGATCTAGTGGGTGCTTCTCATCAACAAATCGCTGATGAGGCGGCTACCCATGTATAGCCGATCGTACGTTATCCGTAGAGGATTCAATGCGCCTCGGAATCGGAGTAGCCATGCTCATCACACAGGTGATCAAGGAACGCGTGCGGAGACGTGGTCACTCCCGTTTTGGAATAGTCGAAATTCGGACAATCGTACCCCGGTTCCAATCCCTGTTCGACTTCCCACGCCACGTCCGCTTCTCCATCTACATCGCCTTCGTCGGCGTTCTTTCCACCAGTGGCGTCGAACCCCATGAGATTGAGTTCGCCGAGATATCCCCCGGTGCGCGGCGAACGATGTTTCGTCAACGACAGTTCCAGAGCACGAGCCGTGGAACTTGGCGGGATTACGTTAAATCCCCAAATGCGGAGTCTATTTCGTCAATTGACACGACTAAATCCTCCTCATTGAAATCCGCTTCGTGTGTCTCCCGCTTCGCGGCCCAATACCGATACTCTCCGTAGATCTCCCCGCTCCTTTTCCCAAGCACGATCTCAGCGAACACGTTGTCGCCAAAGGCGTACCAGAGATAAGGGAAAAGACTGTTCGAGGTCTGGGCCAGCGCCTCTCCGCATCTGAGGTACTGGTTGACGACCTCGTTCGGTCTGTTGCGGATCTTCTCTATGCGCCGTTGGAACTGTTGCTGGGCCTCAGAACGGTTCTCCTTCAACTGCTGCTTCAACTCGGTTCGATTCCGGATTTCGCTGTGGAGCATCTCAAGGTTTGACTCCAAGGGATCCTTCGTATCCTCGTCGGGGGCATCCGAATCCGGGCTCATAATATCAATGAGGGTGCCTAACTCGTCCAACCATTCACAGAAGGGCTCCTCATCCAACCCATACCTCTCTGCCGTCTTTCCGAACCGGTTGTAGTAGTCCCTTGCATTTCTGCTGTCACTGTACGCCAACACGAGTATATGCGCGATGGCTAGTTTCACTTCCGACGGTAAGCCTTGGTAGAGATTCGAGTTCATTCCTCGTTGTAAACTCTCGACCATCTTGTCTGGGTTTGGTATATTGTTGGATTTCAGTTCGTCCGTGTTGATGTCGCCTGACCAACCGTTGGCCAGTTCGGAGACGAACGCCTTAGCGTCGAAGTTGAGTAGTATGTCGAACGTGCCGGAGAATACGTCAGTCTTAAAATCATCTTCGATGCCGAGAAGCGATTTCGCCAAGTCCCCGATGACCTCCGTTGGATTTTCGAAGAAGAATCGCTGTGCATACACTCCGAAGACGAAAACGCCCGTTTTCGCCGCATCGACACCCTCTAGTTCCTCAATGAACGCGTCCTTGTCCATTTCGGCGTGAATATTCGAGAGTTGGTGGATTGCGAGGTAGAGATTCGGGTCGAGAAAGCTCTGATTTGACTCATCAGCAAAAAATTTATTCTGTGGCAATTCCTCTTCGTCCACCGACCGCAGCTCCTTCATTTGAGACTCGTAGCTGTCTACCCACTTCTCTGCGTAGTTCTTGAAAGAGGTTCTGTGATTCTCGGAGAGCTCACTCTCTACGAGCTGACTCCTGATGTAGCGTTTCACGTATTTATCGGCCGTGAACAGACCTGACCGCTCCTCTGAGACTACCCCCTTGCTCTCTAGGCTTCGCAGGATCTCCTTGCATTCGCCCCTTGTCTTACCGACGGTCATCGTGACGTCCCGGTAATCCAGATCGATCAGATGCGAACTACCGTGGAGCAAATCCCTCTCTTCAGCCGACAGCTTATCGTCGTAGACGCTCGACCAGAGCGTCTCCAACTCATCGCCCGAAAGCGGTTCCTTTAGCTGACCCTGCTCTAATGCGAGTTCGATGGCGATGGGGTTCCCGTCGTGGATCCGGTGGATTACAGCCGCCTCCGACTCGTTGATATCGTCTCGGACGGTAGTCAGATAGTCAATCGTTTGGTCTTCATTGAGGCGCCCGATCTCGTACTCCGCGCTCCGCTCGCGCTCACATCGTTGGAATCCGTGTGTCAGCAGAGTCGTGTTATCCGGGAGGTCTCCGAGTTTTGACACCCAACCGAAGCCATTGACTGGCTTCTCGCCGTGGTGGTTGATGAACAGGACGAGATGTTCGTCAGTTTGATCGGCGACCCGTTGCAGGTACGTCGTTGCGCGGGAATAATCCGGGCTCTTTTCTTGGGTAGCTCCGCCGCCGGTTCCGAAAACCGACGCAGTGAATGATGTTAATTTGCTAATGCGATAACGGATAGTTGATAGTTCCTTCTGCAACTCCCACCGCAACGTGGTCATTACCTCGTCGTAATCCCACTCAGAGAGATCGATAGAAACCACCTTGTAGTCCTCTTGCAGGTCGTTTCGAAGATTCTCCGTGAACGTCGCCACGATGGCTTTCTTGCGGATATGAAGGTGGTCAGGTGTCTGGTTGGCGATTAGATTCCGACAGTCGGCAATCTCGCCGCTCCTTTTCATTGGTTGAACTGTATTTTATCCCGACAAGATATGAGTTCCGATTATAGCTCTCTCGACGGATATGTGGCCCCGGTCGAGGTGGTTGACAGACTTCTAGACGAAACGGTAATTTGTAGAAATCGAAACTCACAACCTCTGCCGAATGTTCTGCAAGGATTTATACACCGAAATGTAGTTTATCAAGAGTGGCAAACGCACTCAGACGAGAGCCATACATCTAGCCGTAAACCCCTGGGTGAAGGGTCGGAAAACGCCCCTGCACGAAATCGGATTCGGGTGGTGGTTCACCCAACCGGACACGTATGGGCGCCTCGCCGAGCAACCCCCGCTCGTCACAGGCGTCAAGGTGCGCAGTCAATGTCTCCAATACGTCGAGCCACGGACGAAGCCAACCGAACCGATCACACAGCGTTCGATAGTCTAACTCGGAAATCGCATTGCAAACGTCGTCGTCCTGGTCGTCGACACCGATGATCTCCCAGAGGACGCTTTGCATTCCCCCTACAGTGACGGCATCGAAGTCGGGATGAGATCGCGATCCTTCGCCGACGAACCACGGAGAGAGATGAGCCCGCCACTTCCGGTCATTGGTGCGCTCGACGAAGTCGAACGCCTCGAGTTCGCCGATTCGTCGATCGTACGTGCTGGCGGAGATTCCCGCTCTCGAAATGATCTCCGAGCGGCCGATCGGTTCGTCCGACTGCAAGAGTACCTTTACGATCTTACCAACCGACGGTGGAAGATCGGGAAGGAGTCGCGATGCCGGGAGGTGAGCCACGCCGTGTTCGAGATCACGCACCCGGATGGGCTGACCGTCGGTGTTCGCCCGAGCGAGATGAAGCATTGCCTCGGCGACGTCGTATGGCGACCCACGGAGGACGCCTTGCCCGGTCACGGCCAAGAGAAGACGGACGACGTGACGGAGGTCACGACTTCCGCGAACGGTATTGAAGTGCTTCCGCTCGGCGAACTCCTGGACTACGTGGCGGATCCCGGCGTACGTGTTCGCAACGGCGACGGGAATGTCAAAGGTGATCGGGTCGTACGGGCGTTCGTCGAGCGCATCGTCCTCGGCGGTCGCCTCGAGGGCATTACGGATCACATCTTCCGTCGCAGAGATCGCGGGGCCCGTGAAAATCCACGTCGCCGTCGTCGTGACCGCGGGGTCGGTCGAATCGACCTCGGGCGGCATCGCGAAGTTTACCTTGTCCTCACGAGATTCGAACATACAGCGATAGGCGGAGTGAACCCCGTACGCACCGTGTTTCGGTATTGTTCGCTCGATAAACCGTTTGAAGTCGTCGCGAACATCATCCTTGCGGAGAAGGGTTTCAGTGTCGGGGAAGCGGATGTTGATCGTGACGTCGAGATCGAGTGCGTGGTACAGGTGGGTTGCCGTGGTGAGGAGACCGTGAGCATCGGCGAAGAGAGCTGCACGCGCGTCAGAATCATCAGAATTCGTTAGCTCGGCAAGTCGTTCGAGAAGGGTAGCTCGGACGCCGAGAAAGCGGCTGCGGAACTGGTCGTACTCGAGTTGTTCCTCACCGAACCAACCGATTTGCGTTCGTTGTTGTAGCGTTCCGAGTGTATCTTCGAAAGCGCCGTCGAATACGTTCTCGAAGTCGTCGCCAACGGCACTCGGTGTAATGATTTTGCTGAACGCCTTGGGCGAGAGTAAGGTTGTTGCAAGGCGAACCAGTGTGGGGAGGGGGCCACCCCATTGAGAGATGGCCAACACCTCGTCTTCGAATCCCGAGAGATAGGAGACACGTCCATCATCGAATTTCTCGATGGGGTCATCGACGAGGTTGACACCCTCGACGCGAGATGGAGCAAGGAGACGGCGATGTAAGTCCCACGGACGAAGGTGACGCTCGGTATCTGTATCGCCCAACCACTGGATGTAGCCCTCTTTCGTCGCATCACCGGTCGCTGCAAGCCACTCATCTGCCGTTGGAGGTTTTTCACCCTCCCCTATCTTGTGGGGATCGGCGGGACACACTGTACCTGCAGAACGATGAGGGGTGGCCGTAAGGTGCAACTCGTCGAGTCTGGATTGGAAGGGATCACGGAGGCGGTAGTCAGCCGTAATAAGCTCTTGGGCCGTCTGACCGTGGGGAGTTAGGCGCACACGATTGTAGCGTCCACGCCTGTCAACGGCGATGAGGTCGAGTTCTTCGAGATCACCGAGATACCGAGAGATGGACTCCTCAGCGAGCCCTACCTCTCGATCGCACACCAGGTCACGCTGCTCTCGCCACCCGGTCTCAGAAAGGTTCGCAAGGAGGCGAAGTCGCCCGCCGCCGGCCTGTAAGTTGCGGATGCACTCCCACACTTCGAGTGGTTGGGAATCCGCGTTAGAGGGGCTTGTCTGGTGGTTCGAGTTGCGGTTGTCCGTAAGGTAGTCTCCAGCCGAGAGATGGGAATCGCACCACTCGGGATGGAGGCGATCGAGGTGGGCGTACAGGCTGGGTGGGACGACGAGATCGATGTGACATCGGTCTGCGAGCGTCGAGAGAGCGTCGAGAGTACGTTGTCGCGTTTCTCGGTGGCGTTCCTCCTTCCACGTGGACGCGTCTAGCTCGATGACGAGACGCGGCGTGAGATCAGCCAACTCCAGGAGCCGAAGTGGGCCGTCCTCAAGGTCGTCGACGCCGGAGTCGTACAGACCGCGTTGGGTGCAGAACCCGACGAGATCATCGATGATGTTCTCGCGAAGCCAGCTGACGTACTGACGGCGTTGGTCGGTACCGGGGAAGGTTTCCTCGTCGATCTCTCGTCCGTGGAAGCGGACAGCGTAGTAGGCAGCGAGGTCAGAATAGACTCCATCGAAGGCGCCGACGCCAGCATCGAGAAGGAATTCACGAAGATGGCAGACGTCGTGAACGTGATCGGTTAGGTAAGGGCTGTCGTCGATGAGTTGGTGGACTGCACACCCAAGAGAGGGCAGCAGCTCTTCGAGGGCGGCTGGCAGCCAGTCGCTGACCTGTGGCCCCACGTCTTCGAGGCGAGCCGTTTCCGCCGGCGGCTCGTGATGCCGATACGGCCGGGTGTGGATCCCGGATTCGGTACTCTCGTCGGGGGGCGTCTGGCCGTCGTATGGGCCTTCCATGCGGTGCTTTCGCTAGCACAGTGTCCACGACGGTGGGTGACGGTTGGTGCATTGAGCGTGAGAGAGTAATGCCTCTGACGCACCAATAGGCTTTTACCGTCCCACCGCGAAGAAGGGGGTGTCCAACCACTCCTTCCTCGCGGTTCCATGTCGTTAGCCGTGCATATCCGCTGCAAGGTGCGGCGACTTCTTAAACGTTCTCCCACTGTCTGACGCGCGTGATCTTCTACAAAGTGGCCCTATAAGGCCTGTAAACGGATTTCCCTCGCGTCAACCCCTGAGATAATACACAGAGATTTAGTGCTGTAGATTGATGGGTTAATATCGGAATTCTAATTAAAACTCGTGGACTTGTTCACTCATCAATTGGTGGGCGGAGATCGCGCCATCGAAAGTCCGATTCCTTACCGTTCTCAAATTCGACACGGTAGATCACCGAATCGCGTTCGTCACCGGTCATCTCGACGGCATCATCCTCGAGAACAGTGGTGACTGTGCCGTGACGGCCGTGAAAGAGTTCGTGATCAGGATCCGTTTTGTCAGGAATGTCGATGCGGACGCGGTCGTGAGGCTCGGGAGTAAATCGGCGGGTCATTCACTCTCTAATTGGTATCGTTCAGGCGAGTATAAGATGATGTGGACGGTCGAGCCGAGGTCGCAATAGCGAGGATTCTCTCCCGTGGTTCCTTCTCGATGATCCCAGTCGAGGCGGGATACTGAAACGAGAGTTCCGCCATCCGACGGATGTGTTGATGGAACTCGTGTTCAATCTCGAGGTGCCAGTACACGGGGCCGAGCCGGTAGGAGCGGTCGCGGAATTCGCATACAGTGGGTCACCACCCGACGCTGAGGCCGTCGACGGGACGCTCGAGGAGCTGGGACTGCAGCCGTACTGGGAGTTGATCTGTGCGGGCTGCGGTGTCGGCTTTGATTTTCCTCCGAACGAGGTGACAATGGGGCCGATCAGGAACGCTACGAGCGTACAGACCTCGCTTCCGTCTGCGTGAAATGCTCGTTAATCCGTTTTTAACTCGGCGATCTAACGAAGCTTTATGTTACTTGGAGTTCGACTTCTTCTTGCTACTGGATGTGGGCTCTGGCCGATGTGCTGGATGCCCGCTCTATCAACACTGGTGAGCTACTGCTGTCTTTTATCGAAACGGTGCGTGAGCATCTGAGCTACCCGTACATTACGTCACGAACGTCGTCCGGCCCGTACCATTCCGGTTTGACTGGGAATAGGTTCTCGGGGGAGAGCAGGTACCCGTCGCGCCTGTAGGCCTCGCCAAGCAGGCGCAGGAGCGGACGCGAGATGTAACCGACAATCTCGACGTAGTTTGATGGTGCGTCCGTACAGCACAAGACGAAGTAATCGGCTTTCTCCAGTTCGTCTTGACTGACGACTCGTTCCGGGTTCCAGATGTCTCTGGTCGATTTAACCTGGTACTGGTTGGTTTCGCCCCCGCGTGGACTTGGTGCTCTCACGTCGACGCCGCCGTCAGTCGCGTAGTCCGGGAGGATTCGTTTGTCGATCTCACCTTGTCGCCACGTTGCTGTGGCGACCTCGCTGGCGATGCCCATCAGATGGTTTCGGAAGTCTTGGTCGGGATGACTGCTCTCATCGGGAGCTCGGCCTCGAGCGTGTTCGACCAGGACGTCGCTGATGTGCGGATCGAACTGGATTCGGGATCGATTCGATCTTCCCGCATCGGCTGCGGAATCGAGCGGACGCATCAAGTCTGGGTCGAGCCATTCAGCGATGCGGTCTTCGAGTGAGCGTGCGTCGCTTTGTTCGTTCGATTCGTCCGAGTTGTCTTCCGGCGGATTGTTGGATCGGCTCATTGGATTTGACTAATCCTTCGTCTAATCGTGTTGACCGCCAGAATCCGTCCTTGCTACTGGATGTGGGCCCTGACGGGATGTAGTTCAGGATGACGGGCGGTCGGTACAAAAAGCCACCCTTTACGAGTCGAGTTGGTGGGTACCTCAGTTAGTCTTCGATTCCGAATTCTGGCCGAAGACGAGCCAACGAAGGCGATTGCGGAGCCTCGAGTTCTCGAGAAGATCCATGCGTTCCTCGTATCGCTGGAGTTTTTCGTTCTTTGATGATTGTCTACGAGTGCCTCTGACGAGGACGTACCCGACCGACCTGACACCCTGTCTTACGAGGACACGCTGGACGTTGAACAAACGCGACTCTTACGAGGACGTACTCGACGATTGGGTTTGTTCGCCAATACTTGTTCACGCAGTCGCCAGCGAAGTCAAACAGCAACGAGTATCTCGTTCACCGTGTGCTCGAACTCGGCGGCACTGTCGACTGTCGTTCGACGGACACAGGCGGCATTCACTGTACTCACGTTCACGCCGCGCTCGTCAGCCCTGAGTTGAAGGATTCGTATAGTCCGTGGCCATCTCGGAGCAGCTGGACGACGGCAATCACGTCAGTGGCGGCGACGGAGTCCTCGGGTGGGTCGAGGCGTTCGAGTAGGCGCGCTTCGATTTCGCTCCAGTCTCCGGATGTGGTATCCGGTTCAATCTCGTCGGCCGTCTCTTCGAGGGCGGTCGATTGTTCGCGAAGCCGGTCAATCAAGTCGTTGAAGGACTCACCGGGCCACCGTTTCTGGCTGGTGAGCCATTGCCAGTTCTGGACAGTGATCTCGATAGTCGTCTTTTCCATACTCGGAATAGTAGCTATAGCAGCCGTATGGTTCTCAGTACTTTTGGGGATGGGAAGGATCGCAGCGCGGCGCAGTTGCTCGGCGTCGTTATCAAAGGGTAGCGAAGTCGGGCACCACCCGACCCGGATTTGGGTACGTCATCCCATCTAAAATAGCTTTTTCCGGCAAGAGAGAATTGAGAATTGCGAGTGTTACTCGGTGCGGTACCGCTCGGGCGGGTAAAAGACGACGTGGACGCAACCGCCAAGGTTGTACCAGGAGGTGGGCAGGATCGAGACCTCAAGGCCCCACTCGCGGGCGAACTCGAAGAGATCAAACCACTGGTTGTACGGTGGCTCGGCGGCGTCGAACCGTTCGATGTTACCTGGGTAGACGTGCATTTCGTAGACGGCGGGTTCGCCGTTCTCGTCGAGCCAGAGGGTGGCGTGATCCCGTGCAGGCGGCGCGTGAGGTGGCCCCTCGGGGTCGGGATTGGCTTCGAGAGGGCTGTGGGGGCACTCGTCCTCGCCAGTGATCAGGCGGCGGATGCACGTCGTCTCGGCCGGCCGCTCGAGGTCGTGGGCGTCGAGGAAGCGGTCACGCTGGTGTTCGCCGAGGATCGCGCCGAGGGCGTGACGGAGCGGTTGGTTCGTATCGTTCGCCTCGAGGTAGTCGTTGACAGCCTTTTCGAGTTGGCGGTACTCGTCAGAGGAAATGGTGGGCGGGTTGGGGCCGGGCGTCGGCCAGATTGGGTCGTCTTCGTGTTCGGTCATAGTGGTCGTGGGAGGCGATTGGCCTTAATGATGGATCTTTGGGCTGCTGACGTCTGAGGGGCTGTTCGGCGAAAGAGAGGGCACAATTCGTCAACTGTCTCGATCTATATTAGTGGCCAGGAAGGAGAACGAGATTGAGTCGGTGCTGGTGAGAGTCGTTTCGGATTTCGACCCCTTCAACGGTGCCGATCGAGGTATTGTCGAATCATCATAAAATAGTCACGAATAAGGGGAGGTCGGGTTGGTCGTTCGTGGACTTTCCTGCTCGAATAGTTCGTCACTTTCAAGTGGGTAGGCGTGGTGGTTTCAGCGGAATAGCTACTGCTGTAGCTAGGTTGATAACGTCTGCAATTCCGATGTAAGAAATGCGAGTATGTCAGATTTTAGAGTTGGCAGATTCTGATCTCCATTTGGGGTTCTGTAGGTCTCAAGTGCAGAACATCGGCGTTTGAACCCTTCTAACCCTTTGCTACAAGTGGTCAGAAACCGGTAAAGTGTTGCAGACGTAGTCTGGTAGATCTGCAATATAATAATCAAAAAATTGATGGGTTATTCATACTTGCCGAAATCGGGGGTTTCAGCGGGCGACTCCTTGCAGACGAGAATTTCCTCGTCTGCATATTGCAGACGCTATTTGTGACAACATTTTTATGGCTGCGACTATCTGTCGATTCTGGCAGCGTTGCAGATCTACCTTTATACGCCTGCAAGGTTGAGCATATCGACCACATGTCGAAAACGACGACCAACATTGGCGGCGATAGGTTCAACCCGCTCACTGTCGAGCAGACCGAGGCCTTCCACGAAGCGGCGGTGGAGGCGTCCGATCCAAAAGAGGAACTCGTCGGTCTCACGCTTCTCTACACCGGACTTCGAAATTCTGCCTTCCATCATATGAGATCCGACTGGCTGGAATACTCGGACAGCGACAAACTGCACATCGTAGTCCCTGACACCGAGATCTGCACCGGTGGTGTTGGGAAGACGGGGAAGGACAATGAAGACGGATCGAACCTCCACGATCGGGGCTCTCCCTGTCACAACTGCCGAAAGAACACGCCCAAGTGGGTGAGAAAAGCGAAGCGCGATACAGACTACCACGACGAACTCTGGCATCCGAAGACGAAGGCCGGTGCTGGTCGATCGATCCCCGTTCAGGAGGAGGACGCCGCTGAGATCATCGAATGGTGGTTCGACGCAAACGAGGAAGTGCCGGTGCTTCACAATGCGGTGAACCGGCGTATCGACAACATCCGTGAACGCGCCGGGATCAAGCGGCCAATCCCTCCAGGTCAAAATTATCCGGTGACTGCACACGACTTGCGCAATACCTACGGGACGACGCTGGCTCGGAAAGGTTTCGATGACTGGTACATAAAACAGGTCTTGGGGCACGCCAACGTCCTCGCGACACAGAAGTACATCAAATTCGTCGGGCATGACCTCGACAACGAATTCGACGAAAAATGGTAAATAGAGGTCTCACTGCGGAACCGCTCACCGAGAAGGAACTGGACGTCTTCGTTGAGGCGGCGTCCGGCCTCGCCTATCCTCATCGGCTCATCGCGCATATTGTTCCGTACACGGGTCTCACGTGTAGCGAGTTTTGTCACTTGAGGCGCGAGTGGGTTGTTTATCGCGGCAATTCCACGTCGTCTAACGTTCCAGACTCACTCGTCATTCACATCCCCGAAGAGTCGCCCTGCACCGGTACATTACGTCATTCACCTCACGACAATTCTAGATACATTGAGCGTCGTGAGGAGCCCTGCTATCAATGCAAACCTGACGGCACTTGGACTCTAGGTGCCGACTGCCGAGTTCGGAGAATCCCCGTCTACGAACCCGTCGCGATCGACACGCTGTACAACTGGTTCCAACGCTACGATTCTTTCCCTTTCTCTCCAAGTAATTCTCGTGGCTGGATTGACGAGATTGCTGCCAAAGCAGACCTGTCCAAAGAGGTCGACTGGTCGACACTCAGGAATACCTATACCTTTCTCCTCATTTCGAAGGGGTTCGATTCGGAAACAATAGCTGATATTCTCGGAATCTCTTCTCGTTTTCATTTAAAGCCGCTGTTCGAACTGGCAGACCAACCCACCGATTGGGAAGAAAAGCCGCACGCTACCCACGCTGAACTGCTTGAGGAACTTCGGCGGCTGACCGACCAGCTCGGCTATCCGCCACGGGCGAGAGAAATCAATGAGTATGGAGAGTTCTCCTTCGATACCTACACCCGCCGATTCGGTAGGATTGACACTGCCTTCGAAGAGGCTGGCATCGACGCCCCGGAGGGCAAAATCCGTACGACCGAACTGATCGAAGCCCTGCAACGACTGACTGACGAACTTGACCACCCGCCACAGGCTGAGGATATTAGAGAACACGGAGAGTTTTCCTACTACACGTACAAGAATCGATTCGGCAGCCGTGATAATGCCCTCAAGGAGGCCGGAATAGACGTTCCCGAAGGCCACATTAGCACGGACGAACTGATTGAAGACCTGCAACGGTTGGCCGACGAACTCAATCGTCCGCCACGGTCGAGAGAAATCGACGAACACGGTAAGTTCTCCTACTGGGCATACCGCAACCGGTTCGGCGGCCTGAACGATGCCCTCAAGGAGGTCGGAATAGACGTCCCCGAAGGCCGCATTAGCACGGACGAACTGATCGAAGACCTGCAGCGGTTGGCCGACGAACTCGATCGCCCGCTACGGTCGAGAGAAATCGGTGAGTATGGAGAGTTCTCCTTCGACACCTACTACAACCGATTCGGTGGCCTCAACGACGCCCTCGACGCAGCCGGACTACTAGACGACGAGAGCTAGGCCTCGCTCCCCATGATTTTATTATAGAGCGAGACACTGAGTTTGCTAGAAAGACTTGCCAGTCGCGACATCGAACTCACCGACACCACCCTTCACGCCGCACTCCTCGACGCCCTCGAGGACATCCTTGATGACTTCCCCGATGACCTCCGGGAGTACGTCGAACGAATGCGCCAGCAGTTCATCGACGCATCGCGCTTCGGCCGAGGCGCACCGCTCGCCGATGTATCCGCGAGAAGCATTGAGCGGATGTGTCGTCGCACGTGACACAGGCGTTCGATCCACGACCCGCAAGTACACGCATGGATTCACAGGAGGAAGCACTGACCTCGCTCGACCACACGGGCACGCTAGCGGCCGTTCCGGCGGGTTCCGGAGTGACGGCCCGTGCCGTACGCCTGGGTCACGTGGCCCGTTCTAGCTCGCGGCGAATCGCCGAGTAGACGAAATCCTCGAGGTCTCGGTACGTGGGTTTCTCTGCCACAATCTGGCCAATCTCAGTTTCCAGATCGTCGGGGATGTCGAGCTGGGTGCCACCCCTTTGCGCCTCGCGCACGTCCGTGAGGTTGAACGCGACATCGTCGTCGTAGTGCGCGTTGAAGGTGCTATCGGCTGCCTCAAGATCGGTGGCCCAATCCGGAACGCTGGGCAGTTCGCTCGAGGTGTTGACGACTCCGCGAAGGTCGTACGTTTCACTAGCTTCTTTCACTGCATCGACGAACGCCCAATACTCCTCGGTCGAGGCGGTCTGCGGTGACGGTGCGCCGTACCCAAGCGCCTCCATCCCGGCGACGGCTCGCTTGTTGAGGATGGCGTAGGTATCGGGGACGAGGACGTGCAGAAGTTCGGTGGCGGTTGCCCAGCCGAAGCCGTCGAGTTCCAGTACAGGTTCGAGCGCATCGGCATCTTCGACGGCGTCGCGAACGGCGTCGGCGACTTGCTCTGGCGTCTGATCGGCGAAGACGATGTCGTCGACGTAGTAGTCGATGCTCCGGCGTGGTCGAGTTGCCCAGAAGTATGGGTGATCGACGAGTTCCACGAACGCGTCTCTCGTGGGGTCGTTCACGAACTCTTCGGCGGCCTCACGCTTTTCTTCGATGTGTTCCCATCGGTTTGGGTAGTATGTCATGGTGATTTCCTCCCTTGTTGTGATTGCTGCTTCTCGGTCGAAGACTTACATCTCTCTAGAAAGCCCTATCCAGTATATATGAGTTTCCCCGAATAGAGTTGTGATAGATCTCTATTTAGAGATTTACAATGCCCTATTTAGAAAAACTACAGAGAAATACTGGAGTTTGAGCGATTGAGTATAACCATTTCTTAGTAACTGTACTCGCACCCCAGTTCGCCGGCGTTGGCTGCTCCACTTTCGGTCTTCGGCTGCCACTTATTATGGATGTCGTGGGCTCTGGGCCCGAGTGATACGATGCCAACGAACGACCGCCGTGATGGACGTCAACAGGGTCAGGGCTGGCTCCTCGAGCAGGAAATGGCGCATGCGCTGCTTCAGGAAGGATATGATTGCCAGACTCGGGTGAGAATATGGAAGCGCGAAGTCGATATCGTTGCTCGTCGATCGTGGCCATCATGGCCGCATCGCGAGGACGGTCGAATCGCACCAAAACGCGTAGTCGTATCGTGTGTCGACTGGTTCAGCAAGCAGATCACACCGGCTCGCTTGTGGCGGCTAGTCGTGATGGCCTATACGCTTCGTGCCGAGCCCGTTCTTGCTCGAAATCATCGGGCCAGATTAACGGAGACTGCGCAGGCCATCGCTGAACAATGGCGAGTACGCGTGGTCACATTTCGAGAGATTCGTAGTGGAAGGCCGCTACCCGAACCCGAGAAACCTGATAACGCGTGGAATTCGAATCCTGCGTGGCCAACCCCGATGACTTATGATGTCGATCCGGACGTGCAGTGGGGGCCCGATTACTACTACGATATCGACACCCCGCGGCTCCGTCAAGATTCGCTTGATCGAATTTATCGCGAGGCCGACCGATGAGCGAGCACTGCCCGGAGACTGTCCCTGAGTGGATCTCTGCGGTGATGAATAACGATACGGCTGATCGACCGTCGGCTGAGGCGGTCAACGCGTGGGTTCGAGAAACAAACGCCTCCTCTGTTGAATCGTTTCACCAGGCTCAGGGCACAGAGGTGTTACTCGAGGTTATCGAACTGGCGATCCACGGGAAGGATATAGCACCAGCCGTTGCCGATCTCGACGTGCCAGCAGATGATGGGATTCGGACAGTGATCCTGATTGAATCGTACATTTGTGAACATAGGTATCGTACTCAACGGTGGTCGCGACGGGATTGACCGTCGGCCACTACGCCCGGTACATGATATACCTGCGAATCGAGTCAGAGCCTTATGTAACAAATGGGCGGGGATCAACGGTACATTACATAAGGGGTTTTCTTTGCTTTATCTGCGAAGCTAACACGGGTTTCTGAGGTCTTTGTACGTGGTCAGCGAGATGGGTAAACGGACACCAGGACTGGCATCGTTCGCTCGAAAATCAGTTCGACTACCGACTTTCGAGTTGGAAGACAGCCTCGCTCGGATCAAGTCCTTGTTGGCGCGCCAACTCCCTAGCCATCTCCCACGCCCGAGCTGCGTTCGCGGGTTCGCCTATCTCGAACTCTCGAGAGTAGCGGACGAGTGCGATAATCGTAATTAAATCGTCTTGCGCGTTCTGTGCTGGTATCATAGCCCGGATTGGGCGCGGCTTCTGATTTAAACCCTCTCGTCAAGGTTCTCGGCTCGCATAGGGACTGACCCCGTCGACGGTATCGTCGCTATTACTGTCACCCGTGCAAGTCACGGATCCGACGGATTGAACTGGGGAGTGATAAGATCACGGGTATAACGAGGCCGAGGCCGAGAATTATCGCGAGAAGCCCGAATCCTCGGTCGTCTAAGATGGGCCAAATGGCGAGACAATACAGGATCGTTGCGAAGATGAGCGCGTCTTCCCAGTCCTCACATCGGCGGATCACTGTTGCAGTCGGAGTCGTGGTCGCGACCATGTGTGACTATACGCGCTTCTCCCCAAAGAGTGTGATTCTAGCTCAAATCGGGGGTAGAACCCCAGACGGGGCGGAATAGGATTTATGATGCTTACTTCGTTATCTTTGTTTGGGCATCAATCGACCCTCTCGAGCAAAAATCGAAAACCCATCAGATGGATGCTTTCGGGAGCGTCACTGATGCCCTATCTTCGTCGATCGAGTGACAGGGCTTACTCCCACGTGAAGTCCTTCGCTGTCTTCTCGTGTACCCGATTCGGTGGTGTGTATTCGGCCCGTATTTCGTGGTAACCGTACTCAGGGACGACAACGACCGCAGCCTTTGCGACGGGCCTATCGGTCGTGTGAAGGATGATCTTGATCGTCTCGTTGGCCTCGAACAGCTGTATCGCGAGCCCGATGAGTGCGGTATCTTCGGCTGCGATGAAGGTTTTTGGGTGATTCGCCTGGTTGGCGATGACCGTGTTGGCGTCGGTTCGTGCATCCGAGATAGGGCTGTTCTCTCGCAATTCGTCAGCGATTTCGACCCAGCCTTCTTCGATGGCCGTATCGACGTACGCACTTCCCGATGGGAATGACTCCGCGGTCGGGTCACCACCCAATTCGGCGTAGATGTCGCGCGGAAGCAATAGCGTCGTGTCGGCATCGATAACTGCCTGTCGTAATGCGTCGTACTTCTCCGATTGAGGCTTGCCAACGCCTCGGAACACGCCCGTGTCAGCGATATTCACGACGTGCATTCGGCGACCTCGTCATCGATCTGGGGCATCTGACTCATCATCGAGGAGGGCAACTCGTTCACTGTCTCTGATATCGTCGGGGGTGAAGGTTTCGGATTCGGGGAGGTCGTCGACCACAAACGGCAGTACCTCGTCGAGGATGTCGAACGTCCACCCACGGGGGAGATCCAGCATGGAGGCGATCATTCGGTGGGTGAGCTCTCCACTGGCGTATTCGGGAGCTACTTCGATTACTTCGGCGAGCGTCGCAATGCCAAACTGTTCGATGAAGCGGTCAATGGTCTCGTTGGAATCGCGTTCGGAGACGACGCGTATGAGAGCGGGTGTCAGTCGCAGCGTCTCGCCTTCGATGGTAACGACGATCTCGAACGAGTTGGACTTGTAGACCGTTGCATCGTCCTTTTCGCCTGCTTTAGAGGCTAACCCAGCCATCAGCAGTTTCTCGATGTATTTGTATCCGGTCGATTTACTCACGTCGAGAGCTGCGATGAGTTCGGGAACCGTCATCGACCCATCGCTGAGCAGCGTGTACATCTCACTGAGGGGTGCCGTCTCCAGCAGCTCGAGGAGAGGTCTCACGTCGGTCATCGGCGTCTTACCGCGCCCCGCATCCGGTGAGGTGTCGTGGTGTCCAGTTCCCATACCAGTTCGTAGTTCGCGAACCACGAACTAAAGTGTGTTGCTGCTCCTATCCGCTAGTGAAAAGGTGTTAAACCGACAGGTTTTTGATCAAATAATCAAAATGTCCGGTTGCGTCGCGATGCAATTGGGGGTTGGGCCAGCGAATCTACACTCTTGGGGAATACTCCCCACGGGGTCACGTTTCGCAGCTGCAGGAGATATCCTGCAAAGGGCATCCAACCCCTCCATTCATACTGCAGAATCGTTCAGAGTGATTGGGCTATCCTCACCGAGCAGTGTACTCTTTTATTCCGTCAACAGCACTTCCATAAGCCGAGCAACTGCGATGAGTTGTTGTGGTTCCTTTACGCGAGTTGTCGATTGTCGTCGAGGCTGAAGCGCGTCTGGGAGTGCCTCGTCGGGGATCACGAGCGGATCACCGTTCTCTTTTCGTGCCCACTCGACCTCTCGAACGAAGATGTGGTAATTGTCGTAGTCAGTCACAGGATTTTCGGGCTGGTAGTGGCAGTCGGATGTTACGACGCCCGGAACCTGTCCTTCGGGGAAATTCCCAAGAATTACCGTCCCAACATTATACGCGTCAACGAACCGCCGAATCGACCCTATGGCCTGTCCTGCGTGTCGTTTTGGGTTCTTCTCGTCTGCGTAAGATTTCTCAGCGAGTGCATCACGTAGGGCGTTCCAGTCGATTATGCCCGATCCAAACTCAACCCCAAACTCCTCGCCAACCACGTCATCGGTGATTGGGACGTCAGTTTCGGTGAATAACTCGACATCGTACTTCTTGGTCAAGCCCCAATCAGAGATTGTGGCAATCCCATTCTCTACCCATCTATCAGCTACTTTCCCTACTTCAATCGAGGGATGAGCGACGTTCAGCCGAAACATGTCGCCTCGCTCTTGAATACTTTCCTTGAGTCGACTCGCCAGTTCATTTTCGCTTTTAGCGCCTGTTTGAGACATCTTCGCCCTATCCTACCACTCTAACCAACTTAACTTCTTCGTTTTACCCCCTTAAACCACATATATGGGTATTATAGGGCCTCTAAACCAAGAATTTGAGATATTAGATAACAAGTTAAGGTAGTTCTATCCATACTTGCAAGTGGGAATACGGAACAGTTGAAACAAGTCGGAGTTCTCATCCTTGCTGTCCCTTAGCGGTACAGTGTGGGTTACCTTTTCTCTGCAAAGGCATCCGGAACGGGCACTTCTGTCAAATCGCGCGTGTTGACCCGATAACCTCGACTCCCCATTTTGCGACAGACCGCTTCGATCCATTTGCGAACGTCAGGGCTGTTGAGATAGTCAACGAGTTCGTCGAAATCGACGTGGGGTTCGGGAACAATGTAATAGGTTGAACGTCGGGGGATTATCTCACCTGACTCGTCAGCCCAGAACTTGATCTTATCCGCGAAGTCACGCGTGAGGATTTTTGGCTGAAGTATATCCTTCAATGGGGGATGTCGAACCCATGCGTAAACTGGGTCTCCTCGAGCGAGACTGGAACGCTTTTCTAATTGGTTTCGATGAAGTTCAATCCACGTCTGAAAATCGCTCCCAAGCTCACCCTCGGATACAAGGCGCCCTTCTGACGTGTATGGGCAGATGACGACCCGATCAGTTTCAACGGCATCGTATGCTGCAAGTTCTCTTCCGCCTATTACAGGATGAACCCACTCCTTCAACTGTGGTGGCACCTCCGCCTCCTTCATGATGAACACATCGTCTGCTCCTGTTGCGACACCCGCACCAATTCGTTGAGAGACGTCGTCCAGCGTGGTGTTCGAATCAACTGGCGGGTCAACCCCCTGTATGGCCTGCGACCAACTACTCCCATCGGCAGGTAGCTTGACAGTGTGTTCGGACATCTGATTCCGTTTCGAGACACGCTTCACTGTAGTCTCTTTTGGGGTTGGCTGCTCAAAGTCATCTGTCACCGTGAGAATGAGCGGCGATGAAAACTGATCGGAAGTCGGCTCGAATTGATAGACCTCGCTCACCAGATACTCAGATGTGAGCAGTTGTCGGAGCGACCGATCGGACTCTACCGATAGGAAGCGACTTGATAGTATGCAGGAGAGTCGGCCCTGTTCAGCGAGGTGATCAAGAGCCTGCTCGAGGAAAAGGGAAGAGACGTCGAAATTACCTCTTGCACTCAAGAAACGACCCTCGTACTCGCTCACCCTCTCATCGTCTATCTTCTGTCGGTTGAGATTCGGTGGATTCGCGAGTACATAATCGAATTCCCCGAGGTTTGCAGTAAGGAAATCGAGATCCAAAAATTGCGTGTCCAAATCGGCATACTTCTTACGCAACTCATCGAGGCGTTCCGAATTGATCACCACGGCGAGACCTGATGGACGTGGGCATCCGTGGTGAGTACAGTATTCTGTCACGGCATCGATCAGCTGATCGGTATCTCCGATATACAGGATGCGGTCATCGTTATTTGGCGAGTCACGGAATACCGATTCGACCGCTGCTTCTGCCAACTCCGCCCGAATCTGATCCTCTCCCATAGCTACACGAACTGGTACGATGTACGTCTACTTAAAGGTTCATATACCCGAACGCCCAAAAAGCTAAGTAGCTAGCACCCATTGGGGTGAAGTGAAGCATGGCTTCTTCAGCCCAACCACCGGCGACCGACGAGACGCGGGCCCTTGCTGAGACGATGGATCGTATTGACAACAGCCTCTGCCACCTAGCTCGAGATGACCCCCGATTCGAGCCGTTCGAGGAACTCGCGAAGGACATCGGCACTGCGTTCGGCCACGGAGACGGAATTCCGTGGAAACGTCATGTCGCAACTGACTCAACAGGAGCCGGGGACGAAGCGAAGATCGGGTATAACATCGCACGGATTTTCGCAACTGCGGAACAGCTCCCCTCGAACTGGCGCCAAATGATCCTCGACGAGATGCGTTTCATCGCAATGATGACCGATTTGGACGAAGTTGATGATACCCATCGCGAAGAAATCGTTGAATACCTCATTCCTACGATTTCTGTTAAGGTAGGGCGCGAAATCAATCCGGATGGATATCTTGTTCGGATTCGAAAACAATTGATGGAGGGATACATCGATTATTCCGAGGTTGTTGTGAGGTTCTCCTTCAGTGCCTTCAGATGCGATGAGGAGGAGATCAGAGAAATGGTCGAAAAACGGGTGTTGGAGGAAGTACTCTCGATTCGGCAAGTCGAACAGTACGAACTCATAGATGAGTATCAAACGGCCGAGTCCGAAGCCAGCGACCTACTCGGCATTCTGGAGTATCGAATGGAGTTGACGGCCTGAATCGACTGGTTCGTTTTCTTTTGCCTTATGTAATAACCGTCGCCGGCCTTCGGGTTCGTTACATAAGGTCAGTAGACCGGTGGTTTCTGGAGAGGCGACAATGCAGTGTTATAAAGGCACTATTGAAACTCCTCGGCGCTTACAAAAATGGGCTGCTGAATATAGAGCATGGATGTTACAAAACCGATTGGAACCAGAATTATTGATAGATGGCAATTGATAAATACAACGGGTATATACCACGTCGTTTTGCCGACGATAAAAATCGAAAAGAGATTTCGTGGACGTTTGTGACCGTTCTCAGCCACCTGCGAATCATTACGTAGACGGCAATGAGCACGGAAAGAAACACGGCGATACTCCCAACCTTGGTAGATTAAAACGTCACGGGCGAAGACCAGATTCATCCCCCGTCAGTCAGAACGTCTAACCCGATTTTTCCAAACGCGACGAGGAAGAGGACATCCGTGGCGAGCACGACAGGGCCAACATTCAAGATGCGACCAACCGGGAACAACACTCCAGCGGCGATAAGCAAAACCGCCACCCAACGTGGGGACAGATCAGTTCTGTCGTACATTACGCCGAGTCCAATTACAACAAGGGAGAACGCGGCACCAAGCGGTGCAAGTGCAATCGCACCCGCGGTGAGTGATCGACTTTCGATAGCTTGGTCGATGAGTCGGGGCTGATCCGCGATGGCCGCCCAAATGGTGTCAACGCCGTGACCCGCGCCGACTACGGCTGTTATGATGCCTAAGACCAGCAAGAGTGCTGCTGACATCGGGGCTTTTGATTCTAACGGGCGAGTCAGACCCACGAATGCAACGGCGAATAAACAAAACGCAAAGACTAGCAACATCCCCCCGAGCTCGCTCGCATTGAAATCTCCCTCGATCCAATACGCGACCGAGGACGCCAGCAAGACAATTGGGGCGAGAATAATTGCCCAGGTCGTGAGGCGGTCAGCCGGTACGTAGCCCGCTCCGCTTCGAATCTGGTGGCCGACGCGGACGGCGCGTGAGGAAATGCTCATCGGCGAACCTCAAAGGAGGTGGGTAGAAGCTGTAAGATTTGGCTGTGGATGGCTTTCGATTCCATAGTTGTAGGTATCTAGACGCCGTGCAAGATAATGAATAATTTTACCGAAACCCCGTATTCTCCTGAAAATTGGACGGAGAACCACTCAAAGGCGGTTCAAGGATGCGAAAAAGGGTGGCGAAGCCGTCGGTCAGTTCAAGTTCGTCACTGATCGCTGCTGATACCAGTGCGTACGACTCGCTCGCGCCTGCCGACGCGCTTCGTCTCAGCACGGAACCTTATGAGCAGGTACTGAGCAATCACTACCCTCGGAAATCGAGCCATATCTCGTGCCACATTCGCGCTGTGTATTCAGCACGGTGCCACCAAAATTCATATTTTCTGATAGAATCATCCGCGTTGGGTTCGCACACGTAGTTACCGAATCGCCTGTTTCAGTTTCAGGTGCGAGACTGAATAAAGAAATCGCGCTACTATCTACTGTTAAGCTATTTCAGCTGTCTCAAACGCTTCGTTCACGACCTCTGGTGTTGGCGCAGTCAAATACGGTTCGATTGCCTGAAAAGAGTCCCAGCCGCCGACCTGCATGACGACCCGCGGGTTCATTTGTCGATCGACGAGGAGACGTTGTGCGAAACGTCGACGAAGATCGTGTGAACTCACGTGAAGAAAGTCATCGTCACTGGTCTCCTCAGCAGCCCGCTCCGCGGTGCGTTTGACGACGTCGCGGACACCCCGTTCGGTGAGATCGACTAACGGTTCGTGACGACCAATGTCTTCGGCAGTCTGGAACCGATGGATGTCGCCTTCAACCGCCTTTGGGAGGTATGCATCCCGAGGTTTCCCGGCTCCGTTCGCCGTGTCCTTTCCTTCGGGAACGCGGAGCCGGTAGTGTTCGCCGTCTTCGGTGCGGCTGACGTGCTTTGGGCAGACCTGCGGGATTTCGAAGGCACGGAGGCCGACGTAGCCCCCTAGTTGGATGATGAGGTCGTCGCGATGAGTAGCAGCGGCTCGACGAAGTTCCTCGAGTTCGGTGTCGGTCATCCAGACTTTGTATTGGTCTGGTTTGGCGGTGGCCTCGAGTCTCATACCAACTTGTTATAATAACCTTGCACTTAGTGGTGCCGATTCGGCGAGTGATGGAGGTGCGATCCGGGGTGATCGGGAGATTGAGTGCCGACTTATCATATAAGTCGGCACTCAACGAGACCACACAGAGGGATTATGTAACTCAATAACGTGGATTGCTCTGGCGCCCCGGTAACGCCAAAAAGTGAGACACATGTATCCAAACACGCCACAAGACGAATCACCCCACGGTCAAGATGGACTGTGGGGCCGCAATTACCTCGAATCGTTCGACGAAAACGAACTTGGCCGCGCAGGAGATAACGAAATTCTGAACATCTACTTCGACGAACGAGGGCCAGCCGATAAGGGGACAACGCACGTCGACGTGACCGAACGGAATACAGACACTGGCTGTGTGTACAAAAACCGGATCTGGGATCCAGAGGGATTTGAATCCGATCCGACCAAAAGGCTTGATGTAGGACAAGAAACTGGCGGTGATCAGCTTGATCCGTTCGATGCTAATTCCCTTGGACTAGACGACTTGCTCTAATTCCCGACAAACCCCTTTATTTCAGTTCGAATACCCGTTCTAGTACTTCGCCAAGTCTGTCCAGATGAGTGGAACAGATAGCTACCGCCCAGTTCGCGTCTGTATCAGGATCATGACCGCTACTACAACCGAAGTGCTTTATGTGATACGTGCGTATCACGCCGTATGAGAACAGATAGTGACCCGGACGGGGGTGAGATGGAGAAAATCAATGTCCGTGTCCCTACGCCTCTTCTCGAGCAAATAGACGAGACGTGGCAAGAACGAGGGTACGCGAACAAATCTGAATTTATTCGTGATGCCCTACGAGACGCGGTACACCCACCAACCCAACTTTCGAAGGAAATCTTAGTCCAGC
>LKMJ01001064.1_pt1 | contig 23425 bp, 21 predicted proteins | sample 643391 | NCBI WGS metagenome assembly LKMJ01 (sample SAMN04112250, study PRJNA286221) | soda lake metagenome | biome: soda lake; feature: Kulunda Steppe; material: water; isolation source: sample PL-Br10 brine of Picturesque Lake | place: Russia: Kulunda steppe | collected 2010-07
CACACTCACGATGGCATAAAGCGCACCGAGCATCAGACCGTTGACCAGATTAGTAAAAATCAGATCCATGGCTTGTTTAACCCCATGACAGATTGACCGCTGTTTAACCAGCGGGCATCCCAATGGTTTGCCCGCCGATTCGTTTTTTTACAAAGCTCTAAAGATTAGAGTTCCAAATCAGCAATGGCTGCATCCGGCGGATAAACCGTGATCAGCTGACCATCACGCCACTGCATCCCCATCATGAAGGCAGCGTCGTTCTGTCCGTTATCAGCAAACTTCACGCCATAGCCAACCGACGTGGTACCGGCAGGAATCTCCACGGCCATTAACGCTTCACGAATGGTGTCTGGGGTAAAGCCTTCCACCTGATCCAGCGCTTCGAGTATCACTTTGGCACCGGCATAGTTATTCAGGGAATGACCCGAACGTGGATCTGAGCCGTACTTCGCCCGATAGGCCTCAACAAACTCATTCACGCCAACCGCAAAGCCATCATTCACCAGATACTGAGTGAAGTCTGCGTTTAACACACCCTCGATCACGTCAAATCCAACCGCCTCGGCTGTTGGCATCATGGAGTAGCCGCCGCCACCACCAATAATGGCTGCAGGACGGAAGCCACGCTCATTGGCCTGTCGCAAGAACAGAATGCTGTCGTCCTGATAAGAGGTTTGCATCACGATGTCGACATCCCGATCACGCAAACGCAAGACAATTGAAGACATATCCACATTGCTGGCCGGATACCCCTCAACCATAACGATATTTAAGCCGGCTTCCTCACCATAAAGCTCCTGGAAACTGGCAACTGAGCTGCCGTAGTTGGAGTCTTCATGAATGATACCGATCCGCAGATCGGTGGCATCACGCCCCAGAGCCGGCGCAACCGCTTCAAGAAGCATATCGATATGCGTACGCGCCATATGACGTGCTGTTGGGTTGGTGCGGTACATGTTTTCGAACCCACGGTTGGTAATCTCGTGAGCCACTGCACCTAGCTCAAAGTACGGCACACCCGCCAACTCAGTCACCTGACTCGCGGCGATAGACCGCGAGGAGGCATAGGTACCAAAAATACCCGCCACATTCTCACGGGAAATAAGGCGCCGTGCCTCACCAATTGCTTGGTTGTTGTCAACTGCATCGCCACCCGCCAAAACGACCTGCATACCCTGCACGCCGCCATTCGCGTTAATTTCCTCAACCGCAATCTCAAGACCACGGAAACTCTCTTCACCCAGCAACGCTAACGGCCCGCTCAGCGGATACAAAGCACCGAATTTGACCTCGTCGGCACTTGCCGTACTGATTACACTCGCGCTAGCCGCCACAGCAAAAGCTGCTGGCAGCAACGCACGAGCCAGTTTATTTTTCATGGTCATACCATCTCTCCTATTAGATTTATTAACAGCCCGAATGGCTGCGGTGAGTTCACGGTTACCAAAACTTCTCCTCCAGATGATGACTGCCGGAGTAAGCGGTAACCGGCGGGTAAGCACTTGCATCAGTGATGACATCAAGTACCGTAACGCTCGGTCGTAAAATCGCCGCGGCTAATGCCTCAGCGTACTGATCAGGATCGGTGACTCGCACACCCTGCGCGCCACAGGCCTGCGCAATGGCTGCATGGTCAACCGGTAAGAAATCACAAGCATCGGTGTGGGCACCGTGCAGGACTTGTTCGGAATGTTTCTGATAACCCAGCAGTTGGTTGTTTAATACAGTAACCACCACCGGAAGGGACAGGCGCATCGCTGTTTCAATTTCTGCCCAGCAGTGACCAAACCCACCATCCCCGGTAACGCAATGCACAACCGATTGCGGATCTGCTGCCTTTGCGCCAATGGCAAATGGCAACCCCCACCCGAGCCCAGCCAGGCCCCGAGGAGTCAGAAAACGCGGTCCAACGTGACGCGCCGTCAAGAAGTTAGCTACCCAAATTGAGGAATAACTGGCATCAGCTACCACGCGCGAGCGGTGGTCAAGCTGCGCATCTAGCTCGGCCATAAGCCGCTCGGGTCGAATCGGCGTGGCCGTCATATCAACCCAACGCGCCATTTGCGACTGCCAATGCGCGCGCCCCGCCGCTATCGCCTCCGCCGCAGGTTGCGCGTAAGAATGCACTCCTTCACTTAACATTGGCGCCAATGTGTCTGCTAACGCATCAAGAGTGAGTTTGGCATCACCCACCAAGCGCAGCGCCTCGTAGTTTCTGCCAATTTCGCGCCCATCAATGTCCAGGTGAATGATTTGTGCATTGCGCGGATAAAGCTGCCAACTATCCGTACCGTTTTGGTTGGTTCGATTACCCACCAGTAGCACAACGTCGGCCTCAGCAATGAGATCCCGCATGCCCTCACTGCGGCTTCGCGGCCCCATAAAGTAACCAACCACACCAATGGAGAGTGGCTGTGTTTCATCAACCGCCCCTTTACCCATCACCGTGGTAGCCACCGGCAACCCCATCGCTTGCAAACGCGCAAGGGGCGCATACGCTTGCGAGCCGTGTATACCGCCACCAGCGATAATCACCGGCCGTTTCGCCTTTGCTAACTGCTGCGCGGCCTCTGCCACTGCAGTAGGGTTGGCCAAGGTTCTATCTAACGGGTAAGCACCCAGTGTCGCTTGGCGATCTGCGCTCGCCGCTGATACTTGATCGAGTAGATCAACTGGCACTAACAACACTGCCGGCCCTGGATGGCCTGAACTAGCTGCAACAAATGCCATGTCCAAGTAATCTTCCAGGCGGTCGACTGCGTCAACCCGCTTTACCCATCGAGACACCGCACTAAACAGAGTTAGATGATCAAGTTCCTGGAAGGCGTTACGTTCTCTGGCATAGGTGGGCACATCCTGAACAATCGCCACCATCGGAATGGATGCCTTTAATGCCTCACCAAGCCCGGCAACTAACAATGTGGCCGCTGGCCCATTTTGAGCAGCAACAACAGCCACTTTGCCGCTGGTTCGCGCATAAGCATCCGCCATTGCCGCACCCGCATTCTCTGTACGGTAAGCAAGCTGCCGAATCCCCAATTCCGCACCTGCTAGAAAAAGCTTTGATGGAATGCTCTGGCCAAAAATCTCACTGACCCCGTGGCGCTTAAGCGCTGCAGCGAGTACGTGCGCTCCAGACGACATTACTGACCTCCACCCATCACAAGAATCACCTTGCCAATATGCGGAGCGTCCATACGCCGATGCGCCTCAACAACCTCCTCAAAAGGGTAGGTTGAATCAATCACCGGCAAACATTCCCCCTTTTCCCAAAGCGGCATCAGTGCCTCTTCGAGCTCACCAGCAATCTCTGCCTTCTCTTCAACGCTTCTAGCTCTGAGTGTTGAGCCGGTAAACCAAAGTTTTTTAGCCATGATTTGCCAGACATCAATCGTGGCCTCAGGGCCCGCTTGTAATGCAATCTGCACGAGCCTTCCGCCCGGCGCGGCCGCGGCTAGATTGCGGTTAACATACTCCCCCCCCACCATATCGAGGCATAGATCAAAACCATGCCCATCGGTTGCCTTATGCAAGGCATCCACAAAATCTTTTTCTTTATAATTAATGGCAACATCAGCACCTAAGTCTATGCAGCGCTGGCATTTTTCAGCGCTGCCCGCTGTTACGGCAATTTTGGCGCCGCGCGCCTTGGCAATTTGTATCGCCGTTGTACCAATCCCCGAACTACCACCATGAATCAGCACCCACTCATTCCGACTCAACTGACCCCGCTGAATCATGTTGGTCCAAACCGTGAAGTAGGTTTCCGGAATGCCCCCCAGAGATACCACATCCACTCCATTCGGTGCCTTCAGCGCATTGCGCTCATCAATTACCGCCACCTCGGCATAGCCGCCACTCGCCACCAAACCAAACACGCGATCGCCCACCGCAAAGCGAGAGGCCGACTCACCCACACCGATCACTTCACCAGCAATTTCGAGCCCTAAAACATCACTGGCTCCAGGTGGTGGCGGATAGCCTCCCATGCGCTGCATGACATCAGGACGATTGACACCGGCCGCCTCCACGGCCACCAAGAGCTCCCGCCCAACTGGCTTTGGCTGCTCTCTGGTTACCATCTGCAGGGCTTCCGGCCCGCCCGCCTCAGGTGCGATGACTACTCTCATCCCTCAACTCCCGTATTTTGCTCGTAATAGCCATAAGCGCTCCAGCCGCCATCAGAGGTAACGACCTGCCCGGTCATAAACTGATTTTGGTCAGAAGCGATAAACAGCATGAGCTCTGCGATTTCTTCAGCAGTGCCTAGGCGCCCTTGCGGCGTGCGTGATTCAATCTTTGCAATAGAAAGCCGACCCTCATCAGCGAGGGCTCTGAAAAACGGCGTATCAATGTACCCAGGCGCAACTGCATTCACGCGGATGCCACGCGAGGCCCATTCAATGGCTAACGCCTTGGTCATCATCGATACAGCACTTTTTGTTGCGCAATAGGCCAGCCGCTCGGGTGCTGCGATCTGCCCGTACATCGAACTCACATTGAGAATGACGCCTTCTGAGCCGTCCGGGTGCCGCCGAGCGAATTCCCGCGAGGCCAAGAATACACCGGTTTGATTCACCGCTAGTGCTCTGTTCCAGCGCTCGAGGGTCAATGCCTCCGTGGCGACGTTGCAAGAAATTCCCGCGTTATTGATGAGCACATCGATCTTGTCGTAGGTCTCAATTGCTGACGTGAATCCATCCATAATGCTCTGCTCACAGGTAACGTCACCGGTGATCGCCAGTGCATCGCCACCCGCTGCCTGCAACTCATCAACCGCTAGCTTTGCGGCCGCAGCATCTTTTTCAAATACCGCCACTTGGTAGCCGGCACGCGCAAATCTGTGTGCAAATGCTTTGCCCATACCCGTGCCTGCGCCGGTAATAAAAACACTACGCGGGGTGCCCAGCTTTACTTGTTCTGTTTCCAAGGCGCTTTAGTATCCAATTTTATTGACCTTATTTTAATGACGAGGCACCCCTGATCTGGGTATCCCGCTCTCCTCCATGTCTTCAACTTATCATCCGTTCTGCTTGTCTTACAAGTAGTAATCTGACATCCTGATTTCACGATGTTAAAAACGCTCAGATGGAGAGAGGACCAGCCCAAGCGCATTAACTATGCGCTGGAGCGTGATGTCCGATAAATGCTGCTAATAACAACAAAAGGCACCGTACTTAAACATGCAAAATAGTGCGCAACCCATACTAAGAGCCCATTCCCTACCCACCGAGGTGGCCAATAGACTTCGGCTTGCCATTGATCGAGGGGATTATTCCCCTTCCGGCAAGCTACCCTCTCAAGAGCAACTGGCAAAGGCCTATGGCGTCAGCCGTCCCGTTATTCGGGAAGCACTTTCATTACTCAAGTCGGATGGGTTGATTATTTCTCAGCAGGGTCGCGGGCAGTTTGTTAACCCCGAGGGCTCTTCTGTCTTCAGGCTTGAGGCGAATATCTCTGATCATCACGCGCTAATGGATTTATTTGATTTCCTGCTCTCCTTTGAAGTCACCGCTACAGAGCTTGCCGCCGTCCGGCGCACGCCCGCGGAGTTGCAGGCCATCGATCACTCATTAAAAGCGCTGCAAGGCGCCATTCAACGCAATGAATCTGGCGTCAAAGAAGACATGCAATTTCATCAGGCGATTGTGCGTGCCTCACACAATGACTATTACATCACCTTCAGCGAGTTCCTCGATAACCAAGTCCGACGCATGATTAGAACTGCCCGAACCAATACCGCGCAACAACGCGGTCTTGTGCACGAGGTGCAACAAGAGCACGAGGCGATTTGCCGCGCCATTCATGAGCGCGACCGCGACCGTGCCCGCATTGCCGCAGCCAATCATCTCACCAATGCTGCCCGTCGGTTAAAACTGGGGCAAAACAAAAATATGACGAAAGCTTAGGGAGTAAGACAGACCATGTATGGCAATCACATAGCCGGTCAGTGGGTTGAGGGAGACGATGTCATAGTGAACATCAACCCGTCTGACACACGCGATGTCGTTGGCGAATACGCGCTCGCCTCAGAGGCACAAACGCAAGACGCGATTGCCGCGGCAAAAGCTGCCCAAAGTGGCTGGCAAGCCTTTACTGCCGAGATGCGCAGCGACATTTTGGATGAAATCGGTACAACGATTCTGGCGCGGCGGGATGAACTCGGCACTTTATTGTCCCGCGAAGAAGGCAAAACCCTTGCTGAGGGGATCGGCGAGGTGGTTCGCGCCGGTCGGGTCTTTAAATTTTTTGCCGGTGAATGCCTGCGGCTCGCCGGGGAGCGCTTGCCCTCTGTGCGGCCTGGCGTTGAGGTGGAGGTCACCCGCCATCCCATTGGCACGGTCGGCGTGATCACGCCATGGAATTTCCCAATTGCCATTCCAGCATGGAAAATTGCCCCTGCACTGGCATATGGCAACACCGTGGTGTTCAAGCCGGCAGGCCTTGCACCGGCATCTGCTTGGGCATTGTCTGACATCATTACGTCCGCCACCGGCATGCCGTCAGGCGTATTCAACCTTGTCATGGGATCAGGCAGCGTTGTAGGGGAGTGCCTGGCGCGCTCGGCGGATATTGACGCCATTACCTTTACCGGCTCTACCCCCGTTGGGCGAGGTATCGCTCGCTTATGTGCTGATCGCGGCGCGCGGATTCAGCTGGAAATGGGCGGAAAAAACCCGCTTATCATACTCGATGACGCCGACATTGATCTCGCCGTCAGTATCGCCGTCAGTGGCGGGCTTTATTCCACCGGCCAGCGCTGCACGGCATCGAGCCGCCTGATTGTTGAGCAAGGCATCCATCATGCATTTGTGGCCAAACTCACAGAAGCAACTGCTGCACTCCAGGTCGGTCATGCCCTTGATCCAGAATCGGATATTGGGCCTGTGGTATCTGCAGAGCAGCTCGAACAGGATCTTTATTACATTCAGCAAGGCATTGCTGAAGGGGCCCACCTTGAATTTGGTGGTGAGGTGCTTGAGGGAAAAACACCTGGCTACTACTTACAGCCGGCCATATTTTCCGGTACGCGCAATGATATGACGATCAACCAGGACGAGGTGTTTGGCCCGGTGATGAGCGTGATCGAAGTGGCTGATTATGACGAGGCATTGGCAACCGCTAATGCCACGGCATTTGGCCTTTCAGCGGGCATTTGCACCCGCTCACTGGCTCATGCGGCTGACTTCCGTCGTAATGCTTCAGCTGGAATGACCATGGTGAATCTGCCGACCGCGGGGGTGGACTACCATGCCCCGTTTGGCGGCATGAAAGCGTCAAGCTACGGCCCGCGCGAGCAGGGTAGCCACGCTCGTGAATTCTTTACCATCACTCGCACAAGCTATATTGCACCAGGAGTCATCTAATGCAAATAACGGGCAACACACGAATTAGTGCGATCATCGCCGACCCCATCCACCACGTCAAAACTCCGCAGGGCATCAATGCGCGCCTCCAGGCAGCAGGCATCGATGGCGTGCTCATTCCCGTGCATGTTTCTGCCGCGGAACTTGCGAAGGTAGTTGACGGCTTTCGTGCCATGAAAAATTTACAAGGTTTTATCGTTACAGTACCGCATAAAAGCGCCATCCTCCCTCTCTGCGACGAGGTCGAGCAAGACGCGCAGCGCATCGGCGCTGTCAATGTGGTGCGTCGTGACGAGAATGGCAGACTCATCGGCCATATGCTTGACGGAGAGGGGTTTGTTGCCGGCCTGAAAGAGGCAGACATACCGCTGGTAAATCAAACCGCCTATCTGGCAGGCGCCGGCGGCGCTGCCAACGCGATCGCGTTTGCACTGGCCAAAAATGGTGTAAAACAGCTTACGATTGCCAATCGCACCGCAGCAAAAGCGCAAGATCTAATTGATCGAGTTTCAAAAGCGTATACCGATTGCCGGTATGTGCTCGGCAGTGAAGACCCCTCTGGCCATGATCTAGTGGTTAACGCCACCTCGCTCGGGCTAAACGCCGGTGATCCATTACCGTTGGATGCCTCACGCCTGAGCGCTGATCAAACCGTAGCGGAGATCATTATGCAACCTGAGGAAACCGCACTCCTCGCGGCAGCTAAGGCAAGAGGATGTCGTACCCATCCGGGGCTGCCAATGTTACAAAACCAACTGGCGCTAATGACTCAAATCTTGGGGTTTACTGAGGGCGAATAAGGTGGAGACGTTTGACTACATTATCGTGGGTGGCGGTACCGCCGGCTGTGTCCTCGCCGAGCGCCTGACAGCCAATGGCAAATACCATGTATTGCTCATCGAGGCTGGCACGCCGCCGCGCAGCCCATGGATTCCAATACCTGCAGGGTTTAGCAAACTGCTGGTTAATCAGCAGTACAACTGGCGACTCACCTCCTCGCCTGAACCTACAACGGCCAACCGCGCCATTCCTATTCCGCGGGGTCGCGGCCTTGGTGGCTCATCGCTAATCAACGGCATGATCTACGTCCGTGGCCAAGTGCAGGATTTTAATCGGTGGTTGGATCAGGGCGCACACGGATGGGGCTGGGACGATGTTGAGCCCTATTTTAGAAAATTCGAATGCTGCGCCTTTGGTGACAGCACTCGCGGACACAACGGCCCAATGCATATTGAAGAGGTTGCGGAGCGTTGTGCCATTAGCGAAGCCACATTAGCAGCGGCCAGCGCCGCCGGATGGCCGCTTAATGAAGACTACAACAGCGGCGATCAAACCGGCTTTGGTTACTATCAGGTGCTGCAACATAATCGGCGCCGATGGAGCGCCTATGACGCCTACCTCCGCCCTGCCCTTGGCCGCTCTAATCTCACCATCAAAACCGAAGCGCAGGTCGAGCACCTCATCGTTGAGGATGGTCGCTGCACCGGCGTGCGCTATAGAAAAGGCCAGAAATTGATATCGGCCACTGCGCAGGCTGAGGTCATCTTATGTGCAGGCAGCGTGCATAACCCGCAGCTCCTTGAGTTATCCGGCATCGGTGAACCCGAGCATCTTAAGTCATTGGGCATCGACCCGGTTCACGCCCTACCCGGCGTCGGCGAAAACTACCAAGACCATTACGCGACACGCATGAACTGGAAGGTGCGCGAGGCGGTCACCATCAATGAGCGCTCCCGCGGCCTACGCTTAGTTAAGGAGCTTCTGCGCTATGCCTCCCAACGTCGTGGGATTTTAAGCTTAGGCACCGGTCTGGTTTATGGCTTTGTTTCCACACGCTACGCGAAATACGGGCCCGATATTCAATACTTTGTGGTGGATGCCAGTTATGCCAACGCTGCCGAGCGCGTGTTGGATAAAACGCCCGGCATGACCATCGGCGTCACACAGCTACAGCCTGAATCCAAAGGCAGCATTCATGCCGTAGATCGATACATCACCACACAGCCAGCCATTCGCCCCAATTTTCTGAGTGCGGGTGATGATGCCAATGCACTGGCTGAAGGCATGCAACTCGCGCGCAAGCTGGTTAGCCAAGCCCCCCTCAACTCCCTCCTCGTTGAGGAGATGAACCCCGGCGCGCAGCGCAGTGAACCAGATGAGCTCATTAATTGGGCGCGCGAAACAGGGCAAACGATTTATCACCCCATTGGCACCTGCCGCATGGGGCACGCCGATGATGCTGATGCGGTTGTTGACCCACGCCTAAGAGTTCGCGGTTTAACCGGGCTACGCGTAGCTGATGCGTCAGTCATGCCATCTATGGTTTCCGGTAACACGCAAGGAGCTGTCATGATGGTAGCCGAGAAGGCTGCAGACATCATCATGGAGCGTTAATGCGTATCTCACATCGCTGGCGACTGGGGCTGCTGGTTGGCCTGGTTGGTATCGGCTTGCTGATTGCGGCTATCCAGCCGCTGAGCCTTGAGCAACTTTTGCTACTCGGTTACGAGCTGGCCGCCAACCCACTAACCACTGTTTTACTCGTAGCAATGCAAGCGTTGCTATTCGCACTGGCCCTGCCGGGCACTCTGATATTCTGGCTCGTCGCCCCGTTTTACACGCCTTGGCTCGCCACTCTGTTGCTTTGCATCGGCGGCGCACTGGGCGCACTCGGCGGCTATGCGATTGCTGCCACCCTCGGCTCAACGGTTGCCAAGGGCCCGAAAGGCCGAAGAATCACCCGGCTCATGGCAAGCCATAATGGCAATTTTCTTGTTTTAGCTGCGTTACGAATCGTGCCGGGTTTCCCACACTCCGTGATTAACTACGGCGCTGGCACAATTCGCTTGCCGATCGCCAAATTTCTCCTCGCATCCACAATAGGGCTCGCGATCAAGTGGTTTATCTATGCTCGTGCGGTGTACGGCGTTACCGAAGCGGGATTAACCGGTGCCCCGTTGGGGTGGGACAGTATGCTGCCCCTATTAGTTATTGCGCTGTTATTTATTTTCGCAGGACTGATTCGGCACAAAATCAGTCATCACACAGGGCCTCAATAGCTGCATCCCGGGTTATGGCATTACCGGATGGCAGCACGGCATCTGCTGCGTCGATAAAAGCGGCAACATCCGCCAACACCGCAGCGCCACCGGTATACCGGGTCAACATATGGTAGCCATCAGGGTAGTACGCCGCCCGCCAGCGCTTAGAGTCAGCTGGCAGCGCCTTAAACATTTCACAGGCCGCCTCATGCGGGATTACCTCATCTTCCCCGCCGTAGAGAACCAAGGTATTGACCTCTGGCAAATGGCCAAGGGCAACCAGGGCCTTGTCCATTAAATTGGATATCCCGGCAATCGCATCAACACGCGTTTCACTAATCCATAATGGGTCTTTGGTGATTTGCTCCAAAACCACGGGATCATCGGTTGGGTCAATCCCGAAGCCACGGCCGGCTAATTTGAGATTCGGCGTTGCACGCTCGCCCACCCACAACGCACCTTGCTGATACCACGGCATTTTAGAGCGCGCCCAAACCGCCGGCCCCACCATGATCACCCCGTCCACCGCAATATCGGGAGCTGCCTCCAGCATTAGCGCACTGAGCGCGCCACCCATACTCAACCCCATAATGAATAGCGGCGCTTCAGGATACCGCTCCCTGAGCGCAGCAACCGCAAAAATCAGATCATCAACCAGCACCACCGTGCCTGGCCATTCGGCTCGGCTGTCGCTTCCACCAAACCCCCGCTGATCCCAGGCATAAACTGCAATGCCAAGCGGGTTCAAAGCCGCAGCAGTAGCGATAAATGCACCAGAATGATCGTTAAATCCGTGAACGCCCAGCACCACGCCACTCGGCTGCTCACCGTGCTCCGGCGCGGGGCCCCAGCGCCGGAGCGGTAAGGACACACCATCTTCCATCACCAGTCTATGCCTGGTTAAGCCATACTGCGTGGCCTGAGAAGGCCTCAGCGGGCTCGGGTGCTCCAGTTGCTGCGGATCAAGCACAAGCCCCCGGGCCTCGACTTGAACAAACGGCAAAAAAGCCGAACTAATGCACAGTGAAAACAAAAAAGCGCTGACCGGTCTGAACACCAAAAACTACTCCGAAAATGGCTGACAATCCGCTACACACAAGGCATCATCACTTCAAGGTAGAGAATATCATTAACGATTTTGGAGAGCGTCATTGCAATTAACCAGCCCAGAATTTGCGGATGGTACCGAGATGCCATGGCGGGTATCCGCAGCCAATGAAAACTGCATTCCTGCGCTCAATTTGCATGATGTACCTGCCGCTGCACGCAGCCTTACACTCTTGCTTGAGGATTTGAGCTCTCCGCTGGGCGGCGTTACGCACTGGCTGGTATGGAACCTACCACCTGACACCACTCATATCGATGCGGTTAGCCTACCGGAAAGCGCCGTCATTGGCATGAGTGCTTTTGGTAAAGTCGGCTACACAGGGCCAACCCCGCCTGAAGGCCAGCACACCTATCGTTTCGTAGCCAATGCACTGGATTGCCGGCTGGATTTATCACCAGGCACTGCCCGGCCGAATTTTGATGCGGCGGTGGCGGGCCATATTATTGACACCGCTGAATTACGCGGCCTTATCGAGCGCTCATGAATTCGCAGCATCGTGCCGGTAAATTTTTTTCGACCGTCAACCCCGTTGTTTTTATTGCCTCTGCGGTGATGGTCGTCGGGTTTGTGGGGTTCGGAGTGTTGCTGCCCACGCTGGCAGCAAAAAGCTTCGATGCAATCCATAACTTCATCACCGAATATCTGGGTTGGAGCTATTTGCTTGCCGTGAGCTTTTTTGTCGGGTTCCTGTTGTGGCTGGCGTTTAGTCGTTACGGCAGCATCAAGCTGGGCCAGCCGGATGATCAACCTCAATTCGGCTTTGGGGCTTGGTTTTCGATGCTGTTTAGCGCCGGCATGGGTATTGGGTTGGTGTTTTGGAGTGTCGCTGAACCAATTTTGCATTATCAACAGCCGCCCAGTGGGCCCGGAGAAACCGCTGAAGCAGCCCGCAACGCGATGGTCTATACCTTTTTCCACTGGGGACTGCATGCATGGGCGGTCTATGTGGTGCTCGGCCTATCGGTTGCCTACTTTAGCTTTCGCCATCGCCTCCCATTGACCATTCGTTCCATTTTCTACCCGCTGATCGGCGATAAAATCTACGGCCCAATCGGTCATATCATCGACATTCTTGCCGTGTTTGGCACCCTCTTTGGGCTAGCAACATCACTCGGCTTTGGTGCCATGCAAATCAACACCGGATTAAACCTCTTGGTAGGCCTGCCAGTATCGCACTGGTGGCAGGTCGGGATCATTGCCGCCATCACCGCATTTGCCGTGTTTTCCGTGGTTTCAGGGCTAGACCGCGGCCTGAAGTGGGTCAGCCAGTTCAACCTCGCACTCGCGGTGAGCTTTATGCTCTTTGTGCTGCTGGCCGGCCCCACACTCTTTATCATTCGATTTTTCCTCGACTCAGTCGGCAGTTATTTCCAACAGATCATCCAGCTAAGTTTGCAAACCGATGCTATTGCGGGCTCTGTCTGGCAGAAGGACTGGACCATGTTCTATTGGGCATGGTGGATTGCCTGGTCTCCGTTTGTGGGAATTTTCATTGCCCGCATTTCTCGCGGTCGTACCATTCGCGAGTTTATTATTGGCGTGCTCGCGTTGCCGTCGTTATTTGTGTTTGTCTGGATGTCAGTATTTGGGGGAACAGCCCTGCATATCGAGCTTTTCGATGAGAATGCCACGATCGCCTCCGCCGTGGCAGCCGACACCACGGTTGCGCTTTATGCCCTGCTCGATGAGTTGCCGCTGAGCACGTTTATCTCCGCCGTGGCGACCTTACTTATTGCCACTTACTTCATCACCTCCTCAGCTTCCGGGACTTATGTGATCGACGCCCTCATTTCACGCGGCGCCAAGCACTCTCCTAAACGCCAACGCGTGATTTGGGGAATTACCGAAGGCGCCGTTGCCGCAACGCTACTCATTGTTGGGGGTGAACGCGCACTCGACAGCCTGCAAACCGGCGCCCTAACGGCCGGCTTTCCAGTAGCAGTAATCCTATCAATTTGCTGTTTTAGCTTATTGCGCGCGCTGCGGCGGGAATATCAGGTGCCCGGCGTTACACCTAGCTGGCCCTGATAGGTGTTCGACATGCAAAACCCCTCGTTGAACGCCGCTGCGGCCGAGCGCTACCAAGCGCTGCTTGAGATGGTTGAGCCTGCTGCGCAATGCGCCATGGATTACTTTGTCAATCAGGCCAGTCTGGTTACCGAAGCAAAGGCCGCACCAATGGATGTCGTCAGCCAAGCGGACCGAGAAACAGAGACCATGATTCGGACAGCGCTGAGACGTCATTTCCCGAATGATGGGCTAATTGGCGAGGAAGGCGGCATACAAATTGGCAGTAGCCCCTATCGATGGGTGATTGATCCAATCGACGGCACGCTGCCCTTTCTCAGCGGGCTGCCTCACTGGTGCGTTGCTATTGCACTGCTCGAACACGAGAAAACCGTGGCCGCGGTCACTTTGGCCCCAGTCTCCGGGCTTTGCTACTCGGCCTACCTAGGCGGCGGATTTTGGATTAATCAGCAGCGTCAGCCAGCCATTAAAGACCGTAGCATTTCAGGCAACATGACCGCGGTTGGTGGCAGCCACTGGGCCAATCCTGCGGAATTAGGGGCTTGCGTCAAAGGCATACTGGAAGCCGGAGGATTGCACTATCGCAATGGCTCAGGTGCCCTCATGTTGGCCGAAGTGGCGGCAAGCCATTTGGCCGGGTATTACGAGCCCTACATGAAGCCTTGGGATTGCTTGGGTGGGCTTCTCATGGTCAACGAAGCCGGCGGCGTTACCAACCCGATAGACACTGCCAGCCTATTGAATGACGGCCATGAAATCCTCGCCGCAACGCCTAGCGCTTTCTCACAACTTCAGCAAATTACTCAAATGAGTAAAACCGAGGCAATTGTGAAATAAATCACTACGCCAAGCACATCTGCCAACGATGTCACTAATGGGCCAGACGCAGCCGCTGGGTCTTTATTCAGGATCGTAAAGATAAAGGGCAGCGACATCCCAATCAAGGCACCCAGCAAAACAATGGAAACCATAGCAATCGCCACGACGATGGCCACCTCGACCCCGCCCCGCCAAATTCCAATCAACCAGACTGAAGCCGCCATGGTTAATCCCAGCGCCACCGCAATGGCAACCTCGCGGGTCAGAAGTCGGCCAAAGTCTCGCAAACGCACGTCTCCGGTTGCGAGTGCACGCACCATCAACGTCGCTGACTGGGTACCAGCATTTCCGCCTGAGGCGATGAGCAGGGGCAGAAAAAAGAGCAGCGACAAATGCGCGGCAATGGTCTCCTCAAAATAGGCAATGCCCGCCCCTGAGAAAATATTGCCAAACACCAAGAGCACCAGCCAAAAAATCCGCGCCCGGTAGAGCTTGCTAATGGTGGCATCCGCGACCGACATATCAAAAGGCTGAATGGTCGAGCCCTTATGGAAGTCTTCGGTCACCTCTTCTTCGGAGACGTCCATGGCATCGTCGGCGGTCACAATTCCCACGAGGCGATCGTCTTCATCCAACACCGGCAAGGCAAGCAGGTCATAACGGGCCACCAATCGGGCCGCCTCACCCTGCGGATCAGACACATGCACCTGCACGGGCTCGGTGTCCATTAAATCGGCCACCCGCTGCCGCGGCGGTGCGGTTAATAAGTCCCGCAAACTAATCACACCCAACAGTTCGCGGGATTCGCCGATTATGTAGGCGTAATAAATCGTCTCCGCATCCAATGCCTGCCGCCGCAGCGCCGTGATCGCATCGGTGGATGTGAGCTCTGGGGCAAGCACCGCATAATCGGAGGTCATGACCGAGCCAACCGTCCATTCCTCATGCGCTGCCAGCCGCCGGAGATCCTCACGCTCTGCTTTAGAAAACGCCGGCAAGAGCATCTCCTGAGCAGTCTCATCTAACTGTTTAAAGAGATCAGCGCGCTCATCATGGCTCATGGCACCCATTAACGAGACCAACTCCCACTTGCCGAGGCGCTCGGCAACACTCACCTGCGCGGAGGGCCGAAAATGACCAATCAGCGCAGCCTGATCATGCAGCGCCAACAATCGAATGGCCGTTAAATCATCCCCCTGTGGCAACTCCTCAACCACCGACGCCACATCAGCCAGCTCAAGTGATTCCAAAAACCGGCGCACCTCAGCCTGCTCACCGGTTTCTAATAACCGAACAATCTCCTCTGCGACAGGTTCGAGCGCAAGCTCGCCCTTTTCAGATTTCATTTCTGCAATCATTTCCGCAAGAAAATTCTGCGCCATCGGCTCAATCCATTTTCAGTGGTGTACAATCTGGCCACATGAATAAAAAACTTCTGCGCATTGTACTGCCTTTTATGGCCGCTGCACTGATCATCGGGGCGGGTCAGTCTGCGCAAGCCGGATTTTATTTTGGCGTTGGGCACACCAATCTGGATATTGATTTTGAGGATGCGCCCGCATTAAAGCCCAGCATGGTCAACTTCCGCATTGGCCATACCCTAGTTGGAGGCTTTGCTATTGAGGGGCGCTTTGCCTCTGGCAGCAGCACTGAAACCGCTACGGTAGAGGGGATAACTGGCGACTTTGAAGTCGAAACACTGGCCGGTTTATACGGCGTTGGTCGGCTTCGCCTCACCCCTCGTCTTGCGCTGTACGGCATCGCAGGTGCTAGCTATGCGCGTGCCGAAGCCACCGATGGCAATATCGACGTCACCGGAGATGCCGCCGGATTCTCATGGGGAGCCGGTGGCGAACTTGCGATCACACCACGCATTCATGGGTTTGTTGAGACCATGAGGCATTTTGATCAAAGCGACTACACTTCCGAAGGCCTGACACTCGGTGTCCTCATCCGACTCTAAACGCTACCCTCCGCCACAACTGGCTTGGTTTATTTGGGGGTTAGGCGCCGCCTTTTATCTCATTGCATTTTTCCATCGGGTGGCACCCGGGGTCATTACCGATGAGCTTATGTTGGATTTTAGACTCGGTGCCGCCGGCCTTGGCAGTTTGTCTGCATTTTATTTTTATACCTACGTTGCAATGCAAGTGCCCACCGGGGTGTTGGCCGATCGCTTTGGCCCCAGAGTATTGCTCGGCGGGGGTGCACTGATTGCGGCGGTCGGGGCCGTGCTGTTTGCGCTGGCGCCGAACTTCACGATTGCCGCGATCGGGCGGGCGCTCATCGGTGCCTCCGTCGCCGTTGCCTTTGTATCAATGCTCAAAATCTCTGCTCACTGGATGGACAGCCGACGCTTTGCCCTCGCCAGCGGGCTGGCCCTGTCTATCGGTATGGCGGGAGCCATTGCCGCGGGAGTGCCTCTACGCATCAGCGCAGACTGGGTCGGCTGGCGCGCCACCATGCTAGTGATTGGCGGGCTAACATTACTCATTAGCGGGTTAATTTTTTACTTTGTACGCACTGACCCGGAGAGCTATGGCTATAAAGGCTATGCCAGCCATGACACGGATACGCCAGCCAGCGAGGGTATGCTAAGGGGCATTGGCCGAGTACTCACGCATCGCAATGCGCTGCTGCTGATCTTTATTCCCGGTGGCATTGTGGGGCCTTTACTGACCTTCTCTGGTCTGTGGGGCGTCCCTTTTCTAACCACACACTATGCGATGAATGCTCGCGAGGCCGCCGTCTTTACCTCGTTGCCGCTACTCGCGTGGGCCTTCGGCGGCCCCCTATTTGGCTGGCTGACCGACCGGTTACAACGCAGAAAATCCGTTTATCTCACAGCAACTATTCTCCTATTACTCGCATGGATCGTGCTGATTCAGGTGCCAGCCCTACCTCATGCCCTGATTGCGCTAACGCTGATCATCATCGGCCTTGGCTCAGGCGCAATGGTGATCTCTTTTGCTTTTGGCAAGGAATCCGTGCCCGCACATTTGGCGGGCACCTCGTCTGGGTTGATCAACATGGGCGTAATGCTGGGGCCGATGTCCTTGCAACCCGCGGTGGGCTGGATTTTGGAACAGCGCTGGACGGGCGAGCGCTTGGCAGGCACACCCGTTTACGACCTGACCAGCTATCAAATTGCTTTTAATGCGATGCTCATCTGGACGTTAGCGGCAGTCATACTGCTAGCACTAACGCGAGAGACCTACGGCAAGCAATTAACCAACGATCATCCCCGCCCGCGATAGGTCGCCACGCCCTGCTCAGGCACCCACACATTCGCCGGTGGCTCGCCGGTTTGATAGAACACATCAATCGGAATGCCACCGCGCGGATACCAATACCCACCAATCCTTAACCACACCGGCTCCAACAAATCGACCAAACGCCTAGCAACATGGATAGTACAGTCCTCATGGAATGCCCCATGATTGCGAAATGACAGCAAAAACAGCTTGAGTGACTTACTCTCAACCAGCCACTCACCCGGCACATAGTCAATCACCAAATGCGCAAAATCAGGCTGCCCTGTCATCGGGCAAATCGACGTGAATTCCGGCGCTGTAAACCGTGCAAGGTAGTGCACATCGCTTTGTGGGTTGGGTACACGCTCTAACTTCGCCTCCTCCGGGCTTTGTGGCAGTGGCGTTTCCTGACCCAACTGAGTCAGTCCGGAGTGGTAGCCTTCTTTACTCATGCATCAATTCCTTTCGGTTTGTTAAAACCATGGCTAAAATGAAAATTATGGAAAAATTTAATTCAATCAACGTCCTCGGTGGGCCCTTAACCCGCTGCAGTGTCGATCCGATTACCGGCTTTTTCCGTGATGGCTGCTGCAACACAAGTCATTCCGACCGTGGCATGCATACCATCTGCGCCATTATGACTGAGGCGTTCCTGACCTTCAGCATGGAAATGGGCAATGACCTATCCACTCCCCTGCCGCAGTTTGGTTTTCGCGGCTTACAACCTGGCGACTCATGGTGCCTGTGCGCTTCGCGCTGGGTGGAAGCCTACCGTGCCGGGGTGGCACCACAAGTCAAACTCAGCGCAACCCATGAGGAGACATTAGCCGTGGTGGATTTGGAAATTCTTAAAAAATACGCGGTAGACGATGACTGACAAGCCACTTCGAGGCGTCAAAGTCATCGACTTTGGCCAATACATTGCCGCCCCTGCTGTGGCGATGATGTTGGCTGACCTTGGCGCGCTCGTGGTGCACATTGACCCGCCTGCTGGCCCGCTGTGGGACAGCCCCGCTAATGCGATCCTGCAACGCAACAAACACATCGTCAATCTAGATTTAAAAACAGCCGACGGGGTCGCGGATGCCCTTCGTCTCATTGACGAGGCGGATATCGTGGTTGAAGGCTTCCGCCCAGGGGTTATGAAGCGTCTTGGCATCGATTTTACGGCACTGCGGGCGGCACAACCTGACCTGATTACCCTCTCAGTGCCCGGTTTTGCGAGTGACGATGAGCTTCGGCGTGACTGGCGCGCATTCGAAAGTGTGATCGCCGCCACCTCCGGCGTATTCTCAGACATGGGTCTTAACCGGATCCTCATGGGCGTGAACCCCTCGTTCTCGCCCCTGCCGTTAGGCTCCGCATACGCTACCGTTATCGCCGCGGCAGCGGTCATGTTAGCGCTTTTTTCACGAGCTAAAACCGGCGTCGGCGAGCAGATTGAGGTGCCACTCGCGAGCGCTTTAATGGAAGGCCTGGCCTATAACTCGCTGCATATTGAAAACGCGCCAGACAGATACAAAACGCTCCGGCAAAAGGAAATCGAGCGGCGGCGTATCGAAGGCCTGCCCATGAACGTCAGCTATGAAGAGCTGCAGGAGTTTCTCGATCCGTTTTTTAGAAACTATAAATGTAAAGACGGGCGCATGTTTTACGTTGTCTGCCCGAGCCATCGTGGGCATGTTAGACGTTGCTTGGAGACCTTGGGCCTTTACGATGAGCTCGCTGCCGAGGGTTTTAAGGACCAAATTGATGTTTATACCTCAAGCCAGGAATGGGCGCACGAGGTGAGCCTTGGCCTCTACCCCCTACCCCGCGATTGGGCAGATCACATTGCAGAGCGAATGAAGGCGGTCTTCCTCACGCGAACAACCAAAGAATGGGAGCGAATTTTTGGCAGGGGGCGTTTTCCGGGTAGCCCGCAACGTTGGCTGCAGGAATGGATTAATGATGACCACGCCGAAACCGCCGGATTGATGTTGGAAGTTAGCGACCCCGTGTATGGCTTGATGACTCAGCCTGCCCCATTGGTATGGATGCAGGAGTGCGGCGAAGCCATGCTTGCGCCCTCCCCACGGCGCTGGGTTAGTTCCGATGAAGCATTAGCGCGGTTACAAGCCCTACCCACCCAACTGCCGCGACGTCGCGCGCAGTCGCTTAACAAAGGGTTTTTGGACGGCATTCGGATTGTTGATTTATGTAATGTGATTGCCGGGCCCCATTCCACGGCATTCCTAGCCCGCTTTGGTGCTGAAGTGATCAAAATTGATCCGGCAAGCCCTGAATATGACCCAACTAACACCGTCATTTACGGCCTCACGCATCTGCGCTCAAAGCGCTCCTGCCTGCTAGATTTTCGCCCACCCGCTGGTCGGGCAGCGCTCAACGCGCTGATTAAAAATGCTGATGTGGTGGTCTGGAATGCCACCGATGAGCAAGTCAAAAGGCTTGGCTTTGATGCCAAAACGCTTGAGGCGATCAATCCACAGGCCATTTTCTGCCAGCTGGATTGCTTTGGAGGTATTCGGACCGGGCCACGCAGCAACTACCCAGGCTATGACGATCTGGTGCAAGCGACAACCGGGGTCATGCTGCGCTTTGGCGGGGGGATGGATACACCCGAGGAGCACGCGCATGTCGGCACAATCGATGTCATGTGCGGGTTTGGCGCAGCAATGGGGATTGCAACGGCATTATTTGCGCGCACTCAAACAGGCCAGACCTACCGACCCAGAACCTCACTCGCTGCGCTGAGTGGATTACTGCAACTACCCTATTGCTACGATTATGCCCGACGTGGCTTATTTGACGAGCCATCAGGCCCGGAAACGCCAGGGCTTAATGCGCTGACGCGTTTTTATCAGGCTTCCAATGGTCATGTACTTCTGAGCGCCTATGAAACGGATTTACCCCGCCTCGCCGCCATCGAACCATTTGCGGGCATTGAGGAGTGCGAACCCGATGATCGTGCCGCGTTTTTAGCGGCAATATTTGCCACGGCGCGAGCAGAAGACTGGGTAGACTGGCTGCAGGGAGCTGGGATTGGTGCCGCAGTATGCGAGACCCTAGAAACCATCAGGGCGTACAATAGTCATGCTCCCATAAAAAGTGCTAGCTACTCACCCACAGGCACTTTCTCTTTTACCCGCTATGAGGATCACCCTAGCGGGCATGTGACAACCCAAGCTGACCCGCATGCCGTGCGGCTGCAAGAAAGACCCATCGCCACACCGAGGCCTGGCGAAAAATACGGCCAATCTACCCGGGCGATTTTACAACTCGCGAATCAGGATGAAGACAGGATCGAGGCGCTGTTATCAGCGGGTATCGCCAGCGAATCTTGGGGAGAGATGTACCTGCCAGACTGATGCCTGAAATACCGCCTCAGCCGGACTAAAATTGCCGCGGTTGCGCCCCAAATATAATACGGGCCAAAGGGCATTGCCCACAACAACCGCTGCCGGCCCTGATGCGGATGCCGAAAACAACGATATGCACTGGGTTGCAGCAGCATTGCCACCGGTAATTCAAAGATCTCCACCACTTCTGCGGGCTGTGCAATGAGCTGAGCCGACTCATCAACACGAGCAATCACCGGTGTAATCTGAAAGCCTGTCCCCGTTAAGTAAGCCGGCAAATGACCAACAATTTGCACAAGGCTTGGCTCCAGACCGATCTCCTCATTGGCTTCCCGAAGCGCCGTATCAATCAAGCCCCCATCCTGCCTTTCAACCACCCCACCGGGAAAGCTGATCTGCCCAGCGTGATCCGCTAAAGCCATACTCCGCCGAGTCAGAATAAGCTGCACGCCGTTGGGCCTTGAGACCATGCCCACGAGCACCGCCGCTTGCCTTATGAATGGGTTATCAGTCTCCATAAGGAATAAGCATATCTGAAAATATTCTTTCACTGTGCAGCACTGACAGACTTACCCTTTCTCGTGATTTTTGTTCAATCGCAACCAACGGGGAAAACTATGTTGTCATTAAAACAAACACTGCGCGGAGCAGCTGGGGCGCTTTTGCTAGCGGCAGGTGGGCTAGCCCACGCCTCGGAATATTTGGTATCCACCGACTGGCTGGAGGCTAATCTTGAGCGTGACGACTTGCGGGTGGTAGAAGTTAGCGTTAATCCTGGTGTCTTCGAACGCGGGCATATTCCTGGAGCCGTTAACTTTCGCTGGCATACGGATCTGGTTGATACCGTGAGCCGGGATATTATCCAGCGGGATCGCTTTGAAGCCCTGCTGCAGGCCGCCGGCGTCTCTGAAGGGGACGAAATTGTACTTTATGGTGACACCAATAATTGGTTTGCTGCCTGGGGCGCCTGGATTTTTGATGTCTATGGTGTTGAGCAGGTTCGTCTCCTCGATGGCGGCCGCCACAAGTGGGAGGCAGAAGGTCGCCCCTTATCGGTTCGGCCAAGCCAATATGCGCCTGGCGATATCACGGTGAGTGAGGCTAACCTCGATCTGCGCGCCTTCTTCCCAGAAGTAGTGGAAGTGGCCCGTGCGGAGAACCCCGGGGTGAGCTTGGTCGATATTCGGTCTGCCGCTGAGTTTGAAGGCCGTATCATTGCGCCTGAGGGCGTGAATGAACTCGCAGTTCGAGCCGGGCATATTCCAGGCGCAGTCAATGTTGGCTGGGGCGAGGCCGTTGCCGAAGATGGGACCTTTAAATCCGCGGATGAATTGCGCGAGATTTACGCAGCCGTGGGCGTTGATGGCTCTCAGCCGGTGATTACCTACTGCAGGATTGGCGAGCGCTCCAGCCACACCTGGTTTGCGCTAAGCAAGATCCTCGGGTATGAGGTGAAAAACTACGACGGCTCTTGGACGGAATACGGCAATGCAGTTGGCGTGCCCGTAACCAACCTTGCTGGTACTGTATGGGGTGGTCAGTAAACCGAAGGAAACCTGAGTTTGGCGAATAGAAAACTCATCATCAGCGGCGCCATTCTGGCGTCGCTGCTTTTTTGGGCATGGCAAGTCAGTGGTGGCGGCCGCGATAGCCAGGCGATCGCGTTTTCCATCGTTACCGGTGGCTTGTTCGGCTATATTTTACAGCGCGCTCGCTTTTGCTTTTTCTGCATCACCCGCGACTTTATTGATCACAAAGATGCCAGCGGCCTGATCGCGCTGGTGGTCGCGCTAATGGTCGGCACGCTCGGCTATCACGCCGTGTTTGGGCTGTTTCTGCCGGATGCTAGTGTTGGCCGCATGCCCCCGGATGCCCATATCGGGCCGGTCAGTTGGGTGCTTGCATTGGCAGCGCTGGTTTTTGGCATCGGCATGGCAATATCTCGCTCGTGCATCAGCGCGCATCTCTACCGACTTGGCGAAGGGTCTATTGCCTCAATACCGGCACTGCTGGGGGCACTCATTGGGTTTGGGCTCGGCTTTATTACTTGGAATCCCTTATACCTCGCCGCAATCCAACAGGGCCCGGTTGTTTGGCTCCCCGCCATGCTGGGTTATGGCGGCTCCGCCGCTGTTCAAATCATCGCGCTAATTGCGATCACGCTGCTGCTTTTGCATCAGCACCGCGCCCCAACGCCGTCAGGATCTGGCGCTGGCGTGTTAGCCGGTGTTATACAACAACGCTGGCCCGCGCCGGTTGCCGGTCTTGCCGTGGGCTTTCTCGCCGTTATTGTCTATTTACGGGTTGCTCCACTCGGGGTTACGGCTGAGCTAGGGAGTGTTTCCCGCACCGTTGGCGACCAACTTGGGCTATTACCTACACGGCTACAAGGGCTCGACGGGCTCGCTGGTTGTGCCACCATTGTCAAAGAAACGCTACTCTCACCCAA
>LKMJ01001065.1_pt1 | contig 23420 bp, 29 predicted proteins | sample 643391 | NCBI WGS metagenome assembly LKMJ01 (sample SAMN04112250, study PRJNA286221) | soda lake metagenome | biome: soda lake; feature: Kulunda Steppe; material: water; isolation source: sample PL-Br10 brine of Picturesque Lake | place: Russia: Kulunda steppe | collected 2010-07
GCGTATGTCCGAAGCGGCCACAAACAACGGCGACGACGAGATCGTCACGGTAAACTTCAAACTCACACGGTCGTTTCTCAACGAGATCGAAGACACGTGGCAAGGACGAGGATTCAACAGCCGTAGCGAATTTATTCGGTATACCTTACGCGATGCCGTCGAACACCCCACGTTCGACCGCGATGAACTCGTCGCACTCCTTCAAGCGGAGGAGGATTTCCGTGAACAACGGACGATGAGCGCCGAAGAAGCGCGCGAACGATTCGGCACTGACGACACGAATGAGTGACGACGGGTGGGCGTGGGAACTTGCATCGAAAGCACAGGACGACCTCGATGCGCTCAATCCGAACGAGCAGCAACGCATTATCGACAAACTCGACGAAATCGTCGATTCTCCGTGGCGCGACCCACCAGACTATGGCGAACCGCTCCAGAACAGTCCACGTCGTAAGGTACGTATTGGTGAGTTCCGTCTCGCGGTCACTTTCCATCGAGACGAGTACCGAATGGTCGTTGCTCGAATCAAACGTCGTGGAGGCGCGTATACCGCTGACGACGACTGATACGGATTAGTGTCCGTCGGTACCGCCGATCGGCTAAGACGGCTCTCCGATCGGCGGTAATTGATGACACTAATCCGTATGAGTAGATGTACCAGAAACCAGCAAAGTAGACGAAATCTGTAACGTCAGTCTGAGACCTAAACAAGGTCGAGCAAAGAGATAGTAGGTAGGACTCAGAGGGTTTTTGAGTGCGTTTACCACCCGATTAGCGTTAGAAATCTTCCAGTTGCTGTTCAGTTGGTTAGGCTTGATATGAAGACGAGATAGCTGTACTCAAACTTCTAATACTGCGGGCAGATGAATTTGATAGATAATGGATGGACTTTGGTTAGCATCATTATATTCTTCTCCTATACTGATCGTAGCAGATACGTCAGTCCAATCCGAGACTCAGTTTCAACGCTTCGTCCACCGCCTCCATCGTCTCTGTATCGAGCCCTCCAACCACTGAATGAACCCGCTTTTCGGTCGAGACGGCACGAATTTGATCGAGACGAACAGACGAATCCTTCTCGAAGGGCGACTCTGCTGCTTCGACGAGAATCTCGAACGGATAGCCCCGATATGTCCCCGTCGCAGGTGCAACGATAGTCGTGCTAGCATTTTTATTCCCAACGTTGTTCTGGACGACTACCGCAGGACGAGTTTTCTCCATTTCGTGCCCTTCCGCAGGATCGAGTCGAACAATAACGACGTCGCCGCGACGAATCTCCGTGCCTTCGCTCATTTGTCCAGCTCGTCCCACGCCTCGTCCGACGCTTCGTCCCACTCTTCTGCGAGGTCTTCCGCACTCTCAGAAGCCTCGCGATATGCAGCAGCCAGTTCGTCCTCGTCTGGGCAGTCGGATTCTACTTCGACGACAGCGACGGTTACGCGCTTGTTTGCGTACTCCGTCCCGAGATAGATTCGACCTCGGTCATCGGTCTCGTTAGTTCGTAGGTCCCGCGCATCTACTTTCGTCATGTTACCGACTTGGACCTACTGCTGAATAAGTGTCACCCACTATTACCCACGGCAGATATTTTCTGTGACTCGCACAATGGATTTCATCTATCTGAACAAAGTTGAGCAGCGCGAGAATCGGTAGCCCGCGACGAAGATACTGCTACGTCATTCGTCAGCCGGTTCGAGCGGGACTCGTTCCACTTTGATGTCTTCGTAGTCTTTCTCCGATGAGAGCACGTTCAGCGTCCGTGTTTCTGCAGTTGCGGCGTGGAACGCATCGAACGACGTCATTCCCCCGTCGTAGTAGTTGACGGCCTTCAGAACGATTTGTCGCTCTTCCTCGTCTCGGACGGGGACGAGTTCGAGCAGATTTGCCACGAGTGGGACGTACTCGAACTCGTACCGTTGTCGGGCAAGAAGGAGTTCGAGATAGGAGAAGGCCGACGTTTCGACGTCGTACTCGTCCAGTGCTTCTTCTGCTGATTGCTGCAACCAGTCTGAGTCTTTGGCGAGCGCAAGCAAGAAATCGGTCTCGACGTAGACTGTCATCTATCGTCTCCGTTTTCACGGGCCTCAGCTTTCGCCTCTGCTTCGATGTCTGCTCGAATATCTTCAGTGGACGCGTCACGCAATTCACCCGCCGCCTCGCGGACTGCAGCGAGCGGGTCGTCCGCGACCGGAACGAGTTCGATTCTATCCTCGTACGTGACGATGTGATATTTCTCGCCGTATTTTTCTCGTACGTCCTTGGGAATGTACAACCTCCCTTGCCCGTCCGTTTCTGCTGACATAGATATGGATATGATACCATAAAAAAAGAGCCTTACCATCAGTCCAGTCTTTGTGGTACTATCTTGCGTTTCAGTAGTTCGCACATTGGATAGTATCTACTTGAACAAAGTTGAGTAGCGAGAGAATCGGTAACACTTCGCTCAAGACGTTAGTAAGACCGTATTTCGAGGCCGTCGATACGTCCGAAGTGCTTGGTGTTTCTCGTGATAATCAGTTCGTCGTTGAGAAGCGCAGTTGCAGCGATAATACAGTCTTCTCGCTCAATCCGTTCACCATCGTTAATTAGCTTACCGGAGAGTTTTCCGGCTTTCCGCATCACGGTCTGATCGGCACTCACGACGTGCTTCGTTTCCAGTATCTCGAGAATTCGGTCTCGCTTCGTATCCGGCGTTTGAGACCGAGCAACGCCCTCGTAGAGTTCCAAAACCGTCACGGAGGACACTTTTTGTGGTCGCGCTTCTTTTTCAACGATATCGAGAAGTCGTTTTGCGTTTTCGTCGCCCCGAAGCAAGTCGATAATGAACGATGTGTCCTGAATCATTCCGACGTCTCGTCGCCTACGGCTTCGTCTAACGCTGCTGTGAGGCGGTCACTTCGTTCTCTGGACTTCGTTCGCCCCTCCTCGATAGCGGCCTCGAGGTCCGCCGCTTCGTCCTCGGAAAGAATTCCCGTGACCTCGTTCCACGACCGTTCTCCCGCAAGGCGCTTGACGGTTTCACTGAAGCTTTCTCCCTCTTTTTTTCGGGCTTTCAGCCGCTCGTAGGCTTCCTCGTCGAGTGAAATCGTTTTCGTCGCCATTGTAGTACACAGTACTACATGTACGTTTAAAAAATACTGGTGCGAAGCCGTTCGCTCGACGGAAAGATGTGCTAACGTAGCGAGAAACCAACAAAGTACACGAAACAGTGTAACGTGGGTTATAGACCTGAACAAAGTCGAGTAGCGCGAGAATTGGTAGCCCGCGAGGAAAATACTGCTACGTCGTTCATCCTTCAGGAGCGCAGTTGCTGCGATGATGCAATCTTCTTGCTCGATTCTTCACCGTCGTTGATCAACTCACCGGAGCGTTGTCCGGCTTTTCGCAGTCCGATCCGGTTGGCACGTACGACGTATTTGTGTCCAGCACGTCGAGTCGTCTCGGGCCCGTCCGTCGGCGTTGATGACGGGAACTGACGTCTTGCTGCTGGGCTGGATAGTGCCCGCAGCGAAGCTATACCGACCCCCGTACTATGACAACGCATGACGTACCAACTTCGGTGTGACAGCTGCGACCTCGATCGGGAGGTCGACGACTGGGCCGTGGCCAACCGGGATGCTCGGGATCACGAGGCCGAGTTCAGCGACCACTGGGTGAGCATTCACGACCTCCAGCACGCGTGAGACGGATCGGTGTCGCGTTGTACCGGTATCGCTGCCCCCGTCGGCGCGATCACCGGTACAGAACGATATCGGACCGTATGAGCCGATCGGCCCTGCGTTCGGAGAGCGGTTCTAGACGACGGCCCGCACCCATTCCGCGGTGACGAACTTGTACCGACAACTCTCACAGAGCGCGACCTCGACGACCTCGTCGGTCGAGAGGTGGACGTGGTACCGATCGGTCGGGACGGACTCGCCACAGTTCACACAGGGTCTGGTCATCGCTCTTCTACGTGCTAGTCGGTGCCGAGAAGCAAAATAGCCCTCCCGTGCACCGTTGGTGTAGACGGTCCGACAGGTGGTGGCCGGAACTGCTGGCAGAGCAGACTCGTATCGCCGCCGGGGCGGACTCGGACCGTTGCCGGGGCGGACTCAGACCGTTACCGGGGCGGACTCGGACCGTTACCGGGGCGGACTCGGACCGTTACCGGGGCGGACTCGGACCGTTACTGGGGCGGTCTCGGACCGTTGCCGGGGCGGTCTCGGACCGTTGCCGGGGCGGACTCAGAACCGCCGCTGGAGTTCCGAGATAGCGGCTGGCGGCAGTTCGAGCCGGGCCAGCCACGCACTCCGTTGGTCGGGTTCGCCGTGACCACCAACGAACCCGTTGAGGCGTGCGACGACCGTCGAGTCGACGAACGCGGGGCCGTACAGCTCTTCGAGTTCGTCGCCGACGATCGGCGTCGATCGGAGCTCGTACTTCTGGTGGTAGTCCTCGGCCAGAGTAAACTCATCGAGTCGTTCGATGGCGGTCTCGACGGACTGGCCGGTTCGCTCTTCGATTGCCGCCCGTCGGTGCTGGGCCAGGTCGTGCTGGCGATCGTCGTGAGTGAGGACGACGCCGCGGTACTGCCGTTTCGGGGCTGTCGATCGCCAGTCGTGGTTCGACCAGCAAACGTCGAGCAGGTCCGCATACGAGAGCGCGTCGGAATCGTATTCGACCTGGACGACCTCGGTGTGGTCACCCAGCGAGTAGTAGGCCGGATCGGGTGTCGTCCCGCCGGCGTAGCCGACACGCGTCCGGACCACGCCGTCGATCGCGCCGAAGCGGGCGTCGGGCCCCCAGAAACAGCCCATTCCAAACGTCGCCGTGTCGGTTGCTGCCGGGGCCAGCGGCGTCGATTCGTCGGGCGACGCTGCGAGCGCCGGTTCTCGTGTCACCGAGTCCATACGTACCGGTCGTCCTGCAACGGTATGCCTCCTCCGCTCCGTATTGTACGGATTGCTGTCGTCGATTACCCGATTACCGCCGATCGGCGAATCGGGAAGGTGGTCGGCGGTACCGACGAACAACAGTCCACATCAGCCGTTGTCGGATCCCTCCAGCGAGTCGGGGCCGACCGGGTCGTCGGGAACCGGCGTCGCGTCGCCAGCGTTCGCTCGCTGGTTCGAGCCGCCCCTCCCCGTCGTCGACCTCGAGAACGACGGGCTCGTCCGATCGGCCGGTCAGAAGAATTCCCATGTGTGCGCCGAGCGATCCCGCAAGTCGCCGTGGGAACCGTCCCCCGCCATAGGAGTCGAGAAAGGCCCCGGTTAGCGGCGACTTCGTGATCGGCGCATACCGAGTCTCACCGGGAGTCAGCCCGGAGAGTGGCCCGAGCATGAAAACAGCGCGTTGTCCGGACCGAGTGGCTCCGTCCCCATTTCGAGTTCTTCGTAGAGGTATCTGGCACCCAGCCCCTTCCCGCCGACGTCGGCCTCGAGCCACGCCGTCGGAATCCGCTCGCTGGTGACCGTCCCGGTCGAGCAATCGACCCGCAGCAGACGTGGGGAGTCGTCCCGTACCATCACCCACGACGTACCCACCCCCACCACGTGTTAACGGTTGCCCAGTACTGACCGATTACGTTCGAATATCGGCGGTTACCGGCCGTTCAGTCGACGATCACGGGGCCCGATATGGACCAACACCGGATTGTTTCACAGTAGATCCCAACTGGGAGAGTGACCGTTCGGGCTCTTGAAAAAACTCCTCGCGTGTTCGTCATTAGAGTCCCAGCTAAACGTGTGCCCGTAGTGCTGACGCGAAACATCGATCACAAACGACCAGACGCACCAGGACGTCACCGTCGATCGCTCTCCGAAAGGCGTAGAGCTACTGGTCGGCACCCGGTGAGGTATCTACTGTTCGAGTTCGGTTTGGAGTGTAAGCCGGGCGGGGGCGGGAGCCCGCCCTGGCATGAGAGACATGAGCGTACTCGAAGCGGGGGCGAGTCCACATCCGAGCGATCCGGGCACGAACGCACGCAATCAGTTGGTCAGCGCGTCGTGTCTGGGCCAAGCGTGTACCCGACGGGGCATTCCATCCCCGCAGGCTGAGCGACGAGCGAGTCACCATTTGTTATCCACCACCTTGCACGCCGGTAGGATGCCCGATCGCTGGACAGGGAGCAGCTACCACAGGTAAGCTGCCTCCTATAGACGTCGACAGCCGACTCAGAAGCCGGGTCGGCCGGTAGTGGCTGTGTCGGTCGCCACACTGTCGTTCGCCGAACCGGGCCGCCCGGCGCGAATGAGCCGAGACGGACGGCGGCTTCGAGATGCGCCCCCTTGCGGACCGGGCTCTCGACCGCAGCCAGCTGCTGGCTGCGGTAGCGATCCAACCCCGATTTCCTGGCGAGAGCCCAACGGTAGGCGGTGATTACGGACAGCAGACGCCCGATCGGAAGCGGTCGAAGAGCGTCCAACGATGTGCCGTTTACAGACGGACGAATCTGGGCTATTCACCCAGTAAAACGGCCATAGTCCCGTTCTACCGTCGATTACAAGCCGGATAACTACAATCGGGTACCGTGACTCGCTGGATATGATCACCTGCACTCGCTGTGAGACGCCCCAGTTCCTGCAGATCACCCAGAGCCGCGTCTATTTCAAAGACGGCGAAATGATCAACGAAATTTCTGAAACGTACGAGTGTACGCTCTGTGGGGGGACTGGACAGTACGTCTACGACGAGGATCACGACGAATCCACCGTCTCCGGCGACGTGGAGTTAACGAAAGAACGGCCAAAGCAGGCGTGACGGTGGGCCACCGAGATCACGACAGCAGGAACTGACAACGCGGAACCCGATCTATGGACGGCAGGAACTGACAGTCTAACGACTCCCTCTCGCGGATGACGTTTGCACGCAGTTCGTGACGGGCGATCACTCCACAACGATCGATGCAGTCTCGATTGGACGTATTTCGCGGCGCTCGTGTAGTGTGTTTCGCGGCGCTCGTGTAGTGGTGTGTTACTGATCGCCATCTGCCGCGTCCGATCGGCCCCGTTCGTCGTCCTCCTCACCCTGATCGATCGCGAGCGCCTCACTCAGATCCGGAGCGGGTGCTGGCGTCCCCTCTCCGTGCTGCCGTCGCGTGATTCCTCGCCGTCGCCGTCTGGTGTCCCACTCCTCGAAGAGCCCGTACTCGTTCATCGTCTGCATGCCGGCGATCGCTGCGGTGAGTTTGATCCCGATCAGTGGGATGTCCGCCACCGAGACGATCACGTCAGCCCGGACGATCGCCCCGTCTCTGAGTAAGACGTCGAGTACGTCGACGAGGGTCTCGTCGTCTTTCTGTGGTCTCATGTGTTTGCGTCCGCCGATCGCTCGTCGTCACCGCCCAGTTCCGGTGCGAACGTGTACGGTGGCCACGGTCCCGTAAACCGGACCGTCAGCCCCTCGGTGGCTGCGACATCGTCGAGCACCGAGCCGATCGCTTCCTCGTCGGCTTCGTCTGCGAGCAGCGTGAGTCGACAGAGCGTTTCTTCCTCGGCGTCGGTTTCATCGTCCGTCACGGCTGCCGAGAGCGACGCGGCGGGAGCGCGTTCGAGCGCGTGGACCTCTCGTGCGTGCTCGTCGAGTCGGGCCTGGACGTCGGCGGTCAGCGACTCGCGACGGCCCGCCCGGAGCTCTTTCAGCCGGTTCTCGAACTTCGTTTCCAGCAGGAACGCCGTTCCCTCCTCGGCGTCGTCGATCCCCGCAGCCAGTTCAGCCAGCCGATCGTCGTGGTCGATCAGCGCCTCGTCGCTGATCGGCTCGGTTTCGCGGACCTCGACGCGGTACTCCCAGTGGCCCGTGAGTTCCGACAGCGCCAGATCGAGGGTGTCGTACTCCTCGCGAAGCCACTCTCGGACACCGTCGTCGTCGCCTCGAAGGATCGTATCGAACTGGAACGGAACCGGTGTCCCGAAGGCGGCGGCGGCGTCGTCGACGACCGTCTGGTGGCGAACGAGCCACCGTCTGACTTCCGTGAGATCCGCGGAATCGTAGAGTTCGTCGCACGCGTGGACGACGGCGCCGACATCGTCTTCGGTGATGACCGAGACGGGTTCGTCGTCGACGCCGATCGTCTCGAACGTCTCCTCGACGTCGGTCCGGACGACACAGTACAGATATCGACCCTCGTCGATCTCGGGGAGCGATTGCCCGTCGGCTGCCGTCTCGATAGCCTCGACGTCGTCGAGATCTGCGACATCGTCGCCCACTCCGCCGCCGTCGATGTCGTCCGCTCCGTCGGAGCTCATCGGGTATCACCGCCGAATTCGGACGTCATTCATCCTCACCTCCAAACACCGAGTAGCCGGGTGCGTGCGTGAGGGTCGGTTCGTCGTGTAACTGCTCGATCGCATCGCTGACCAGCCCGTCGAGATCACTCCGGAGGTCGTCGACGTCGTCTTCGATCCCTTCGTCGGCTTTGAGCTGCTCGATCTCGGCCTCGATCGTCGCGAGCTGGCCGCCGAGCCGTTCGATCTCCTCGTCGGTCAGCCGTTCGGACTCCATCCGACGAACCGCCTCCCGTTCCAGCGCTTCGAGCAGGATCTCGACGATACCGACGACGAGCGCGAGCAACCCCTGTCGGGCGTCCGCCCCGTCGCCGACGTCGATCGCCGTCACGGTCAGCCCTCCTCCGTTTCGGGGGTGGTTTCCGTCTGCTCTTCGCCCGCTGACTCGTTCTCGTTCGCCTCCGTCTCCGTTTCCGTCTCCCCGTCTTCGGGTTGGTCGATCGTCTCCCCGTCTTCGGGTTGGTCGACCGGCTCCCCATCTTCGGATTGGTCGATCGAGTCCGCGTCTTCGGGTTGGTCGACCGGCTCCCCATCTTCGTCGTCACTGAGGAGATCGAACCCACCACTCGTCGGCTGCTCCGGATCGGGGCGCTGGCCGAGTCGATCGGTGACGCGATCCTCCTCGAACGGGTCTGTACCCTCCCCGGTCGTCTCCGCGTCCCCGTCGTCGTCCTCGGGATCCGGCGTCACGTTGACCCCGCGAGTCGGATCGATCACCGGGTTCGGCCGCTCCATTTCGGCGAGTTCGGGCTCGTCGACTGCTGCCGCGAGCCGTCGCATGTCGGTCCCCTCGGGGAACTCGAGGCCGTACTTTGCTGCGGTCTCGAAGGAGGCGATCGCGGCCCGGACCTGGACGCCGAGAAGCTGGGTGTCGCCGATCGAGACGGCGATATCCGCGTTGATGACGATCCCCTTGTCCAGCAGCATTTCGACGACCTCGGCGAGATCGGTTTTCTGGCGGCTGGGCTGGAAGTCATGTGGCATGGTGGTCATCCTCCGGGCTCGCCCACCGTGTCTCATGTAACCATACCGTAGTTCTCGCCCGGTACTCGCGCTGTCTGGGTGGTATCTCAGTCATCATCGGGGTCTCTCCGTTTCCGTCGCTCGATCTCGAAGCGTCGACCGTAGATCCGCTTGCGGCTGGGTGCGGTTGAGAGTGTGACTTGCTGTGGCACCGTCGCGTGTCTGGCTCCGCCGCCGAGATCGCGCCGATCGGTCACGATCGTCGACGCTGCGGTCGGATTCCGGGAATTCGCGCTGGTGTCCTGCCGGCGCATCTTCTCGCGGTTGAACTCGTAGAGCCGCTCGAATTTGGCGTTGGTTTCGAGCAACGCCTCCCGAAAGGCGTCGATCCCTCGCATCGCCTGTTCCTGGATGAACACCTGATAGGCCTCGGGATCGTCGGCCGGATCGGGGTTGCCAAGCGCGGCCTTTGCGCCCTCGACGGCGTCGACGTCGTCGAGCAACTCCTCGCCGAGTAGTCCGTCCTCACCGCCGGCCAGCGCACCATCGTCGTCCGCGACCGTCGAAGCGGTCTCCTCGACCATACTGGCGTCTTCGCCTTCGTCTGCCGCCGCCTCGATCGTCTCATCCAGCTCGCGTTTTGTCTCCCAGATGTCGGTCAGCGCCGTCGCGTCCCAGGCGTTCAGGAGATCGATCGCTCTGAATAGCTGCGTGAATTCCACGACGTCGCTGGCACCCGTCTCGTCGTCCGCCAGCGCGTTCGGGATCTCTCCGGCATCGATCGCCGCGAGCAACGCCTCGGCGTCGACGGCCTCGGGCAGTTCTCCCAGGTCGAGCGTTTCGACGAGCTCGCTCGTTTTCGTCGCGACCTCGGTGAGCGTGTCGATATCGCCCTGAACCGCCTCGAGGGCTTCCGGGTCGAGTTCGTCGAGGTCCTCGACACCGCCGAGACACGCCTCGACGTTCGCGAGACAGTCCTCGGCATCCGATAGCAGTTCGTCGATCGAGTCGGCGTCGACGTCACTCATCGCTCTCCCTCCGAGCCTTGCGCTGGCGTCACTCGAACCGTCAGAACCCCGTTTTTGATCGTCGCATCCGCCGATCGGTCCCGCCAGGGGACGTCGACCCGTTCGAGTTCGCGATCGGCAACGGCGACGACGAGCGTCCCGTCGTCGAAGCCGACGGTGATCGCGTCTGGGTCAGTGCCGCCGACGTCGGCCGTGACGAGCACCTCCCCGTCGGTCGTCCGCGTCGTCACGTGGTGGGCAGCCGTCGGCGTCAAATCCGATCGTCGGCGGCGCGTTCGTGGCCGCTCTCCGCCCGTCTCCCCCGACTCGGCCGGCGGCGAGTCAGCCACGTCGAGTCCGGTTTCGATCGAGACGTCGTACTGCACCATCGATCGGTCTCCCCGGCTGCTGTCCGACGGTCCCCGATCGAGCCGTTCGAGTGCGTCTACCAGACTCGAGAGCCAGCCGTCGCTCTCGGCCGGCTCCGCCCGGCTGTGGGGATGTGGCTCCCGGGGTCGTGGCCGTCGGTCGTCGGATTCCCGATCGGGATCGGCGTCCACACGATCGGCAGTCGATCGGTCCGCCGGCGCTTCATCGTCCGCTGGTATCTCATCGTCTGCCGGCACCCCGTCGTCGTGCTCCGTCGACTCCGCTGGGTCGTCCTGATTGTCGTCCGGTTCGTCGCGCCTGTCGTCGTGGGACTCACTCATTATCCTTTCACCTCGACACGGCCGCTTGCAAGCTGTTCGTGGATTTCCTGGGCGATCTCGATCTCCGCTTCGAGTTCGTCTTTTCGACGCTGGTACTCCGCCTCGGAGCGCTCGCCGATCTCGTACAGCAGCTGGTTTTCTTTGAGATCGGCCTCGAGCGCCTCGATATCGTACAGTTCGTCGAGTGCCATCGTATGGAGCGTATCGACGATGCCGACGATCGGCCGAAAGAGGAGGTCGTCGATGATGAACATGGTTAGCGCTGGGCACCGATTTTCACGTCCACGAAACTGTACGGCGCGAACGGTCCTGTATACCGGATGATCAGGTCGTCGTGGTCCGTCTCGAGTCGCGCGATCGCGTCGTCGAATGCGTCCCGGTCCTCACGGTCGACGAGATACGAGCGGTTCAACACGAGTCGATCGCTAAACAGGTCGTTTTCGACGGATTGGGCGGCGATCGGTTCGAGTTCGTCCGCGACCGCCCCTTCGATCGCCTCCCGATCGACGGTATCGGCTTCCTCGCGGACGATCTTGCACCCGAGTTCGATTCGCCCGTCGATATCGTTTAACGCCCGACGAAACGCCGGCAGTGCACCCCGGAGGACGTTCTTCAACGCGCGATCGCTCTCGAAGGCCATCCCGAACTGCATCGGGACGATCGTGTGGCCGTCGTTCATGACCTCCCGGAGCACCTCGTCGTGGCGTCTGGCGTCCTCGTCCGTCTCCTCGGGTTCCGTCGTGTCGATATCGGAGACGACGGCTCCGAGTCGGCGGTGGGAGATCGTGTATATCTGTTCGGCTCCGGCGACGGCGTCGGTCTCGAACGTAACGTCGTCCGATTTGACGACGCCATAGACGTAGCGGTGTGTCATCGATCGTGGAGTTTCGGTAACTGTGGGTGGGTCGGTGCTGGTCGCGGTCCGTGTATCCGATTCGGGTGCTGGTCGCGGTCCGTGCAGTCTGATCTCGGGTGTGCAGTTCGGCCCAGTTGGCGATTCGATCGGACGTTAGATCCACTGCGACGCAGTTTTGCTGCGACACGGCTTCGGCACGGAAGGCAGATCTACACTGGGACGCTTCGTGTTGGATTCGTGTCTCCCAGTTCTTACCGTGGTGCTTGCAATGGCAGCGTTCTCACCCATTCGCGCTAGGCATCGCTGACGTAGCGAGGTATCGCTGACGTACTGAGGCATCGCTGACGTAGCGAGGTATCGCTGACGTACTGAGGCATCGCTGACGTACTGAGACGTCGCTGACGCAGTGAGAGCGTGTCGTCGACCACCGCCGCCAGGACGGCCACCCCGGCTCCGGGGGATGAGCTCCTCCACGTACGGGCCGATTTGGCTCCAGTGCAGTCGGTCCGACAGATCCGTGGCCCGACTCTCGTGCCGTGTCCCCCTCGCAACCGCTGGCTTGCAGTCGCAGCGAAAGCCGTGTTACCGGGTGGGCGTGAACGACCTGACGCTATGGCACAACCACAACGAAGACCGGACTCGTCGAGTCTCGCGGAAGTACTGGACCGCATTCTCGACAAGGGCGTCGTGATCGACGTCTGGGCCCGTGTCTCGGTCGTCGGAATCGAACTGCTGACGGTCGAGGCTCGCGTTGTCGTTGCCTCGGTCGACACCTTCCTGCACTACGCGGAGGAGATCGCAAAAATTGAGCAGGCGACCGCTGAGGGGGATCTCGAGGAACTCGAAGAACTCGAGGTCGAACAGCGGCCCGAATCATCACCACAGTCCGCGACGACCGACTGATCAGCATGGGAGACGACTCGTCGTCTCGAAAGCGAAAGGTCCGGGGCCGCAAAATCAGACGCGATCGCGGGCAGAAAGAAGGCCGGCGAGCCAAAAAGGAGCTGACACGAACAGCCTCGAAGATGGGCGAGCGCGATGGCGACAGTCCGCTCGCCGATCCCAGCGAGGTCGAACCCGACCCGTTCATCGAGACCGACGCAGTCACCTCGCTTCGCAACCGAATCACCGGCTGGCTCGAAGCAGACCAGCCGGTGCATCTGATCGGACCGACAGGCTGTGGGAAGACGGCACTCGCGCTGTCTGCCGCGGCCAGACGCGGCCGGCCGGTCGTCTGGCTCAACGGTGACGAGGCCGTCGATACCGCCGCGCTCGTCGGCTCTCACGCCGGCGGCGAGCGTTACAAAGAGGACGATCGGTTCGTCAGCGGCGTCAGCAAACAGACCGAGATCGTTCGCGAACGCTGGGTCGACAACCCGCTGTCGGTCGCCGTTCGCGAGGGCGCAACGCTCGTCTACAACGAGTTCTCGCGCAGCGATCCCGAGGCCCACAACGTGTTGCTCTCGGTACTCGAAGAGGGCGTCCTCGAACGACCGGGCAAACGCGGGTCCGATCGGACGATCGACGTCCATCCCGACTTCCGCATCATCCTCACCTCGAACAACGCCGAGTACGCTGGCGTCCACACCCAACAGGACGCGCTGCTCGATCGGTTCGTCGGCGTCACCGTCGACTTCTACGATGCGGAAACCGAGCGCGAAATAGTCGGTGCACACGTCGACCTCGACGACGATCGGATCGAAACGATCGTCGAGACGACCCGTGACCTCCGCGATGAACTCGAGATGATCGTCGGGACCCGAGCGGCGATTACGGCCGCCAAAGGGCTTGCCGTGTTCGATGGGACGGACGACGACACCGTCGACGACGACCTCCTCGCCGACGTCTTCACGGACGTCCTCGCGCCCAAGATCGCCGGCAACGGTGTTGACGATGTCAACGCGCTCCGATCGACGGTCGGCGAGACGGTCTAACTCCGCCGTTGTCAGTACAGTACGCACACGACGTTCCAGACCACCGATGGCCGACGCAAAACGACACGAGACGACAGGCCAGTGCAGGGCGCTCACCGGGGACGAAGAGCGCTGCTCGCGGCCGGCCACCGAGGACGAATTTTGTTACCAACACGATGATAGTGATCCAACCGTGAGCGACAGTCAGGCTGCCGAACAGGACCAGGCCGAGCAAGACGCATCGACCGAAACCGAACAGGAGCACGAAGACCAGGCCGAACAAAACGAATCGACCGAAACCGAACAGGAGCACGAAGACCAGACCGAGCAAGACGCATCGAACCGGGAATCGACACATCCCCGATCGGGCCAGATGACTGCCGACAATCTGACAGATCCGGGTGACGTCGAGGCTGACGTCGCTGTCGACGTCGAACGCGAGGAAGTCGAGGGGATCCTCGCCATTCGAGAGTCAGTCAGGGCGACTGCGGGCCAACTCATCGGCCGCGAGTTCGACGCAGTCAGCGAAATCGCCCCGACTGACGAGGGCTGGCGTGCGGTCGCAGAGGTCGTCGAACGCCGATCGGTGCCCGACACACAGGACGTTATCGGCCGCTACGAGATCGAACTCGACAGCGACGGGACTGTCCATGGCTATCGCCGACTCGATCGGTACCGGCGCGGCGATACGACGTCTTTCGAGTGACCGGGCTCCTTCGGGACTGCCGGTTCCCATCGACAGGGAGACCACGAGTCACAACCCCGGCCTGGCTCTTCGTTGGGTACTCGGTGCGGTGGCACCCACTATCCTCGGAGAGCGCCACAGCACTACGAAGGTCGTCCGATCGAGACCCGACACGCATCGTGGCCGACAGCCTTGGGGGCCGATCGAAGCACCGCTCTGCGCTGTCCGGACGGCAGTATCGTCGGTCAGTCAGCACGGAGCGGCTGGCGGCTCTCGTAGGTAAGCGTTCGCCACAGCCACTCCAGTGGCCCGTATCGGAAGTATCGAAGCCAGAGGACTGACACCACGAGCTGAATCGCCCAGATGCCGGCGACGACCCCGAGAAGTTCGACGCGGCTCACCTGACCGAACAGCCCGAGCCCATGGCCGTAGAAAATCGATGTCGCAAGCACCGTCTGGAGGATATAGTTGCTGAACGCAGTTCGGCCGACGGCAGCCAGTCCCCGGGTCACAGCTCCCGCCGGTCGCCACCGACTGTACAGCATGACGATCCCGATGTAAGCTCCCGCGAGGGGGAGGCTCCCCCAGTAGTTGAACTGCCGCCAGAACAGTGCCGCCTCGGCAGCCCACTCGTTTGCCTCGATATACCAGACGCCGGTGAGAATCAGGGCGAGACCGGTTGCTCCACCACCCAGGATCAGCCACCCGTAGAACTGCGGTGACCGATCGTTCGTCAGTACGCCCCACTTGAACAGCGCCATCCCGAGCAACATCGAACCGGCGACCCGCCAGCCCGTGTAGCCGATCAGTCCCGTCGTCTGTCGGCTAAACGCCGCCGGGGCCCGGTGCTCTAGCTGCGCTCCCCATCCGCTGCGGTACGTTTCGACCTCGGCCCGGAGCACCGACGTCGAGGGGTTCCACGAGGCTGCGATCGCTGACGGATCGGCGACCCCAGCCAGCGTCTCGATAGCCGAGGGGACAGCAAGCAAGACGAGTCCCAGAGATGCCAGTGGCCGCGCGTCGAGGGTGCGAAGGAAGACGACGCCGAACGCACAGAGGCCGTAGACAACGAGGATGTCACCGTACCACAGCAAGTAGGCGTGTGCGAGCCCGAAGACGATGAGCCAGCCGTTCCGACGGGTGTAAAGGCCCCATACCGACTCACCTCGGCGCTCGACATTTCGCGTAAAAAGAATGACGCCACCGCCGAAGAGGATCGTAAACAGCGTGATGAACTTCTGCTGGGCGAACACGTGGCTGGTGAACCACGCCCAGTAGTTTGCCCCGGTGAACTCACCGTACACCGTCGGATTCGACAGGACGGCCTCGGGCATCGCAAAGACCCAGCTGTTGATCAGCAAAATACCAAGTAGCGCAACGCCCCGGAGCACGTCGAGCCCGATGATCCGATCGGCTGCGGCCGTCGGGCCCGTCTCCGAACTCATCCGTGTGACCAGCGGTCGCGCCCGGCCGTTGGACCCTCCACATGATGCCGCCAGCCCATTACCTTCGAAGCGTTGTGGGTCCCAGTGCAAAGCTCTGTTCGTGCCTGCAATTCTGAACCTCTCTCGAAGACGATGGCTCCGACTGCCGACTCGGGGGAGCAAACTGCCGGTCCGATCGCTGCCCGTTCCGACTGTCGGCTTGAGGACGGAATCTGCCGGTTCGATCGGCTGGTAGCGATCGATCGGCCCCGATCGTGGCCGATCCAGCAAGCTATTTCCCCGTCGGGCAGCGGGATTGGAGTATGGATCCGGCGCTTGGCCCGCCAGACGCGATGGCCGAGAAACGCGACGAGCTGACGCCCATGATGGCACAGTACCACGATCTCTGTGCGCGCTACGACGACGCGCTCGTCCTCTTTCAGGTCGGTGACTTCTATGAGACCTTCTGTGGGGCTGCCGAACGCACCGCGCGAGTGCTCGAAATCACACTCACCAGCCGCGAGGACAGCACCGGCGAGTATCCGATGGCCGGCATTCCGATCGACAACGCCGAGTCATACATTGAGACGCTGCTCGACGCCGGCTACCGGGTCGCGGTCGCAGACCAGGTCGAGGAGCCCGGCGCGTCTTCGGGCGTCGTCGAACGGGCAGTCACCCGTGTGATCACCCCGGGGACGCTCACCGAGGACGAACTCCTCGCCGGCGACGACAACAACTTCGTCGCGGCGATCGCCCGGGACGACGATCGGCTCGCGCTGTCGGTCCTCGACGTCTCGACCGGTGATTTCCTCGCAACGAGCGCGACCACGACCGAAGCGATCGCGGACGAACTGGGCCGGTTTGGCCCCGCCGAAGCGGTGGTCGGCCCCGACGTCGCCGCCGAGCTCCTCCCTGCCGACTGCATGGTGACGCCGTTTGACGCTCACGCGTTCGATCGCGATCGGGCCGGAGCGCAGCTCGCGGCGTACGTTCGGAACCCGGATGCCCTGCTCGCAAGCGACGCGGAGATTCGGGCCTGTGGCGCGTTGCTCGCGTATGCGGAGTACGTCCGGGGCGGAGAACACGACGGAGAGCGCGGCGACGGCACAGGCGACGAAACCAGCACTGCTGGCGTCAGTGACGACACCGTACCCGATGTCGACACCGGACCCGATTACGACGGGCAATCGAACCGTCTCGAATACATTACACAGCTCACCCGGTACGATCCCCGCGAGTACCTGCTCCTTGACGCCGTCGCCCTCCGGAGTCTCGAACTGTTCGAGCCACGGGCCGTCAACGGACAGGACGACGCCACGCTCGTCGGCGTCGTCGACGAGACCGCGAGCGCACTCGGTGGGCGAACACTCAGAGATTGGCTTCGCCGTCCGCTGCTCGATCCCGATCGGATCGCGGCCCGCCACGACGCCGTCGAGGAACTCACGCAAGCGGTCCAGATCCGGGAACGGCTCCACGACCACCTGCGGGACGTCTACGACCTCGAACGCCTGATCGGACGCATCTCCCGCGAGCGAGCGAACGCACGCGATCTGCGATCGCTTCGCGAGACGCTGGCCGTCGTTCCCGACCTCCGGGACCTGCTCGCAGACACGAACTGTGACCGGTTACAGGCGCTTTACGCAGCGCTCGATCCGCTCGTCGACGTCCGGCAGCTGATCGACGATGCGATTGTCACGGACCCGCCGATCGAGATCACCGAAGGCGGGATTATCGCGGAGGGGTACGACGCCGACCTCGACGAACTCCGCGGGACCGCCCGGGATGGCAAGCAGTGGATCGACGAACTCGAAGCGAGCGAACGCGAGCGGACGGGGATCGACTCGCTGAAGGTGGGCTACAACTCCGTCCACGGCTACTACATCGAGGTGACCGATCCCAATCTCGACTCGGTTCCGGAGAACTACCAGCGCCGCCAGACGCTGAAGAACTCGGAACGGTTCGTCACGCCCGAACTCAAAGCCCGGGAAGACGAGATCGTCGGTGCGGAGGAGCGTGCCGACGACCGCGAGTACGAACTGTTCCGTGACGTCCGCCGCGAGATTGCCGGCGAGGTCGAACGCGTCCAGGCGCTCGCCGACGCGGTCGCGGCCCTCGATGCCTTCGTCTCGCTTGCGACCGTCGCGGCCCAGTACGACTACTGTCGGCCGGAACTCCTCGATCGGGACGGCGGAGAGACGTTCCAGACGAGGGACAGGAGCGATGGGTCCGAAACCGAGACCATCGACGACGGTCTCGTGATCGACATCGAGGGCGGTCGTCATCCCGTCGTCGAGCGGACCCAGGACTCGTTCGTCCCGAACGACGTCACCCTCGCGCCCGATCGGCGGCTGGCGGTGATCACGGGGCCAAACATGTCCGGCAAATCGACGTACATGCGACAGGTCGCGGGGATCGTTCTGCTCGCACAGGTCGGGAGTTTCGTCCCCGCTCGATCGGCCCGGCTGACCCCGGTCGATCGGATCTTCACCCGGATCGGCGCGAGCGACGATATCGCCGGCGGCCGATCGACGTTCATGATCGAGATGGACGAACTCGCGACGATCCTTCGGGAAGCCAGCGAGCGCTCGCTCGTGTTGCTCGACGAAGTCGGCCGCGGGACCTCGACGGCCGATGGCCTCGCGATCGCCCGGGCGATCACCGAACACCTCCACGACGCGGTCGGGGCGACGACACTCTTTGCGACCCACCACCACCCCCTGACGGAACTCGCCGACGAACTTGCGGACGCGTTCACGCTCCACTTCGAGGTCGAGCAGGTCGACGGCGAGGTCGTCTTCCACCACGAGATTGCCCCCGGTGCGGCGACGGGCTCCTACGGTGTCGAGGTTGCGACCGCTGCAGAGGTTCCGGCGTCGGTGGTCGATCGATCGCGAGAACTGGTCGCGGAGGCGGCTGACGACGCCGACGCTGGCGCTGATGGAGCTTCGGGACCTGGTCCGAACGCCGACCCCGTGACCGACGATCGGTCTGCCGACGCGGCGACGGCCGATGGCGGGGACGACCTCACCGACGTCGCCGCCGAACTCCGTGCGCTCGACCTCGCCCATCTCACCCCCGTCGAGGCGATGACGGAACTCGATCGGTTAAAGCGCCTGCTTGAGGAGTAACGGGGCCGACGTGGGCAGTTCTGCCCGCGAACCTACGCTGCCGTCGGGTCGAGCGAGACGAACTCCAGGCCGTGCTCGGCCAGCAGCCGATCGGCCCGATCGGTTACCGAGGGGGCAACCAGGACTCCACGAACCGCGGCATCGGCGTGGAGGTCACGATCGAGCGCGTCGACATATCGTCGAAGTTGGCTCACGGCGTCCGGGCCGACGCGGCGGCGTTTGAGTTCGACGACGACCGCCCGTCCGGCCGCGTCCTCGCCGAAGATGTCGACGGCCCCAGCAGCCGTCTCGCGTTCGGTCGCAAGCGGCCGAAACCCCTTCTCTAACAGCGCCGGCTCGTCGAGGATTCGTTGCCGGAGATCTTCCTCGGTCCCCTCCACTGTCAGATCGGTCCCGTCAGTTCCCGAAAACGTCGACACCTGGCTGACACGCCCGAACTGGACCTGAAGGCGCTCCTCGGGCGTGGATCGCCGGCTCTCGATGTGGAGGCCCCCATCCTCGCAGGCAACCGTATGCTCACAGCCCGGCGGCTGCCAGTTGACCGGTTGTTGGCCCTCGTGAGTGTGGACCAGCGCCGCCCCATCGGGTTTGAGCATGAGATGGCGATCGCCCGCGTCGAGCGTGCTCGCAGCACGTCCCTCGTAGTCGACGGTACAGCGGCCATAGACGGTGACGAGCGCTTCACGGTCGAGTCCGTCGGCGATCGCCTCGCATGCAGTCGTAAGCGAGGGCTGTTCGAGCGTGATCGCTCGCGAGGAGTGGGGACTGGCTGTCACTGCCCTGGGATAGCCTGTCGCCGAATAAAAAGAACGCGCCACGCCGGCGGTTGCTACTATATCGCAACAACTGAAACTGTGTAACACCGATCGCACGACAGCTGTGCGATCGGGTGTAAATTGAGTTTCAGTGGCTACTCTGGGTTCCGCTCTCTCTGTCAGGAGCTTGTAACGTGACACGAGCTATCAAAAACGCTTATAATAGTACAGGCGTGCGTTTCGACAGCAAATGACTACTGGCCACGACCGTCGTCGATTCCTCCAGATTGCCGGCACAGGTGCTGCAGCATCGATTGCTGGCTGTGCGTCCCTCAATCCACTGAGCGACGATACAGACGATACGCTGACTGTCGCTGTCGGTCCCTCTACCGAGGATATTGAGGAGCTACAGGACGAGGTCGAAGCCGGCGAGCTCGATCCCATGGACGCACAACAACGTGAACAGGAACTCGTTTCCGACGCAGTTGCGGACTTTCAAGAGCGGGCTGACAGTGAGTCCGAGCTGACGATCGAGGAGAGCACCGAAGAGATGGGAATCTTTCGAGTCGAGGCGTCGAGCGAACTCATTATCGACGCGCTCATAGACGGCGAAGTAGCCGCGATTCAGACGGGTGCAGCCTATGATCAGTTCATGGAACAACAGGAACAACAGGAACAACAACAGGAACAGGAACCTGAAATCGACGAAGAAGAGCTCGAGGAGGAACTCGAGGGCCAAGAGGACGATACTGATGACGAGGACGACGGTGACGACGAGACGGAAGCGAGTTCGGACGACGAGTAGTCACCAGCGATCGGTCACTCGACACTGAACGGGCTCTCGCGTTCGGTCCAGTTCCAGCCCGGAATCCGTTCCTGAAATCCAGCCGCCAACGCTGCCTCGAGATCGTCGACGCCAGCGTTCTCATCATCGCCGCCGTGGACCTGTACGTCCGCATAATGAAACGTGGCTTCGCCCAGCGTCCGCAACGGCTGCCTGCCGGCGATCGTCGCGGCGAGTTCACGGCCGAGTATCTCGTCGACCACGAAGCCGGGATAATCGTCCTCGACGTCGAGATCACGCAAGATCGCAACCATCGCGGCCACGTTGACCGCCAGATCGCCGTCAGCGAAGACAGCATCGACCGCCTCGCGGTACTGCCGGTCGGTCACTGGATCGACGTCGGTATCGAAGACCTCACCGAGATCCGATCGGACGTCGTTAATGATGGGGACGACGCTGTTTCCACGCTGTCGGACCCAGTCACGCTCGGCGACGACGCGTTCCGGTGTCAGTTCCATACGGGCTCGACGTGTCGGACCACCCTGGTTTTTGCGAAGGCTTTTATACAACGGAAAGAATAGCGTCGAGTAAGCGGGTTCTCCCTGGAATCTTCCCGCACGGACCAGGACACCGATCTGGGAGCGTGTTCGTCACACACGGCACACGGCAGGATGATCCAACACAGGAGCGGTCGACGCATGTCGGCGTCCGACGGCAGTTCCCACTGGTATCAGCATTGACACACGACTGTCCGAGCGTCTCGATAGCCGATTGGAGATGCCGACACCGCCCGTCGACGCTTCCCCATCCCACCACGTGCCGCCCTGGCGACATGCCGGCCCAGCGGCGAGTTCACGCAATCCAACTGGCGACCTATGAGCACTGTAGAGCAGCAACTCGACGATTTGCAAGCAGAGATCACGAGCGAGTTACCGAGCGATATCTCGGTCTCCTCGGTGAAATACGAAGGCCCGGAGCTGGTGGTGTATACGCGCGATCCGAAGAAGTTCGCCCAACAGGGCGATCTGATCCGGAAACTCGCAAGCAAGCTCCGAAAACGGATTACCGTCCGTCCCGATCCGAGCGTCCTCTCGCGGCCGGAAACGGCCCGCGAGGAGATTATGGAGGTCGTTCCGGAGGAGGCTGGCGTCACCGATCTCGATTTCCACGCTGACACCGGCGAAGTCGTTATCGAAGCCGAAAAGCCCGGGATGGTGATCGGTCGCCACGGCTCGACGCTTCGGGACATCACGAAAAACGTCGGCTGGACGCCGGAAGTCGTTCGCACGCCGCCGATCGAGTCTTCCACCGTCTCTAACGTCCGCAGCTTTCTGAAACAGGAACGTGACGAACGACGAGACATTCTGGAGAAAGTCGGTCGGCAGATCCACCGCGAGGAGATGTCCGACGACGAGTATGTACGCATCACGACGCTTGGGTGCTGTCGCGAAGTCGGACGGGCCTCGTTTATTCTCTCGACCGCCGAGACACGGATCCTCGTCGACTGTGGGGACAAGCCGGGTGCCGAAGGCGAAGTGCCCTACCTCCACGCTCCCGAGGCTCTCGGTGCTGGCCCCCAGACGATCGACGCGGTCGTCCTCACCCACGCTCACCTCGACCACTCCGCACTGATCCCGTTGCTGTTCAAATACGGCTACGATGGCCCGATCTATTGTACTGAACCGACGCGGGATCTGATGGGGCTGTTGACCCTCGACTACTTGGACGTCGCCGCAAAGGAGGGGCGGGCACCACCGTACGAAAGCGAGCAGGTCCGTGAGGCGATCAAACACTGCATTCCACTGGAGTACGGCGACGTCACCGACATCGCACCGGATGTCAAACTCACCTTCCACAACGCCGGCCACATCCTCGGTTCGGCCGTCTCACACTTCCACATCGGCGATGGGCTCTACAACGTTGCCTTCTCCGGTGACATTCACTACGACGATACTCGCCTGTTCAACGGCGCCGTCAACGACTTCCCGCGCGTCGAGACGCTCGTCCTCGAATCGACCTACGGCGGTCGCAACGACTACCAGACCGACCAGGAGGACTCCGAGCGAAACCTCAAAGAGATCATCAGCGACACCTACGATCAGGGTGGCAAGGTCGTCATCCCCGCGTTCGCGGTGGGTCGATCCCAGGAGATCATGCTCGTCCTCGAGCAGGCAATGCGCAGCGGCGACATTCCCGAGATGCCGGTCCACCTGGATGGGATGATCTGGGAGGCGACCGCCATCCACACGACCTATCCCGAGTACCTGCGTGACGATCTTCGCGATCGAATCTTCCACGACGACGAGAACCCGTTCCTCGCCGAACAGTTCAACCACATCGACGCCGGCGAGGAGGAACGACAGGAGGTCGCCGACGGCGGCCCCGCGATCATCCTCTCGACGTCGGGGATGGTCACCGGCGGTCCGATCATGTCCTGGCTCTCTCACATCGGTCCCGATCCGGACTCGACGCTCGTCTTCGTTGGCTACCAGGCCCAGGGGACCCTCGGCCGGCGCATCCAGAACGGCTGGGACGAGATCCCGACCAGCGAAGTCGGCGCGATGGGCAACGGCGGTGGCCGTGGCACCCTCTCGCTGAACATGAACGTCGAAACCGTCGACGGCTTCTCCGGCCACGCCGATCGGGCCGGCCTCGAAAACTTCGTCAAGACGATGAACCCCCGCCCCGAGAAAGTACTCTGTGTCCACGGCGACGAGCGATCGACCCAGGACCTCTCTTCGGCACTCTACCACGAGTTCGACATGCGGACCTTCGCACCGAAGAACCTGGAAACGTTCCGCTTCCTCTAAAAAAAGCCCTCGCGATCGCTTGACGGCGACCGTGTCGCCGTTTTTAACCACCAAGAACAGCAGCGCGCGGCACGCGGGTTTTCGCGCTACGCGATCGGCCTGCCTTTTCCAGTGA
>LKMJ01001066.1_pt1 | contig 23418 bp, 24 predicted proteins | sample 643391 | NCBI WGS metagenome assembly LKMJ01 (sample SAMN04112250, study PRJNA286221) | soda lake metagenome | biome: soda lake; feature: Kulunda Steppe; material: water; isolation source: sample PL-Br10 brine of Picturesque Lake | place: Russia: Kulunda steppe | collected 2010-07
CGTTCGCCAGCCTTAGCGAGCCCGTCGAACCCTCACACTACCTGATCGCCTTTATCGGCGACAAGATTCCTGTCGCTCCCTACGAAACCTACGGCACGCCCGAACTGGGTGCAGCCGCCGTCGACACTCTTGGCAACGAATACAACGCCTGCCTGCTCGAAAACCACGGCGTCCTCGCCGTCGGCGAAACGCTCCCCGCAGCGTTCGAAACCGCACTCATGGTCGAGTACTGTTCCCGAATCCACTATCAGGCGCTGTCGATCGGCGAGCCAACCCTCCTTCCAGAAGAAGAAATTGAGACGCTGACCGATCGGTTCGCCGGCTACGGCCAACAGTAAGATTATTCGACCGTCACGCTTTTTGCGAGATTCCGCGGTTTGTCGATCGGCCGATCGAGCTGGTCGGCGGCGTGATAGGAGACCAGCTGGAGCTGGACGTTCGCGAGGAGGCCAGCGAGGGCGTCGTCGGTTTCGGGAATGCGGAGGTGGGTGTCTGCGACCTCGACTGCCCGATGGTCGTCGGGACAGATTGCGACGAGGGGGGCTCCCCGGGTCTGGGCTTCCGCGGCATTTTTGAGCGTCTTTTCGTCTTCGATGCCGGTGAAGACCGCAAAGACGGGGGTGTCTGGCGTGACGAGCGCAAGCGGTCCGTGTTTGAGCTCGCCCGAGGCAAACCCTTCTGCGTGCTCGTAGGTTATTTCCTTGAACTTCAGTGCGCCTTCGAGAGCGACTGGGAAGCCGAGTCCGCGCCCGATAAAGAAGTACGACTCACAGTCTGCGTACTCCCGGGCGACCGCTTCGGCCGTCGAGGAGTCGAGAATCCTGTCGATCCGATCGGGCATCGCAGCCAGTTCGGCGAGATCGAGGGCTGTCGGCTCAGCCCCGACATCGGTGGCGAGTCGCTGGGCGAGCAACAACAGCATGACGACCTGCGAAGAGAACGTCTTGGTCGCGGCGACGCCGATTTCGGGGCCAGCACGGATAAACAGCGAGTCATCTGCGTTGCGTGCGGCCGTCGAGCCGACGACGTTCGTCACCGTAAGCGTTCGTGCACCCGCTTCGGTCGCCTCTCGGAGTGCGCTCAGCGTGTCTGCAGTCTCCCCACTCTGGGTGACGGCGATAACGAGCGTGTCATCGTCGACTGGCGGTGCCGAGACGCTGTACTCGTTTGCGAGCAGTGCAGTTGCCTGCACGCCGGCCTGGTTCAACGCAAGCGCCGCGTAGACGGCAGCGTGATACGACGTTCCACAGGCGACGAGCTGGACGCTCTCGACACCCTCGAACGTCCCCGGCTCGAACTCGCCGAGTGAGATTCGGCCAGCCTCTGGGGCGACCCGCCCTTCGATCGCCTGCGTGAGCGAGGTGGGCTGTTCGTAGATTTCCTTTTCCATGAAATGGTCGTACTCGCCTTTGCCAGCCTGTTCGGGGTCCCACTCGACCGTTTCCAGCTCTCGACTGACTGGATTACCGTCGAGATCGGTAAACTCGACACCGTCAGCGTCGACGATGACGACGTCGCCGTCTTCGAGGTAGACGACGGTTTCGGTGTACTCCAGAAACGCTGGCACGTCGCTCGCGAGGAAGTACTCGCCGTCTTCCATCCCAACGACGAGCGGTGAGCCTTGTCGGGCCGCATAGAGGACGTGCTCACCCGAGAGCATCGCTGCGATCGCATAGCTCCCTTCGATGTCGTCAATCGCCTGTCGAAACGCCCTCTCGTTGTCAGAGCCGGTGTCGAGATAGTGCTGGATGAGGTGGGGGACGACCTCGGTGTCGGTGTCGCTCGTAAACTCGTGGCCCTGTTCTCGAAGCCACGTTCGCAACTCGGCGTAGTTTTCGATGATCCCGTTGTGGACGACAGCGACGTCCTCGGTGCCGTTCGTGTGCGGGTGTGCGTTCGCGTCTGTCGGCGGCCCGTGCGTACTCCAGCGCGTGTGACCGATCCCGACCTCACCGTCGAGTGAGCGGTCACCGATCGACGATTTGAGGGCGTCGACTTTGCCCGATCGTTTCTGGATGTTGATGCCGGCACCGTTCTGGACGGCGATGCCAGCCGAATCGTAGCCACGGTACTCTAAGTTTTCCAGCCCAGTGATGAGTGTCTCGATCGCGTTACCCTCCCCAACTCGGCCGATAATTCCACACATCAGCGACTCACCACCACACGCGTCCCCCTGCTGTGAGACATACCAGTGTGTCGGCGGTAGTGACCTGTCATCGTCAATACTGGTTCTCGTGTCATAGCACAAGCAAGCAGAGACGAATTGATTACTATAGACGGGCTACCGATCGTCGTAGGTACTGAATAAATCGAGGCGACCGTTCACAGTGTGTAACTGTATTCTACTACACAGAATTCTACGATCTGCACAGTAAACTGATGTAACTTTCAGATATAGCTGTTTTTGGTTTGCAAACAAGTACCGGAACGGCAGATTTGAATAGTAGGGGTTGCGAAACGTATCGCGTATGGAGGAGCAAACACCAGTGCCACGCTGTCTGTCAACCGGTATGGAGTGTAAAACCATGGTAGACTCTGTCATCCGCTGTGATCCCGTATACACGATCGTCCGCTCAGAGGGCTTTCGTCCGTCGTCTCCCATGGGTTTCGGAACCGCGTGGCCCCGTCATCGGGGCGAGTCGAACGTCGGAAATCAAACCGCTTATTAGTTATCCACCCCTCGATTTCTGCTATCCAGTTGTAATGAGCTCGATTTCCCTTTTTGCGTCTAGTCTCGGTCTCCCGGTTGAGGAACCGGTGTTGGTCTTTACTGTCGCGATGATTATCTTTCTGGTCGGCCCACTGGTCGTCAAACGGTTCGGCCAACCCGGCATCGTCGGGATCGTCCTCTTTGGTGCAGCCCTCGGACCGGGCGTTTTCGGCGTTATCGATCAGTCCGAAGCGATCGTCCTGCTCGGCGAGGTCGGATTGATTTACCTCCTGTTTACGGTCGGACTAGAGCTCGATCTCAAAGGGTTCGCGGAGGCTCCCGAAAACGCAGCCCTGTTCGGCCTGACGAGTTTCTTTCTTCCATTGACTGCCGGAACCGCCGTTCTCTACACCGTTCTCGACTTCGACATCGAAGCCGCCCTGTTGCTGTCGTCGGTCTTTGCCTCCCACACGCTGCTCGCGTATCCGATCGTCAATCGGCTCGGCGTCACGAAAAACCGGGCTGTGACCGCCGTATTCGGTGGAATTCTCTTTACTGATACGCTGGCCCTCGTTATCCTCGCGATCATCATGGGGACCGTCGAAGGCGACCTCTCACTCCTGTTGTTCGGCCAGGTCGGTCTCTCGCTTGCAATCCTGTTTGGCGGGACATGGCTGGTGGTTCCCCGGGCGTCTCGATGGTTTTTCCAGACGTTCAGCGAGGAGAGTTACTTCGAGTTCCTGTTCGTGATGGTCGCGATCTTCGCTGCGGCGAGTCTTGCCGAGTTGCTCGGCCTCTCGCCTATTCTCGGCGCGTTCGTCGCCGGCATCGCATTGAATCAGCTCATCCCTGCGGGTGGGACGCTCATGAACCGCATCGAGTTCGTCGGCAACGCCTTCTTCATCCCCTTCTTTTTATTACATGTCGGGACGTTCGTCGACCCCGCAGTCATATTCGACGGCACGACGACTCTGCTGATCGCTGGTGTCATTATCGGCGTGATGTTCGCGATGAAAGGCACTGCGGCGTGGCTGGTGTCGAAGATACAGGGCTACACCGCCGCCGAGCGGAACGTGATCTTCGGGCTCTCGATCGGGCAGGCCGCCGCCGCCCTCGCAATCACGCTCATCGGGTTCGATGCCGGCCTCTTCGGTGCTGAAGTGCTCAACGCGGTCGTTCTCATGCTGGTCGTCACGGCGATCGTCAGTCCGTGGCTGACCGAACGCGCCGCAAACGAAGTCGCCCTCGAACGCGATGTCTCCGACAGCGACGAAAGCGCCAAAGATCCCACGATCTTGCTCCCGCTTTCGCACAACGCCGAACTCCAGCAGCGACTGCTCGAACTCGCGTTCGTGATCAAAGGCGACCGCGGCGTCAATCCGATCCACACACTGACCGTCGTCCGCCCCGAGACCGGTGGCGAGACCGATCGACAGATCGCAACGGTCTCCGAAGAACTCGAAGAGCTCGCGGCTGCCGGCAGCGCCGCCGAAGTCCCAGTCGAGACCGAAACGCGTGTCAACCACAACGTCTCTTCGGGAATCGTCCAGGGCGCAGTCGAAGTGCAGGCCGACCAGATCATTATGGGCTGGGATGCAAACCAGACGTTCCAGCACCGAATCTTCGGTAGCATCATCGATCAGGTTCTGGCACGGACGAAACTCCCTGTGCTGGTCTCCCGACTCGGCCATCCGATCAACACCACCCGGCGGATCTTCGTCGTGGTTCCGATCGGTGCCGACCACCACGAGGGGTTCTACGAGGCGGTCCACCTGAGCAAACGGATCGCCATGGGGCTCGGTGCCGAGTTGAACGTCATCGTCGTCGAGGGCAGCTCACACCAGTTCGAACACCTGTTCGACCTCGTCGAAGAAGACGTGACGGCCTCGTTCGACTCGGTTCCAAACTGGAGCCAACTCCTCTCTGACCTTCGAGAGGACACCAATGACGACGACCTGATCGTCACAATCTCCCCACGGAAAGGCGACGTCGGCTGGCACGGCGAACTCGACGACCTGCCGAGTCGACTCATCGAACTCCCACCGGCGTCGTTCATTACGATCCACCCACGACAGGGCGAACCCGAGTACGATCGGCAGTATCTCCGATTCAAGTAGTGAGCCGGACTTCCAGACCGGCACAGCTTTCACAGCCACCAGTGAATGGTGCGTATGGGTTTTGGTAGCTACGACGAATCCGAACAACAGCAACAGACGGCGACTGACGAGGACGACGTAGAAGCCGTCAACGTCCACGAGAACGACCACGACGGGCAGCTCTCCTTCGAATCCGACGTCTCGACGGACGAACTCGTCTCCAAACTCGGCTCGATGAAAGACGACGACGAAGACGACCAGTAACACACGAGCCCCACCGATCGCAACGGCGTCTGCGATCGGCGGCTGCCGTCTCATACTGATTAGCGTCATCAATTACCGCTGATCGCCGACCCCGTTACTGGCGATCAGCGGTAACTACGGACACTAATCAGTATCACGGGTTCGGAACCCGGTTGTTTTTTCAGAGCCAGTGGGTCCGAGCGCCGGCTGTGGAAGGCAAACGGTTAGCTGGTAGACAACGACGACTGACAGAGCGCACCGATCGCCCGGCGGAGCCGCTGGGAGATCGCCGATTTCGAGACCTCAAGCCGATCGGCCAGTTCGTCCTGTGAGATCCCTCGGGGGACGTCGAAGTAGCCTTCCTCGTAGGCGACAGCGAGCAGTTCCTGTTGTTTGTCGGTCAAGGCGATAACGCCGTCGTCCTCGTCATCCGAGACGCGCAGATGTTCGACCGAGACCGAAATATCTCGATCGCGACAGAAGTCGTTAAAGGCCACGAGCGCGTCGCGGTCGGGAAACCGAAGCTGGACGAGCCAGCCGTCGCGGGTACTGCGCCATTCGAGCAGTCGGCCACCGAGTTCGGCCGTCTTCGAGACGATTCTGACTGTTCGATCGGTGACGGCGACCCGATAGATTCGCCGGTCGGGGTAGCGATCGACACAGACGGGATCGAAGACGGTCGGGTCGGTTTCGATAGCGGATTCGAACGCCTCGAAATCATCCTCACAGGCGTAGACGCTAATAAAGACGACTGTCAGCCCGGGTTCGATCGTCGTCCAGTAGTCGGGTTCGACCGTCACATCTGGCGTGCGACGAAGCGTCGGTCGCAAGAACAGCGCCGATTGGTCGAGTCGCAGCTGCGAGACGATTCCCCCATCGGCTGTCGATCGAACGCTCGATCGGGGCTGGGACTGACGTTGTTCGACATCGGCGAACTCGATACTCATGCCCCTCGACCCCCTGTCCGATCGAGAGTGTATCCCTGTCTAGCCATGTAAGCCGCCCTTACCACGAATCCAGTCATTGAATGGCTCATTAGAGCCCGAAGGTATGGCCGTAGACGCTAGATACCAAAGCAATCAGGCAGCGAACATCAATACCTATTCATCGATCGCTTTGCTGATAGGTCGACGAGTGGGAGACCCGACAGTATCGCACGCACGGCTGGTGGGATAAGCCGTCGTTACCAGCGTTGTTACCGGTGGTAGCAACAGGTTACATAACACCGGCAAAGACCCACGCTTCAGCCGTGTGAACCGCTCACGACCCCTTGGAGTCGAACAACAGCGCAAACAGCTTCTGCTGGGCCAGTCGGAAGTGGCGGCTGAACGTCGGCTGTGAGACGCCGAGCGAGTCGGCGACCTCCTCTCCGGTCGACTCTCGTGGCCACTCAAAAAAGCCACTGTAGTAGGCCGTCTCTAGCGTCCGCAGCTGTCGGTCGGAGAGGCGATCGCGCAACTCGGCTTCGAACGATCGATCGTGTCGGGTCGTTTGGTCGTGTTCGCGCCGGGCGATCAGCTCCACTCCGGGGATCGATCGATCGAGCCGGTTGATAAACGAGCGGACGTCGATCGTCGACGAGAGCTCGACGATGAGTCGTGCGCGGGCCCCGACTGGCGTGACCGATCGGAGTCTGGCACCGTGATCGATGAGCGTCTCCGCGACAGTCCCGTCGAGACAGACGAGTTCGACGAGTGGCCGCTCCGTCGAGTCGCCGACGAGTCGATATTCGTCGATCGTATCCATCGCCGTGACTGCCTCGCCGATTGCCTCGCTGTCGGCGGCGATCGTACAGAAAATCGTGGTTCCGCCGCCAGGGCGGGGGACGATCGTTCGGATATCGATCCGGCTGTCAAGGCTGTCTGCGATCGACGCTATCGGATCTGCCGTCGCAGGAATAGCGATCTCCAATTCAGTAACCTCGTCGCTGACGAGCGCCTGTTTGCGCTCGATCGCAGCGATCACGTACCCGGCCACCACACCGAGAAAGACGCAGTGTGCCAGCGTTCGATCGTCGAACGCCCCCGGCCGATCGGCGTACAGCGTCACCGTTCCATAACAGAACTCCTCGAACTGAACCGGCACGCTCAGCGCCGACCGGAAGCCACGGTCGAGCGCGAGCTGTTCCCACTCGGCTGGGTCGTCGGTGTCGATCGCGTCAATGACCGTCGGCTCGTGGCTCGCTGCTGTCTGCCCGGCTGGCGCTCGATCGTCTGCGCTGTCTGTGATCGGGACAGAACGCGACTCGATGAACGCCCCATCTCGCCCGGCCCACGTCCGCGGTGTCACGACATCGCTCCCGATCGAGATGTCGCCGACCCACGCGAGCTCGATCGCATCGCCGATCAGTGGCGAGACGAGTCCCTCAACGAGTCGCCGCTCGACGCCTGATCGGGTCTCGGCGTCGAACAGGTCGATAGCAAGCGTCTGAACGGCAGTCGCCTGTTCGAGGGCGGTCTCGAACACGCTCCTCTCGTGGTCGAGCGTCTGCGCGTGGCGAGTCGCCTGCTGGCGTTCGAGTGCGAGTTCGGCGATCGCGCCGAGCGTCTCGACCGGATCGAGATCGATCCTCGTACCGTCCTGCGGTGCTGTGCTGGCTGCCACCACGAGGCCGTCTCTCCCAATCGGGACGGTCAGGAGGCGATCGGCTCGAACGCCGGCTCGCGAACAGAGGCGGTCGACCTCTTCGCGGTCCCAGCGGGCCGGGCCATCGGTTCCGAGAATCGGCGCAAACGGGTCATCTCGGCGATCGACCGATGGCAGGTCAGGGCTCTCTCCAGCAGCACCGGTCGTGACGGCCGTCGGCCGGGCAACGGCATCATCGAGCCGATACCAGACGACTACATCGGCACCCGTGTACGATCGGACCGCGTCGACAACTGCCGTTCGAATCGCCGCGTCGTCGTCAGCCCGCTGCATCAACGCCCCGGCTGTCGCGAGCATCGACACGGCCCCGATCGGCGTCCCCTGGCGATCACGGATCACACAGCAGGTTCGACTCGCCTCACCCGATCCAAGCGGCATGACCGAGACCTCGACCGGGTGGTCGTCGCCATTTCGGTCGATCGTCCCCGACAGTGGCTCCATCCATCTGACAAGCGGCGACTGACTTCGCTCACCGATCGCCGCTGCAAGCTCGTCGTCGACCAGCGAGTCGATCTCTCGGCCGACCAGCGTCACCGCACCGACGAGGTCGAACAACGCCGGATTCGCATAGGTGATCGTTCCGTCGTCGAGTATGGCGACGCCATCGGCCAATCCGTCGACGATCGCTTCGAACCGTTCGAGCCGGGCACGATCGGCTGGGGGCTGCTCGTCGTCCGGCGGCCTCGCCATCACCGAGACACCAGTTTCGGAGGGGAACGCCGTAACGGTGAGTCGCCGCTCGGTCGCTGGGAGTGTCGTCTCAAACGTGACAGTCGAGTCCGTCGCCACAGCCTCGCGAAGCCGATCGGCGAACTCGCCGCGAATCGTCTCGGGCAGGAGTTCCCAGATGACTGTCCCCGACTCCGGACTCGCAGTCGGAACGAACAACGTTTCCGCCGCCTCGTTTGCAATCCGTAGCTCCCACTGCGATCCGACAGTAAAGAACACGTCATCGATGCGTTCGATCGCGTCAGCGAGTGCCCGATCCGGCGGCTCCTCGGCGGTGGTATCGGTCACAGTCACGACGAGTCCGTCGACCGACGGATCGGCCAGCCGATTGACTACGGCGAGGTCGACGACGTGCCACGTGCCGTCAGCAGAGCCGACCCGGACGGTCGCCCGATCGGTCGTTCCGAGTGAGCCGTCGGCTGCCGTCTCGATACACGCACGGACGCTCGATCGATCCGCGTGGTGGACCAGTCGCAACAGCGTCGTCCGTTCGACCTCGGCCGCTGTGTACCCCATCCGTTCGTCGACCGCTGCGTTCACGAACTCGACTGTCGCTTCCTCGTCGACGACGAAAACGACTGCATCCGCGTCGTCCAGAATCGATCGGTACCGGCGATCGCTCCGCCGGTCTGCAAGCCGGTACCGCTCTGCGGCGTTTCTGATACGCGTCGCGACGAGTCGGCCGGCCGTCTCCGGGCTGACGATGTCCGTCGCTCCGGCTTCGAGTGCCTCGGTTGCCCGTGATTCGTCGGTGACGGCGACGATCGGCACCGCTCGTCCCTGCTCGCTGGCCCGGAGTTGGTCGAACGCCACCCGATCGGTCGGCTGGTCGTATGCACAGACCACACAGTCGACGTCGGTCACGCCGAGTCGATCTCGTGCGTCGGCGATCGTCCGTTCGCGTAGGACCGACACGGGTTCGAACGCACCCGACAGCGCCGTCGCCGTCGCATCGATCGAGTCGGACTCACCGACGACGAGAACGCGAAAGACGTCACCGACGACCGCACCGAGACTGTCACTCACGGCCCGACCACCCAGTCAGCGTGCCGTGTCGGGTCGCTGTCGCTGGGCGAGGCAGACAGCTACCGGCACAGACGACGGACACGATAGCGATCGTTGGCTGGCGTGGCCGATAATTATCAGTTCCGTATCTCGGGGTAATGGGCTGTTACTCGACTTCTTTGCGGACGGTGACGACCGGAACGGTCGCGTTGCGAACGACTTCCTCGGCGACGCTGCCGACGACCAGCTGATCGAGCCCGCTCCGGCCAGCCGTTCCCATGACGATCATATCGATCCCAGTCGTGTTGGCGACCTCGACAATTTCGTCCTGTGGGACACCTGCGCGAGTGATGGTCGTCGTTTCGACGCCCCGGTCGGTCGCTGCGTCGACAGCGCGCTCGATCGCTCGATCGGCTTCTGCGCCGGGGTCCGTTCGCATCTCGTCCTGTTTGTCCGTACTGTGGGGCCCCTCCTCAGAGACCGAGAGGACGTGCACTGTCGCATCGAGTTCGTCGGCGAGCGCGATCGCGTGTTCGGTGGCCCGTCGGGCAGCCTCGCTGTCGTCGGTCGCGACCAGCAGATCCTGATACATTCTCGATCGAACTGTCGGCCCACAGGCGGATACGTCTCTGACCTGCTACTGCCGGGCAATGGTGTACGCCGATAAACGACCACGACGAGGGTGGTATCGGCGTTCCCTGATCGAACCAACAGGCGTTTTATCGCCCACTCCTAACGGTCGCTAATGAACCGTCGTGGATTGCTTCGTGGTGTGGCCGTCGCCGGCACACTCGGTGTCGCCGGCTGTCTCGATCGCCTCGGCTTCGAAGAACAGTCCGCGTGGGCGAATCCACCGATCGTCGAGGATCGCCCCGATGCGGTCTACCTTCCGGCAGGAAGCGAGGAGATGGGCACGTACGGGCAGGCAAGCGATGGCGACTATGCGCTGTTTGCCAGCTACACGATCCCACACCGCTTCTGGATTCCCGGCAGCGGCGGGAGCATGGTCGACGTCGATACTGACGACAGCCTCCATCTCATGCTCGTCGTCTGGGACCGCGAGACCGAACAGATCCTCCCGGTGGATATGGACCTCGAAATCCGCCAAGACGGCGAGACAGTCGGTGACATTGGCCGATCGCCGTGGCCGATGATCTCTCAACGGATGGGGTTTCATTACGGCGACAACGTCTCACTCCCCGGCGAAGGCACCTATACACTCGAAGCGCGGGTCGGTCCCGTCGATGCCACGAAAACCGGTGCGTTCGCCGATCGACTCGAAGAAACAGGAACGCTGACGATCGAGTTCGAGTACGCTGAATCCGACATCCACGACATCGATATCGACCTCATAGACGAAGATCGACGCGGCGATCGCGATGCACTACCGTTGATGGATCACGAGGATCACGACCACGGCGACCACGACCACGGCGACCACGAGGATCATGGCGATCATGGCGACCACGACCACGGCGACCACGATAATCACGAAATCGGGCACCCACCGCTGTCACGCGGGCCACCGATCGATGACCTCCCGGGCGATGTCCTCGGCACCGAACAGAGCGCGGATGCAGACATTACGGCCATCTGCACCGACGACGATCGGTTCACTAACGAGGACGAGTATCTGGCGGTCTGTCCGCGGACCCCTCACAACGACGTGATCCTGCCGTTTATGTCGCTGTCTGTGACGGTCGATCGCGAGGGAGGAGACACTGACGAGCTATCCCTCTCAGAGACGCTTGATGACGAGTTTGGCCACCATTACGGAACCACAGTCGCAGACCTCGATACCGGCGACGAGCTTACCGTCTCGATCGACACCCCACCGCAGGTCTCACGCCACGACGGATACGAGACCGCGTTTTTCGAGTTCGAGGACGTCAGCTACACGGTCTGAGTTCGACACACGTAGGATTCGCGGGACAATCGGCGATGCTGATCATACTGCCGATCGACGGTTCTGACCGGTGCCAGCCGCGTCAACCGGCCTACAGATGATCCTTGCCCGGATTCGACGATCCCCAGTCCCCACGGCCGCCTTCGGTCCGATCGACGCCCATGATGGATTCGGCCTGGTCGGGAGCACCGAGGCTCTCGTGGGCGTCGGGGACGCGGACGGTGATGTCGTCGATCTCGGGCCATTTGAGCAGTTCGGCGGTGATGTTACCGGTGGTGATATCGCTGACCGAACACCCCTCACAGCCGCCACCGAGTTCGATGATCACCTCGCCGTCGTCCGGATCGGCTTTTCGGACGGCACTGGTTCCCCCATGCATCTGAATAATCGGCATCTCGCGTGCGAGCCACTTTTCGACCCGCTCTTTCAGCGGTTCATCGTCGTCGGATGCGCTCATTACCAGCCCCTAGACGCCGAACGGTAATAGGTCTGATCCATGGTAGCAAACGTTCAGGATCGATCACGACAGACACGCTCGCCGCCGATCAGCAGACCCGTCACTGCTCGTCACGACGGCGTCGCAGCCATTCGAGTCCGAGCAGGCCACCAGCAACGCCAGCGAGTCCAGCAGGTGCGGCGAATTCGGGAATCGAATCGTCGCCAGCTGACTCCGCATCGAGCCCGATCGGGAACGTATAGAGTGCCCCCTCGGTCGTCGCCGCCGGAATGAGATCGGTACTGCTCGCAACGATCGTCTCGCCGGGGGTTGCAACCCGTGCCGTCCAGAAGCCGGCGGTGTCGCGGTCTTCCCACCAATCGAGTTCGACGGGATCGGCGGGCTCAGAGACGTCGTGGACCGAGACACCACCCTGATACCACGAGGCATAGAGGCGATCGTCCCGAAGTTCGAAGTTGTGTGCCGTCGTCCACTCGCCGCCGCCGTAGCTGGCGTCGTCGGCTTCGGGAGCCGCGATCGACGCCAGTTGTGTCGGCTCGCTTTCGTCGCCGACGTCGTAGAGGTCGATGCCACCGGGGCCGTCGGGGTCGTCACCACCAGTTTCCCACGCTTCTCGGCCGACGGCCAGCAGCGTGCCGGTGTCGTCGACAGCCGAGTAGTGGTCGTTGCCCGGTAACCCGAGTCGGGCAATCTCGTCGTTGTCGATCGATCGCTGCTCTTCTAGGTCGGTGTCGCGGACGTGAGAGAGGTACGTCGGCTCGGCCGGATCGCTGACATCGAGCAGGTAGGTGCCGGCGTTCCAGTGGGCGAGATAGGCAACGTCGTCGTGGACGTAGACATCGTGAAGATAGCGGACCTGCCAGTCGATCTCGGCCCACTCGGGCTCGTGGACGAGCTGTGACCAGCGCCCGATTTCGGTCGCCTCGTCGCTCACGTCGTAGACGACGAGCGTGTTGCTCTCTGGTAACTCGGGGTGGCTGTCGTCACCGTTTGCGACGACATAGAGGATCTCACCGTCGAGAAAGCAGTTGTGAATGTGATAGCCCGTTTCGTACACAGCGTGTTCGACGGGGTCAGCAGGATCGCTCACGTCGTAGATGACGAACCCCTCGAACACGTCAGTGTTGGCGTTTCCCGGCCCGGCGACAGCCAACCGATCGCCGTCGACTTTGACGTCGAGAATCTCGGTCAGCGGCTGGCCGTCGACATCAATTTCGCGCTCCTCGACGAGCACGTTGGGCTCGGCAGGATCGTCGATATCGACGATCGCAAACCCGTCTGTCGCTGCAAGATACGCCACCGAGCCGTCGTCGCCGACGACTGCTTCGGCCGCTCCGTCGATGGCCACCCGACCCGCTGGCTCGAACGACTCAGACTGGGCTGCCGCCGAGCCAGACACTCCCGGCAGGGCCGCCAGCGAACTGCCAGCGATCGCACCACGTCGAAGAACCGCTCGTCGATACATACCTCCAGTACGTCTCATCTAGATAAATATCTCATGCCGGTATCGTCACCCGAGTCGATCCCGATCGCCCGTCCCCTGGGTCAGCGCACTCGCCAGTGCCCCTTCGAGGACGACATCGTCGCCGAGGTCCGTGACGCGAATTTCGGGCACGTTCGTCATCACCATCTCCGCAACCCGTTCACGGATCGGATCGATCACTGTGTGTTCGTTGTGGAGGGCAACGGCCCCGCCAAAGGAGACGACGATCGGCGCGAACGAATGCACCACGTTCGTGACACCGACCGCGTTCCAGTGGGCGAGTTGCTCGATCGTGTGATCAGCGAGTTCGTCCTCGCCAGCGAACTCGAAGACGTCTTTTGCCGTAAACTCCGGTCCGTTGAGCGGCAGGTCTGTCTCGATCGTCGGATCGTCTTCGGCGAGCAGTCGGGCAAACGTGGGAATGCCGTTGCCCGAACAGTACGCCTCCCAGTGGCCCTCCCGACCACAGCCACAGGTCAGCCGTCCCTGTGGATCGACCACGCAGTGGCCGACCTCGCCGGCGTTGCCGTCCCAGCCGCTGACGATCTCACCGTCCGAGCAGACACCGGCCCCGATCCCCGATGAGATCGTAATGTAGACCATATCGTCAGGATTTCGCTCGGCGTGAAACCGCTCACCGATGACGCCAGCCGTCGTGTCGTTGTGGAGATAGACCTCGTCGCTGTCGACTAACTGCGCGATCGGCCCCGTCAGCGGAATGCGATCGATCGAGTCGGGCAGGTTCGCCGGATCGATCACCGCACCCTCTGCGAGGTCGAACGGACCGATCGAGCCGATGCCCGCTGCAGTAATTTCTTCGGATGCGATGCCGGCGTTACCACACGCCTCGCGAAGCGTCTGGAGCACGCCTTCCGTTACGTCGATTCCGGTAGGGCCACGGGGCGTTGCCCGACGACTCACACCGATCGTCGTCCCATCGGCCTCGGCGACGATCGCCCGCACGTTCGTCGCACCGAGGTCGACACCCGCATAGTAGACCATGCTATCCTAAAGACGGCCGTCGGCGTACTTAACTATCCATATCCCGGCTCGTTTCGAATACGCGTAGCACTAGCCGGGGGTAGCAGTAAGGTAGCACATACCATAGATGGTGGTATGGCAACCGACGATCGAGCCACCGAACCGGGGCCACCGGTAAGCGAGACGGAACTCGAAGCGCTACACGAAGTCGAACTGGGACTCGAGTGGGCCCAGCGTGCACAGGGCTGTCTCATCGAGTTCCACCACGCGACGGGCCACGGCATGGACCATCTCGCCGCAGCCGAACCACTGCTTCGAGAAAGCGGCCACGACGAACTCGCCGACGCGATCGCCACCACGCTGTTACCCCACGGCGTCGTCGACGACGATCGCTGGTCGTACGACGTCCTCGAAAACTTTCAGGAGACGCTGTTAGCCGAGACGGTAGCCCTCGAACGCCGTATCCGGCGGGACGTTGCTGACGGCGAGCGCCACGTCCGCGAACGGCGACAGGAACGCCGCTGGAAGGATCGAGCGAACCGCGCCGATCGGTGAACGCGGACGATAATCCCTATACGCCCGCCGGCAGTACCTGTAGCCATGGAGTCTCTCGGTGTCGTCGTCAATCCGATCGCGGGGATGGGCGGCCGGGTGGGACTGAAAGGGACCGACGGAATGCTCTCGGAAGCACGCAACCGGGGTGCCACGCCACGCGCACCCGATCGGGCACGGACCGCACTCTCGACACTCTACCGCCGGCAGCCAGAGCTTGCGGTCTACACCGCAGCGACAGTGATGGGTGAGGACGCAGCTCGCGAAGCGGGGTACGAGCCCACCGTCGTCTACACGCCCGACCAGTGGGGAACTGAACCGTCGATCGACCCCACACGTCCCGGCACCTCGGCTGCGGATACGCGCGCTGCCGTTCGTGCGTTTCTCGATCACGATGTCGATCTTATCCTTTTTGTTGGTGGGGACGGGACAGCAGTCGACGTCGCCGAGGTACTCGAGGCGGCCGAGGGAACGGAGACGACACCGATGCTCGGCGTCCCAGCTGGAGTCAAAATCTACTCTTCAGTGTTTGCTGTCACGCCCAAAGACGCCGGCCGGATCGCCGCCGAGTTCGATCGGGTCGCTGACCGAGAAATAAACGATATCGATGAAGACGCCTACCGAGACGGCGAGGTCCGATCGGAGCTGAAAGCGATCGTTCCGGTTCCCGTCGCACCCGCCGTCCAGTCGGGCAAACAGGTCGCAAGCGGAAGCGTCGACTCGCTTGCAGCCGGCTTCGCCCGCGAAATCGAGGCCGATCGAAGCTACGTCTTCGGCCCCGGTGGCACCGTCGGCGCGATCGAGTCCGAACTGGGAATCGACCCGTCACCGCTTGGCGTCGACGTCTGGCGAGACGGCGAGGTGCTCGCACGCGACGCTACCGAGTCCGAGCTGCTCGACGTTCTCGAACCCCCAGTGACGATCGTCGTCTCACCGATCGGCGGACAGGGCTTTATTTTCGGGCGCGGAAATCACCAGATCTCACCGGCTGTCATCCGGTTGGCAGACGAGATCGAGGTCGTCGCCTCGACGGACAAACTCGACGACATCGCGTCGCTACGCGTCGATACCGACGACGAAGCGATCGACGACTCGCTTCGTGGCTGGCAGCAGGTTCGGACAGGCCGGTTTACGACGCAACTCGTAAAAGTCGTATAAGCACGCGTACCGACAGTCGAGACGGCAGAATCTTATAAAATATCTCAGTTATCTAGCTGTTAACGTCCAACTCGACCACTTATTCTCCTGTCGTGTCGGGCTCAGTGAACGATGTTATATAAGGTTGATCAAAACAGCCGTCTAAAACACAACAGTATAACGATCGAGTCGAATGTATTGAGCATATAGTCAGGATTAAGGTCTGGTCGGTTCTACGAGCAAGCATGGAAACGCGGAAAGTGCAACGACTCGGTCCGTCGACGCTCGCGATGACCTTGCCCGCCGAGTGGGCCAGTGAACACGCGGTCGAAAAAGGAGACGAGGTTTCGCTGCGAACCAGTGGCAAAGGGACGCTAACGGTAATGCCCGAATCTGCGAGTACTGAGGAGACGGAAGCGATCGTCCACTCGGACGGCCTCGACGCGGCTGCCGTCGAGCGAGCGATCGTCGCCCAGTACGTCCTCGGCCGTCGTGTGATCCGTATCGAATGTCAGGACGGCGCGCTGGAATCGGCGACGATCAACGCGGTCTACCAGGCCGAGACACAGCTGATGGGTCTCGGTGTTATCGAAGAGACCCCCGAGAGCATCTCGATTCGCTGTTCGGTCGATCCAGAGGACTTTACGCTGGACAACCTCCTCGAACGTCTCGAACGAACCGGTCAGACGATGCGCAGCGAGTCGATCAAGGCACTCGCCCACGGCAACCCCGACCTCGCACAGCGGGCGCTCAACCGGGAACGACAGGCTAACAAAATCTTCGTGCTCATGTTGCGCCTGATCTTTACTGCCTACCAGAACCCCAACCTCGCCCGTGCAGTGGGGCTTGACAGCGGCTTCCCGCTTATTGGTTACCGAGCGATCGCGAAGAATCTGGAACTGACCGCGGACAACGCAGAAGATATCAGCGAGATCGTGATCGAGATCGAGGGCCACTCGCTCAACATCGATAGCTCGGTGATGCGCGAGATTCGCGAACTCAACGAAGTCGTCGACGAAATCACCTCGAAAGCCGTCGAAGCAGCTGTCGAACGCGATTACGACAAATCAAACGAGGTCAGATCCCTGTTTCACGAAATCTCCGATCGGGAGCAAGAGATCCTCACAGACCTCCCGGAGATGTCCAACGAAGATCTGCTGCGCGTGCGCGAAGTACTCGTCAGCCTCCAGCAGACCGCTCAGTACGCGATGCGAAACGCCGAAATCGCAGCGAACCTCGCACTCAACGAGGAGTCGGAGTACACCACGATCAAGTAGCTGTCGTCGCTCATACTATCGGACGCGGCCAACTGCCGACACACCGGTCAGAACGATAGCACGCCGAACGCGAGCGCGAGCACCGCAAACAGCATCGAGACGACTCGCAACAGCCCGGCTGCATACCGATGTTCTGCGGGGAGAAACTCCGGAAGCGAGACCAGAACGAACACTACCCCGAGCACGAATCCGAGTGTCGCTCTGCTCTCGTTCGAGCCACTGTAATACAGATATAATGTAAAAAAGATGAGTGCAACCGAAATCCACACAAACCCCTGAGATCGCCCTTCTGGCTCTCTAAACAGACGATCTTTGAACGACTCATCCATGGTATCAGCCTCCTACTCAGAGGGAGTAAATGATCTTTTCCGTTGAACTATCTGTTCGGTTATTTTCGGCTGGTGACTACACCCCGGCAAAACGACACCCGCCACTACTGCCGATCGAACCGGTGGACGACGACGTCGCTGTCATCGTCCCACTCGAAGTTCTCGTGGGCGCGTTTGAGGAGCCGTCGGTACGCCTCGAGATCTTCGACTCCCTCCGCGCGAGCATCCTCGTCGGTTAGCTCACCGAGTGTCCGCTCTGCGACCTCGGTGATCTCGAAGGTCGTCCCCTCGATACTGAACGTATCACCTTCCGCTGCATACTGATGGCCCCGATGAATCTGTGTTACTTCGCCGTCGAGTGCCTGCTGTCGCATCCGATCGCTTGGGAGCAACTCGGCTGGATCGAGTTCCGTCATGCTCGTCTGTTCGATCGCTCGAACAAAATCGTTTGTGTCATACGGATAGCGTTCCGTATCAGACCAGCCGGGAGGTCTCCCCATCGACCTGTTCTAAGTTTTCGACATCGGTTGCCGATGGGTGGTCGGGCAACGCCTCGATGCAGGGATAACAGAGCAGGTGTGCCGACCCGTCTTCGAACTCGAGTGTCATTGCTGTCCCATCGCTTCCATCCCGATCGCCGAACGTCCAGATGTTCGCGACGCCACCAGCGACCGTTATTCGCCGGTCACAGCCATCACAGAAGTCACGGGCCATAGCTGTACATAGGTGTCGATCGATCAAAACCGTTCCCCCGACGCGACGATCTGTCGACGGTGGCACCGATCGGTCAGATTGGAGTACAGTAGTTAATACTGTCGGACACAATCAATGCAATACGAGTGATGCCAGATCAGCCGGGAGCAACCTGTTGCCCGCGAGTCAGTCGTCTTTCGATTTACGTACTTGTGTCCGACAGTATAAGCCACTGTCCCCGCTAGCACAGCTATGCAGATTCTCGTGACCGGGGCCAGCGGATTCGTTGGTCGCCGGCTCGTGGCCGCACTGGCTGACACCACACACGACGTCCGCGTACTGGTCAGAGACGCCACGGCGTACGATCGGCCCGACGGCGTGACCGTCGTCGAAGGCGACGTGTTGGAGCCGGGAAGTTTCGAAATGAGTCTCGACGGCGTCGACGTTGCCTACTACCTAATTCATGCCATGGACGGCCCCGGCGACTTCGTCGAGCGAGACGCGCGAGCGGCGCAAAATTTCGAACGCGCGGCGACTGCGGCTGACGTCGACCGAATCATCTATCTCAGCGGGCTCGGAAGCGACGGCGACCATCTTTCGCCACATCTGGCCTCGCGTCGGGCAGTCGAGTCGATCCTCGCTGCCGGGACACCGGCGGTGACTGTTCTTCGTGCGGCGATCATCGTCGGCGCAGAGAGTGCGAGCTTTCGGCTGATCTATCAGCTTGCAACGCGGCTCCCAGTCATGATCACACCCCAGTGGGTCCACGTCGCGAGCCAACCGATCGCGATCGACGACGTGATCGCGTATCTGCTTGCCGTTCTCGACGACGAGACGGCCGATGCCGTTTACGAGATCGGTGGGCCGGAGGTCCTCACCTATCGGGACCTGCTCGTGACGACAGCCCGGGTCGCGATCGGCCGCAAGCCAATTATCGTTCCGGTGCCGGTGTTGAGCCCGCGACTGTCGGCGTACTGGGTTGATCTCATCACCGACGTGCCAGGGGAGCTGGCCTATCCGTTGATCGAGGGCGTTCGGAACCCTGTCGTCGTCACAGACGATCGGCTACAGGAGCGGGTTGGACTCGATCTCATCCCCTTCGAGACGGCTGTCCGCAACGCGATCGACGCCGGTGTAACACGGAGTCGCGACTGATGAAGCGATTCGACGAACCGAGAGGAGGGGACAGTTCGTGACCACGTCACCGGAGTACGGTGAGACGTGGGTCTACGAAAGTATCGTCGGCGCACTACCCGGCATCACCCTCTCCGATCGGGCAGCGATCGCCGTGCAGTTGTGTCTTTTCGAGGCCGCCGTGCTCGTGGTCGCAGCAGTGTACGGGCTCTGGTCGGCAGTGGTGCCGGGGACGGTCGCCGTGGTCGTCGCGACGGGCGGTAGTTGGCTGATGCTTCGGTACAGCCGGACTGTTCGGGGGCTGTCGACGCCGGACCGGTACCGGCGCGTCCTGTTCGGATCGAGCATCGAGGTCGTCCTCGGCGTGGTAGCGTTCGTGTTGCTCGTAACGTATCTGTTCGTCACCGACCTGCAGGGAAACAGTCAGCCGCTGTTGACGACGTGGCTCGGCCCCGACCTGCCGGAGCCGGCGGTTGCACTGAGCCTGCTCATCCTCTGGGACGTCGTCTACCGGATCGGCACCTGCTGGTGGGCGAGCGTCGCTGGGCTCTGGCGGGCGACTCTATACGAGTTCGACGCCGAAACGAGCCGTCGCTACGCGCATGCCGATCGGCTCAACGTGGCGTTTGCCACTGGACAGTTACTACTGGTTCCGTTCGTCCTCGGTCACCCGCTGTTAGTCGGCGTGCTGGTTGGACACGTGATTGCAGTCGTTCTCGTCGCGACGCTCTCTGGGTGGCTTCAACGACGGTCAGGAACGGAATAGCGCTTCGACCTAATCGGACTGTATCTCTGCGAACGTATCTAGAAGTTCTTCAGTCGAATCTCCAGAATCGTACTCGACCGTGCCGTGATAGATCGTCCGCTCATCGTCGAAATCGGCGTCGACTCTCGACGCTTGTTGTTCGCGGCGCTCGTGTTCATCCTCATCATAGGCACCCATTGACATGGTAAGTATACACACGTTGGTCGTTGTCGCACATTAATGTAACGGTCTATCACCTCACTGGGCACGCAACACGTATGGACCACCGACTCTTACATCGATCTGTGGCACGGCCTCTTCGCTTTCGATACTCGCCCCAGACGTGGAGCGAACAACGCGTTCGACACGAGATTCTCCAGCCGCTTCGATCGAATATCGGTGCGGCCGCAGTGACGCCCCGACACGAGATTGGTGCCAACTGGGCGACACACCGCTTCGAGATGCAAAACGGTGACGTCGCACTGTTTGCCCGCAACGACGAGCACGCCTACTGGATGGGAAACACGGAGACTCCCTCCTCGCTGTGGCGAACCGACAAGGTCGGCTGGCGTGACGTTCCCTATCACGTCGCCCGGTGGACCCAGCGAGAACTGCTTTCGACGCTACATGAAACGGATCCGTGGCTCGCCGACTACCCCCATATCTCGTGGTTCTTTCTGCCAGTGTTCATGTCCAAAGACGGCCGCGAGGCCACACGGGCGTTTTTCCGCCAGCACGCTGCTGGCTTTCCAGACGCCAGCCGTCGGGAGACAACGCGGTTTTTCGAGGACGTTCTGAAAACCGGTGCGCTCGATCAGTATCGCCACATCATGTCCGGCAAACTCGGCACCAGCGACCACGTCGATCGGGTCCGGATGAGCGCCGCGATGGCTGAGTTCATTGCCGCAAACATCCTCGTCGAGGCCGGTTACGCGGTCGTCCCCGAGATCGAAGTGACGACCGGCCACTCACTGGATTTCCGGGCAACCGACGAAGAGACAAACATCTTAGTCGAGGTGACGCGGCCACAACCACCCAAAAACCGCGCCGCTGCTGGCCCGATCGCAGCCGTCCGAGACACTGCCGAAACGAAAACGACCGGCCAGCTGGCCGAACACGGCGGCGGTGCCATCCTCTTTGTCGACTGTTCGAGCTTCCGTGATGACGCGTGGAACCCTGTCCGTGCAGAACAGCCGGATGTGCGCCACCGTCCAGCCGTCGTCTACCGAGCCCGACCGAACGGCCACGTCGAAGGCTACCGGAAGGGAACCGTCACGCTCGATTTAGACGGCGTGATCGAGTTTCTCGACTGATACCTACTGGCCCGACGCAGCGGTCTCCTCTCGACGCCACGAAAGCACAGCGACGAGCACATAACAGACGCCAAGCAACCGGGCTGCCGGCACGATCCACGGCCGCAGCTCTAATTGGGTTGCGTTCTCGTAGACGAGTTCCTGGCTGAGCGCGATGATCGGCCGCGGCAACAGCGCCGTAACGACGCCAACGGCAGCGAGCAACCCACTGACGATCGACGACCCACCACTCCGGCCACGAACCAGCACCCAGACCACAAACACTCCTTCGAGACGCGCCCCCCAGTGTGCCCACGGACGCAGCTGGGCCTGTTTGGGGTTTTGCAGACCGATCCGTTCACAGGCGTCGATGATCGGCTGTGGATAAACGATCTCGAACAGTCCGAACGCGATCAGTAGCTTCCGGAGCATGCGTGGTGTACGTCGAGCGCCGTCAAAAAAGCCGCTGGCTACGAGACAGGTGTCCAGTCACAGCCAGTCCAGCCGCTGTTGGTCTGGCGACACAAAAAATCGATTGGTGGCGTCCCTTACAGGTCGCGGGGCTGGACCGTTTTCCGGTCGTTTGCTTCCGCCCGTCGGGCGGCGTCTTCGAGCAGCTCGTCGACTTCTGCGTCGAGTGCCTCGTAGAAGTCCGAGGCGACGTTCTTGTCATCGAGTGCTTCCTTTACGGCGGCTTTGACGATAAGGTCTGCCATACGGTGAATTTGTTTCCGTTACCCATATATAAACATTCTGGTTATCGCCCGCAATACGGGGTCTGCAGCGGCCAGTTCGTCCGTTTGGCAGATCGAAACCACCGGAAAGTATATGTCTAATGAACCTCGGCCCGGCCGATCGGCCTCCGATACAGGAGAGAAACCGCTCGCGCGCGCTTTTGCGGGTTTGTGAACAGTTACAGTGGTTTGAGAAGAACGCCCGCAATTCAGTCTGGAACGAAGTCATACTGATGACGCTACTCAGTATCAGGTGACATCACAGCTCCGACCAGCGTGATACCCACTGTGAACGAAACGGAAACAAAATCTTGCTCGACGCGAAAACCAAACGGTGTTTGGCTAAGCTCTTTTAAATACACATCTACTACCTGTAGGTACCGGCCTGTGCCGGAGTACCCATGCCCACATGTGACCACTGCAACGCGCACGTTTCCGAACGGTTTGCACGCGTCTTTGCCGACGAATACGGCAACATCCACGCGTGTACGAGCTGTTCGGCCAACGCCGGAATCGCTGAAGTCGCGAAAGAACGCGCTCGCGGCACATAGATTCCGACCACTCGACGACCACTTGGCCCCGATCACCACACGCTGCTTTTGTCACCTCCGTTCGTTATACTGTCCAATGACTGAGACAGACGCTGAACATTTCGTCTATATCGTCGAATGTGCCGATGAAACCCTGTATACTGGGTATACGACCGACATCGAGCGCCGACTCGCCGAACACAATGCCGGCGACGGTGCAAAGTACACCCGGGGGCGGACCCCAGTCGAACTCCAGTACGTCGAACCGTTTGCGAGCCGATCAGAAGCGCTCTCTCGCGAGTACGAACTCAAACAGCTACGCCGATCGGAAAAGAAGCAACTGATCGACGATCGATAGCGCGTACAGACGCTCGTGGGCCCGTACGGTCCGCTGGTTGCGACCTCCGGGTCGTCTTTTACCCCCGCTGGTTCCGAACAGTAGCGTATGACCGACGACGCTGCCTACACCGAACTGAATCCGGATTCCTGGCACCAGACGGACGAGGGCTATTATATCGACTGCCCCGAATGTGGGTCTGCAGCAACGCTGATGAACGTCGTCACACACGGCCGCTGTAACGGCTACCTCGACCAGCGCGAAGACGAGACCAAACTGGACGAGGAAACGATGGACTGTACGGCACGACTCTGGATCGAGCTCGGCTACACGTCTGATCCCGACAGCGAGGAGCACGCCGAGCCGATCGATGAGTCTGCGGCGGACGAGTCGACGACAGACGGCGTCACCGCCGAAGGCTCACCGCCGGGAACGGACGGCACTGTCAGCGACGACCAGCAA
>LKMJ01001067.1_pt1 | contig 23405 bp, 14 predicted proteins | sample 643391 | NCBI WGS metagenome assembly LKMJ01 (sample SAMN04112250, study PRJNA286221) | soda lake metagenome | biome: soda lake; feature: Kulunda Steppe; material: water; isolation source: sample PL-Br10 brine of Picturesque Lake | place: Russia: Kulunda steppe | collected 2010-07
ACTCAGCTGAATTTGAAGGAGATCGAAAAGCTGGAAATTTGATTTTATTCAGGAAGGGGTGAAATAGATGCCAATTTATGAAAAAGCCTTAAAAATGCTGGCTGAAGAAAACATTTCAGCCTTAAAAAACCTATTAAATGAAGAGGATCTGGTCGACCTGGTGCAGCTTATGCGGCAGCTGGATCCTGATCTCAGAGTCATCTGCTTCCGGTTGTTAAATAAAGATCTGGCCATGAATCTATTTGAAAGACTGGAAGTTGAGCTTCAGGAGGAATTAATCACGGATTTTGCTGAATCTGAAGCTAACGAAACTTTTAAAGAACTGGCTCCTGATGACAGGGTTCGTCTGCTGGATGAGCTGCCAGCCCGGGTTGCGAAAAAACTGCTGCAGAATTTAAGTAAGGAAGAAAGGGATCAAACTTCAGAACTGCTTGGTTATGAAGATGAAACAGCAGGTCGAATGATGACTCCAGAATATGTTAGATTCCGCCAGGGAACCACAGTTCAGGAAGCCATTGAAAAATTGCGGGTGGTTGGTGAAGAAAAAGAGACAATTTATAATATCTATGTAACTGATCAGACCCGGATTCTGGAAGGAACAGTTTCCTTGGAAGATCTTTTAATGGCTGAACCTGATCAAAAAATTGAGGAAATTATGGATGATGATCCCATCAGTGTAACAACAACCATGGATCAGGAGGAAGTTGCCCGGATTCTCCAGGATCAGGATATGCTTGCTGTCCCGGTTGTAGATAAAGAAAACAGACTGGTCGGACTGGTAACTGTTGATGATGCCCTGGATGTACTTGAGGAAGAGACTACCGAAGATATTTTTGAAATGGCAGGTTTATCTGCTTTGAGAGAGGAAGAAGCCGGAAAGAGCCGCCGGGTCATAGAGGGCTCTTTACCTGAAATCTGGCGGGTCAGAATACCCTTTCTTTTAATAGCTTTAGGGGGAGGACTAATGGCCGGGGTGGTGATTGAAGGTTTTGAAGAGACCCTGGAAGCGATTGCAGCTGTTGCAATTTTTATACCGTTAATAATGGATATGGGAGGAAATGTAGGTACCCAGTCCTCTACAATATTTGCCCGCGGCCTGGTGCTGGGACATATTAATGTCAGGCGTTTTTTAAAGTATTTTTTCAAGGAAATGGCTGTGGGAATTACCATGGGCACCCTGCTGGGTTTGCCGGCCGGCATTATTGCTTACTGGTGGCAGGCAGAACCGGGTTTTGGGCTGGCCGTCGGGATTTCTCTGGCTCTCACTGTAACCCTTGCCAGTACTCTGGGATTTTTAATCCCCTTTATTCTCTTTAAATTGAATCTTGACCAGGCTGCCGGTTCGGATCCTATTATCACCACTTTAAAGGACATTACCGGACTGGTAATCTATTTTATGTCCGTACAAATTTTTCTTTCTCATCTTATGTAAAGCAGGCAGGAAAAAACTATATTATCTTAAAACCGCTTCTGCTTCAGAGAGGAAGCGGTTTTTCTTTATTAATTTCCTATATATGATATAATAATTAATGATTATATAAATATATCAGGTTTTCATCAACTTTTGGTTTTTAACTCCTGTATAAATCTATAGCACTTAAGCGATCAAAAATAGCCAAAAAATTATATTTAAAGGAGCTGATAATCAGAATGAGAGCAGCTGGAATATGTCTGGGCGCTACCAATATAAAGATAGTGGAACTGGAAAGGGAAAACAGTGAGGCAAATATCAGTTATGAAGATATTGAACTGATTGATTATACCATAAAACAGCACGGGGGAAATGTTCGCTCCAGTCTTTCAGACCTATATCGAGATCGCGATCTGACCGGTGAAAAAATAACAGTGACCGGAAGAAAATTTAAGTCGGCTCTTAATGCGCCGCGGATATCTGAACCCGAAGCAACTGAAATTGCCTATAAATATTTAAAAGATAAATACCCGGAGATTGATGCCATTGTTAGCGCTGGAGGAGAAACCTTTCTGGTATATGAACTGAATGAAGATGGAAGCATGGCCAATGTCTATACCGGCAGCAAATGCGCCTCCGGAACCGGAGAGTTTTTCCAGCAGCAGATAAAACGCATGGGTTTGAATGTGGAAACAGCTGTAGAAATAGCTAATAATGATGACCCCTATCAGGTTGCCGGACGCTGCTCGGTTTTTTGCAAAAGTGACTGCACCCATGCTTTAAATAAAGGCAAGGATAAGGGGCGGGTGGTGGCCGGTCTTTGTCAGATGATGGCAGATAAAATAATGGAACTGGTGTATAAATGTAAGGCAGAAAAGATTATGCTGGTAGGAGGATTGAGCTGCAATCAGGTGATGGTTAATTTTCTCCGGCAGCGACTGGAAAAGGTTGTGGTGCCAGAAGAAGCATTTTACTTTGAGGCCCTGGGAGCTGCCCTGAAAGCACTGCAGGATGGTAGGAAGCTGGGCACTGAGAATTTGCTGACTGAAAAGAGGGGTTCCTTTGACATGCATCCGCCTCTCCGAGAATACGCAGATCAGGTCACCTTTCACGAGGTCAAGAGAGATCAGGCCGGAGATGAGGATCGCTGTCTTTTGGGAGTTGATGTCGGCTCAACCACAACCAAGGCTATTCTGCTCCGGGAAGAGGATAATGCTCTGCTGGCTTCGGAATATCTGCGCACAGAGGGAGACCCGGTGGGAGCAGCCCGCAGCTGTTATCGCAGCATTTCCAGACAGCTGGGTGACTGCAGGGTGGAGATAATCGGTTTGGGTGTAACCGGTTCGGGTCGCAGAATCACCGGGCTTCATGCTCTGACGGAGTCTGTTATGAATGAAATAATTGCCCATGCCACCGGGGCGGTTTACTTTGATGCTGAGGTCGATACCATTTTTGAAATTGGCGGCCAGGATGCTAAATATACCTATCTCATCAATCAGGTGCCGACTAATTATGCCATGAACGAAGCCTGTTCAGCCGGTACAGGCTCCTTTCTGGAAGAGGCAGCTCAGGAATTTTTAGATGTAGAGATGCTGGATATTGCCGGCAAGGCTTTACAGGGCAAAAATCCTCCAAATTTTAATGACCAGTGTTCTGCTTTTATCGGCAGTGATATCAAGACGGCTATTCAGGAAGGTTTAAGCATAGATGATATCTGTGCCGGACTGGTTTACTCCATCTGTTTAAATTACACCAACCGGGTTCGGGGCAACCGCCCTATGGGTGACAGGATATTTATGCAGGGTGGGGTCTGTTATAACAAGGCAGTTCCAATGGCCATGGCAGCCCTGACCGGCAGAGAAATTGTAGTGCCCCCAGAACCGGGGTTGATGGGAGCCTTTGGTGCAGCCCTAGAAACCGCTCAAAAAATTTCCAGGGGAAGACTGAAAGAACAAAGCTTTAATCTCAAAGAACTGGCTGAGAGAGAGGTCAATTATCTTGACAGTTTTATCTGCCGGGGTGGTCAAACTGACTGTGATCGTAAATGCAGCATTAATGTTCTGGAAATTGCTGGTGAACGCCATCTCTTTGGAGGAATCTGCAGCAAATATATGAATACCGGTGAAGGTTCGAAGGACATTGAGATTGACAATCTAAATCTGGTTAAAGAGAGGGAAAGAATAGTTTTTAGAGATTTTGCTGCTCAACCTGATCAGGATAAGGAGCGGGGTACAGTTGGTTTAAATCGTTCTCTGACCGTCCATACCATGTTTCCTTTTTACTCCCATTTCTTTGCTGAACTGGGCTACAGGGTGGTTTTACCTGATACCCCAAATTCCGAGGGGATTCAGCGGCAGTCAGCGGCTTTCTGTTACCCCGTGGAATTAAGCCATGGCTATATGCATAATTTAATTGAAGAAAAGCAGCCCGACTACATTTTTCTGCCTCAGGTTAAAGGTTTACAGGTAGCTAATAGTCCTGAAGAAGGAATTATCTGCCCCATGGCACAGGCTGAACCCTATTATCTCAGTGCCACCTGGAAGGAACTCAGTGAGGAGCGCATGCTGGCTCCAGTGCTGGATTTTAAAGATGGCTTTGATGAAGTATTTGATAAATTTATGTCGGTAGCAGAATATCTGGGTGCTGATAGATTAAGAGCCCATCGGGCCTGGGGAAAAGCTCTGAAAGCTCAGGAGAAGTTTCAGCAGGCTTTGAAAGATAGGGGGCGTCAGGTTCTCGCGGAACTGGAGAAGGACCCGGCTGAAAAAGCTATAGTCATCTTTGGTCGGCCCTATAATGCCTTTGCCTCCGAAGCTAATCTTGGTATTCCTCATAAATTTGCTTCCCGGAGTGAGCTGGTTATTCCCTTTGATATGCTGCCAATAGAAGCTGAAGAAATATTTAATCGAATGTACTGGTCGATGGGACAGCTGATTCTCAAGGGGAGTAAATATGTCAGCCGGCATCCCCAGTTATTTGGCACCTATATTACCAACTTCAGCTGCGGTCCCGATGCTTTTTTACTTAATTATTTTCGAGAAGATAATGGCGATAAACCTACTTTGACACTGGAGCTGGACAGCCACACAGCAGATGTAGGTCTTAACACCAGAATTGAAGCCTTTCTTGATATCGTCGAGAGATACCGAAAAATATCTGAAGATCTTGGAAAAATTGAGGAATCTAAGGTTTTTCAGCCTGCCAGGATAATCAAGGAAAATGGTGATATTAAGGTACTGACCTCTTCAGGGGAAAAGCTCCCCCTGGACCATTCCAGAGTAAAGGTTCTTATTCCCTCTATGGGTCGCTCCAGCACTGAGGGTGTAGCGGCTGCCTTTAGATATATTGGAGTTAATGCCCAGCCTTGCGAGAGACCCGGCGAAGCAGAGCTGAAAAGAGGCAGGGCTAATTCTACCGGAAAAGAATGTCTTCCTTATATTTTAACCATGGGTACCATGTTAAATCGGGTGGAGGAGGAAAAGGATGCTGATAAGGTAATTGTTTATTTCATGGCCGAGTCCAGCGGGCCCTGCCGTTTGGGTCAGTACAGTGTCTCCATGAACCGTTTGATTGAAAAGAAAAATATATCGGATGTGGCTGTTTTATCGCTTAATTCCAATACCGGCTACAGTGATCTGGGAATAGAGTTTAGCAGACGGGCCTGGCAGGCTCTGGTGCTGGGTGATGTTCTGGGTGATATGCAAAGTGCAGTGCTGGCTCTGGCTGTTGACCGGGATGAGGCTGGTGATAAATTTGAACGGAGCCGCCAGCGGATTATATCAGCAATGGCCAGAGAATCCTGGGGAACCATTAAAGACATTCTGGCCGAGGAAGCTGAAAAACTTTCTAACATCAAACTAAAAAGACCTTTAGAGCAGGCCAAAAAGGTTGCCCTTACCGGAGAAATTTATGTCCGCAATGATCGTTTTTCCCGCAGGTTCCTGGTAGAAAAACTGGCTGAAAGAGAGATTGTAACTATTGTTACTCCCATTACAGAATGGATTTATTATGCTGATTATTTAATACAAAATAAGCCTGAGATCAGCAAAAAATCATTTCTCTTCAGTGTTATCAATAAATTTGCCGGGTTTTACAAACGTAAAGTTGAAAAGGATGTCAAACAGATACTGGCCGCTTCCGGGCTATGCCAGGAGAAGCTGATTGATGTGGATGAGATTGTTGAAACCGGTGAGAAGCTTTTAAGCCTGGACCTTACCGGAGAAACCATTCTGACAATTGGAGGCACAATAACCGAAGTAGTTGATGATGTTGATGGTGTGCTGGCTATTGGACCCTTTGGCTGCATGCATCACAGGGTTTCGGAATCAATTATAACCGATAAACTTGAAGAGATGAAACTGGAACTTTCAGGCAAAGATAGCCTGGGAAGTAAAGCTTTAGAACGCTTTGCCCGGCTACCCTTTCTGGCAGTCGAATCTGATGGCAATGCCTTTCCACAGGTGATTGAAGCCCGGCTGGAAGCTTTTTGCCTGCAGGTTGAGCGGATGAATCAATTTAAAAATGAAAGAGAAGTGGAAGCAATTCAAAAGGATGCCTGAGTTCTGAAAACACCTGTAATTAATTTTGTGAGAAGATCCAAGAAAAATTCTGGAGGCTAAAAATGAATATCAAAAAGCTCCTCAAGCAGATTGTTATTGAGAATCAGGAATGGGTTGAGCTCCGCTATCACCGTCGTAACAGCCTTAAACTGCAGGTTAAAAATGGAATTTTAACTGATTCAGTCACTACCACTCTATCCGGAGTAGCAGTGCGGGCTCTGGTTGATGGCAGCTGGGGATTTGTCTCAACATCAGATCTTTCTCTGGAAGGACTGAGGGCAGCAACTGCTGAAGCTGTGAAGGCAGCCCGGGAAGCTGGAGTTCTGAAAGAAAATAAAATTCAGGGGCTGGCTGAAATTGAGCCGGTACAGGGAAACTTTAATTTAGCTGAAGAAAAACAGAACCAGGAAGAGGAACCTGATCTGGGCAGAAAGATCAAGCTGCTTATGAAAGCTGATGGAAAGGTTAGAGCAGCCGGTGAGGACATTATAGCCAGTCAGGTTTCCTATTCTGAGTTTAAGGACAGTAAAATTATTGTTACTGCTGAGGGAGTTGAAGTGGAAATTTATGATCCTAAATGTGATATCGGAGTGGTGGCCTATGGGGCCAGGGATAATCAGCAGGAAAGGGCTCATGATAGCCACGGGGTGACCGGAAGCTGGTCGAAATTATTTGCTGACAGAAAACTTTCTGATTTTGCCGATAAAGCCGTGGAGCTGGTCAGAAAACGCCTGGAGGCTGAATATGTTACCGGAGGGCAGTATCAGGTAATTCTTGATCCTGCTTTAGTCGGGGTTCTGGCGCATGAAGCCATCGGCCATACTGTAGAAGCAGATTTTGTCGAATCAGGCTCAGTAGTCCAGGGCAGGATAGGGGAGCAGGTTGCCAGTGAGCTTATAACCCTGGTTGATGAAGGTAATATTGCTGATGCTGCTGGCAGGGTGATTATCGATGATGAAGGTACCAGGTCCAGCAGGACAACCATTATCGAGCAGGGAGTCTTAAAAAATTATCTTCATAATAGAGAATCAGCCCTAAAATTCGAAGCAGAACCGGGGGGAAATGCCCGGGCCTTTACCTATCGGGATGAGCCTTTAATAAGAATGACCAATACCTTTATTCTTCCAGGAGAGAGTGATCTGGAAGAGATGATTGCCGGGGTCGAAGACGGTTTTTTTCTCAAAGGCATGGCTCAGGGAGGTCAGGCTGATTCTACGGCAGAGTTTATGTTTGATGTTCTGGAAGCCTATCGAATTGAGGAAGGAAAAATCGGCAGACCGGTAAAGGGATTAACCCTGTCAGGACAGGCCTTTGAAGTGCTTAAGAGCGTAGATGCTGTCAGCAGTGATTTTGAGTTTGGACTTGGACGGGGTTACTGCGGTAAAGGACAGGCAGCCAAAGTGGATGCCGGTGGTCCCTATCTTCGCTGCAGAGTCAAGATTGGAGGGCAGCAATAATGGATAACAACCAGGATAAAACTTTAAGCCAGGAGGATACAAACAAAAAGGAGTTTAATGGCCAGGAAATATGTCAGGGACTGGTAGCAGACGGCAGTTCTGCCGGACTTGATAATGTTGAAGTTTATTATCAGCAGCTTAAATCTCTGGAAGTCGTTGTTGAAAAAAATGATCTTCAGCTCCCCAAATCGGATATTTATCAGGGCGTGGGCATCAGGGTTTTTAAAAATGGCAGTATGGGTTTTGCCTCAACCAATGATCTTGACCGGGATTCTTTAAAACAGCTGTTGGAGCAGGCTGCTGTTATGGCAGAAAATTCTCCTCCGGACCGCAATAACAGGCTACCTGACCCGGAAAAACTGGAAAAAGTTCCTGATATTTATGATGATAGGGCAGAAAATATTCAGCTGGGAGATTTAATTAGCAGAGCCCGTTCTTTTATGAAAGAAATTAAACAGGATGACAGGGTTACCGTTGATACAGCTGGTTTTTCAGCCAGTATTGTTAATGATGCCATTGCAACTTCCCGGGGTATTGTTTCTCAGGACAGTCAGTCCTATTTTGAAACCCAGGCTCTGGCTCTGGCCCGGGAGGGAGAGGTGGTTTCCTCCTTTGATATGGAATACCAGGTGAGCTGTTTTTTTGAAGAGCTTGATGTGGCAGATAGCGGCAGAAAATTGAGGGATAAGGTGCTGGCCAGCCTGGGGGCAGAAACCATTGAGAGCTTTCGGGGAGAAATTCTCTTAACTCCCTTTTCTGCAGTTATGCTGATGGTTCAACCAATTGTTTTTGCAGTTAATTCTGAGAATATCCAGAATGGCATTTCTCCCTGGAAAAATAAAACCGGCAAACAGGTGGGAGCTGATATTTTAACAGTGCTCGATGATGGAACCCTTCCTGGAGGAGTAGGATCCGGTAAATTTGATAGGGAAGGACTTCCTCAGAAAAGGCTGACAGTAATTAAGGATGGTTATCTCCAGGAATTATTTTATAATACCTATACAGCTGCCAGGGCGGGACGTAAATCCAACGGTCGAGCTGGCGGTGGAGCTCAGAGTGCCCCGGATATTGCTCCCAGCAACTTTATAATTTCTGGAGGTCAGAAGACCAGCGAGGAGCTTATCGGTGAAATAAAGCGGGGGCTGCTGGTTAACCGCTATTCCGGCTCAGTAGATCCGGTCAGCGGAAATTTTTCCGGGGTTGTTAAGGGCGGTCAGCTGATTGAGCGGGGGAAGAGGGTCAAACCAGTTCGGGAAGTCATGATTTCCGGCAACATTTATCAAATGATGCAAAATATAGTTGGTCTTTCCCGGGAAAGGGAGGATATTATGAATTATAAACTGCCCTATGTTTTACTGGAAGATGTTTCTATAACAGGCGGATAATTATTTCGAATTTTAAACGAATAAACTAAACATAAAGCTGTAATTACTATGATATCAACAATTTTCGGCTATCTGAAATAAAAGAAAATTACAATATATCTTGAATTTTTATTGTTATTCTGTTATAATTAATTGTAGCATAAAAAAATTCAGAAGAGAGAAGGAGGAATTTTACATGAAAAAAGTTTCAATTTTTTTAGCTCTATTTCTAGGAGTGGCTCTGCTTTTTAGCGGACCGGCAGCAGCTGACCAGTTTATCTCAATCGCTACTGGTGGAACCGGGGGAGTCTATTATCCTGTTGGAGGGGGAATGGCAGAACTGATTAACCAGCATGTAGAAGGTGTTAATGCCACAGCTGAGGTAACTGGAGCTTCCACTGAAAATGTTCGTTTACTCCAGGCTGGAGAAGTAGAACTGGGTTTAGTTCAAAATGATATCACCTTTTACGCCAAAACTGGCACAGAGATGTTTGAAGATGAAGAGCTGGGCAATCTTCGGGGAGTAGCTGTTCTCTATCCAGAAATTATTCAGATTGTTACCCTGGAAGGTTCAGGAATTGATTCCGTTTACGATTTTGCAGACAAAACAATCGCTGTAGGTGCACCGGGCAGCGGGACTGAAGCCAATGCCCGTCAGATAATTGAAGCACACGGCTTAACCTATGACGACATGACTGTTGATTATCTTTCCTTTGCTGAAGCTGTAGATCAGCTGAGAGACGGTCATGTAGATGCTGCTTTCCTGACAGCCGGTATACCTACTGGTGCTCTGATGGATCTGGCCGCCACTCATGATCCCAAAATTCTCAGTATTGATGAAGATGTGGCAGCACAAATAATGGAAGATTTTCCTTTCTATACAGAGGCAGTCATACCGGGAGGCACCTATGACGGCCTGGATGAAGATGTCAATACAGTTACTGTACTGGCAATGATTGTTACCAGTGCTGCCCTTGATTCCGATACCGTATATAATATGACGGCAGCAATCTTTGATAATCTGGATTATCTCTATGAAATTCATGAGCGAGCCAGAGATATTACTGTGGAAGCAGCACAGGATGGCATGCCAATTGAACTTCATCGAGGTGCTGCCCGTTACTTTGACCAGTAATATTTAGTATTTAATAGAAATTAGATACAGGAGAAAATATTTACTATAATCCGGCATGGAGCCGGCATCTGCAGGCTCCATGCTTTAATTTTATTGTGGGGGGATAGAATGGAATCAAATTCTAACGAAAGAAAAACTTCCACTCAGGCAGAGAAATCCCGGGAAGTGGCCCAAGAAGTTGAGGACAAGGTACTTAGAAAGAGAAAATTAAAAGGATTCTGGGCTGTAGTAGCTACCCTGATTGCAATTGGGGTTTCACTATTTCATTTTTATACCAGCGGTTTTGGCCTGCTGATCTCCTTTGAACAGCGTTCTCTCCATCTGGCAATGCTTATGGCATTAGCTTTTATTATGTATCCTATGTACAGCGGCCATAAAAATAAAGTTCCGGTAGTTGATATTTTTTTAATTGGTTTGAGTCTGATCAGTACTTTGTATATGTTTTTCAATCACCATGAAATGGCTTTACGCGCTGGAATCCCCGAAAGATTGGATCTCATCATGGGGGGATTGGCTATTTTACTGGTCCTGGAAGCCACCAGAAGATCGATTGGGGCCCCCCTGCCGGTGATCTCATTAATATTTCTTATCTATGCTTTTGTTGGCCCCCATTTGCCAGGCCCTCTGGCTCATCGGGGATTTTCCCTGAGAAGATTAATATCTCATCTCTATATGACGACTGAGGGCATCTTTGGTATTCCCATAGGTGTTTCGGCCACCTTTGTTTTTATGTTTGTGCTCTTTGGATCGGTTCTGGAGCAGAGTGGAATTGGTAATTATTTGATAAAAACAGTATTTTCCGGTCTGGGCCATCAGCGGGGAGGGCCGGCCAAAGCGGCCGTTGTTACCAGTGGATTAATGGGCATGATCTCCGGCAGCTCAATTGCCAATACAGTAACCACAGGTTCATTCACAATTCCTATTATGAAGGAGATGGGCTTTGAAGCTGATGTTGCCGGAGGAGTTGAGGTAGCTGCCTCCACCAACGGGCAGTTTTTACCCCCCATAATGGGAGCGGCAGCCTTTATTATGATTGAGTTTACCGGAATTCCCTATTATCTAATAATTCAGGCTGCTTTAATTCCGGCAGTTTTAAGCTACGTAGCCATTTTTGGCATTGTCCATATTCAGGCCTTAAAGACGGGCTTAAAGGGGATGAATAAGGAGGATCTGGATCCTTTTTTTCCCACTCTTCTCCGGGGGATATATTTTTTAATACCGGTGATTGTGCTAATTTATATGCTGGTTGTTATCAGGTTAACCCCGCTGGCTTCAGCCTATTATGGCATTATGGCAGCAATAATTGTTAGTCTGGCAGCCAAGCTTTATATCTTTGGCTGGTGTAAAAAAAAGGGTTTCTCAAAAGGAGAAGTTCAGGAAAAGGATCTGCCGATTGACCCTACACAGGAGAGTCAGGAAGGACTTTTCAGCAGCCTGGAAGTGGTAAAGGCATTTTTTAAAGAGCTGCTGTCTGCTTTTGAGGATGGAGCAAAGAATATGATCGGGATAGCTTCTGCCTGTGCCTGTGCTGGAATTATCATCGGGGTGGTTACTTTAACCGGTTTGGGCTTAAGAATGTCAAGCCTGATTATAACTTTCGCCGGAGGCAGCATATTTCTTACCCTGGTTTTTACCATGTTTGCCTCTCTAATTCTGGGACTGGGTCTGCCCACCACGGCTAAATATATAATTGTAGCAACTCTGATTGCTCCTGCCCTTACCAGGCTGGGAATACCTGTGATTGCCGCTCATTTATTCATTCTCTATTTTGGTGTGCTGGCCGATGACACTCCCCCGGTGGGGCTGGCAGCCTATGCAGCGGCCGGGGTGGCCAAGGGTGATCCAATTAGAACCGGCATTCTGGGTTTTAAATTTGATCTGGCTGCCTTTATACTGCCCTTTATTTTTGTCTATTCTCCCATGATGCTGATGATAGATGTATCCTGGTATCAGCTGCTCTGGTTGATAATAACAGCCTTTATTGGCATGTATGCCTGGTCTGCTGGTATTCAAAATTTCTTTTTCACCAGAACTGCCTGGTGGGAGAGGCTGGGCCTGCTGGTTTTTGCTGTACTCTCCACCACACCGACCTTGACCTATGATCTCATAGGCCTGGCAGGCATTATAGCTATATATACTCTGCAGCGCAGGAAGGCAGAGCTGCCCTTTCTACCTCTCTTTATCCAGGATAGACTGGCTTCATAACTAAACAGGTTTATTATCTAAGCGAAACAGCCGGGTAAGATTATTTTTAATTATCATTCATTTATGTTTGTTTATCGTCATTCTTTCTGAAACGATAGATAACATGTCCTGCTGCAGGCACTGTTAGTGTTACCGCGGTATTGTTATCAGGAGCGTCATGAACTTCGACTTCTGCTGCTGTCTGACTGTTATCGGAGGAATAGAGACGATAAAAAATGTCGCCGGATTTATGAAGGTCGCTGTCAACCATTGCTTTGATTTTCAGTGGTTCATTTTGACTGCTGTTAACAGCCAGCAGATATTCCTGCTGGCTGAAAATTCTGGACCAAGCGGTAACCCCTTGATATTCCTCATCTGGCCCGGTTTCAGGATAGTGATAATTTTCGTCACCACAGGATATTTCTCTTAGATACTGCCGACCGGCCTGCAGGGGAAGATGTTCCTGGCGGATTTCAGCCAGCCTTGATAGGCAGAGATAAACAGGATGTTCGGCATTGAAAAAATGTCTTTTTCGGGAACGGAAGGCTCCGAATTCTCCATCGAACATGGTTTCTCTCACATATTTGTCTGAGTCACCACTGCCATCAAAACTCTGTTCGGTGCCATAATAAAGGCAGGGTATTCCGGGAGTAAAAAGATTGATAAAAATGGCATTGGACAGCAGGGAAGCTTTTTCTTTATCAGCGGCAAAACGGGATTTGTTCTTTTGCTGAACAATCATATCATGGTCATCAAACATGGTGATGACATTATTCTGATACCATTTGCACTTTTCGTGGTTTTCATTATCCAGATCATGGTTTTTAAAAATATTAAAGTATTCCCGGGGATCCTGATATCCCTTGGCCAGATCTTCCATCAGGCCCGGAATGCGATTTATGCCCAGGGCAGCATCCAGTCCGGTTTTATTCATGAGATCTATGGCAAATTCCATCCCGCCGGTGATTTCACCGATTATTTGGAAGTTCTTTTTGCCAAGTGAGCGGGAAAATTCTTTGATCTCGGTGGCAAAGTATCTGGTGGCTCCTGGCTCCATGTGTTTAACTGTATCCAATCTGAATCCATCGATGTCTGTTTTGGCAATCCAGTACTTATAACACTCAGTCAGACATTTTAAGGCCAGGGAGGGTTTGAAACTGTGAAAGGGGCCCTCTCCGGTGTTTATATTTTTTAAAGAATAAAAATCTCCTTCAACGTATTCAGGATAGGCATCCCAATCAGTAATTTCACCCTTGCAGGTGAAACTTTGTTTTGTAAAAATCTCCTGAGGCCAGATGCCGCCTTCGGGCCAGGCCCTTTCATAATCAGGGTTATCTGGATCCAGAGTGGGTTTTCCTTCTTCATCATGAAATCCTTTAATTTCATAGGGTTTATCTCTATAGGGAGTTTCTTTTTCCTGATAGCTGAAAACATTACCGGAGTGGTTTAATATAATATCCAGGATGATATAAATATCTCGCTCATGAGCTTTTTCAACCAGTTCGATAAGATCATTTTCACTCCCCAGATGAGGATCCACTCTCAGGAAATTTTGAATTCCGTAGCCGTGATAGGTTTCTTCGTAGCAGACCTGTTTGAAAACAGGGTTGAGCCAGAGGGCTGTTACGCCCAGATTTTCCAGGTAATCCAGTTTGCTGATAATTCCCTGAATTGTTCCACCATTCCAGCGATCACCATAATTCTCCCATCGTTGACGGGATTCTTCATCCTGAATGGCATTTTCATAATCAACTTCAGGTTTGTAGGGCTGCTCTTCATTTCCGGTAGCAAATCGATCCACCATTAAAAAATATAAAATCTGTTCTTCCCAGTTATCAGGTGAGGGATAATATTTTTTGTCTCTGATTATTTTATCCAGATTAAAATCTGCTTTTTTCTTCATCTTTAGCACTCCTTCATGCTTTCAGGATGATCTTAATCCAGCTATTATTTTAAAGAATTATAGCATAATTTTTACTAGAGCACAAGATAGAACGGTTTTCTGATTAAAATATAAGTTGCCAGCAGGTTAGGCAGCAGATAGACAGAATTATGATATAATGCTATGCATCTTTTACTAAAATTTTTGATATTAGGAGGAAATAAGCATGGATAAGAAAATTGCTATTGTAACTGATAGCACCTGCGACCTTTCTGCAAAATTGATGGAAGAAAAAAACATTCATTTTTTGCCTCTGAAAATTATTTATCAGGAGGGAGAATATCTGGATCGAGTTGATATCCAGCCCGGTGAAATTTATGAGCATTTTGAGCAGGAAATTCCCAGCACCTCGATGCCGGGACCGGAAGAATTTAAAGAAATATATCAGAAGCTTGAACAGGAAGGATTTACTCACATTATTTCTATTCATATTTCATCAGGGTTGAGTGCTACCGTTAATGTAGGAAAAATGGCTGCTAAGGAGCTAGAAAATATAGAAATTGAGGTTATTGATTCCAAGGGGCTCTCCATGGCGCTGGGAAGGCTGGTTTTATACTGCAGTGATCTCATCGAACAGCAGGAGCTATCTTTTCAGGAAATTATCAAAAAGGTTAAAGCCAAGGTAGAAGATATTGATGTTTATTTTGTAGTTAAAACTTTAAAATATTTAAAGAAAGGCGGACGCATAGGTAAAATAAGCGGAACTGTTGGGGAAATTTTGAGTATAAAGCCAATCATATCGATTGATGAAGATGGTGTTTACTACAATTTTGATAAAGCCCGGGGGCGGCGAAAATCCTTAGTGCGGCTGACTGAAATAGCCCGAGATAAAATTTCTCAGGGAAAATGCTATGTTGATATTATGCATGCTGATGCTGAAAAAGAGGCCAGGGAGGTATACAATAAATTAAAAAATCTCGATAAGGTGAAAGAAACTTATTTCGGGGAGATAAGTCCGGTGATGGCAGTTCATGCCGGACCGGGATTAATAGGAGTGGCAATTACCAGAGAGTAATAATTATCTTTCCCTTAATGCTGCTTATTTCCAGGCTGATTTTCAGCCTGGTATTTTTTTATTGATGCAGGAATATTATGCAATAAAAAGAATATATAACAAATATATAATTAAAACTATAAAAATAAATGATGAGAATTAGTTGCTAAATTTAACAACCGATTTAAGGGGAAGGCTTCTATGATAAAGGAAGAAATTTTTAAAATAAAGAAGACAGGACTGCTGTTTATTGTTTTCTTTATTTTTACTTTTCTTATAATCCAGCTTTTATTCCCTCTGAACCATATTGAAAGCTTTGAAATTCACTTTATCGATGTTGGTCAGGGGGATGCAATTTTATTGCGCGACCCTGGCGGTTATGATATTCTTATAGATGGAGGTTTTCCCCAGCAGGAGCAGAATTATAAGCTCAATCGTTATTTAAAATCAGCTGGTGTTAGAAATCTATCAGCTGTTTTTCTCACCCATCCTCATCTTGATCATTATGGCGGTTTAATTCAGGTACTGGAAGAATTTCCTGTTTTTTATTTTTTTACTACCGGGGTTGAAAGCAGGGCGCAAAGTTACTTAAAACTTCTCGAGATTATTGAATATCTCGGAATTGATCATCGAAAAGTTCATCGGGGGGATATGATCAGGGCAGGTGGGATAACAATTGATATTTTACACCCCAGAGAGGAGTTTCTGCTGGGCAGCTTTAATAATTTATCGCTGGTTTTTGAAGTTAATTTGAAGGGGTTAAAAATTCTTTTTACTGGAGATATTGAAAGCGAAACTGAAGCTCAACTTGTCAGACAGAATCTGCTGAATAGGGTGGATATTTTAAAGGTTGCCCATCATGGAAGTGCTACTTCCAGCAGTGCAGATTTTCTTAAAATTGTTGATCCCGCTGTGGCAGTAATCCAGGCAGGTAAAAATAATATTTTCCATCCCGCCCCTGAAGTAATTGCCAGGCTGGAAGATAGAAATATTCAGGTTTTCAGAACTGATGAAGACGGTGAGGTGGTTTTTGGCTGGAACGGCAGTAAACTTTATCTCCTGGAGGGAGGTATTTCAGGTTTTATCAGGAAATTATATAAAAGAGCTATATAAAATTAAAAGAGCAATATAAAATCAAATATTTTAAATTTAATTAATTAAAAAGCAGCGTTGAATTTAATTAGGGAGCTGGTATTGAGTGGCAGCTGAAAAGGATAAATCAGAAAAGGATAAATCAAGAAAGACAATATATCTGGTAGATACCTACAGTCTGGCTCACCGGGCCTTTTATGCCCTGCCTCTGCTGACAAATTCGGCAGGAGAGTATACCAATTCAGTTTATGGTTTTACCAGGATGCTTTTAAGCCTAATTGATGATAAAGAACCTGATATGCTGGCGGCGGCTTTTGATAAGGAAGCTCCAACCTTTCGCCATGAAGCCTATGAGGATTATAAGGCTGACAGGAAAGAAACTCCCGAGGAACTTAAGCCGCAGTTTGCCCTGATCAGGGAAGTGCTGGAGGAATTTAATATTCCTATCTATGAAAAAGAGGGCTATGAGGCCGATGATATCATTGGTACTCTGGCAAAGCAGGCTTCCTCCCGGGGTTTTAAAGTTGTCATAATTACCGGTGATAGAGATGCCCTGCAGCTGGTAGAGGATAATATAGAGATAATGTATACCAGAAAGGGGCTCAGTGATATTGTAACCTACGATTTATCCAGAGTCAGAGAGGATTATGAACTCGAGCCAGAACAGCTGATTGATAGGAAAGGTCTGATGGGTGACAGTTCCGATAACATTCCCGGCGTGCCGGGGATTGGAAAAAAGACCGCCAAGACGCTGCTCAAGGAATTTAAAGATCTGGACACCATTCTTGACAATATAGAGGAGGTTTCTGGCAAAAAACGCCGGGAGAACCTGAGAAAGAACTCCGAACAGGCCCTGATGAGCAGAGAGCTGGGGAGAATCGCAACTGATGTTCCGGTGGAATTTGACTCCGACTGCTGCAAGTGGGGAGATTATCAAGAGGGCAGAATTTATGAGCTGTTCTCCCGGCTGGAGTTTAACAGTCTGCTGGACCGTTTTGAAGCAGACCGGCTGGAATTAACTGCCGAGGACTATAACCTGGTTGAGAATCTAACCGAGCAAGACAGGGAGGAACTACGTGAGAAAACCCTGGAGACAGGTTTTCTCAATCTGGCTGTATACCATGAAGATTACTCGATGCCGGTGAAGAGCAGAGGCAGACTGCTGTTAAGTCCGGATGAAAAGAAGGTCTATTCCCTGGAATCAGATGAGATAGAAGAGTTTGCAGATCTTCTGGAAGAAAAAACAATAGTTAAAAGAACAGTCAGGGGAAAAGAGGCTTTAATTGAGGCCGGCAAAGCGGGAGTGGAAATCTCAAATATTAAGTTTGAATCCCGGCTGGCCAGTTATCTGCTGGAACCTTCCAGTACTGTTCCCGATCTTAAAACTCTGCTGGAGTCAGAACTGGAGGTAGTGATTCAGGAGGACCTGGAGCAGCAGGAACTGCTGGCACTTGTTCTTACCAGGCAGCGGCATCTGGAGCAGATTCTTATCTCAAAGCTTGAAAATAATGAACTGGATGAACTATACCGGGAGATTGAAATTCCTCTTCTTTACCCCCTGGCAGCCATGGAGCTTAATGGTATCAGGCTGGACTGTGATTATCTGGAAGAACTGAGCCAGAAATGGTCCGGGAGGATTGAAGAAATGGTCAGCAAAGCTCACAGTCTGGCAGGCGAGGAATTCAATCTAAATTCTCCCAAACAGGTGGGCGAAATTCTTTTTGAAAAACTGGGCTTACCGGTAATAAAGAAGACTAAAACCGGGTATTCCACCAGCATATCGGTGCTGGAGAAGCTGGAAGATCAGCATGAGATTGTTCCTCTGATAATTGAGTACCGCCACTGGTCCAAGCTGAAATCTACCTATCTGGAAGCTCTTCCTCCACTAGTGAATCCCCAGACCGGCAGGCTCCATACCAGCTTTAATCAGATGGTTACCGCCACCGGCAGGCTTTCAAGCACCAATCCCAATCTCCAGAATATCCCGATTCGCAGCGAGGAGGGGCGGGAAATCAGAAGAGCTTTTGTTCCCCAGGATGAAGACTGGGTTCTACTGGCAGCTGATTATTCCCAGATTGAACTTAGAATATTAGCCCATATCAGCCAGGATGAAAATTTGCTGGATACCTACCTCCAGGGAGGGGATATCCATAATGAAACCGCCCGGGGCATCTTTGAGGTAGATTCAGAGAAGGTAACCGGTAATATGAGGCGCAAGGCCAAGGTAATAAATTTTGGCCTTGCCTACGGGATGAGTGCTTACCGACTGGCAGATGACCTGGATATCAGCCGGCAGGAAGCTGAAGAGTACATTGAAAAATATTTCACCAGATTTTCCGGTGTTAGAGAATACATGGATAATATCTGTCAAGAGGCCCGGGAGAAGGGCTTTGTTACCACCATCCTGAATAGGAGAAGATACATACCTGAGATCAAAAGCCAGAATTATCATCGCCGCTCCTTTGCCGAAAGGACGGCCATTAATACTCCAATCCAGGGCAGTGCAGCAGACATCATGAAGATAGCCATGAACAGGGTCCATCGCTGTCTGAAGGAGGCTGAATGGGAGAGCAGGCTGCTGCTCCAGGTTCACGATGAACTGGTGCTGGAAGTGCCCCGAAAAGAACTTGAGGATATTGCTCCGGTTATTAAAACTGAAATGGAGGGAGCCTACGAAATAGCTGTTCCTCTGATAGTGGATCTGGAGGTTGGTTCTAACTGGAAGGACAAAGAAAAATACAGTATAACCTGAAAAAACAGTCCGGCAATAAAATGAACTTGATAAGGCTAATTTTAGACAGGAGAGAGGACGGGGTGATTGAAATGCCGGAATTACCGGAAGTAGAAACCATTGTGAGAGGATTAAGAGATGTACTTTGCGGCAAAACAATTGCAGGTGTTGAAATCCGGGAAGAGATGATTATCGGTTATCCGGAGGACCCTGAAGAATTTAGAGAGGGGCTGCTTGAGAGAAAGATAACAGCCATGGGCCGTCGGGGTAAATATCTAATTCTGGAACTCAACAGCAATCTTCAGCTAATTATTCATCTCAGAATGACCGGTAAGCTTTTACTGAAAATGAGAGAAGAGGAGATAGAGAGCCACACCCATGTTATTCTGAGATTTAAAGAGGGAGTGGACCTGAGATTCAACAATGTCCGCAAGTTTGGACGCATGTATCTGATAGACAGAGACAGCCCTGAAAAGGCTGGAGGTTTTGCCGGGCTGGGCCCAGAACCTTTAAGTTCGGAATTTTCTCCTGAAGTCTTCCGGAAAATTCTTAAAAGAAGCAGCAGGGCAATCAAAGCCCTGCTGCTTGATCAGAAAAAAATTGCCGGGCTGGGAAATATCTATGCTGATGAAGCTCTCTATCGGGCCAGTATTCATCCCGCCCGTCCGGCAGATGAACTCTCCCGGGAGGAAATGGACAAACTTTATCAGAGTATAGATCAGGTGCTTAAGGCCGGAATTAAATTCAGCGGGACTTCTTTTAGCGATTATGTAAATGCCCTGGGAGAAGCCGGCAGCTTTCAGGAAAGACTCATGGTATACGGCAGGGATGGTGAAAAGTGTCCTCGCTGCAGCTGCCAGATAAACAAGGACAGGATAGCAAGCCGCTCCACCCATTACTGTCCGGAATGCCAGGAATTACCTTAAAATAATATGTGGCAAGGGCTTTTGAAATATGCCGGTCTTATCTGATTTAAGCTGATAACTAAGACAGTTTACTGGAAAAAAACCAGCAAAGAATATTTTTACTGAAATAAGGGGGATAAAGATGGCCCTGGGATTAACTGGAGGAGTGGCGACTGGCAAGAGCACTGCAGCTGAAGTCCTGGCTTCTCTAGGAGCTAAGGTTATCGATGCTGACAGAATAGCACATGAGGTGCTCGAGCCTGAGGGAGAAGCCTATCCTGATGTTGTAGCTTTTTTTGGCAGATCGATCCTGACTGATGAGGGAAAAATTGATCGCCAGAGGCTCGGTAGAATAGTATTTTCTTCTCCGGATAAACGCCAGCAGCTGGAAAAGATTACCCACCCTCATATCATTTCAGAGATTGAAAAGCGGCTTGAGAAGGCCCGAGATAGCAATAAAATTGTACTTGAGGCTCCATTGCTATTTGAGGCCGGTCTGGAAAATCTGATCGAGGAAATCTGGGTTATTTCAGCCCGGCTTGAGCTTCAGATTGCCAGGCTGAAAAACAGAGATGGGCTGGATCGGGAGGAAGCTCTCAAAAGAATAAAGGCCCAGCTATCTCTAAAGGAGAAGATGAAAAGAGCAGATCTGGTAATTAAAAATAATGGCACCCGGAAGGAATTCGAAGAAAAAATTGAAAAGGCCTGGAAAGGCTGGCTCAGTCGTAAGGGTGGAGCTTAATGAGAATAGCATTGATTGCCCATGATAAAAAGAAACCTGATATGATAAAATTAGTCCGCAGGTGGCTGAATGAGTTGAGCAGATGTCAGCTTGTAGCTACAGGAACCACCGGAAAGAGAATTCAAGAGGAGACCGGCCTTGAGATTACCCGGATGGTCTCGGGTCCGAAGGGTGGGGATCAGATGATTGGAGCTGAGGTAGCCAGAGAGAAACTTTCAGCTGTTATTTTTCTGAGGGATCCCCTGACAGCCCAGGCTCACGAGCCAGATATTTCAGCTCTTCTCAGAGTATGTGATGTTCATAATGTTCCTCTGGCCACCAACCTTGCCAGTGCCGAGCTGCTGCTGGAGTCTCTTGTAAATAGCAGAGGAAGGGAATGATTCTTATGGCCGCTTATCGGATCAATAAATCACATTCCAGAAAAATATCAGAAGTAAATGTATTTATACTGCTGCTGACTCTGGTTCTGCTGCTGTCAGGATTGGCAGCTGAAGGTGTTTCGGCTGGAGATGCTTTTCCTGGCAATCAGGAAGCTGTAAAATTTGAGAGCTCGTCTTTTCAGGTGCCTTCTCTTCAGGATAGAGTATCTCAGGCTCTGGCTCCTGTACCCCGGACCGGGCTTGATCCCCACTATAGCTGGGAGCAGAACAGGAGCTATCTGCTGTCAGAACTTTACTACTTCCTCTTTGAATATGATCATCACAGCCAGGAGATAAAGCCTCAGCTGGCAGCTGATTTGCCGGCTATTGAACAGGATGAGGAGGGCAGAAAAAAATATATTTTTAAAATTTCTTCTGGATACAGATTTGCCAGCGGCAGGGAGATTGAAGCCAGGGATGTTAAGTACAGTCTGCTGAGGCTGCTTATCCTTGATGCCCCAGACAGCGGATCCGGCTATCTCTGGCAGACGATCTTCGGTGTTAGCAGTCTGGAGGAATTTATTGAGCGGCAGTTTGGTTACGGCAGCCCGGAAACTCTATCTTCTGAAGAAGCTCAGGAAGTTTTCAGCAGGTTGACAGAGCATATTCTGATTCAAAAGGATGATAAGCTTACTGTCAAACCGGCGAGAGATTATGATCTGACCTATCTGCTCTCCGATCTGGTGCCCTGGGCAGCTGTAGTAGATCTAAGGGCTGTAAAAAATCTGGGAGGCTGGGATGGAAGAGCGGAAACCTGGGCTTTTTACCATCGGACCAGAGTTGAAAGGCATCCTCCTCTGCAGGAGAGCAATGAGGCCGGCCGATACGAACTCCAGGTTATTAATTTCCAGCCAGCCAGGCTTATCAATCTACAGAAAATTGCTGACAGCGGTGAAAGAGCTGGCATCACAGCTGTTTTTGATCCCCGGAGGAGGGCAGGAGTAGAAATGGCCATCAAGGATGATATCTATGATTTTATCCAGTTGACACCTTCCCAGCAGGAAAGATACCGGCATATGCTGAAAGATAGCAGTATTCTGGAGAGAAAGCTGCTAATATCTGATAGTAAGATTTATTTAACAGCCGGTGAAAAATATCTCAAAGAGAAAAGTGAAGTTAAATTAATTTATTATCGGGAGAATCAAGAACACCGGAAATTAGCTCAACAGGTTATGACAAAACTGGAAGCAGAGGAAGTAGAGATAATACTTGAAGGACTTGACTGGCAGAGCTATACCGCCCGGCTCTTTAGAGGTGATTTTGAACTGGCCGTTATGGAATGGTTCCAGCCCTTTCCTGAAGATATTATACCCCCTTTTCTAACAGCTGAACGTCATCTTTCAAAGGATGTTGAAATTGTGGAAGAACTGGAGAAAACCTGGAGGTATCTCTATGGCGAACTAAAATAGTGAACAGAAATACAATTATCAGCCCTATCCTGTTCGCCTTCAGAAATTTGACACTTTTAATTTTGTTGTATATAATTTAATATGTGCTTTTATAATAACTGATGGATTTATTTTAATTATTTAATATTTCAGCAAGGGCAGGTGAGTTTCTTGGCTAATCAGGAGAAACTTGTAGAGGTAAAAAACTTAAAGACCCACTTTTTCACCGAGGAAGGAGTGGTCAAGGCGGTTGACGGGGTTGATTTTGAGGTTGACCCGGGAGAGACCGTCGGGATAGTGGGAGAATCCGGCTGCGGCAAGAGTGTAACCTCGCTCTCCATCATGCGCCTGGTGGAATCACCTCCAGGGAAGATAGTCGATGGCGAGATCCTCTTTAAAGGGAGAGATCTTACCAAACTATCGGATAAGGAGATGCGGAAAATCCGTGGTAATGAGATTTCGATGATCTTTCAGGAGCCGATGACCTCCTTAAATCCGGTCTACACCGTGGGGGATCAGATTGCCGAGTCGATCATTCTGCACAAGAAGGTTTCCAAGAAGGAGGCCCGTCGTCAGGCAGTGGAAATGCTGACCAAGGTGGGAATCCCCCTGCCGGAGCAGCGGGTCGATGAATATCCCCATCAGCTCAGCGGCGGGATGCGGCAGCGGGTTATGATAGCGATGGCATTATCATGCGACCCCGAGCTTTTAATCGCCGATGAGCCGACCACGGCTTTAGATGTTACCATTCAAGCCCAGATCTTAGATCTCATGAACAGCCTGAAAGATGAATTTGGCATGGCTATTATGATGATTACCCACGATCTCGGGGTAATAGCCGAGGTCTCCGACCGGATAGCGGTCATGTATGCCGGCAGGATCATGGAGTATACCGATGCTCACTCCCTCTTTAGGGATCCCATGCATCCCTACACCTGGGGACTGATGCGCTCGATTCCGCTGCTGCACAAAGATGTGGAGAAACTCGATGCCATCCCCGGGATTGTGCCAAGCCCCCTGGATTTCCCCGAGGGCTGCAAGTTCAACACCCGCTGCTTTTTAGCAGAGGAGAAGTGCCATGA
>LKMJ01001068.1_pt1 | contig 23401 bp, 25 predicted proteins | sample 643391 | NCBI WGS metagenome assembly LKMJ01 (sample SAMN04112250, study PRJNA286221) | soda lake metagenome | biome: soda lake; feature: Kulunda Steppe; material: water; isolation source: sample PL-Br10 brine of Picturesque Lake | place: Russia: Kulunda steppe | collected 2010-07
ATCACAAACGACAACACCGAACGACGTGGCGGTTTGGTCGTCGTTGAGCGCCGGCGGTGACGGTGAGTTAGATAGCTGGAAGCAGATGTGAAAAATGAATGTGTAAATATATCCAGGGCCGAACGGGGAGCTACTCGAGGTGAATTCCCAGGTCGTCGATATCCTGGACGGACGAGTGCGGAAGCTCGTACACGTCCTGTTCCCCGCTCATCCAACCGATTTTCTGCCGGATCGAACTGTCGAGGTCGTTGTCTGGCGTCACGTGAGCCACGTCGCCGGCAACGGCCTGTACGTTTCCGATAACAGTTCCGTCCGCTGTCAATACGTTACGTCCTTTGTCGTTGTCTTCGAACTTTCTGACCATAGTTTCACACGGGTCCTTCCCGTGGCTAGGTCAAGACGCACGACAGATTTTGTTATACTGTGTGATGCGCGCAGAACGGCCAGCCAACTGGATGCAATGAGAGCCGTTCCAGCAGCAGCGATCGGCTATCTCGGCCGTCGCTCGCCTTCGAGACGCTCGGCGATCGGGTCCAGATGAGCGTACCCGAGCACCGCAACCACGTCGACGCCGTGTTGACAGTGGAGACGCAACTGTTGCGCCATCGCCGCCTCACGCGCTCGATCGAATGCCTCCATCGCCGGCGGACGGCTGAGCGCCCGGAGTAGGGTCTCCCCTGCAGAGATGGCAACGGCCTCGTCAGACGCTTGCTTCGCTGGTGACGCAGTTCGCGTGTCTGGCCTCGGCTCGCGGTCAAGGCCGGGATCGATATCCAGTCCAATGCGCGAGGCCGCGTGCGAAATCCGACACTGAATGGCATGGAGCATCTGGGTTCCAAACGCGTGACCGGCGCGGAGGGCTTCTCGCGCCGGAAGTGACTCGTCGTGGAGTGTCGAGAGTACCGGTTCGAGAGCGGACGGGTTCGGAAGATCGATCCCGACGATGCAGGCGTCGCCCGCAGCACCGATTGCCGCGCTCATTTCACCCCCGTCGACGGATACCGACGTGATTGTGTCTGGATCCGAGCCATGTGTCTCTGCGTAGCTGCGAAACAGCGGCACTGCAATCGATGCGACCTCCAGCGCGACGGTATCCGGATCGAGTGCGCTGACGGCCTCAACGACCCGGAACACGCTCGCCGGGTGGTCGTGGACAACACCAACGAGTACCACGTCCCCGGCGTCGCCAATAGCGGGTACGTGTCGAAAGTCGTCGCCCGTGACGCGCGGATCGTCGAGTCTGTTGACGAGGTGTGTAATCGGCTGAGACATGCAGTTTCGCTCTGGTAAGCAGATCGTACCATCCGGTAGCAGCCGTGTAATATATAAATATTCGCGTGCGAGCCGTTGCTCTGAGTGGTAACGTCTGACGTATCTGGACTATCGAGTCTATACTAAATTGCCTCCCGACGGGAATAGAAACCATGTCTGCTCATTGGGACACGATCGGATACCTCATCAGCTCCAAGTACCGGCTAGCGGTGGTTGACCGGCTTGCAAACGCTCCTGCGACCCCGACAGAGATAGCAACTGCCGAAAACCTCGCGCCCTCTCATGTCTCTCGGGCGATCCAACGGCTCGTCGAGCGTTCGATCGTCGAGTTGGCCGTCCCCGAAACACAGCGCAAGAACCGGCTGTATGCGCTCACGCCGAAAGGGACGACGCTCTGGACGGAGATACGGACTGCCGGGTTACATTGAACTCAGTACAGAGCTGCCAGCTCCGCTGAGACGAGACGGGGCGCGAGCGTGGGGAGCTCGCTCACTCGTGCCGACGGAAAGCGGTCGTATTTTCACCAGTGAGGGGATATCAACAGCTATGCAGCCGGAGTGGAACGTCATTGGATATGTGATCAGCTCTAAGTATCGGCTATCAGTTCTCCGTCAGCTGTCCGCCAGCGCGTCGACGCCGACACAGCTCGCGTCCTCGACGGCGACCTCGACCACGCACGTCTCCCGGGCCCTCCGGCAGCTCGGTGAGTTCGACCTCGTTTCGTTGACCGTCCCAGACGACCAAACGAAACATCGGCTGTATGAGATCACGAGTCGCGGGAAATCGACGTGGGAGGCGATCCGTACCCACGGGCTGTCAGACTGAGGCGTTACGCAGAGACTACTCACTTCGCAAGAAATCCGCCGACGCTCGTTTGTTAACGGGTCTCCCTCACCGCACTGAAACCGCGGTACCCGCGGAGTGCAACGGTGATATCTGCGCCAGCTCGGAGGCCGGAGCACCCCCACTTCGCTCTTGCGTAATCACTCCATAACAAAGTCCGACTCAACCTCTAAATCAGCTATTCCATCTGCGGGTGGCGATCACCATTCATGATAAACTCCTCCGCGGGATCAGCGCTAAAACTCGTACTGACGGTCGGATTCTTCGCGTTCACTGCTGCCATCGTGGCCGCGTACCTCACACCAGCGACGGGCTACGAGATATCGATTTATCGATCGACCCCGCTCCTCTTCTGGCTTGGTATCGGAACCGGGTTCGTTGCCGCAATCATCACGCTGTTTTTCGCCGGCTCCCAGCGACTCACCGACGGTGCGGCCCTGCTTGCAAGCGGGTGTCTCCTCGCCGTGGTCGCGCTACCGCTCCTCCGCTCTTATGCGTTCTACGGCTCCGGAGACGCGATGACTCACCTCGGTTGGGCCCGTGAGATACACGGCGGGGTGATCGGGCCAGATGGGATACTGTACCCGGTGATCCACATCATTGGCTCCGAACTCACCGCGCTCTCCGGATTGGAACTCACCACGACGCTTCAGTTCGGGCCCGCTCTGCTGTTTCCGGCGGTGTATCTGGTTGCGATGCCACTCTGTGTGGGACTACTCACCGGATCGCGATGGGCGCTCCCGGCTGGCCTCATCGCTGCGGTGCTGTTGATCCCAATTAACAAGATCAGCGTACACGTTATCGCACACCCGTCGAGCCAAGCGATCCTCTTTGTCCCGTTCGTTCTGTACCTGCTGTTTCTCCATCTCGGAGCGAGCAGAGGTGGAGGGGTACCGATATCTTCGACGGGAATCGCGTTCGGTCTCGCCACGGCCGGGATGGTGTTTATTCACCCGCAGGAGACGATGGCACTCATCTCGGTTCTCGTCGCCGTCGTGGTAGTTCAAGTCGTCGTTCGTCGGTATCGTCCGAGTCACTCGATCGCGAGCCACCGGTCGATCGGGACCTATACGCTCGCCGTCGGAACGCTGTGGCTCGTGTGGCTGCTCCGACACGAGCGCGCGACGAGCCGGTTCGAGGGACTCGTATCCAGTCTCGCGACGTCGGGCGCAACGACCGGCGGCGAAACGGCGGAGCGAGGAGCTTCTCTGGTCGCTCTCGGTGGAAGCTTCGAGGAGCTGTTCGTGAAGCTGTTCGCCGTCTCCCTCATCTTCGCTGTGCTAGCTGGCGGAGTAGCCGTATATCACCTCATCGGGCGAACTGACCGAAACCGAGTGTGGCGAAACTCAGCGATCACGTACCTGACACTCGGTCTACTTCCGCCGATCGTGATGTTCACGATCGTGTTTCTCGCTGATCAGGACGATCACTACTTCAGGTTCCACGGGTTCATCATGGCGATCGTGGTGATACTCGGCACCGTCGGGCTCGTGGGGATTCTCGGATACCTCCACGAGATCAGCGGGCGCCGAAGCGTACCGATCACGCGGTCACAGGCGTTCAGTGTCGTCATCGCCGTGTTCGTGTTACTCCTTGCCGCCCAGCTGCTCGTCGTCCACATGTCGCCGTATATGTACCAACCGAACCAGCAGGTAACGGACGCGGACTTCTCTGGCCACGAGATCGCCTTCGAGTATCACGACGGCGAAACCACGCTCGTCGGACTCCGAGCAGGCCAAGGGCGATATATTGACGCGCACTTCGGTCGAGAGACTGCACTCGGACCCCTGGGGTTCCCCGGCTATCGTACCGAAGATGCACGGTTGACCGGGGACGTGTTCAGCACCAACCTCACAACGCATTTTGACGAGGATCGGTACCTAGTAGTCGGCGATCGGAACGAGAAGCAAGAGATCGACCTGTACGACGGGCTCCGGTTCACGCGTGCCGGGTTCGAACGGCTCGAAACGGATCACCGTGTCAGTCGTGTACAGGACAACGGCGGCATGCGACTCTACCGGATCGACGGGACGGAGGCGTAACGGGCCGGTAATAATACCATAACAATACGATTCTGTGGCGGTCCCAACTATATGGCACAAACCGGTACGTCCCGAGAAGCCGCAGTGATTCCCGTCGGATTCGAGTCCGGGGCGTACTCGTGTGTCCGCTCGCTGTCGAGACGTGGCGTAGACACGATCGTCGCGTCCGGCCGCGACGACACGCCGGCTGCCGCGTCGCGCTTTTGCGACGAATTCGTCTCGATTCCGTCTCCGTACGAGGACCTGATCGCATACCGGGACGCGCTCGTCGGACTCGCAGCCCGCGAAGACGTTGCGACGATACTCCCCCTCTGCGCGCAGGACGCGTACGTGTTCGCTCGGTACGCGGAGGCTTTCGAGCCGTACGTCTCGCTGGTCACGCCCGCTGCAGAGCTGCTTGACACGGTGTTCGATCGGACCCAACTCGTCGCGGCCGCCGAAGCGGCGGGCGTCCCGGCTCCCGAGACACAGCTTCTCACCGACGTCGACGCGTGGGATCGCGATCTGATCATCAAGTCCCGATATAACCTCCTTACAGAGGAATCCTGTCCACAGTTCTCGCCTCGAGAAGTGGCGACCGCGAAACGCGTCACGCACGTCGCCCCGGGCGAGTCCGTCAACGTCGAGGCGGTCGAATCCGAGATGCAGCATACACCTATCGTTCAGGAGTATATCCCTTCCTCAGACGAGTATCTTTTCGGCGCGCTGTACGACGGCGGCGAGCCGGTGACGACGTTTCAACATCGGCAGATTCGGGGCGACTCGTACACCGGTGGCGGCGGCGTCTACCGGAAGGCGATACGAGACCCGGAGCTTGAGCGGGTCGGACGGACACTCCTCGACTATCTCGAGTATGACGGGCTCGCCTGTATCGAGTTTATGAAACACGCCGAGACCGGCGAGTACGTCCTCACGGAGATCAACCCCCGCCTGTGGCAGTCACTGGCAACTGCGGTTCGGGCCGGCGCGGATTTCCCGGCCAGCTACTGGGAAGTGGCGACCAGCACGCCCGTTCGGAGCGACTTCCAGTACGACGTCGGCGTTGGGACGCATCTACTGTACGGAGAGCTGGGTCACCTGATAAGTGTCGTTCGAGACGAATCCCCGTTCGTGGACCGCCCATCGCTCTTACGAACGGCATGGGAGATCGCCGCGTCTTGTGTCGAGAACCCCGCCTTCGATATGCTCCGAGCCGACGATCCGGAACCGTTCATTCGGGGGGTTGTTCATGTCCTCACAAAGTAACCTTCGTATCAGCCAATGCGTATAAAAGGCTCCGAAGAATCGTCCTCTCAGCGACCCACCAGCGGTTTCGATCCTGACACGTACTGATAAGTTGGTAGCGACATCCGTCGCTCGCTGGGCTCACTCCAACGTCTCGTTGAGCGCGCGATTGATCGTCGCGTCGGCGACCATCGCACATGCCAGCATGAGAAGGCCGACAACGAGGCTGATTTTTCCGTTGCTCGGACGCTCGGATCGTCCGCCGTCAGCGATGGCGCCCTCGACCGTTTGTCCCGTGTCGTCGTTTACTCCTCCCGTTTCGCCATCGTCTACTCCTCCCGTTTCGCCGTCGCTTCCGAGCGAAGAGCGCTCGAGAGCGGAGCCGCCCGCAGTCGGTCGGAGCGAGCGGAGGAACGACGCGGCGCCGGCCACGACGCCGACCGCGCCGCCGACGTACAGCCCCGATCGGACCACTTCGGCGCGTGTCTCCCGACGAACGGAGAGCCGCCAGAGAAACGTTCGAAGCAGCATCAGAGAGACGAGAGGGACGTACGTTCGATAGTCGATGCCGCTTTCTTCGTCGCGGTAGCGAGCCGAGATGGGGACATCGACGACGCGGAACCCGTTGGCGCTGAGCCGGACCAGTAAGTCGTTACAGTAGCCGTAGAACTCGAACATCTCCTCGATCCCCGCCCCGTCGAGCGCGGCCGCGGATATCGCCGTGTATCCGTTCTGCGGATCCCCGATATGCCAGTAGCCGCTGGCGATCTTCGTGAGAGACGAGAGGATCACGTTGCCGACGTACCGGAATCCGGGCATCTCCTCGCGGTCGTCCGCGTTGATCAGTCGATTCCCCTTTGCGTAGTCCGCTTTTTCGTCGACGATCGGATCGATAACCGTCGTGAGCTCGTCGGGATCCATCTGTCCGTCGCCGCCCATCACCGCAGTGACGCCGATACCGTCACGTTTCGCGCGGAGATAGCCGGTTTTGATCGCCCCGCCGACGCCGCGGTTCGCCTCGTGTTGAATCGGAATTATCCGTCGGTCGAACCGACCGGTTTCGTCGTCCCGCTCGCTCTCGCGGTCGTTAACACGGTCGGCAGTCGTCTTGATCTCGTCCCACGTGCCGTCAGTGGAGCAGTCGTCGACGACGTATGCTCGGTCGACGTACTCCGGCAGTGTCTCGATCACCCCGCCGACGAACCCTTCCTCGTTGTATGCCGGTACGACGACGCCGACCGTTGTCTCCTCGTACATGTGTTGTGGGTCGGGACGATTACGGTCCCGACGGTTACCACGATACGTCGTCTGTCCCGACATTGTTATGGACCGGTTGCCGGCTCCGTATTCGGCTGCTTCGGTGTCCGATAGCCGCTTCGTTCTGGTCCGGATGGCCTTCGTGCCGCGGGCACAAGGCCCGTCCCGGAGCGGAGGTCGGCGGAAATCGTGACAGATCGAGCGCCGAAGGACCAGGAGCCACACGGATGAGTGACAGGGGGTGACATCGCTTTGCTGCGGGCCTTTGTCCATCGGGTACGCAGTGTATACCAAACATCTTGGTACACAATGTACGGATCAAATGGCCCCGCAATGTGAGCCGATCAGCTGTATCGATAGTGGAACAACCGCTACCCAGCTCTGTGGGACCGATCGCGTCGGTTTCAAGATCGGCGTCCCCAACGACGGTGAGATCGCAGGCGACGATGGATGACACCAACGGCGACACGGCCCCACGTTCGGGAGAGAAGCGCAAGAGTCGGCGAGCGTTTCTCGCACGTTCAGCGGCGGTGACCGGAGGGATCGTCCAGCTAGCCGGCTGTTCGGGGTCGTCTCCTCCGTCCACGGACGATTCGATCGACGAGCAAGACGACGACGATCTGAGCGAGCCAAGCGATCTCATCAGGGAGCCGTTCGACTCGCTCGTTGATTTAGCAGATTTCGGGATCGATCCCGAGGGAGACGAGCCGATCGGAAGCATCCTCGAAGAGGCGGCCGCTGACGGTCACCTCCTGTCCCTACCGTCCGGACGGTACCGGATCGAGAGCCCACCCGAACTCCCCGATATCTCGCGATTCGGGCTCATCGGAGACGACGTCACCATTGTCCCGTCGCCGAGTACGGAGACGACGCTCTTTTTCTCGAACAACAGCGACGCGACGAGCATTCATCTCGAAGGTCTCGCGTTCGACTTTACTGAGGCCGAGAGCTTCGTTCGCGCGCTTGATTTCCGGATTCCCGACGGGTTGGTCATTCGTAACGTCACCGTGCGAGGAACGTTTCACTCCGGTCGCAGCCCGGTCCGCCTAGATGTGACGGATTCTAACGGGTCCGGCCTGATAGAAGGTCTAACCCTCCCCGACGGTGGGGCGAGCGGGACGACCGTGACGGGCTGTCTCGTCGGTGCGAGCAGTCGCGGACAGCTTACATTCAAAGACTGTCACATCGAAGGATTCCCCGACAACGGGCTCTATGCGGATCCGCCCGCCGGGCGGATCGTCGTTGACGGAGGGTATTACGCGAACAGCGGAATATCGAACATCCGTGTTCGCGGCGGCTCTCTCGTGACAGGGGCTCACGTCCGGTGTGACAGTACCGAGAGAGAGTTCCGGAACATGCGTGGAATTCGGCTCAACGACTACGAGCCGAATCCGGAGGCTGAGCCCGCGGTCGTTGAGGACTCGCTGATCGAGATGATTGACGTCGGATCGAGTGACGGCGGAATCACGCTCTCGTCGGATCTCGCGAAGGCAGTGGTCAGGGACACGGAGATACGTGTCGACGTCGATGACATCAACGCGATTCGTGTTAAACCTCCGCACGACGACCTCGTGACATTGGGACCGTCTCCGAGATTTTGGTGCGAGAACGTCTCTATCGTGGGCGAGGCAGACGACGGAGCTGCGGTACTGATCGTCGGACGAGATGAATGCGAGATCGACGACCTCGACGTGACTCAGCCGGCTGCGAACCGAGACGGTATCGATTTTCGTCGATCGAGAGACAACGTTCTCAGGAACTCGACGCTATCGGTCGGCGGCGAGGCGATTGTCCTGACTGATTCCACCCTCGAAACGGAGAACCTCGACGACGGAAACGGATCGATGTCGTGATCTGCGCTCAGTGGGAGAGCGCTCCGTCAGCGGTTGTCGAACGTATCACACATCGTCTCCGCACTGGCGACGATGTACGCCTCCCGGTCGAATTCGTCCTCCTTTGACGGAACGAGGACGACCCGTTCTCCATCCCGGTAGCTGACCCAGTGGGAGTTCCACTCAACCAGTTCGTACCCGAGATCCCGGATCGGGTCGGGGTCGTGGCGCTGACGGTCCCACTCATCTGAGGAGTTCACGAGTCTCGGCTCAGTAGTCGTCGATCGTGACATCGACGGCGCCGTCAAACTCGAGTTCGACGAGGTTGCCCGTGTAGCGGTACCCGTCGATCCCCTTCCCGAGAACGCCGTCGACCGAATCCTCCTCGACGACGTCTTCCACGGCGTCCCACTGGTTCCCGTCGGGCGCGGTGCTGATCGCCTCGTCGCGCTCTACCGTACCGCTAACCCGGAACCCGTACAGCGTCACCGAGTCGACAGCGGTGCCGTCGAGAATGAGTGTTTTCCAGTTTTCTTCGCTGGAGTCGTCCGTCTGGTCCGTCTCGTCGTCTGCTGCGTCGTCGGTCGATCCGTCGTCTGCTGCGTCGTCGGTCTGTTCTGGCTCGACGTCGAGCAACTGGTCGAGCGTCACGTCCTGTCCGTCCGCGATCAGCTGTATCGCATCGGCATCGCCGGTCGCCGAGAACTCCGTCATCGTTCCCTCGTAGTAGAACGAGTCACCGCTGCGGCTTTCGCCGCCGAGCGCGCCGGTCGCGGTCCAGGTGCCGTCGTCGTTCTCGAATGCTTCGTCGGCCGGCGACTCGGTGTTCGCGTTGTACTGCTCTCGCTCGTACAGCGGTGTGATCTCGCCGGTCGTCGTGAACTCGTACTCGGTATCGCCGGACTTCACGATTGACAGCTCCGTGCCGCCGCGTCCGACGACGCCGGAGTCGGTCTCGCTCGTCTCTTCGTCGTCGCTACCGTCCTCGCTTCCGGTCTGCTGGGGGTCGTCGCCGACCGGCGACGGGCAGCTGTCGCCGACACACACGTCATCGAACTCCGAAGGGTAGTTGAGGTTGCCGTCGCCGGTAATGGAGACGTTACTCGCTGACCAGTTTCTCGCCGCATTCCCACCTTGTTCGTTTATCGCGTCGGTACTCGTCTCGTTGCGGATCAGCACGTTCCGAATGGTTCCGCTCCCACCGTCGGCGTCGCGGTGGAGTTCGATGGGGCCGCCCGCGCCGGAGTACGAGTGGATGATCTCGCAGTTCTCGATCGTGATGTCTTCACCGACTTCGCTGACCCGAATCCCGCGCATGTTGATCGCACCGCCGGAGGTGATCGGCGGCGGACTACCGTCGTTCAACACGAGACAGTTGCGGGCGACGCTGCCGGATGAACCCAGGCGAATGCCCGTGATGTTGTTGTTGTGGAGGAAACAGTTCTCGACGATCACCTGCCCGTCCTTGTCTAATCCGGGGGGGCTCGCGTAAATTCCGTTGTTGGAGAAGTTGGCGATGTAGCTGTTCCGGATCTCGACGACGCCGGCGTGTCGAGGGGGGACGTAGTAGCCGCGGGCATCGCCCGGATTGGTATTCCCGTCGGGGAGATTGAAATTATCGATCAGCACGCGGCCGCCAGACCGGGCTTCCAGTCTAAACCGCGTCTTCTCGGGCCCAGATTCGCCGCGGAGCGTCAGGTTCCGGATCTCGACGACTCCGTCGCTGGCGATGATCGTCTCCTGGTACGGGCCGACCTCGTTGGTGAGGATGACCTCTCCCTCGCCGATGACTGCGGCGTCGCTGCGACTCCCCGCGAAGCCGGAGCCGTGATACTCGTACTCGCCTTCCGGAACCCGAACCTCGACGCCGCTCTCGAAGTACTCCTCGAGGTAATTGTCGATCCTGTCGCCCTCGCTGAGTCCCATTTCACCGAGGTCGACGACCGAATCGGTATCCGCCTCTTGAGCCGTCGTAACGCCCGTTAATCCGACCATACCGACTGCACCACCGATAAGCCCCATGTAGGAGCGGCGACCAAATCGCGAACTGTGCTTGTCGTCTCCGTTATGGCTGTCTGCCATGGACGAGTAGAGCAACATTACCATTAAGAGCGTTTTTGTGGGTTCACTGGGATTGAAAGTAAGACGATACTACTTGATTACGGTTTGATTATGAGGCACGTACCGAATTATATTATCTACGTACCATTGGATATACCCTAATGGTACGAACCGCTTAATAAACGGGGACGCGCTTCTGAGATGGTAATCAGCGCATATCGGCGAGTAGTGAGACACTACTACGGGCGATCGCTCGATTTCCGGCACTGTCGAGCGAGTCAACGGCGGTTGTTGAACCGGTCTGCGGTCGGGACCATCACTCTTCACACACCGAGTCAAACAGAGTATGTTATCCATAACAAACCTGTGGGCAGTGGGACGTGCCAGTGTATGACCTGTGAACGTCGCTTCCCGACCGGTTCCTTCTCTTCGGCCGGTCCACACGCCCGAGCCAGTTCACCGCGAACAGGCACGGGAACATAGATGTCGCTCACGGACCGCATAGTCACCGGCGTGAAAGCGAGCCTCGGCGGGAACATCATCGACTCCGTCGCGAACGGTATTCTGATGATCGTCCTCGCGAGGTTTCTCCTCACTCCCGAGTCGTTCGGGCTGCTCCACTACGGACTGTCGATCGTCGGCGTGATAGCGATCTTCGGGACCCTTGGACTTCCGTCGTCGGCGGCCCGCTACATCACTGAATTCGCTGAGACGGAGCCGGGACAGGTCCGGCACGTTATCCGGTTCAGCCTGGTCGTCGTCCTCGGACTCTCGATCGTCGTCGGAGCGGGAATCGCCGCCGGGAGTGGGCTCATCGCCACGGCGCTCGAAGAACCGGATCTCGCTCCGCTACTCGTTATCGGCGCGGGCTACATCGTCTTTGGTACGTTGCGGTCCTCGGTCGGTCGGCTGTTTCAAGCCGTAAACCGGGTCGACTGGAGCGGGCGGCTTACCGCGCTTTCGGGGGTTTCCAGACTCCTCGGAGCCGTTCTTCTCGTCTTAGCTGGGTTCGGCGCGGTGGGCGCGCTCGCCGGATACGTCGTCGGATTCGCGATAACTGCCGCCGTCGGCGGAGTCGTCTTCTACCGAAGTCAGTACACCTCGTTCCCGAGCACCGACGAGATGCTGCCGGGACTCCGCAGACGCATTTTGGAGTACAGCGTTCCCCTCACCGCGACCCGCGGTGCGAACGTGCTCGACAAGCGGATCGACACGGTGCTCGTGGGGATGTTCATCGGTCCTGCCGCCGTCGGCTTTTATACGATCGCTAAGCAGGTGTCCCAGTTCGCGTCGATCCCGGCGGAGTCGCTCGGGTATACGATATCGCCGGCCATCGGCGAGCAGTCCGCGAAACAGAACCGGTCTCGCGCCCGTCAGGTGTACGAGTCCTCGCTACAACACGTCGTGCTACTGTACGTTCCGGCGATGGTCGGGTTGATCCTCGTCGCGGACCCGGTCGTTTCGACGGTTTTCGGCCCGGAGTACGCGGGAGCGGCTCCCGTGTTACAGGTGTTGGCCGGGTTCATGCTCGTGAACGCAATTAACAAGGTGACGAGCGACGGACTCGATTTTCTCGGGCGCGCTCGCGAGCGGGCGATTGTGAAGACGGTGACCTCGGTGGCGAACTTCCTGTTGAATCTCTTGTTGATTCCGTGGCTCGGCGTGGTCGGAGCCGCCGTCGCAACCGTGCTAACGTATACCGTGTACACGACGACAAACGTCTACATCATCCACACCGAACTGGAATTGAACGTGGGTGCGTTGGGTCGGACCCTCGCCGCTGTGACCGGCGTGTCCCTCGTCATGGGCGCGGTCGTCCGACAGCTCGTCCCGCTGGTTTCAGGGCTTATTTCGCTGCTTCTCGTCGTCAGTGTCGGTGTTGTAGTGTGGGCCGTGCTCGTAACGCTCGGAGGGCTACTGGACCTCCGGCGGATCTGGACGGTCCTCACGTGAACGCGGCGTCTCGGAGCGACGGATGGACAAAAAACGGCTCCGTTTCAGACAGACGTCGCCCGAGGTCGGGGACGAATCGTGGGCGGTAACACTAGTTTTGCGGCGGCTCAGCGGTCTCACCGACGTCAGTAGCCGCTTCACTGCCGGTATCCTCAGTGGGTCTGTCTGACCCGGTAGTCTTGCCGCCGGCGCTCTCTCGGATCGACTCCATCAGCGTGATCGTCCATTTCGCCTCTTCGAGGGGAATCGCCGGCTCGGCGCCAGTGAGGAGGGCGTCGGCCTCACGGTCGAGCTGGTGGAACAGTGAGTCGAGCTCGGTAGCGGTCTCCCAGCTGTCGTCGCGCGACCGGCGGACGACAGATATCGCGTTTTCGAACGTCCCGGCGATCCGGTCGACTGCCTGATCGACGTTGTTCATCGCACGGCCGGTCGGAGATCCCTGGTAGTCGCGGTCGAACTCCACAAGCGTCTGTGACACGATGTCGGCGGCGAACGAGGCCTCAGTACCGTGGACGTATAACACTCGGACCGGAACGGTGCCGGAGAGCATCTGTGCGTTGCAGATCACGCCGTCGTCACTGACGTAGCCGACCTGAGCCCCGTCGTAGCCGAACTCCTGTTTATATTCTCCTCGGAGCGCAGTCTGCGCGGTTATCTCCTTTCGGCTGGCCGGGTAGCCCGCGATGTAGAGTGCGAGATATAGCGAGTGCGGGATACCCTCCTCAAACTCGCCGCCGAGGAGGTCGAACGCCCAGCTCCCTCGGTTCGGTGTGTCCGGCGGCGTCAAACCCGTGTACTGCAGGTCAACGCCGCGAACCTCGCCGAGGTCCCCCGCGTCGATCCGGCTTCGAAGCTTCCGCATCACGGGGTCGAACACGTGGTTGTGGACGACGGATACGGAAACACCAGTGTCGCGTGAAGCGGCTTCCAGCTCCTCGACCGCCTCGACCGTCTCCGCGACCGGTTTTTCGATCAGTACCGGGACGCCCGCCTTCAGCGCCTGTTTGGCCAACGGCACGTGGGTACGAACGGGTGTACAGATGTGCACCCAGTCGAGCTGTTCGGACGCGAGCATCTCGTCGAGGTCGTAGTACGCTTTGATCCCGTACTTGATCGCTTTTTCGCCCGCGCGCTCTTCGTCGAGGTCACAGATCGCCGCGAGCTCCGTCTTCGGATTCCGATCGAGTCCCGAGAGGTGGCGCTCCGATACGACTCCCGCACCGACGACCGCCGATCGTAATGTCATCGTCCGTGTTCGTCGGCTTGGCGAATTAGTTATGGAGAGCCAAACGCCGCGTGTACCGCATCGAACGAGCGGATCGTGCTCTGTGGCGGCGAGAAGTCAATATATACCTTTGTGTCTGGTCGCCGCATCCGAGGTCATGAACGAGCAAAAACCCGAATCGCTACGACTCGTCGAGAACTGCCAGATAGGGGACGGCACAGAGATCGCCCCGTTCGCCGTACTCGCCGACTGCAAGTTCGGTCATGACTGTCGCGTCTGGCGGTTCGTCAACTGTTACGGCGCGGCGTTCGGCGACGAGGTGATGATCGGGACCTTCGCCGAGATCCAGTCAGACGTCGTCGTCGGCGACCGTACTCGGATCCAGTCGCACGCATTTATTCCGTCGCTGACGCGGATCGGCGACGACGTCTTCGTCAGCCACGGCGCGAAGCTCGTTAACGACCTGTATCCGCCGAGTGGCGACCCAGACGCCTGGGAGCCGACGATCATCGGTGACGGTGCGTCGATCGGAACGAACGCGACGCTGTTGCCCGTCGAGATCGGCGAGAACGCCACTGTCGGCGCCGGTGCGGTCGTCGTCGACGACGTCCCAGATGACGCGATCGTCGCGGGGAATCCCGCAGAAATTGTCGGCTACAACGAGTAGTCGGCGACTGACGTCAGGAAGGGGTGAGGCGTACGACTCTTACTGATCGGCGGAGCCGGAGCCGTCGGACTCGAGTCGCTGCGGCTCGCGCGAGCCGATCGGCTCAGTCGAGCGATCCGAGCTGGCAACGGTGACGGTGTTTCTCGTGTCGGCCGAGCGTTTGGCGTCTTCCAGCAGCTCGACTGCCCGAGCGCCAACTCGCCCCGGTGCTCGCAGCGTCGTCTCTCCGCGGCTCGCGCCGATGAACTCCTCGATCTCCGCGCGGAGCGGCTCTCGGTTCGGCGCTTCATACACCTGCTTTCCTTCGTCGCGGACGCTCATCGACCCGTTTCGCTCGACGACTCGACTGTCGTACAGCTCGATCACGTTGTCTTCCAGGTAGTCGACGTACGCCGCCTTCTCGGAGCCGACGACGACGAGGTCGCGCCGCTTCCCGAACACCGGTACCTGCCACGACTCGTTAATCACGCTCGTCGCCCCGTCGTACTCCAAGACAAGCGTGGCGGTCTCGTCGATTCCCTCGCGAACGACGTCGTCGAGCGAGCAGTACACCTGCTCCGGCTGATCACCGAGCAGGTAGTTCGAGATATCGACGTCGTGAACACCGAGCGAGTAGAGCGCGCCCGTCGTCTCACGCGGGACCCGAAACGAGAACCTGGAGGCCGAGAGGTACTTAATCCGCCCGAGCTCTCCCCGGTCGATCCGACGCTTCAGATCGACGAGGGCCGGATGGTGTCTGAAAATGTGCCCGACTGCGAGCGTCCGGTCGTGTTCGTTCGCGACGTCGACGATCTCCCACGCGTCGTCGCTGTCGATCGCCAGCGGCTTTTCGACGAGCACGTCGACGCCGGCTTCGAGCAGATCCGTCGCGATCCGATGGTGTGTCGGCGACGGGGTCGAAACTGTCGCCGCCTCGACGCCGAGCTCCGGCAAGCGCTCGTAGTCGGTCACGCCTCGGACGCCGTAACTCGAAGCGAGGTCGTCGAGGCGGTCCTCGTCGAGGTCACACAGGATCACGTCGTTGAGGACGCCTTCCTCGGCCAGCTCGGTGGCGACGCGAACGTGGTTGCTCCCCCAGTAGCCCGTGCCGATGACGGCGTAGTTCATTGGTAGTACTCCGAGATCGTCTGTGCGACGTACTCGACTTCGGACTCCGAGATGTTCGGGTGCATCGGAAGCGACACGATATGATCTGCGAGTCGCTCGCTCCGGGGAAGATCGAGATCACCGACGCGTTCTTCGATCGCCGGGTGCTCGTGCAGCGGCGTGTCGTAGTGGATTCCGGTGTCGATTCCGTCACTCGCGAGGTGGTCTCGTAAGGCGTCCCGGTCGGGCACCTGTATCACGTAGAGGTGGTACACGTGGAACCCGTCGGCCGGTTCGGTCGGAGTGGTCACCGCAGGGACATCCGTGAGGCGATCAGTGTATCGACCCGCCGCGGCGTTTCGACTCGCGTTCCACCGTTCGACCTTCGCCAGCTGGCCGAGCCCGACGGCGGCGCTCGTCTCGTCGAGTCGGTAATTGAGCCCGAGCGCGCGGTGGATCCCGTCGTCACCGCGACCGTGGTTGCGGAACCTCCGCATCCGCTCTGCGAGCTCCCCGTCGTCAGTCGTCACCATTCCGCCGTCGCCGGCGACGGTCATGTTCTTCGAGGGGTAGAAGCTGAACGCGCCCGCGTCGCCCGCGGACCCCGCCCGCTCGCCGTCGCGGCTCGCGAAGTGTGCCTGACAGGAATCGGATAACACGAACATGTCGTGCTCGTCGGCGACCGCGCGAATTGCGCTCATGTCGGCCATGCCGCCGTAGATGTGGACCGGGATGGCCGCCGCCGGGTTCTCGGCCGACTCCGCGGCGGCAGCGAGACCCTCCGGATCCATCGTGTACGTGTCCGAGTCGACGTCGACGAACACCGGATTCGCCCCGAGCGAGAGCACTGGACTGGCCGTTGCGAAGAAGGTATGTCCCGGCACGAACACGTCGTCGCCGGGGCCGATCCCCGCGGCCTGAAGCGCGAGGAGGATCGCTGCGGTGCCACTAGAGACGCCGACTGCGTGGTCGACACCGGTCTTCTCGGCGAACCGATCCTCGAACCGCTCGAGGATCGGTCCCTTCACGTATCGACCGCTTTCAAGCACGTCGACCACGTCGTCAATCGTGTCGCCGTCGACGCTGATCTCGGTGAAGTCAACGCTGGGGTCGGCGCGATCGACGGGTGAGTCGGTCGGATCGACGCGTGAGTCGGCCGAATCCCCGCTGGAGTCAGTCAGGTCGGCGCTGTCTGTCATCAGTTGATACTGCTGTCCACTCCGGTTTGTTATGCGTTTAGTACCCGGCCAACCGGGGGACACGAGGCGCTCGGCGCCGTCGAGAGTAAACTGCGCGCCGGCAGGCTTAGACGGAGTAGGACTCAGATACGCGATCGGCTCCGCTGATAAGCCCTTCATAACAAACCCCCCGTGGCTCCGGATCCCGATGATGCAAGCAGTTGTACTCGCCGCCGGCCAAGGGACCCGTCTTCGACCGCTCACGGAGGAGACGCCGAAGGGGCTCGTCGAAGTCGATGGCCGTCCCATCCTCACGCACTGTTTCGACAAGCTCGCGGCGCTCGACGCCGAGGAGCTGCTCGTCGTCGTCGGGTATCGCGCCGACGATATCATCGACCACTACGGCGAGGAGTTCAACGGGATTCCGATCACGTACACGAGACAGGAGGAGCAGCTCGGGCTCGCACACGCGCTCAACACCGTCGAAGCGCACGTCGACGGCGAGTTCATGCTCATGCTCGGCGACAACGTGTTCGAGGCGAACCTCGGGGACGTTGTCCGTCGCCAGCGGGAGAGTCGCGTCGACGCCGCCTTCCTCGTCGAGGAAGTCCCGTACGAGGAGGCGTCCCGCTACGGCGTCTGTGTCACGAACGGGTACGGCGAGATCACCGACGTGATCGAGAAGCCGGACGACCCGCCGTCCAACCTCGTGATGACCGGATTCTACACGTTCTCGCCGGCGATATTCCACGCGACGCGATTGGTCGAACCGTCCGATCGCGGCGAGTACGAGCTCTCCGATGCCATCGATCTCCTCATCGAATCCGGCAGGACCATCGACGCGATCGGACTCGATGGGTGGCGGATCGATGTCGGATATCCCGAAGACAGAGACGAGGCAGAGCGCCGCCTGCAAGCGATCGCCGAGAACGAGCCGTCAGCCGAAGCCGCCCAGGGAACGAACGATGATTAACACCGATCGGATGAGTCGGCGGAGTAGAACGACTCCTTTGTCGAACTGGTTAGGTGAAAAACACTATCACGACGGAGGTGTAAAGTATATGTACCTGGAGTCGACAGAATTAGCTGACCGACTTGTATGGTGCATACATTCGAACCGACCGACTGTGGCGGAGCCGGAGCAGTACACCAGAACGAACCGACGGACGGACCGGCGTTCTTCAACTACGCGGAGTACGAGCAGATCGGTGTCGCGATCGTCGAGGCGGTCTCGGCGGTCTCCGATGTGGACCCGTGTCAGTGGGAGACGCGGCTGTATGACGTCGTCGACCCAGACGCGCTCCGTCAGATCGTTCGAACCGGTGGCCCCGACGTGCAGGTATCTTTCCGGTTCGGCGGGTACCGAGTGTCCGTCTTCGGCGACGGTGAGATCACCGTCACTGAGGCGCCAGTCCGCGGATCAGAGCAGGCGACTGAGTAGTAGCGCTCAGTTGACAGAGAGCAGGCGACCGAGCAGCAGCGCTCAGCTGACAGGACCGCAGCCGGGTGAATCGCTGTGAGCGACTGGTTCACTGACGAGGAGCTCGATCGGATCGCCCGGTTTGCCGCGTCGCCGGGTCACTCCCGAGATCCGACGATGCTCCTCCCTGAAGAGGTCACGAGCGACGCAACGGGAGACGACGATGCAGCGACAGCAGACGAGAGAGCAACGGACGACGAAACGGACGAGACGGACGGATCGTCCGAGGAGTAGCGACGAGTGTCAGGTGTGTGCGTACTCTATGCAGTTCGGTCCGCCTGTCGTCGTTCACGCTTTCCACTGTTCGCAACAATGCGGTCACACACCCGTTGTACCGACTCGCGATGACAGCCTACTCAAAGATCCTGTGAGTCGTCGAGCAATCCCTGCGTCGTGATCTCCGACCACAGCGCCTCTCCGGACTCCGTAATTCCGTAGACGCGCCCCTTTCGCCGATCCTCAGAGACGAGGAGCTCGACGAGGTCGCGCTCTCGGAGCCCGGAGAGTGCGTGAGAGACCGCGGCGATCTCGACGCCTTTGTCGTCTGCGATTCCCGACGGCGTTGCAGGCCCTTCTGCAAGCCGTTCTAAAACCGACACGCGGTACTGGGAGCTGATGACGAAGCCGATTCGGTCCCATTTGTCTGTCATATGAGTAATTACTCCTCGTCCACGGGGACAAGTCCCCTGTTCTCGCGGATGTCGTTGACGTACTTGTAATGGATCAGGCTCAACACGATGAACGCGACGAAAAACGGGAGCCCGACGTAGACGGCGTTGACGGCCAGGGTGTCGCTCAACGCAGTCAGGAGATAGACGCCGATCCCAAGGACGGCGATGCTCCCGTACGCCAGCGCCCACGGCGGCATCTCGGGCGTCGAGTGAAAGTATGCGGCAAGTTCGTCGACGTGTTTCGTCGACGAGATCACGCCCGAGTCGCTGTCGTACTCGATGATTCCTGACTCAACCATTTTCGGGATATGCGTCTGATACAGAGAGACGTACGTGCGCTTCCGTTGTTGAGCGGTTAACTCCTCGACTGAGACCCCGTTCTCCTTCGCGGCAAGCGCCCCTGCGAGGTCGCCGAGTTCGATCGGGTCTGATCCTTCCTGCAGCTGCCTGAGCACGAACCGCCTGCGGGCGTTGCTCAACAGGTCGAAGGCGACGTCTTGGGAGAGTGTGGTGTTGTCTGAGTCTGACATTCGGAGTACCGTCTTCGTTCAATCGCAATAGCTTCGGATTCCGGGTATTACTCTTTGTTATCTGGAGGCTATCACTCGGTAGAGGTATCGTTGTCTCGCATCCTCCTGAGTAAGATACTCATTACAATTCCATCGTACGGCAGTAGTACGGTCATGTCACAGCGTTTCGTCACCGGCGCAGAACAGGCGGTCGCCGATCGCGTTTCTCACCTGTTTTCACTGTCCGTATGAGACGGTCGTCTGATTCCGGTCGCGACACGGTCGGATTCGAACGACGACTGCCGTTCGACCTCGTCGCGGCCGGAGTGTTCCTCGCTGCGACGTACGCTACGTTCTTTCTCCAAGAGGGTTCTCTCCTCAGGGTCGCAGCGAGCGTCGTCACGGTCTGCGTTCTCCCCGGATACGTCACGACCGCTGCGCTGTTCCCGTTAACCGAGCGAGAGCAGTCACTTCGACGGGGCGTCGAGGGAACGCGGATCACGCTGCGCGAGCGCGGCGCGCTGTCGCTCGGTCTGAGCATCGCACTCGTCCCGATCATCGCGCTCACTATCGGTCAGTTCTCTTCGGGATTCACCACTCGCGGAACGTTTGCGATGATCGGCGGCTACGTCGCTGTCGTCGGGGTGATCGCGGCGTACCGCCGGCTGCAACTTCCAGAGGAGGAGCGATTGTACGTTCCCGTTGGCACATGGGTTACCGAGCTGATCGACGGGCTCACCTCGGGGTCGCGGATCAACCGTGTGCTCACGGCCGCGCTCGTCTGTAGCATCCTAATCGCGGGCGGAACGTTCGCGTTCGCCGCTGCAACGCCGGTCGACGGCGAGACGTACACCGACTTCCACCTGCTCACGGTCGACGAAGACGGCGAGTACGTCTCGGCGGGGTACCCCGAAGAGCTCGAGCGAGACGAGCCGACCGAGCTCTCGTGGGGGATCAGGAGTTACGAAGCCGAAACGACAACGTACACCGTGATCACGACAATCGAACGGGTTTCCGAAGCGGACGGTCAGCTCACGCGGGTCGAGACGGCCGAGCTGGATCGAGCGACGACGACGGTGTCCCCCGGCGAACACGAGATCGTCGATCACGAGGTCGCGCCGCCGCTCGTCGGTGAGAACCTCCGTGTGAGCTACTACCTCTATCGCGGTGACGCCGCCGGAACGCCGTCGGAAGACACCGCGTACCGCCATCTACATATCTGGGTCGATGTCGGCGGAGGCTCGTAGCCGTGTGGCCGTGGGAGCACGCCGTTATCGGGTACGTTGCGTACTCGATCGGCATCCACCTGTTGTGGCAGCGCTCGCCGACCGGATGGGAAGCCGTCACCGTCGTCTTCGCCTCTGTTTTCCCGGACCTGATCGACAAGCCCCTCGCGTGGGAGTTCGGCGTCTTCCCGTCGGGATACGGGATCGCCCACTCGGTGTTTTTCGCGGTCCCGACCACCGCCGTCGTCTTCGCGGTGACCGCAGCGCTCGATCGCCGAGAGATCGGAGCCGCGTTCGCGACCGGCTACTTGCTTCACCTCCCGGCAGACATCATCCCGCACTACATCCTCGACGGACACCTCCCGCTCAGCCGCGTGCTGTGGCCGATCGCAACGACGGAGTCATCGTATCCCGACGGGTTCACCGGGACTTTTTGGACCTATTTCACCGACTCGGCGGCCGATCTCCTCTCGGGACCGCCGGGTCTCTATGTCCTCATCGTCGGCGGAATGATGCTGTTCAGTGCGCTGCTGTGGGTGTATGACGGTATGCCCGGCGTCAGGGAGCCGGTGCTGTACCTCCGCGATCGGGTTCGGAACCGGGAGCAGTGAGGTCGTCGGGGCGGTGCACTCGACGGGAGCGACGGAGAACGATCACCTCGATAGACGACCGTTACCGCGGACAACGGGCTGCTTAACAATGCACGTGCCCGCTCGCTTTCTCAGTACGCTCCGGACACGACTATGCTCCCTCGAACGACACATGACGACCGCGGACGAATCGCTCACGAGCCCTGCAGTCTGGTCCCACGATGACCGTCGGAATGGCCGACCCCCGGATCGGTGTGCCCGAACTGGACAGCCTCGTCGAGACCGCCATCGGCGGCCGGATCGCTGACGGCCCCGAGGTCCGCGCGTTCGAATCCGCGTTCGCAGCCCACTGCGACGTCGATCACGGCGTCGCAACGTCGAACGGAACGACGGCGCTGCACGCCGCGTTGAAGGGGTTGGGAATCGGCCCCGGAGACCGCGTCGTCACCACGCCGTTCTCGTTCGTTGCAACCGCGAACGCGGTCAGGCTCTGCGGGGCTGACCCCGTTTTCGCCGACGTCGACTCGTCGACGCTAAACCTCGATCCGGAGGCCGTCCGAGACGTTGTCGCGGACCACAACGGCGACGTGGATGCGATCATCGCCGTTCACCTGTACGGGCTGCCGGCGGCGATGGACGAGCTGCAGGCGATCGCCGAGGAGTACGACGCCGCGCTCGTCGAGGACGCCGCACAGGCTCACGGCGCGACGCTCGACGGTCGGCCGGCGGGGTCACTCGGTGACACGGCCTGTTTCTCGTTTTATCCGACCAAAAACATGACGACCGGAGAGGGTGGAATGGTGCTCACTGACGACGGCGACCTCGCCCAGCGCGTCGCCCGGTTCGTCAATCACGGTCGCACGGGATCGTACGAACACAGCGAGGTCGGCCACAACTTCCGGCTCACCAGTCTCGGTGCAGGACTCGGCCGGGCGCAGTTAGACCGCCTTCCGGAGTTCGTCGACATCCGGCGACGCAACGCCGCCAAGTACGACGGCGCGCTCGCGGAACAGCCGGCGGTTACCGCACCGCCGGATCCGTCGAACGCTCGACACGCGTACCACCAGTACACCGTTCGGACGGAGCACCGCGAGGCCCTGCGGGACCACCTCGCCGATGCCGGGATCGATACCGGGGTGTACTACCCGACGCCGATCCACCGGCAGCCGGCGTACGCCGATATCGGGGGATCCGCGCCGGTCGCCGAGCGCGCGGCCGAAACGGTGTTGTCCGTTCCGGTCCACCCCTCGCTCGACCGGAGTGAGGTCGACGCCGTCGCCGACGCACTGGAGGGGTTCAGCCCGTGACCGTTCGAGTGGGCGTCCTCGGCGTCGGGAGCATGGGGCGGCACCACGCCCGCGTGTACGCGGAGTCACCGAACGCCGAACTCGTCGGCGTGAGCGACGTCGACGAGGAGAGCGCGGCGGCGGTCGCAACGGAGTACGGAACGCGCGCCATGTCGACCGGAGCGCTGCTCGACGGCGTGGATGCAGTCTCCGTCGCAGTGCCGAGTCGCTATCACCGACCGGTCGCCTCGGAAGCGCTCGACGCGGGGGTACACGCGCTCGTCGAGAAGCCGCTCGCGACGACGACTGCGGACGCGGCGGCGCTCGTCGACGCCGCGAACGCTGCCGGCGTTATCCTGCAGGTCGGCCATATCGAGCGATTTAATCCCGCAGTTCGGACGGTGAGCGAGTTCGTCGACGATCTCGATCTCATCGCGGCCGAGGCCCGCCGGCTAGGTCCGCCGGTCGAAGACGGACGCGATGTCGGCGACGGTGTCGTGCTCGATCTGATGATCCACGACCTCGACGTGCTTCTGTCGCTCGTCGGGTCACCGGTAGCCGACGTGACCGCTGCCGGCAGTCCGGACGACCAGTACGTCGCGGCGACGCTCGGATTCGAAAACGACGTCGTCGGATCGCTCACCGCGAGTCGTGTCACACAGCGCAAGGTGCGCGAGCTGACGCTGACCGCCAGAGAGTGTATCGTGACGGTCGACTACATCGACCGCTCGGTCACGATCCACCGCCGAACCCGTCCGGAGTTCCTCGTGAACGACGGGGACCTCCGTTACCGGAGCGAGCAGGTCGTCGAACGCCCGACGGTCGACAACGGCGAACCCTTGAAAAAAGAGCTCGACGCCTTCCTCGATGCGGTTCAGAACGGGACCGAGCCAGTCGTGAGCGGACAGGACGGCGTGAACGCGCTCTCGCTTGCGCATCGCGTGAAGAGAGCGTTGAAGCCAGGCGCACTGCCAGACGAGATCGACGTGGCCCATTGAA